>JGI25930J51415_1000211_pt1 | contig 12617 bp, 13 predicted proteins | sample LauGreFa1BDMLBDN_2_FD_51415 | JGI IMG/M metagenome (IMG submission 51415) | reverse complement strand
TCATTTATCGTTAAATTAGGCGTTGCTACCTATTTAAGAGATTTATCCGATGTTCAACTTGCAAGTTCTACAGGCGGTCAATTACTGACCTACAACCAAACTAATGGCTATTGGAAGAACACAAGTCTATCGGCTGGAACTGCGATTAGCGTAACCCCTACGGCTGGCGGTGCAATTACTGTAGCCAACACAGGCGTGACTTCTGCGGTAGCTGGTACAGGCATTAGCGTTAGTGGTGCTACTGGTGCGGTAACTGTAACGAATACTGCTCCTGACCAAACAGTCGCTATATCGGCTGGTACAGGAATATCGGTATCAGGTACATACCCTAACTTTACTGTAACCAATACTGCACCCGATGTACCATTTACTTACACATCAACCTATATTCCTTTTGGTCAAGGCACGACAACGCCTAACCAATCTGCTAATCTGACCTTTGATGGCACTACCCAAACCGCTCCAGTTCAACGGGCTAGTAACGGAATTGTGACTAATAGCAAGACTATCGGCACTAGCTTTACGATTCCAGCAACGGATAACGCAATGTCATCAGGCCCAGTAACGCTGTCGGCTGGCGTAACAGTCACAGTTTCTAGTGGGTCACGCTGGGTAGTTCTCTAATGTTTCAAACAGCTTTCCAAGCTAATGCGTTTCAAATCAACGCATTTCAGATAGGCGGAGAACCCCCAACGCCATCGGGCATAGATACCCATGATGGCTTTACACCTGAAGAAATCCGNAGAGCTAAACGCNTAGATGCNAAGATTAGGGCTAGACAGCTTGCTCTGTACAAAGCCCAACATGAAGCCAAAATACGCAGAAAACAACAACTGCGTGATGCAATCGACCCACCAAAAATTGTTGCTAAACAGAAACAAAATAAACTACAATCTATTCAAGAGGTTAAGGCTGGTACACCGCCAGTTGATACTACAGAACTAGAGCAGTCTATTGCCTACCTTGAGAACCAACGAAACAACCTGNTAAAAGCGGTTGCTAATAGGCAAGAGGTAGCAAGGTTAAAGACCGAACTCGTTATCCTAGAAGCTAAACGCAAAGCAGAACTAGATGACGAGGAAAGCATATTACTACTGATATAAAAGCCCTATACAAGTTAGCCTACGACCATTTACACGCAGGGCGTTATGAAGCGGGGTTTAGGCATTTTGAATACAGATGGCATAAAGAAATTATGGGGGAGCAGTCAACACCCTATACGCCTGCCCTCTCAATCCCTGTATGGCGTGGGGAATCCCTACTAGGNAAATCCATCGTAGTGCAGATGGAACAAGGCTTTGGCGATGTATTGCAGTTTTATCGCTTTTTGCCTGCCTTAAAAGTCATGGGGGCTAAGAAACTTATTGTTTTGCAAGAATCCTCATTGCACTACCTTATCGGGCAGATGGAATGTATTGATGTCATAACCAACGAAATTGACAAAGGCGAAGCCCCCGAAGCTGATTATTGGATTGGCTCAATGTCTTTGCCCCATTACATATCACACAGCCAACCCTATGTTAAAAGTCTATTTCCGATTACTACTAAAAAGATTGTTGGTTCAGAAGGCTATTTGGAAGCTACGCCTAGCAATATTCCTGCAAAGATTGGGGTGAACTGGGAAGCATCGGGCAAGTCTTTGTATTACATCAAATCCATAGATAGTCGAGAAATGCTTAAACTGACGGGGGATAACTGCTATTCCCTAAACCCCAAGAGCGAAGGGCCATTTCACCCCCTACCTAACGATGGTTGGAAGAAGAACTGGATGCAAACCGCCCAACACATGAAAGCCTGTAAAGGNATTGTGACAGTCGATACGGGTACTGCCCACCTTGCAGGGGCNTTAGGAATCAANACTATTGTGCTTTTGCCTAAAGAAGAATTTGTATGTTGGCGTTGGAAAAATGGGCGTTGGTACGATTCTATNGTGGCTTTAAGACCCCACGAATACGANAAAGTGCCTGAGTTAATAAGGAGAATGTGATGATTTGCCCTAAGTGCGGATACNCNGAAAGTAACCATGTNGNAACTAANTCNGACAAGGAAAAATACCTAGACTTTTGGGGATTTACGCTTGGTACACCTGAAGCTGAAGAAGCATGGAAACAGAAGGAAGAAATGACCGCCAAAGAATCGCCAATGGTCATGTCAGACATTGAAGGCTATGTATCTCAGGTCGATGGCACTTGGATTAGTAGCCGTAGTCACCACAGAAACCACCTTAAACAGCANCGCATGATTGAATTAGGCAACGATGTACCNNTACAGCACAAGCCTGTGGAATTAAGCCGTAAAGACCAAGAAACCCGTAAACGCAAGATTGCCGAGCTTGCTTACGCCAAACTAAACTATCGTTAAGGAGTAATCATGGCAGACCGCAGAGAGATGTTGGAAGCAGCGTTAGAGGATGTTCTTGAACCACAAGATGAGGGTAAACCCGTAGAGGAAGAACATGAGGAAGTGCAAGAGGAAGTTTCTCAAGACGAACCTGCTCGCAATGAGAAGGGACAGTTTGTCGCTAAAGATGAAGCGGTGGCAGAGGAAGAAGTCGCTGAGGTTGTTGCAGAAGATGAGGTTGAACCCGAACAGCCCGAAGAACAGCTTGAGATTGGCGATATACCAAAGCCTACGACTTGGAAGAAAGACCTTTTACCTCTATGGGATAAGATAGCCAAAGGCGAAACATTAACTAAAGAAGAAAGTAAGAAACATCTTGAATACCTTAACCAAAGAGAGAACGAGTTTAAAAAAGGCGTTAGCGTATATAAAGCGGAAGCGGAACGAGCAAAGGCTCTTGAGGAAGCAATTACCCCGTTTGTNCCCGAACTCCAAGCACAAGGAATCCACCCTGCCGCATGGATAAACAACTTAGGTCGNGCACACATGATTCTGACCAAAGCTCCCCATGAACAAAAAGTNCAGATGTTTCATAGACTTGCACAAGATTATGGAGTAAACTTAAATCAAATTAACGAACCGCAACAACCAGTTGACGCATATACTCAACAGTTAATGCAACAACTTTATCAAGTTAATCAAGAGGTTAGCACGATAAAAGGGCGGTTTGAGCAAGAAGAACAAGCTCGATTAAATAATGAGATTGAGCGAGTACGAAGTGACAGAGAGCGGTTTCCGCACTTTGATATGGTTAGGGAAGAAATGGCTCAACTACTTGAGCTAGGTAAGGCCCAAGACCTTGAAACGGCTTATGCAAAAGCTGTGCGTATGAACGATGAAGCCTTTAGGTTGGAACAGGAAAAACTCCTGAGCAACGCTACAAAGCAAGCATCTAAGGCACAACAAGTAGCACGAGCCAAAGCAACGGCTGTTAGCCCAAAATCCGTTACTCCTAACGGAACACAAGCGAAAGTCGAAGCAAAGGACAGGCGTTCTCTACTGATGGCTCANATGACCGAAGCAGAGAGCGGTAGGCTTTAATTAACTTAAAAAGGAAATATCATGGCATTTGCTAACTCAGCAATCACCGATATTATCGCTACCACCATTCAAAGTCGTAGCGGTGAATTGGCTGATAACTTAACGCAGAACAATGCGATTCTGCAAAGACTTAACTCTAAGGGCAATGTACGCCCATTCTCGGGTGGTAATGTGATTTTGGAAGAAATCATGTACAACGACCCATCAACCAACAACGCAAACAGCTATTCGGGCTATGAAGTATTATCAATTTCCCCTGATAGCCCCATCTCGGCTGCTCAGTTCAAGATTGCTCAGTACGCTGCTGCTGTAACAATGAGCGGTTTAGAGATGCTCCAAAACTCGTCTAAAGAAGCAATCATTGACCTGTTAGATGGTCGTATGCAAGTTTCTGAAGCTCGCCTTTTGAACCGCATTTCAGGCGATTTGTATGGCGATGGTACTGGTAATGGCGGTAAGAACATTGACGGCTTGGCTGCTGCCGTTGCTACTTCCCCATCCACAGGCACTTATGGCGGTATCAATCGTGCTAACTGGACATTTTGGCGTAACCAAGTAACTACTGGTTTGCTCTCTACCAACACCCTTGCAAAGATGACTGAAGCTGCCATCAAGCAGGTTCGTGGTACAGACAAAGCTGACCTGTACATTGCTGGTAACACCGCATATCAGTATTTCGTAGGTGCATTGCAAGCAATTCAGCGTATTACTACCGAAGAAAGCGGTGCAGCAGGTTTTGCATCCCTCAAGTTCTACGGCGGTGGCACATCTGCTGATGTGGTACTCGGTGGTGGTATTGGTCAACAAGAGAATGACAACTATATGTATCTCTTGAACACCAACTACATTTTCTTCCGTCCACACAAAGAGCGTAATTTCGTACCTATCGGTGGTGAGCGTCAAGCCATCAACCAAGATGCGATTGTTAAACTCTATGGTTGGGCAGGTAACTTAACCACCAGCAACGCTCAGTTGCAGGGTATTTTGACCACCTAATTAAGTAAAGGAAATAATCATGGCTTACTCAACACTCCCCATTGCAGGGGTTGATTTAAATAGTAATACCCCAATTAGTTTTGAATATGTAAATGGTGCAACTACCATTGATATTCCTAGCTTTGGGCCACTTGGCACACAAACTTTTGGCTCTGACGGCAAGCGTTATGTCTTTGCTAAAGCTGGTGCTGCGATTGGTGCATCTACCGCAACTTGCTCTATCAACGCTTCTACATTTATTGCTTCCGCATCAGGTGGCACATATTTGTCAGCAGAATCGATGGCAAGCGGTGACTTTGGTTGGTTTGCTGCTACTAGCGTCTAATCAAAAATTGTAGTAAAAACAAGGGGCTATCTCGTAATGGGGTAGCTCCTTTTTCTTTTTTTAACCGCAGTATCCTAACCACTTGGGAGTTTTAAAATGGCAATAGATAGCGATATGCAAGACGCAGATTCTCGTTTGGCAGTTAAGTTTTATAAGCGAGCAGTCAAACTAGAGCATGAATCAAACGAAGCAGGCAGACCAATATTTAAAGATTACGACTTTGTACGCATTATGGTCGCTGGTGACAGCCTTACAGAGATTGACACCTACGCACAAAATAGCCACAAACAGCGTTTTCCACGCCAATGGCTTCAATATCAGGCTACACAAGACACCAGTAGCGAAATGATTGGAACACCTGTAGAGGAATGGACTTTAATTAGCCAATCCCAAGCCCAAGAACTACGGGGCATCAAGTTTATGACAGTCGAATCCATCGCTAACGCATCGGACTTACAACTTCAACGCATTGGCATGATTGCTGGTATGTCACCCCACGCCTTTAGGGATAAGGCTAGAACCTTTCTAAACCTTGCCGAAGAAACCGCAGACGCCACAAAACGAACTGAAGAAATTAATCAGTTAAAGCAAGAACTTGCCAAAAAAGACGAGGAAACTGCTAAAATCAAGGCTGAAACTGATGCGAAGCTCGCCTTAATGCAAGAACAAATGGCGGCTATACTTGCGGCAGTTGGTGAAAAGAAACCCCGCAAAAAGAAAAGCGTAGAGGAAGCCTAAACTATGTCATCAACGATGCTCCAACTCGTGCAACAGACCACTAGCGAGTTAAACCTTGCTATTCCTACCTATGTTGCGGGTAATACCAATCAAGATGTACAACAAGTTCTAGCCTTGATGAATCGTGCTGGCTATGACTTGGTTAAGGAATATGATTGGCAAGCCTTACAGTTGGAGTATCGGTTTTACACCGATGCCGTAACCTTTGTAGGGGCTACAGTTAGCAACCAAAGTTATAACATTATTGTTACTGGTGACGCTACCGCCCTAAACGGCAACTATTCCATTACAGGCACAGGTATTAACCAAGATACCTATGTGTCAAGCGTAACTTACAACTCAGGCACAAACTTATCGACTATTGTGATGAGCCAGTTGGCTAGTGGAACTTATGTAGATGTGACTTTTACTTTTTCACAGACTAAGTACCCATTACCCCCTGATTTTGAAACCATTACAGACAATACGCATTGGGACAAAACAAAGCATTGGCAGATGTTAGGCCCTGAAGATGCTCAACAATGGCAATGGCTAAAGTCGGGTTATATCTCGACAGGCCCACGCATTAGGTGGCGTATTCTAGGCGATAAGTTCCAAATTTGGCCACCATATAACACACAAGAGTATTTAGGCTTTGAATACCGCTCAAAAGGTTGGGCTAGAAGTGCTACCGACCAAGTAAAGAACAGCTTTACGGCTGATACGGACACGACCATATTTGACGATACAGTATTGGTTCTAAGCACAAAACTTAAATATTTCCAAATCAAGGGATTTGATACTACTGCATTGCAACAAGACTATTTCCGCTATCTGAATGTCGCTAAAGCCAACGATAAAGGCTCTGCTAACCTGTCGTTTGCACCATACCCAACGAAGGTGCTTATTGGTTACGCTAACATTCCTGATACTGGCTACGGAACTTAAACATGGCTGTAGCTCAACAAAGACGGGCAGTTACAGCTTCCTTACCATCCCCCATTGGGGGTTGGAACGCTAGGGATTCTTTGGCAGAAATGAACCCTTTAGATGCGGTTCAAATGGTCAATTTCTTTCCTACGCCTACGGATGTGACGCTTAGAAAAGGCTATTCAAAGTATTCAACAGGTATAGCTGGGGCGGTTTTATCGCTAATGAATTACAGTAGCCCAACAGGTAGCAAGCTGTTCGCATCTACGGCTACGATTATTTACGATGCAAGCACTTCTACGGCTACCCAAAGCCTGACAGGTAACACCGATGGTAAGTGGATTCATTCCATGATTACAACGGCTGGTGGCTCGTTTATGCCTGCTGTCAACGGAGTTGACCCGATGGTCGTTTATGATGGTACAAGATGGTCAAGAAGTGCCACAACAAATACCGCACAGACTATTTCAAGCATTACTAGGGGTGGAACAGGCAATTTAACTGCTACCCTAACGACTGCAAGCCCCCACAATCTTGTTACAGGTAACACCATAACAGTCGCAGGGGCTATTCCTGCCGAATTTAACGGAACTTATCGCATTACTGTAACGGGTGCATCAACCCTCACCTATACGATGGCGGTTGCCCCAAGCGGTGATGCGACCACAGTTGGCACTTATACGATTAATTACTACATTACAGGTAAAAACTCTAATACATTTGCTTATGTCAACTTGTTTAAAGAGCGTCTGTACTTTGTAGAAAAGAATAGTTTGAGCTTTTGGTACTTGCCTGTTGACAGTATTAACGGGGCAGTAAGCGAATTCCCTCTTGGTGGCATCTTTAAAAAGGGTGGCTACCTACAAGCGATGGGAACTTGGACTATTGACGCTGGCTACGGGGTCGATGACCTAGCCGTATTCGTTACAAGTAACGGAGAAGTAGCTGTTTACAAGGGTTCTGACCCATCCGACCCTACAGATTGGTCTTTGGTAGGTATTTGGAACATCGGACAGACTTTTGCCCGTAAATGCGTGTTCAAATTTGGTGGTGACATACTACTTTTGACCGAAGATGGCTTAGTTCCGCTATCAGCAGGCTTGCAATCGACCCGTTTAGACCCACGAGTCAATATTACTGACAAGATTTTCTACGCTATTAGTCAAGCTGCCGACAATTACGCCAATAACTATGGCTGGCAGATGAATTACTTTGCTAAATTCAATATGTTGATTGTCAATATTCCCGTAACAGGGGGTTCTGAACAGTATGTAATGCACAATATTACAAAGTCATGGGGAAGATTCACCAATTTAAACGCTAACTGCTGGGAATCTAGCGGTGACGATATGTATTTTGGGGCTACGGGCTTTGTAGGTAAGTTTTACGATACTTTTGCCGATGCAGGCACAAATATTAAAGGCTTTGTACAGCAAGCCTACTCGTATTTTGAGTCTAGAGGGCAACAAAAACGCTTTACTATGGTACGCCCTATCCTACAGACAGATAATGGCTTACCGACTGTTTTATGCGGTTTAAGCACCGATTTTGATACAGTCGAGTTGACTAGCCAAATATCCTTTAACCCCGCCATCTTACAAACTGGTGAATGGGACTTAGATACATGGGATAACGCCAACTGGGGCGGTGGTTTAGTGGTTACAAAAACATGGCAAGGCGTGACAGGAATAGGCTATGCAGGTTCAATTAGCCTGAATGTGGCATCGCAAGGTATTGAGTTTCATTGGGCATCAACCGACTTTGTAATGGAGCGTGGCGGGGTACTGTGAGGACTGTTACGACTGAAAATCAACGCTATTTGGGGGAATGGCTAGTCAGAATCCTCAATTTCCCTTTACCTGAAACCACCCAATGTATTGGGCAGTTAAAAGACGGCAATTTAGTGGCGGTGGCTGGTTATACCAACTTTATGCCAAAGGCTTGTGAGATTCATATTGGTAGTGTTGGTGAGAACTGGGCTAGTAAAGATTTTATATGGGCGGTATTTGATTACCCCTTTAATAAACTAGGAGTTAGCGTTATACTAGGGCAAATCTGTGCTGATAACACAGACGCCCTAAAGTTAAACCGACATTTGGGCTTTAAGGTTGTAGCTGAAATACCTGATGCCCACATGAGTGGTGATTTGGTAATTATGGCTATGAGAAAAGAGGAGTGTCGGTTTCTTAACATCCGATGCTCTTTAAACAAGGGAGAATAGTATGGGTGGTGGTGGATTTTTAGGATTAGGGCCTGCTCCAAGTGCCCCTGCTGCTCCTGATTACAGGGCTGCTGCACAAGAAACGGCTGCTGGTAACTTAGAAGCGGCTCGTCAAGCAACTGCCGCTAATCGTGTTAATCAAGTAACCCCTTATGGTAATCTTAGTTACGCTATTACTGGTGCTGACCCTTATGGCAATCCTACTTGGACTGCTACTCAGACTTTAAGCCCCGCCCAACAACAACTTTTAGACTATCAAAACCAAACAAGCATCGGTTTAGGTCAATTAGCAGGCAAAGGATTGGGTTATGTCGAGAATATGCTCGAAACCCCGTTTGATGTCAGCAAATTACCAAGCACAGGATTTAATCCTAGTCAGACTTATCAAGAAGCCTATATGCAAAGGCTTGCCCCACAGTTACAACAAAATCGTGAACAACTACAGCAACAACTTGCAAACAAAGGTATTGACATTGGCTCAGAAGCCTATGACCGAGCCATGATGCAACAAGCTCAGCGTGAGAATGACTTATTGGCTGCCGCCACAACACAAGGTTTTGGTGTTGGTCAGCAAGCCCGTCAGACTGCCTTACAAGAACAAGCCTATCTTAGAAACGAGCCTTTAAACACCCTTTCTGCGGTGCGTACAGGTGCTCAGGTGCAAGGCCCACAATTTGTTAATTCTGCCCAGCAAGCTACTACCGCAGGCCCTGACATATTGGGTGCTGCACAGATGGGATACAACGCCCAAATGGGTGACTTTAACGCTAAACAAGCAGCCCAAGCTAACCTTAATCAAGGTTTATATAGTTTAGCGGGTGCTGGAATGATGAAATATTCCGATATGCGTTTAAAAGAAAACATTAAAGCAATCGGTGTTATGAATAACGGCTTGACACTTTATAGCTTTGAATACAAAGATGAAGTTAAATCTTACCCATTAGCAGGTGATGGTATCCATGTTGGTGTCATGGCACAAGAAGTAGAACAAGTATTCCCTTATGCAGTTAAAACCCTAGATGACGGCTATAAAGTCGTAGATTACGGACTATTACCATGAATATGTACAACCCTTACATTCAACAAATGCCCCAAACCCAAGANTTAGGTGGGTTAGCTCCGTATTATCAGAACATAGCCGCCCAACAAGCCATGCAACAACAGGCTATGCAACAAGGTATGAATCTGACCAATCAAGCGGGTATGACTGTTGATGGCAAACAAGCTGGTGCTGGTTACAATCAATTAGCTATGGCTCAAGCCTTGCGTCAAGCACAAAGTGACCCATACGCTAATGCTCAACGGGCTATGGATATGTATGGTGCAGAAAATGTTTATGGATATGGTGGCAAAGGTCAAGTGCCTACTTCAGTTAATCGCAGTTGGAATTCAATGGAGTAACTATGACTCAACAGATGCTCAATTTAGGCGGTAATTTACCACCTGAAATCCTACAGCAACAACAGGCGTTAAACCGCCAACAGCAGATGGCTCAGTTGCTAATGCAACAAGGTCAACAACAGCCATCAGGTCAAATGGTAAGTGGGCGTTTTGTTGCTCCTAGTTTTGCACAATATTTAGCCCCTTTAGCCCAAATGTATGTAGGTAAAAGCCTTGCCGAAAAAGGCGATAAAGCACAAGCTGATTTAGCCAAAGCATTGCGTCAACAATACGCTAACGAAACCCAACAATATCAAACTTTGTTGCGTGGTGGTGAAGTTTTAGCTCCTGAACAAGCAGGCCCATTTGTAGATGAAAGTGGCAAAGCAGTACCAGCACCTAAACAAATGATAAATGTTGGTGCAGACCCACAAGCAGCATACCTATTTGGTTCTACTGCTAACAACCCTGCGTTACAAGCAGTTGCATTGAAAAAATTGACCGAAGGGCCTAAATGGGAAAAAGCATCGTTTACTGATGAAAAAACAGGGCGTGTGCGTGAAGGTGTTATTGATGTTAATGCTACCAATCCAATAGCTACATTCCAAGTTGGCGGTGTTAAACCTGAAATGACTGCTTACGAAAGAGCAAACATTCGCATTAAAACAGCAGAATTGTCTGACAAAGGTATTGGTGTTAATTTGGGTGGTCAAGGAATGATGCCACAAGGCGGTACAATGCCAGTCGTTCAAGGCGGTATGCCACAAGGCGGTGGTCAAGTAGGTCAAACTACTTCACCTGTTGCGAGTGCAGATGCTAAATTTACACCAGCAACATTACCAAAATATGAGTATGACCCATCAATGTCACCCGCAGACAATAGGGCTGCACAAGTTGAATTTAACAAAAAATTAAGAACTAATATTAGCAATGCTAAAGATTCGTTTGGTATTTTAGGTTCTGCTGCTGATGTTTTAAGTTCAAATCGCCCAAGTTCAGGATTTATATCAAATCTTGCTACTACTACTGGCGAAGCATTTGGATATGGTGGCGAAGCATCACAAGCAGACGCAACCCTAAAAATATTAGGTGAGCGACTGACCGCACAAGTACCACGCTTTGAAGGCCCACAATCTGATAAAGACACAGCATCATACAGAACAGCAGCAGGTGATTTAGGAAATGCTAATAAACCAATCGCTACAAGAATTGCAGCCGTTAAAACAATGATTGAACTTAATAAGAAATATTATCCTAATGGTGATTGGGATAGCATTGATATTGGTGGCCCTGTAAATAGAAGATATAACCCTTATTTGCCAACAGTAGCTCAAGATATTGGTAGAGCGGTAACTGGAGAAAAATCAAGTTACAGCCCACAAGAGTTTAGAAAAACTTTAAACCCACAAGACCAAGCAGCATTTGATTTTGTAAGAAGAAATCCTAACCACAAAGATACCCCTGCAATTAAAAAAGTATTGGGAATTGAATAATGGCTTTTGACTCTCAAAAATATCTTGCAACTAAAGCATCAAGCACATCTGCTACACCTGTAGCTAAAGGGTTTGATTCTCAACTTTATTTGCAAAATGTTGGTGGAAACATTATTAGTGGCGATGTGCCTACTGTCGCTGGTCAAGTACCAAATCCACCCGTAATAGAGCCAAAAGTCACAATGATGGATAGGGTAAAAGCCCTTTATGAAGTGCCTGCAACTATGGTTACTGGTGCTGTTGCACCATTTTTAGGTGTTGGTGCAGGTGCTATAGAAAACATACGACAAGGCACTAGCAAGCGTGTTGATAGCCCTGAATTTGCACAGCGTTTTCAATATCAACCTACAAGCCCTGTAAGCCAAGACATATTGCAAAGCATTGGTAGTGCGTTTGAAGCGTCTAAATTGCCACCAGTATTGCCTACAGGCATGATTCCTAGCTATGCTCGTATGGCTCAAGGAACTCCCCCACAAGTTCGCCAAATGGGTCAGACTGTGCAAGAAGCAGTTCCAAGAATGGCCCAAGCATTACGCAAAGAGCCACAACCCACAATGTCGGGTGTAGGTGCTGCCGTAGCCCCTGAAGCAGTTACTAGAAGCCAAATGGCACAACAATTAAGAGTACCTATTCAATTATCTAAAGGCGAAGCAACTAAAGATTTTGGGCAACAAGCATTTGAAATTGAAACTGCCAAGAATTATCCTGAAACCATTGGAAAACCATTATTGGAAGCTAAAGCTGGCAGAAATGCAGCTATTTTGCAAAACTTTGATGCTTATGTTGATGCCACAAACAAAGAGTTCTTTAATTTAAGAAAAGTTGGTAAGGTTGTAGATGAAGCATTGCAAAAAAGCTACGATAAAGATGCTGATTTGGTTAATAAAGCATACAAAAAGGCAAGAGAAGAAGGTGCAATGCAAGAGCCTATTGATTATTCACCATTAAAAGCTCACATAGATAAGCAAGCACCTACAGTCAAAGCAAAATTATCCCCAATACTTAATGTGGTAGATGAAGAAATTGCTAGAAACGACCCATCTAATTTAGGTGTTATGCCAATCAATGCTTTGGAAGATATTTATAAAGTTATTAATGAAAATTATGACTTTAA
>JGI25930J51415_1000205_pt1 | contig 12750 bp, 9 predicted proteins | sample LauGreFa1BDMLBDN_2_FD_51415 | JGI IMG/M metagenome (IMG submission 51415) | reverse complement strand
GTCATCATTGCGCTCGTTCATGTCATGCTGCCCTTCATGATCATTCCCATTTGGACCTCCTTGCAAAAACTAGATCCAGGTGTAGAAAACGCTGCGCTTTCTTTAGCGGCAACTCCGTTTGCAACATTAAGGCGGGTGATTTTCCCTCAAGTTGTTCCTGGCATTTTGTCTGGCAGCTTAATTGTGTTTGGCTTAAGTGCCAGCGCTTTTGCTATTCCAGGTCTTTTGGGCGGCCGCCGATTGAAAATGGTTGCCACGGTGGTCTATGACGAATATTTACATGAACTTAATTGGCCTCTAGGCGCTACCTTGGCTTTGATTTTGTTGGTAGCCAACCTGGTTGTGATGTTGAGTTACAACAAAATTCTAGAGCGCAAGTATCAAAAATCGATGGGGGTTGCATGAATAAAAATGGCCCCATTGCTTTACTCTTTAATGGGTTAATCATCAGCTTCATGCTGGCACCCTTGGTCATTGTTTGCTTGGTGGCTTTTACGCCAGGCAACACCCTCACCATACCAACCACTGAGTTTTCACTTCGTTGGTTTGCCGCGGTTTTTGATCATTCAGACTTNGTCACTGCATTTTGGAACAGTCTTTGGTTGGCCATCGCTTCAGCCAGTTTGTCGACCGCCATAGCCATCCCTGCCGGGCTGGCCATTACTCGCTATCAGTTCAAAGGGCGAGATGCTTTGAACGGCTTGTTTTTATCCCCCCTCATCGTGCCTCACTTGGTTTTAGGCGTGGCCTTGTTGCGTCTGTTTTCACTGATCGGTGCAACCGGAAGTTTTGGTTGGCTCATCTTGGCTCACACCTTGATCGTGACTCCCTTCGTTTTGCGATTGATTGTGGCAGCCTCCTCTGGCATGGACAGCCATTGCGAAGATGCAGCGCGCTCATTGGGCGCCAGCCGAGGTACCGTATTTTGGCGAGTTACCCTGCCCATGATTCTTCCTGGCGTAACAGGGGGCTGGCTACTGGCCTTTATCAACAGCTTTGACGAGGTGACCATGTCTATCTTTGTGACTTCGCCAGTCACTGTCACATTGCCCGTTCGCATGTACATGTACGCCACTGAGTCAGTCGACCCCCTGATGGCCGCGGTGTCAGCGCTCATGGTGGCACTGACCGCAGGTGTCATGGTGATTTTGGATCGACTTTATGGCTTGGACAAAGTTTTGGTGGGTGAAAAATAATGCATCAAAACACCGCACTGATTCAACAGGGGCAACTGGTCAGGTTGGTCGAGTTAAATCGAAAGAAGCTCACGATTTATATCAACGGAGTTGCCACGGAGGCACTTGAAGGCGACACCCTTTTGACAGTCATTTTGACCCATCAAAAATTTATCCGACAAACTGAGTTCAGTGGTTCTGAACGAGCCGGATTTTGTTTGATGGGTGCATGTCAAGATTGTTGGGTATTGACTGAAGACGGCTCGCGCTTGCGCAGCTGTAGCACCTTGGTTCAAGCCAATATGAAGCTGGTCACCCCCAAGGCCAACCCATGACACAGCCACTTAAGCCTGTCATTGTGGGGGCGGGGCCCGCCGGAATTCGTGCAGCACAAATTTTGGTAGCCCATGGGCTGCGGCCCATTGTGATCGATGAGTCAGCCAGGTGGGGTGGTCAAATCTACAGACAAGCGCCTAGCAATTTTGCACGGTCCTCAAAACAACTTTATGGTTTTGATGCGAGCAAAGCAAATTCTGTTTTATCCGCCATGGACTCTTTACTTTCTAAAGTGGACTATCGTCCCAACACCTTGGTGTGGAACGCAGAAGGCGGTCAACTGGATGTGCTGCACGAAGGAAATACTTCGGCCGTTGATTACACCGACCTGATCGTTGCCACAGGCGCAACAGATCGCATCTTGCCATTTAAGGGATGGACTTTGCCAGGAGTTTTCAGCATGGGAGGCGCGCAAGTTGCCTTGAAATTTCAAGGTTGCGCCATTGGCCAAAAAGTTGTTTTTGCAGGATCTGGCCCTTTGCTCTATTTGGTGGCCTATCAATATGCCAAGGCAGGTGCCAATGTCATGGCAGTCTTAGACAGCAGTCATTTCAGCCAACAAATTAAAGCTGTGCCCAGCTTGTTGAANCAAGCNGCGGTCTTTGCCAAAGGCGTCTATTACCTTGCATGGCTTAAAGCGCACGGNATTGCCATTCACCATGGCGCCACCCCCANTGAAGTCATGGGCGCGCAAAGTGTTGAAAAACTCATTTGGCGCAATTCTCAGGGTGCNCATGAAATCGATTGCGATGCCGTGGCCACTGGCTACGGACTCAGAAGTGAATCTCAGCTTGCTGACATTCTTGGCTGCAAATTTGTGTTTTCAAANGCNGATAACAGCTGGATTCCTCAGAAAGATGTGGCTGGCAGGTCAACAGTACAACATGTGTATTTNGCGGGTGATGGGGCTGGTATTCAAGGTGCTGATGCGGCGGAATGGGCTGGCGAGTTGGCCGGATTGGCATTGATTGAAGACCGACAAATCCAACAGCAAAAAAATCACTCAACTCGCACTGAAGAGTTGGCAAAGTATCTTCAAAAGCGAATTGCCTTTGGGCGTGGCTTGAGCATCGCGTTTCAAGATCCTAAAAATTGGGCTTGCCAAACTACAGATGACACTGTCATTTGCCGTTGCGAAGAAATTACTGCCGGCGACATCAGACAGTCTGCACAATCTACGGGGGCACAAGATGTCAACCGCCTTAAAGCGATGTGCCGGGTTGGAATGGGAAGGTGTCAAGGAAGAATGTGTGGGCCCGCTGCAGCNGCACTGCTTGCAGATTGCACGCAACAATCAATCGAAAAAGTGGGTCGTCTAAGGGGTCAAGCGCCGATCAAACCCATCCCATTTGTACAAAGCCCCACTTTGAAAAACATGTCCTCCGATACCAAGGTGGCCACATGAGCATCAGCCCTCTTTCTTGTGATGTGGCCATTGTAGGTGGCGGCATTGTGGGCTGTTCTGCTGCGCTTGCGTTGCGCAAATTAGGCAAGTCCGTCATTTTGATCGAACGTGACTTGTGTGGCTCAAGATCAAGCGGCGTGAACTACGGTGGCGTTCGCCGACAGGGCAGGTCACTCATTCAGCTCCCATTGGCACAGAGAGCACACGCCATTTGGGCAAAGCTGCCAGAACTTTTAGGTGCAGCTTGCGAGTACACGCGTTCTGGGCATTTGAAGATTGCCCGAAGTGAGGCCGATTTGGCTTCACTCATTGCCTACCAAGAAAAAACAGAGTCATTTGGCTTGGGACTCAAAATCTTTTCCGGCCATCAGCTGAGGGAACTCTACCCCTGGCTAAGTGAACGTGTTGTCGGTGGCTCTTTGTGCGCTGAGGATGGTCATGCCAATCCGCGTTTGGTGTCACCTGCATTTGCAAGAGCAGCCTCCAAAGCGGGCGCCCAACTGATGGAAAACACTCAAGTCATTGACATTGAATACTCAAATACAGGCTTTACCCTCAAGACCAGCACAGACCAAATTATCAAAGCACCCGTTCTTTTAAATTGCGCTGGTGCTTGGGCAAGCTTTGTTGCAGAAAAATTCAACGAAGCCGTGCCCATGGTTGCGGCTCACCCCACCATGGCAGTCACTGAACCACTGCCCGTCTTCATGTCGCTCAGTTTGGGGGTTCAAGGCGGCGGCATCTATGCCAGGCAAACCCAAAGGGGTAATTGCGTGATTGGTGGCTCGCGGGGATTTGCTTTAGATGAACTGAGAGCTCGCCCAAGCAGAGAAGCCATTCAACTGGTTTTGGCCAGGTCAGTCGAACTTTTACCCCAACTCAAACACGCCAACATCATTCGCACCTGGAGTGGCACCGAGGGCTACCTTCCAGACCACGAACCCGTCATCGGACCCAGCAGAACAACGCCTGGTTTATTTCACGGATTTGGCTTTGCGGGTGCTGGCTTTCAAATTGGGCCTGCCGTTGGCGAAGTGTTGTCCGAATTAGCAACCCAAGGCAAAACCTCAACACCCATCGATGGATTTTCCATCTCAAGATTTCCCCGTGTGCTTTCGTCTATTACTACAACCCTAGGAGATTTACCATGAAGTTCTGTTCTCATCTTAAGAATACAGTTGCCAAACCATTGGGCGCCATTGCACTGGCCTCAATGGCCATGCTAGGAAGCGCGTCTTTACAGGCGCAGACTAAAACACTTTACATCGGCATGAACGGAGGCTCGATGGAAAAGACGTGGACAGCGAACGTTTTTCCAGCTTTCGAAAAAGCCAACAACGTGAAGGTGGTTGTAGTACCGGGTACATCCTCTGAAATTTTGGCAAAAGCGCAAGCCAATAAAGACAAGCCACAAATGCACGTCATTTTCTTAGACGATGGCGTGATGATTCGGGCAGCGGGAATGGGCTTGTGTGAAAAATTAAAGCCCAGCGGTCCGCTGAATGAAATTTTTCCAACGGCACGCTTTAAAGACGATATTGCAGCTGGCGTCACCATGGGCATGACTGGCTTGGCGTACAACAAAAAGATGTTTGCCGAAAAAGGTTGGGCAGCCCCCACCTCTTGGATGGACCTGGCCGATCCCAAATACAAAGGCAAGGTGGTCTTCCAATCCATGCCGTCTTCCTCCTTTGGTCTGCATGGTTTCTTGATGTTCAATCGCATCAAAGGCGGTACTGAAGCCAACGTCGATCCAGGCTTCAACGCATGGAAAGCTGCCATTGGCCCTAACGTTTTAGAATACATTCCCAGTTCTGCTAAATTGGCAGAAATGATTCAAAATGGTGAGGCTGCCATTGCACCCTTGACGCCAACAGGCGTTGCAACACTGCAAGAAAAAGGCATTGCCATTGAATACGCTCAACCCAAAGAAGGATCTGTTGTGTTGATGGTTGCTCAATGTGTGATTGCCAATAACACTGAGCCAGTTTTGTCACAAAAACTAGCGGAGTACTTGCTTTCAGCGTCTGCTCAAGCAGCTGGTTTGGAACATGGCAATCAAATTCCTTCAAACCCCAAGGCGCCTGCAATTGGCGATGATGCCAAACTGAAACTGAAACAGTTTGCTGAATACATGAAAACAGCAGTGGTCTTGGACTGGAATGCCATCAATGAAAATCGCCCAGCTTGGAACGCGCGCTGGAACCGTAGCATCGAACGTTAAGAGTCAATCATGAGTTACTGCACTGATATTCAAAGTATTTTCAAGTCATTGAACCTCGCATTGCCACCTGTCAATGCACAGGGCTTTGACGTTAACTCTCCTGTTGACGGCAGGTTGCTTGCAAAAGTTACGGCTCACACAGAAGCTCAAATCAGTGCAGAACTTGTTCGTTCACACCAAGCCTCGCTTGCTTGGCGCAAAGTACCAGCGCCCAAGCGAGGTGAGTTGGTGCGTGTCTTTGGCGANCTTGTACGGCAACACAAAGACCCNCTCGGGCGACTCATTTCGCTTGAGACTGGCAAGATCTTGCAAGAAGGCTGGGGNGAAGTTCAAGAGGTTGTAGACATTTGTGAATTTGCTGTCGGCATCTCCCGTCAACTCTACGGACTGAGCATTGCCAGCGAACGCCCGGATCACAAATTACTTGAAACTTGGCATCCGCTTGGCGTTGTAGGCATCATTTCCGCCTTTAATTTTCCGATGGCGGTTTTTGCATGGAATGCTGCTTTGGCCTTGGTCTGTGGCAACACCCTTGCTTGGAAGCCTTCAGAAAAAGCGCCGCTGAGTGCCATGGCATTGACTGGGCTCCTTTTGAAGGCAGCTGAACAGTCTGGCATGGCGCATGAAGGTTTGATGAGTCTGCTTCAAGGCAACAGCGCAGTGGGCAAAGCCATGGTTGAAAGCCCTCACATCAAATTGGTCAGCGCCACGGGCTCTACTGCCATGGGCCGCCAAGTTGCCATGGCCTGTGCAACAACTTTCAAAAAATCATTGCTAGAGTTGGGCGGCAACAATGCAGCCATTGTCTGCCCTAGCGCTAATTTAGAATTGGTAACACGGGGCGTGGTTTTTTCTGCAGCTGGCACAGCAGGTCAACGTTGTACCACCCTCAGACGACTTATTGTTCATCGCTCTGTTTACCAACAACTCATTTCATCTTTGCAAAAAGTATTTGAGAAGCTGCCTGTGGGCAACCCGCTCACAACGGGCACGTTGGTAGGACCTCTGATTGATCAAACTGCATTTAACAACATGCAGGCCTCACTCGAAGAAGCCAAAAAATTAGGCGCCAAAGTTCATTTTGGAAATCGATGCGATGTGAGCGGACCCAGTGCCTATTACGTTCGTCCTGCAATCGTAGAGTTTGAAACACAAACAGGCCCTATGCTTCGCGAAACTTTTGCGCCTATTTTGTATGTGGTTCCATACGAGAATTTTGATGACGCCATTGCCATGAACAATGCAGCGTCTCATGGCTTGTCTTCTTCTGTGTTCACTCAAGATCTGCGTGAAGCAGAAATATTNACTTCATCCATTGGTTCCGATTGCGGCATTGCCAATGTCAACATAGGCACCAGCGGCGCTGAAATTGGCGGGGCATTTGGTGGTGAAAAAGAAACTGGCGGTGGGCGTGAGTCGGGTTCCGATGCATGGAAGGCCTACATGCGCAGGGCCACCAACACTGTGAATTACGGCAGCAGCTTGCCACTGGCACAGGGCATTCAGTTTGATGTTTAACTGTGTAAGCTTAGCCCCAACCCAATGACAAATCTCTTGCACCCACTTGATCTAGCCACTAACCTAGAACTGAACAACGATGGTCTGTGGTTAGGCCACACTCAGCCAGCCTATGGCAACATGGTTGGCCCCTTTGGGGGTGTCACCTCTGCTGTCATGTTGAATGCTGTCCTGAAGCATCAAAATCGATTAGGTGATCCTGTCTCTCTGACTGTGAATTTTGCGGGCCCCATTGAAGACGGGCCCTTCACCATCCAAGCCCAAGCACTGAGAACCAATCGCTCAACACAGCATTGGTTCATGACACTTTTTCAGCATGATGGTCAAATTGCAACCACAGCCAGCGCTGTTTTTGCCATTCGCCGCGAAACTTGGCATTCAACAGAACTCGATTTTCCAGTTCGAAAGCCTGCTCTAGAACTAGCGCGGGCAGATACGTCCAAAGCGCCGGAGTGGACTCATCGCTATGACATGCGCACCATCAAAGGCCTCATGATTGACGGTCAGCAACTCAGCCAAGAACCAGATGCGATCACAGAATTTTGGATTCAATTTCACCACGCATTTCCATGCGGACACCGCATTGCTCAGTTCACACGGTACAAATCATGTATTGGGAATTGCGCACGCGTCTAAATTTGGTCTGGGTTACCATGATCAATCGGCTGAAATTTGGAGTGACCAGCAACAATTGCTGGCCACCAGCCATCAAGTGGTTTACTACAAAGCCTAAGCAGATTGAGGACCAGCAAAGTGCACGCCAGATAAGGCCTTTTGAGCTTTTAAAAGAACCCGTGTGACACAGCCAATTCACCGCCCGCTTTCACGGCAATGGCGCAATATTTAAATTCCGGTATCTTTCCAAACGGGTCTAGCGCCGCATTTGTCATGAGATTGGCAGCAGCCTCGTAATAAGCAAACGGGACAAACACAGATCCTTGCGGCGTGCCGTCGTCACGGCGCACCCTTAAACACACTTCACCTCGCCTAGACGCAAGCGTCATAACGTGGCCTTCACTCAAACCCAGCGCCAACATATCAGCGCCACACATGGAGGCTGTAGCTTCAGGCTCAATGGCATCAAGCACTGTGGCACGGCGCGTCATGCTACCCGTATGCCAATGCTCCAGCTGCCTTCCTGTAATCAGGACGAAGGGGAAGTTGGCATCAGGCCTTTCGTTGGCTGGAATAATATCGGCAGGCACCAAATTAACGCGACCATCTGCCGTTGCAAAATGTTCTTTGAACACTGTGGGCTGACCAGGGTCTTCTTCAGTGAGGCAAGGGTATGTGACGCTAGACTCACGCACCAATCGATCCCAAGAAATGCCACTGATCACTTCGTGCATGGCTTGTCGCATTTCTTCGTAAACTTCGGCCACGCCATGGTGCTCACCCTTGTATTGCCAATTCAAGCCCATGCCTTGGGCAATCTGCTGAATGATCCACAAATCGGCTTTGGCCTGGGCCGGAGGCTCAACCGCTTGTCGGCCCATTTGCACCATGCGATCGGTATTGGTCACAGTACCCGTTTTTTCTGGCCAGGCGGTAGCGGGCAACACCACATCGGCCAACCATGCAGTTTCTGTCATGAAAATATCTTGAACGACCAAGTGCTCTAAAGACGCCAAAGCGTGACGCGCATGGTTCAAATCNGGGTCGCTCATGGCGGGGTTCTCGCCCATGATNTACATGCCCCGCACCTTGTGCGGATCGGTGTCATCGGCCAAGGCCTTGTGCATGATTTCAACCACNGTGTAGCCAGGCTGGCTGTCNAGAGGCGAGTCCCAAAACTTTTCAAACCAGTCGTGTGCCAAAGGATTGGTAACTTGCTGGTAGTTTGGATACATCATGGGAATCAGCCCCGCATCGCTAGCACCCTGTACGTTGTTTTGTCCGCGCAATGGATGCAGGCCCGAGCCAGGCTTGCCAATTTGGCCGGTGACTGTCACCAATGCAATGAGGCAACGCGCGTTGTCGGTGCCATGAACATGCTGACTGATACCCATGCCCCAGAGAATCATCGATGCTTTGCTGGTGGCAAATTCACGTGCCACTTCGCGCAGTGTTTCTGCAGGCACACCACAAATTGGCGCCATGGCTTCAGGGCTGTAACCCTGAATGTTTTGTTTCAATGCTTCGTAGTTATTGGCGCGCGTTTGAATAAAGTCTTGATTTGCCAAGCCTTCTTCAATGACGGTGTAGATCAAGGCATTGAGCATGGCTACGTCGGTGTCAGGTTTGAACTGCAATGTTCGCCAGGCATGCTTGCCAATGTCAGTCACACGCGGATCTGCCAGCACAATTTTGGCGCCGCGTTTGGCGGCGTTTTTCATCCATGTGGCAGCCACGGGGTGATTGGCGCTAGGGTTGGCGCCAATGACAAAAATGAGGCCCGCATGTTCAACGTCGTTGACCTGATTGCTAACAGCCGCCGAACCCACACCTTCTAACATTGCAGCCACACTTGAAGCATGGCACAAGCGCGTGCAGTGATCGACGTTGTTGGAGCCAAAACCTGTTCGCACCAACTTTTGGAACAAGTAGGCTTCTTCGTTGCTGCCCTTGGCTGAACCAAATCCTGCCAAAGATTTAGGGCCAAAGGCATCACGCACTTGCTTCAATTTACCTGCACCTAAGGCCAAAGCTTCTTCCCAAGTGGCTTCTCTGAACACGGCAGACCAATCGGCTGCATTTCGATTGAGTTGTTGAATCAAGGCAGGATCTTTGGGCACGCCCAGTTTTCGAATAAGGGGCGTTGTGAGTCGTTGGGGATGCTGAATGTAATCAAATCCAAATCGGCCTTTGACACACAAACGACTGTGATTGGCAGGCCCATCACGTCCTTCTACGCTCACTATTTTGTTGTCTTTGACCTTGTAGGTGAGCAAGCAGCCGACACCGCAAAACGGGCACACCGAGTCGACCTTTTTATCGACCACTTGGGACCCCATTTGCGACTTGGGCATGAGCGCGCCTGTAGGGCATGCCTGCACACATTCACCACAAGCCACACACGTACTGGTGCCCATACTGTCTTGCAAATCAAACACAATTTGACTTTGTGCACCACGATGTGCATAGCCAATGACGTCGTTCACTTGCTCCTCGCGGCAGGCTCGCACACATCGGTTGCACTGAATGCAGGCATCAAGATTAACGGCCATGGCAGGATGCGAGACATCACACGCAGGTTGTTCACGCCGCAAGGCCTGTAGCTCCGGACGTACCGTCACGTTCATCTTGGATGACCAGTCGCTTAACTCGCCATGCTGGCCCTTGTCTGTCCATTTGTGACCCTGATCGGGCATGTCAGACAACAGCAGCTCTAACACCATCTCTTGGCTTTTCTTGGCGCGCAGACTTTGGCTCAAGACCTCGAGACCTGGCGCGACATTGCGGCAGCAACTGGGCGCAAGCGTTCTTTCGCCTTTGATTTCAACCACACACGCACGGCAATTGCCATCCGCGCGCAATCCTTCTTGGTAGCAAAGGTGAGGAATGTCAATGCCATGGCGTTTGGCTGCGTTCAAAATAGACTCATCCTGGAAACCCATCACGGATTGCTCATTGAGCTTGAACTCAACACTGGGTGGTGCCAGCAGTTCTTGAGGCAATGGCGCGTTCATTTAAGCCACCTCTTGCGGAAAATATTTTTGAACACAGCGCACAGGGTTCGGAGCGGCTTGTCCCAAACCACAAATGGAGGCATCGGTCATCACTTGATTCAAGTCATCTAAAGTGGCGTTGTCCCATACGGCTGCCTGCATCAGTTGAACCGCCTTCTCAGTGCCTACTCGACAGGGCGTGCACTGCCCACAACTTTCGTGCGCAAAGAAATTCATCATGTTCAAAGCGGCATTGCGGGCTGAGTCTTGATGCCCCAACACAATGACTGCTGCAGAACCAATGAAGCAGCCATAGGCTTGCAAGGTATCAAAGTCCAAGGGAATGTCTGAGAGTGATGCAGGCAAAATACCGCCCGATGCACCGCCAGGCAAGTAAGCATAAAAATTGTGGCCGTCTTGCATACCGCCGCAGTATTCTTCAATGAGTTCGGCCATCGTAATGCCGGCAGGAGCCAATTTAACGCCAGGCTTTTTCACACGCCCACTGACACTGAAGCTTCGCAAACCCTTGCGGCCGTGTCGTCCAAAGCCTGAAAACCAATCAGGTCCTTTTTGAACAATGTCGCGCACCCAATAGAGCGTTTCGAAGTTGTGCTCTAGCGTTGGCCGACCAAACAAGCCCACCTGAGCAATGTAAGGAGGTCGCATGCGCGGCTCACCCCGCTTGCCTTCAATGCTTTCAATCATGGCAGACTCTTCGCCGCAGATGTATGCACCAGCGCCACGGCGCAATTCAATCATGGGCAAATGAATAGCCGAATTGGTTTTGAGTTTTTGCAACTCAGCCTCCAAGACCTGACGACAAGCATGGTACTCATCGCGCAAATAAATATAGATGGCATCAATGCCCACCACATGCGCAGCTACCAACATGCCTTCTAAAAACCGATGCGGGTCGCGCTCTAAATACGTTCTGTCCTTGAAAGTGCCTGGCTCGCCCTCGTCAATGTTCACAGCCATCAAACGCGGCGCTGCTTGCTCACTCACAATGCGCCACTTGCGTCCGGCTGGAAATCCTGCACCCCCCAATCCGCGCAAGCCAGAATCTTCCATGGCTTTCATGACAGCCTCGGTATTTTGTATACCGCTGCTAAGACTTTGGAGCAAGGCATAGCCGCCATCGGCCCTGTAGGCATTCAAATCTATGTAATCAGGTACTTCTGGGTGAATGGCCTCAGCTTGTACTGCCGCCAACACCTTTTCAACAGTTGCATGTCCGATTTCATGTTGATGCACCACTGCCACGGGCGCCTGCTCGCATCGACCTACGCAGGGCGCTGACACAACTTTGACCTTACTGGTACCTAGCGATGCTTTCAGCTTGTTAAGCAGTGTGGCTGCGCCAGCCATCTCGCAACTGAGGCCGTCGCACACACGCAGTGTGAATTGAGGGGCGTGCTCACCCTCGCGAATCACTTCAAAGTGGTGGTAGAACGTGGCAACTTCATACACTTCAGCCATAGGAATGTTCATCAGCTTGGCCAAGGCCACCAAGTGCCTTTCGTGCAGGCCGCGAAAGCTGTCGTTGAGTGCGTGCAATTGCTCGATGAGCAAATCGCGGCGCTGCTTTAAAACTTCCGAATCAAGTAATAGCAAAGCTCGCACTTCTTGCAAAGAAGTTTCATCCGCCTGGCGTCCTTTAAGTTGGCTCTTTTGTCGGATTTTCAAGCTCATGTCATTGACACTTGCAAAAGCCACGACAGACTGTGAATTGGAGTTTTGGTTAGCCATACTCCTGCGATTCAAAGAAACTTGAAGCCCATCCTCAGAGCTTTCCGCATGATGGGCAAGACTTGTCCGGGCATCATGAGCATAGCGGCAAAGTTAAATTGCGTTTTGACCACACCGCTCGTGGCTGAATTCCTTGAAACCGTAGTGTCCGTGCGTGCGGCCAATGCCTGAATTGTTAACGCCACCGAAAGGCAAATTGCCTTGCAAGTACTGCATGAGTGAATGGTTCACGCAAGCGCCACCCGAGGTAATATGCGTTAAGGTTTTGTCAATGTTGGCATTGGTTTGGCTGTAGATGTAATACGCCAATGGTTTGGGCCCAGCATTGATGCTGGCAATCACTTGGTCTAAATCTGTGTAGCCAATGATGGGAAGCAAAGGGCCAAAAATTTCCTCTTCCATGATTTTTGCATCTGCCGGAATTTGGTCCAACAAAGTTGGTTGCACAAAACAGCTGGCTTCATCAACACCTCCGCCCTGCAAGGTACGCGCGCCACGGGCCTGTGCATCGTCAAGCAGGTGCTTGATGCGAGCAGTGTGTCTGGCGTTGACCATGTGCGCCAAATGAGGATTGCTGGCTTGTTCTGTGAGTGAGGTGCCGTAGGCCTTTTTGATTTCTTTTTTGCACAACTCAAGCCATTTGTCTTTAACGCTTTCGTGCACAAACACGTGATCGGGGGCAATGCAGGTTTGACCAGAGTTGGCAAACTTAGACCAAATAATGTTACGGGC
>JGI25930J51415_1000195_pt1 | contig 13075 bp, 10 predicted proteins | sample LauGreFa1BDMLBDN_2_FD_51415 | JGI IMG/M metagenome (IMG submission 51415) | reverse complement strand
GAATTACGACTGTTTTGGCGCTTGTTTGGGTTATAACTGTTATCGCGTTGGGGTTGTTGCTTACAAACTAGATAGATTTTTAGTGCAAGTCGGAGTGGCGAAATTGGCAGACGCACCAGCTTAAGGGGCTGGCGCTCGTAAGGGCGTGTGGGTTCAAGTCCCACCTTCGACACAAATAAGTGGTCGCAAGTTACACGGGGTGATCAGCAAGGGCTTTTGCCTTGAAGAGTAATCTTTTGTAAGTGGAAGTTCTTTCGTGACGCATCAAAACCTTGATCAAGTTGCGTTACAGAAACGGACTCTGAGAGTTTTGGTTGTTGGTCAAGTTGTTGCAGCCGCAGCGTTGTCGGCAGCAGTAACTGTTGGTGCATTTGTCATTCAAGACATTCTCGGGCAAGAAACGCCATGGGGCGGTATTTCGAGCGCAACTTTTACGATGGGTTCCGCATTCATGTCGCAAGTACTTGCGCGAAGAATGAGCCGCAAGGGTCGAAGAGTTGGTCTTCAATATGGCTATTCGCTCGCTATTGCGGGCGGATTGCTTGCCGGATTCGCCGTCAATCGCGGTTCGCTGCCTCTTTTCATTTTGGGATTATTTCTCTATGGTTCAGGACAAGCGTCAAATCTTCTTTCTAGGTATGCAGCGATGGATTTAGCTGCACCCGACGAACGCAGTCAGGCGATGAGTTACATTTTGTTTGGCTCAACCTTCGGCGCCGTGTTTGGTCCGGTGCTGATAAAACCTGCTCAAGATTTTGGAGTCGATTTCTTTGGGTGGTCAAAGTACACCGGCCCATGGATCGCCTCGGCTTGTTTTTTTGTGTTCGCGCTGATCAATGTTGCAGTTCGGCTGCGACCAGATCCGCTTGAAGTAAGCGGAGGGCTGAACTCTCAACAAGGCGTTGGTGTGGTAACGCCGAATCTTGGTGCTGCGCTTCGAACGATAAAGAGCATACGAAACGCGCGAGTCGCGCTGGCTTCAATGGTGATTTCGCAAGTCACGATGGTTGCTGTGATGACAATGACACCTGTACACCTAAAACTGCACGGTCATGAAGACGTGAGCCCGTATGTCATCTCGCTGCATATCGCAGGTATGTACGCGTTCAGCCCGTTAGTAGGAAAGTTCACAGACCGACATGGAAAGTTGCTTTCAATTTCGGTGGGCGGAGTCTTGCTTGTAATGGCAACAGTTACGGCCGCACTCGCGGGTGAAGCAGCGACCTTGCTGTGGCCTTCGCTGTGGCTGTTGGGAATTGGCTGGAGTTTNGGTTTGATCGGCGGGTCGAGTCTTTTGGTTGAGTCTGTACCAGATTCATCTCGCGTGACTGTTCAAGGCGCTGCTGATTTGTTGATGAGTTTCTGCGGTGGTTTGGCAGGCTTCTCGAGTGGATTCATTCGAAAGGCTTTCGGCTTTCACATGCTTAGCAACTTGGGAACGGTGTTGGCCTTGGTTCTTGTCGTAATCGGAATTCGAAGATTGACCAACCTTCGAATCGCCCGTTCTATTTCATGAANACTGTTGCCGAGGTCNCCGCGCAAACGGTGAGTTGGTCAAATTGGGCAGGAAACCAAAGAGTCGAGCATGCTTCGCGGTATTTACCGAAAACAGAACTTGAACTGCAACAGATAGTGCGTCACGCGACTGCCAACAATACTCGCATAAAAGCCGTTGGGTCGGGGCATAGTTTCACCGCGATTGCAATCGCAGAAGAAATACTCGTAGATCTTTCGCACTATGACCAAGTAGTAGAGATCGACAAGATCAAAAATACCGTGACGGTGCAATCTGGAATTCAGCTATCTAAATTGAATTTAGAACTTCATAAAAACGGTCTCGCTATGCAGAATCTTGGAGACATCTCGTACCAAACGATCGCCGGTGCAATTTCGACTTCGACTCACGGTACCGGGTTGAAATTCACAGGGATCGCAAATCAGGTCGTTGGTATGCGAATTGTGCTGGCAGACTCATCGGCGGTTGATTGCTCACTAGAAGTGAACGCCGAGTTGTTTCACTGTGCGAGAGTAGGTCTTGGCGCTTTGGGCTTGATCAGTACTGTAACTCTTCAGTTGGTTTCAGCCTTCAATCTTTCGGTGATCGAAGAGCCAATGCGAGTCGACGATGTGCTGGCAAACCTTGATCATCATGTGGAAAGTAACGATCATTTTGAATTCTTTTGGGTGCCGCACACAGGCTGGGCTCTAACCAAGCGCAATAATCGCACACTTGACGCTGCGAAACCGATGAGCAAATTCTCGCATTGGTATTCGAAGACGCTTATGGAGAACTATGCATTCGGCGCTGTTTGCATGCTCGGTCGGGCACGACCAGCGCTTATTCCGAAATTAGCGAAGGCATTGCCCTCGTCGGGACGAAATGAATATTGTGATGCGAGCTACAAAGTTTTCGCCAGTAAACGAATTATTAAGTTTTATGAGATGGAGTATGCGATTCCACGAGAGGCGTGCGAGGAAGCGTTGAATCGTGTCCGTAGAATGGTAAAAGATAGTGGGTTCTTCCTGAATTTTCCTGTTGAGGTTCGCTTTACAGCCCCAGATGAGATTCCGCTAAGTACAGCGAGTAATCGAGAATCTGCGTATATCGCAGTTCACATTTATAAAGGAATGAACTACGTGCCATATTTTAAAGAAGTTGAATCAATCATGAATTCGTATCAAGGCCGCCCCCACTGGGGCAAGTTGCATTTTCAGGATGCAAATTCACTGGCGCCTCGGTATCCGCANTGGGATGTATTTCAAAAAGTTAGAAATATGGTAGATCCGACTCGCACTTTTGCGAACCGATATACCGAGACGGTGTTGGGTAAATAGTCGTGAAAACTTTCATCGAATTAGGCGTCCCGAAGAAGTTCGCCGACATGCTTTCCGGTCGAGGCATTGAGTCTCCATTTGAAATTCAAGAGGCCGCATTGCCCGATGGTCTTGCAGGTATGGACGTTTGCGGAAAGGCGCCAACAGGTTCAGGCAAGACAATTGCCTTTGGTTTGGTGTTGGCAGTTAGATTGCAAAAATCGAAGCCAGGTCAACCTGGTGGGCTCGTTTTGGTGCCCACTCGAGAACTTGCAATTCAGGTTGCAAAAGAGATTGCGATGCTCTGCGAGGGCACTGACTTGCGTGTCGCATCTGTTTATGGTGGCGCGGGTTATGGCCCTCAAGTTAAGGCGGTGCGAGGCGCAAGCATAATTGTTGCAACACCAGGTCGACTCGAAGACTTGCTAGAGCGTCGTGATATGTCGTTGAGCGCCGTAACAATTGCCGTCCTTGACGAAGCCGATCGAATGTCAGACATGGGATTCTTGCCGGCTGTTCGACGAATTCTGCGAGCTTTGCCGAAGCAACGCCAAGTCTTGTTGTTCTCAGCGACTTTAGACGGCGATATCTCTCAAGTCGTCAAAGAGTTTCAGAACAATCCAAAACGTCATGAGTCAAAATCGCAAGAAGCCGAGCCCGATATTGAACACAAGTTTTGGCTGGTAGGTCGAAATGATCGGGTTTCCACGATTTCACAGCTNGTAAACCATTACGAGCGAATNATTTTGTTTAGTCGCACGAAACATGGTTGCGACAGACTCGCCAAACAACTCGATAACTCGGGCGTTCGCTCGTCGGTCATTCACGGCAATAAAAGCCAGGCACAGCGCGAAAGATCTCTCGAAGAGTTTCGTCGCGGAAAATCTAATGTTCTAGTGGCGACCGATGTTGCTGCTCGCGGCATTCACATTGATGATGTTCCCTGTGTAGTGCATTTTGACCCGCCGGCAGACCACAAGGACTATATTCACCGCTCTGGTCGAACAGGTCGCGCAGGGTCAAAAGGCGTTGTGATTTCGTTGGTTGATCCTTCGCAGCGACGTTCGGTCAGCAAATTGGCACGAGACGCTGATGTTGACGCCGATTTTGTAGCGCCTGAGTTTGACGCGTCAGACCCCGATCAAGTTAATGCACGCCCGGGTGAAGTTGGCGGCGTTTTGATCAGCGTTGGTGCTTCAGCCGAGTAGAAAATTAAAAACAAATATCTTGAGGGCGAACCGGCACTCTAGGTAATTCTTTTCCAGTGGCATTGCGTATTGCGGCAGCGATCGCTGGAGTAACCGAAATACATGGTGGCTCACCGATACCTTTGGCGCCCAGTGGGGCTTGAGGTTCAGGTTCTTCGATCATTACCGCGACGACACTTGGTGCGTCGAGTGCGGTTGGCAACAAATAATCAGTGAAACTTGGATTGCGCATTTTGCCGTTGTCGAGAACGATCTCTTCCATCACGGCAAGACCAAGACCTTGGGCAATGCCACCTTCGATCTGGCCGAGTGCTGCGATCGGATTCAACACTCGACCGACGTCTTGTGCTGTGGCGATCTGAATTACTTTTACTAGACCGAGTTCGACATCTACGTCGACAACTGCGCGGTGAGCAACAAACGCGAATGCGACATGGCAGTTGCCTTGACCCATTTCATCGAGTTCTTCAGTTGGGCGATGGTGGTGTTCGAAAGTTTCGTCAATTAAGACACCAGTTGAAGCCTCGACGACACTTATTCGGAAGTCTCCGATCATGTCGACAACGTCGGTGTCTTCAATGACGAGACGTATTGGATCAATATTGTATTTTTTGCCAACATGCTCGAACAGTCGTTGGCGAACTAAACGACAAGCCCCATCAACGGCGCCGCCACTCATCCACGTTTGTCGAGACGCAGATGTGCTGCCCGCCGAACCGATGCCCGTATCGACAGTGTCTAGAACAACTTCGTCAACACCCAATACAGACCGAGCGATTTGAGGTGCAAGAACTACGAATCCTTGGCCAACTTCGACGGTCGCGTATTTAAGTGTGGCGACGCCATCTTTAAGTTGACATCTGGCGGTAGCGAAGTCGTCAAAGGTTTCGCTGTACATCAAGTTTTTGATCGATACACCCCAGCCGACACCTCGCACAATGTTGTGCGGCAAAGATGTAAGACCTGAACCGCCTACAAGTTCGAGTGGATGTGCAGTCTTAGCAAGGGGTGTTGGTAAGGCAATCGCATCAGTTTCGCGAATGCAACGAGCCACGGGCGCAACGCTTTCGACGACTTGTCCGGTAATTAATTTGTCGCCGGTGACCATTGCGTTGCGCAAACGTATTTCGACAGGTGAAAGACCGCAAGCGACGGCGAGTTTGTCCATTTGACTTTCATGGGCGTAGCAAGCCTGAACGACACCAAAACCTCTCATTGCGCCACATGGCGGGTTGTTTGTGCGCACCGCATAGCCATCAACCGAGGCGTTCGGACATCGATACGGGCCTTGAATATGGGTGACACCGTTAATCAAAACTGCCGAACTGGTTGATGCATATGCGCCACCGTCAAAAACTAGTTTCGCCTCAATTCTTTGAATCTCGCCGGTACGTGTTGCATGATGACGAATGAAAATCTTTGCGGGGTGACGATGAACGTGTCCATAAAACGATTCTTCGCGACTGTATTGCATCTTGATTGGACGTGAAGTTCGAAGCGCAAGCAATGCGCAGTGCACTTGCAGGCTGATGTCTTCGCGCGCACCAAAGGCACCACCAACACCNCCGAGTGTTAGCCGAACCTTTTCACACGGTAAATCTAAGCATGCGGCAATCTGCTTTTGATCTTCATGAAGCCACTGGGTGGCAACAAACATCTCTATACCTTTGCCACCACTGTCGGGAAGCGCCAACGCTGCTTCAAGACCGAGGAATGCTTGATCTTGCATACCAATTTCGTAGGTGCCCTCAACGACGATTTCGCCATACAGATTCTGGTCTCCCGTGATTATTTGCTGGCGGCGAATTACGTTGCCGTCAGGGTGAATCGGCGGGGTAGTCGGTTGAATAGCGAGTTCTGGGTCTGTTAACGGTGTCAAAACCTCATACTCAACTTTGATCGCAGCAAGTGCGCGTCGACATGTTTCAGGGTGATCTGCAGCAACTGCGGCGATCGGCTCACCGACGTAGCGCACAAAGTCTTGTGCAAATACTGGCTGATCACTTGAGATCAGACCATAAGTTTTCTTACCAGGTACATCGTCAGCAGTGATAATCGCCTCAACACCTGTGATTTTGTAAGCGGCTGACAAGTCAATTTTGATAATTCGCGCGTAGGGATGCGGACTGCGCAACGTCGCGCCCCACAACATATTCTCTGCGTGCAAATCAGATGAGAACTCAAATCGGCCTTGCACTTTTGCCGCACCATCTGGCCGNAGGGCAGANGTGCCTAGTACGTCACGTCGAGTCGATGTTTGGATAGCTGAACTCATGCAGTTTTTGCCTTGCGAACAGAGACTGCCTTATCGACTGCTTCAAAGATTCGACCATAACCAGTGCACCGACAGATATTGCCTGAGATGGCTTCTTTAATTTCAATTTCTGACGGATCAGGGTTCTGAGAAAGAAGATGCTCTATGGCAACCACGAGACCTGGCGTGCAGAAACCACATTGAACTCCGCCTTCGGTAACAAAAGCATCTTGCACTTCGGTGAGTGAGTCGCCGTCAGAAAGATTCTCAACAGTTTGAATTTCAGACTCAATTGCCGTTGCTGCCATCACGAGACACGAACAGACGGCTTGTCCGTCCATGATGACGGTGCAACTGCCGCATTCGCCCTGCTCGCAAGCACCTTTAGTGCCTGGCAAGTTAAGACGCTCGCGCAAAACAAAAAGCAAACTCTCGCCAACCCACGAGTCACGTATCTCGTGGGTTTTGCCATTGACTCTGAGATTATAAATTTCTGAATTTGGGTTCATTGAGAATTTGCCCTTGTCAGCAATCGTCGCGCGAGAACGCAAACAGCATGGCGACGGTAGGCAGCAGTGCTGCGGTGGTCATCTATTGGTTTAGATTCATTTGCGATTCGTGTTCCAAACTCTTGAAGCAAATTAGGCGAAATAGTCGTCTTGGTCTTTAGATCAACTTGGCTAGCGAGCCAGGATTCGGTTTCTCGACATCTAATAATCGTCGGTCCAACCGCACCGAGAGCGACTGCGATCGTGCCATTAATGCGATCAACAACTAAACAGCATGAGGCAACAGAAATAACCATGGCATTTCGAACCCCAACTTTTGCATAGCCTTGCCATCCTGAAACAATCGGCAACGTAGTTGAGACGATTATTTCGCCTGGCAGTCGGGCGTTTCGCTTAACGCCAACCATGAAATCGTGAACCGAGACCGACCTCGAAGCTTCGGCACTTTGTAAATTGACAGTTGCGTCTAGAGCGCTTAGAACGGGCAATGCATCACCAGCAGGTGAACATGTACCGAGATTGCCGCCGATTGAACCTGCGCTGCGAATTTGTGGTGAGCCGACTGTGCGCGCGGCCTGGGCGAGTGCCGGCAGATGTAAGGCGATTTCGCCATGCTCCATTTGTTGGTAGGGCAGGCCTGCACCAATTGTGATTTGCGACTTCTGAGTGTCAATTTGTATCGATTTGAGTTCACCGACTCGCCTCAAAGCAATGACATCGGTTGGCTTGCGATGGTTGAAATTAATTTCAACCATTAAGTCGGTGCCGCCTTGGATAAGTTGCGCCGACGGGTTGGCCGCGGTCGCTTGCAGGGCATCTTGAAGTGTGCGTGGCACTAGAACGCTCAAGACACACCGTCCCAGTTCGAAAATGCATCGATCATCGCCTTGACATCACCGAGTGGATACAAAATCGGACATGTTGCACCATTTTTGAGGTAATGAGTGACTCGTTGGCGCGCTTCTGCAGGCGTACCGCTCGCTGTCAGCATTTGAACAATCTCGTCGGGCACATGCTTTGATGCCGCGACAACTTGTTCGTGTGTTGCTGGCCATGTGAGCACTGAGCCGACTTTGTCGAGCAGAGACTGTGGCACTCCAGACGCCTTCATGATGTGTGGTTGCTGTCCGAGATATTGCGTGACCATTTGACGAGCCATATCGAGAGCAGTTTTGCGGTCTTCGTGCACACTGCAAACCACGAGTTGTGGTCGATCAATTGAGTCGATCGATCGACCAGCGCGATCGGCGCCAGCAGTTAATGCTTCCATCGCTTTTTGGTTGTACTCGGGAGAAACCAAATAGTTGAGTACGACACCGTCGGCGATTTCACCAGTCAGTTCCATCATTTGCATTCCCGTTGCACCGATATAGATCGGTACATCTTTGGGTCGTCGATCTTGATATACGTAATCAAGCTCAACGCCGTCGAGATGGACAAACTCGCCATTGAAAGTTACTGTCTCGTTATTGAGTAGAGCGCGAACAGTAGTAACGATTTCACGCATTGCACGTAATGGCTTGGCGCGAGAGATACCCACCTTGGCTGCGAGTGGGTCCCACCAAGCGCCGATGCCAAGAATTACACGCCCCGGTGCGAGGTCGTCGAGTGTTGAAAAAGTTGCCGCTAGGCGAGCGGGATTACGACTCCAGCAATCGACGACACCCGAGCCAACTTTGAGTGTCTTAGTAACTGATGCGAATGCTGCCATTGGTACGGTTGCTTCGCGCACGAGACGACTCTCGGCTTGCCAGACTGCTTCGAAACCTTTGCTCTCGGCATATTTCGAAAACTCCATGCCCTCTGAAATCTTGTGGGCATCTTGCAGATATAACGCGACACGCGCTGATTTTGAACCCGTCATTGTTTACGACAACCTTTCATATAACCGTAGGGCTTGTTCGTTGGCTTTTGCGCGAACCTCTTGCAAGTCGACCCGTGTTGGTTGACTATTTGTTAAGACTTTCTCGCCGGCAATTTCAACATCGGTCACATTCATATTGGTTGTGAATGCCGCGTGCCATGGACTGTCGGCAAAGTCATAATCGAAGGACACGACATCTTGCTTTGCATCGGGAAACAGTTCAAGAGAGTTTTCAAGCCACTGCCAAACAGTTGTAGGTTCGGCGCTGACATTGAACTCGCGAAGGCGAGCATACGCAATTCGAGCTTCCTCAATCATGTCGGCACCAATGCCGTCAGTGCCGAGCAAGATCTTGTTGCTTCGTTCCGTGGGCTTCGCATAGCCGACAGCGTTATTCATGTTGGATCGTGCGTTGTGAACGATGCGTCCTTTCAACTTTCGATCAAGATGCACGGCGTGAATTAGCAACCAATTATCTTGGGTGATTGATTCAAGGCGTGCGCCAGCTTGAACGTCGTCCACGCCCTCGGCAACGTGAATATGTACGCCTACAGAGTGCTTCTTTGCGAGTTCTGCAGCAGCGAGCAGAGTTTCGTCGCTACACGTAAACGCGGCGTGCACGCCGACCATTCCGTTACCTCCTGCAGTGAGGTANCGGTCGCATTCAGCAAGACCTCGCTTTGCCGCATCGGTCATTTCGGACAGTGGTGAAACTTTCGAATGTAATTGACCTTGGTTGTCCCAGCGATCAGTCACGCCATAACAAGTGTTTAGTCGCACACCAACTGCCTTGCACGCCTCGGCGATCGTATTTAGAGAGCCTTCGATNGAATTCGGAGACTCATGGTGATCGATGATGCACGTTGTGCCACTCATGAGTGCTTCGGTNGCGCCGAGCATTGCCGACCAATAAATCATTTCGTTGTCGAGGGCCGCGTCAACTCGCCACCAAATGTTGTTCAAGATTTCAATAAAGGATTTTGACTGTTGTTTCGGCGCCGGCATGCCGCGAACCAAACTCGAATACAGATGATGGTGCGCGCAAACAATACCGTGGGTCTGAGTCGCCACTATTAGTCTTCATCTTTCACTTGACGCATCGGCAATTTGAAGCGCCACTGTCCATCGAGTTGATGCAAGGCGGCGGCGACTGCACCAGCGGTTGGCACGAGTCCAATTTCGCCGACGCCTTTAATGCCGTATGGTGCATTCGGTTGTGGCGATTCAAGTAGCTTCACTTCAATCGGTGGTACATCTTTGGCCCTCAAAATGCCGAGACTTCGCAATGTTTTGTTGATTGGAAAACCTGATTCCGGGTCTGATGGAAAGTCTTCGGTCAATGCATAACCGAGCCCCATGTGAATGCTTCCTTCCACTTGTCCTTCGCAAAGTGTCGGGTTTACAACCCGTCCAACATCGTGGACTGCTAAAACCTTCTCGATTTTTTGGGTTTCGCGGTCAATTACAACCATTTGTGCTGCGTAACTAAATGTTGAATGAATGATGGGGTTTGCAACACCAGGTTCGCCGAGTTTGTTTGTCCAATCAACTCGATATTCGCCGACATGATCAACTTCGAGTGCTCGATTTGCAGCGATTGCGGCTTGGCATGCGCTCTTAACCGCACCTGCACCCATGAGTGTGCCTCGCGAACCTGTGGTCTGACCAAAGCCGAGTTCGCGAGTTGTGTCGACGATGACGTCAATCAATTTTGCGTCAACGCCAAGTTCTTCGACTGCTACTTGAGCAGCGACAGTGTTGATGCCTTGACCCATCTCAGTCCAACCGTGACGAACTTCGATTCGTCCGTTGCTCTTGAATCGCACGATCGCTTTTGAAATTTCCTTAAAGCCGTTGCCAAGTCCACTGTTCTTTAGACCAAGACCTAGACCAACTGCTTTGCCAGATGCGACTGCAATTTCGTAGGCAGGCTTGATTTCGTTGAGGCACAGTTCGGCGCCTAAACAACCGTCGTCCATAATTTGTCCCGGGCCCCAAATCATGCCCGGCTTGATCACGTTTAGTGAGCGGATTTGCCAGCCAGAGATGCCAACTTTTTCGGCGAGTCGGTCAAGCACACCTTCCATTGCGAACTGCGCTTGATTAGCGCCGAATCCGCGAAATGCACCACAGATTGGATTGTTAGTTCGAACTGCTATCGCCTCAACGTCGATGTTTGGAACTTGATATGGCCCACTTGCATGCCCGGCCATTCGCTCTAGAACNTTCATTCCGACGCTTGCATATGCTCCTGAGTCACCGATNGCGCGCACNCGAAGCGCTGTGAGTTTGCCGTGTTGATCNCATGAAGCCTCATATGTCATTTCAATTGGGTGACGCTTGGCATGCATCAAAAAACTTTCTTCACGAGACAGAGTGCACTTGACCGGTTTGTTAAGCAGCCAAGCCGCAAGTGAAGCATGTGCTTGGTTGCTCATATCTTCTTTGCCCCCGAAAGCACCACCGTTTGACACAAGTGTGACAGTTACTTGTTCGTTGGGTATCGCCAGTAGGCGAGCGATGTCATTACGGTCATCCCAAACCCCTTGACCTCCTGAGTAGACATGCAATTTGCGGACTTGGCTTTGGTCGACTGAAGGCACGGCAAGTGTGCTTTCCGGTTCAAGAAAAGCATGCTCAATTCGTTGCGTACTAAAAGTTTCACGCACTACATGGGCGCTCGTCGTCAATGCTAGATCGGCGTCGCCCCGCGTGTAGGTGCTCTTCGAGAGAACGTTTGTGTCTGTCTTCCACACGGCAATTTCTTGACTTGTAATCGCTTTGCGTGCATCAGTAACTGGTGTCAAGACTTTATATTGCACGTCTACATCGTCAATTGCGTTGCGTGCGTTTAGTCGAGTATCAGCTACAACAATTGCCAAGACATCACCGGCGTACGAAGTGAAGCCACCGACAGGAATCATTACGGGCCAGTCTTTGTAGATGATGCCCATCATCAATTCACCCGGAATATCTTGTGCAGTGAATACTGCATGCACGCCAGGTCGCGACAATGCTTTCGATGTGTCAATACTCAAGACTTCGGCGCGTGCATGCTTGGTAAAAACAAGAGANGCATGCAACATTCCAGGCACTCGCATGTCATCGATGTAGCCACGATCGCCAAGCGCCAGTTCGTTTGCTTCGTATTTTGTTACTCGGACACCTAAACCACCTGTTGAAACAACTTCTGGTGAGAGATTTTTTGCAACTGCATCGATTGCATCAAGAATTTTGACATAACCNGTGCAGCGACAAAGGTGGGCGCCGAGGTGGCGAGCCATATCTTCGCGTTTGAGTGAAGCGCCTTTTTTATCTATTTGAGCTTTCGCGCGAACAACAATGCCCGGTATACAAAAACCGCACTGTAAACCACCGCAAGCAGCGAAGGCATTGGCGAAAGCGTTGCGCTCGATTTCACTGACACCCTCGAGTGTTGTGATCTCTGTGTCGGCAACTTTGTCTAGCGACTGTTGGCAACTGACGATTGCTTTTCCGTCGACAAGTACGGTGCAGCAGCCGCACTGTCCGCTTGGCGAACAGCCGTCTTTTGGTGAGGTGATGTTGAGTTCTTCGCGCAATGCGGCCAGAAGATGTGGGTGATCTCGGCGAACTGTAACTGGCGACCCGTTGACAACAAAGGCGACTCGGTCAGCCGTGTCAATCTGAAGGGCNGCNCCTGGCGCGTNATTTGCCTTTGTGGTCACATATTTACCATACCCGTATTGGGTATCAGGTTTACAGATTGTAAAAACGGTTGCTATTCAATAACTACGCCACGTTGATTGGTTATTCGGCCGTACACCTCGGGGCGACGATATTTATTGAAGTCGAACAGGGTGCTCTTGTAGTTGTTGCACCAATCTAAATCGCACACGGCTGTTATGACTTCGTCGCCATTGGTGGCAGTCTTTGCCAAGATTTCACCTGAGGGGGCGATGATGCTCGAGTCAGCGAGGCTGTCGACACCTTCTTCAACGCCGCCTTTTGCGACCCCGACAACAAATGTGCCGTTCTGGTAGGCGCCACTTTGCATCACTAGTGCGTTATGAAAACCCTGCAGCGCATCTTGCGACGGATCTGGCACGTAGTGCAATGGCGTGTTGTAGCCGCAAAGAATCATTTCAACGCCCTGAAGTCCCATCACGCGATAAGACTCGGGCCATCTTCGGTCGTTGCAAATCATCATGCCGATTCGTCCGTTAAATGCTGGCCAGACTCCGAAGCCCTCAGTGCTCGGAGTGAAGTAATAACGTTCAGCGTGTTGAAACGGACGATCTGGCTCATGATGCTCATGACCGGGAATATGGACTTTTCGATATTTCGCCACAACACGACCGTCGCGTTCAATAAGAATTTGCGTATTGAATCGCTCACCGGCTTTGGTTAATTCTGCATAGCCAAGACAAAAACCAATACCCAATTT
>JGI25930J51415_1000177_pt1 | contig 13469 bp, 8 predicted proteins | sample LauGreFa1BDMLBDN_2_FD_51415 | JGI IMG/M metagenome (IMG submission 51415) | reverse complement strand
CCATTGCCACGCCCAAAGTTCCAGGTACAGTTGTACGTGTATTGGTTCAACCAGGCACGAGCGTGAGTGCAGGTCAAGTGTTGGCGCAGCTCGACAACACCGCCATTTCTCAAGGCAAAAACGAATTGAACCAGCAATTGGTGTTCGTGACTACCCTATTTGAAAAACAGAAGCGCCTATGGGAAAAGGGTGTAGGGACTGAAGTACAGTATTTATCGGCCAAGAACCAAAAAGAAGCCTTGGAAAAGAGCATGAAGACATTGGAAGCGCAGATAGACATGTACAACATCAAATCGCCCATCGCGGGTACATTGGAAAGTGCTGACGCCAAAGTTGGTCAAGCAGTAGCCCCAGGGATGCCATTGTTTCGCGTTGTCAATATGTCGAACATCAAAGTAAAAGCGGATGTGGCTGAATCGCACTCCAAGAAAATTAAGGCGGGTGATCAAATTAAGATTTACTTCCCTGACTTAAAAACAGAGGTGAATACAAACATCTCATTTGCAGCGAGATTCATCGACCCATTGAACCGAACTTTCCGCGTTGAAACCAAATTGCCCAAAGTTGAGAATTTGAAGCCAAACATGATCGCCAAATTGAAAATCGTTGATTATGAAAATAAATCGGCAATCAGCGTGAATTCAAACAGTGTTCAAACCACAGAATCAGGCAGTTTCGTTGTGGTTGCCAAAGCAGTTCCTGCAAAAAATGGCAGCAATAATTTCGTGGCTGAGCGGAGAAAAGTGATTGTAGGCAAATCGAGCGAAGGGCTGACAGAGATTTTGGAAGGTTTGAATGAAGGAGATATGGTTATCACCGCGGGATACCAAGAATTGAACGATGGCCAGGCCATTTCAGGTGAATGGATGAAAGGCAACTAAACCCTACCCAATGAGCAAATTCAATTTTAAAGAATTCGGTCCCACCAGCTGGAGTATCGACAATAAAACAAGCATTTATATCCTTTCGATATTTATCAGTATCGCGGGTATTTTCTCATACAATTCGTTGCCGAAGGAGCAATTCCCCGACATCGTAATTCCAACGATCATCGTACAAACGGTGTATCCGGGTTCATCGCCCAAGGACATCGAAAACTTGATCACCAAGCCGTTGGAGAAAAAGATCAAATCGGTGAGTGGTGTTAAAAAACTCAAGAGCAATTCAATTCAAGATTTCAGCATTATCACGGTTGAATTCGATACGGATGTAAAGGTAGATCAGGCCAAGCAAAAGGTGAAAGACCAGGTTGACAAAGCCAAAAGTGATCTTCCAAATGATTTGAAGACCGACCCCATTGTACAAGAGATCAACTTTTCTGATTTACCTGTTTTATACATCAACATCAGCGGCAATTTCGATTTGCAATCGTTGAAGCGGTATGCAGAACTCGCCAAAGACAAAATTGAGAGTTTGCCCAGCATTACCCGTGTTGATATCGTGGGTGCCTTGGATCGCGAATTACAGGTAAACCTTGACTTGACCTCTATGGCCACATCCGGATTAACCATGGACGATGTTACCCGTGCGATTCAGTATGAAAACATGCGTATTTCTGGTGGTAACATTGACGTAGACAAAATGCAGCGTTCCTTGAGTGTGAGCGGTGAATTCCGGAGCAAGGAGGAAATTGAGAACATCGCGATCCGTTCAGGAACAGGCGCAACCTTGTATTTGCGCGATGTGGCTGATGTAGTGGATGGTTATAAAGAGAAAGAAAGCTACGCTCGATTAGAGGGTAAAAACGTAATCACCTTAAACGTGGTAAAGCGTGCGGGTGAAAACTTGATCGAAGCGAGTGACAAATGTCATGAAATCGTAGAAGATTTGCAGACGAGTGGCGCTTATCCCAAAGAAATGGAAGTTGTGTTTACGGGTGACCAATCGGTAAAAACCCGCACAACGGTTCACGATTTGATTAACACCATCATCATTGGATTCATTTTGGTAACGGTGATTTTGATGTTCTTCATGGGTGCAACGAATGCCATTTTTGTTGGTTTATCGGTTCCGTTAAGTTGTTTCATTGCCTTCTTGGTGATGCCCACGATCGGGTTCAGTTTGAACATGATTGTGTTGTTCGCTTTCTTATTGGCCTTGGGTATTGTGGTAGACGATGCGATTGTGGTAATTGAAAACACCCACCGTATCTTCCACAAAGAGCGATTGCCTATCAAGGTTGCTGCGAAAAAAGCGGCTGGAGAGGTCTTCATGCCCGTACTTTCTGGGACCATGACCACCTTGGCACCTTTTATCCCATTGGCTTTTTGGAAAGGAATCGTAGGGAAATTCATGTTCTTCCTGCCTGTGACATTGATTATTACACTTTTGGCTTCTTTGTTGGTGGCCTATATCATCAACCCAGTATTTGCAGTTGACTTCATGGAGGATGAACACGCTGAAGAGGACCGTGTAAAATCGGCCCGTGGTGTAAAACGCACATCAATTGTAATAGGTATTATCGCAGTGCTCGCTTACATCATGGGCGGATTTGGTGCAGGAAACTTCGTCGTCACGTTGCTGGGTGTATACCTGCTTCACCATTTCTGGCTGCGCCATGTAATTGTGGTGTTCCAAACCAAAACTTGGCCAGGTGTTCAAAATGCATACGAACGTTTGATTCGTTATTTGTTGGAAGGCAATCGCCCAAGAGTTACAATTTTTGCAACCATTATTCTGTTGATATTGTCGTTTGTTGTCACCGCGATTCGCAAGCCCGGTGTGGTGTTCTTTCCCCAGGCCGACCCTAATTTTACATATGTATATTTGACTTTGCCCACTGGAACCAGTGCAAAACATACTGATAGCATTCTTAAAATCGCTGAAAAACGGGTCTTTACTGCCATCGGCAATGAAAACCCTTTGGTTGAGAGTGTAATTTCCAACGTAGCTGTAGGAGCCACAGACCCCAATAGCGGCGATAGAACTACCGCCAGCAACAAAGGAAAGATTACCGTTGCTTTTGTTGATTTCGAAAAGCGCGAAGGTGGGAGTACTATGGCGTTGTTGAAGAAAATTCGTGAGAGCATAGGCACCATCGCTGGGGCTGAAATCATCGTGGAACAAGAGCGAAACGGTCCGCCAGTAGGTAAAGCCGTAAACATCGAAATTCGCGGCGATGAATTTGAATCGTTGGTGAGCACTGCAACCAAATTAAAAACTTACTTGGACAATAAGAAGATTTCGGGTGTTGAAGAGTTGAAGACCGACTTTATCAGTTCTAAACCTGAAATCATTATCAAAATTGACCGCGAGCGCGCCAATCGTTTTGGTATCAGCACAGCACAAATTGGTATGGCATTGCGCGGAAGCATTTATGGAACCGAAGCGAGCAAGTTCAAAGACGAAAACGATGACTACCCCATCATGGTCCGCATCAAGAAAATGGATGCCAACAACCTCGATGCGCTATTAAACATGAGAATCACCTACCGCGATATGGTGGCTGGGGGCATGATTCGTCAGGTACCATTGAGTTCTGTAGCTTCTGCTGAATACTCAAATACCTATGGTGGCATTAACCGTATGAATCAAAAGCGTGTGATTACGCTGGCCAGTAACGTGTTGGCTGGCTATCAGCCCAACGAAGTGGTTTCTCAGGTGAATTCTGCCATTGAATCTTTTGACAAACCTTCAGATATTCAAATCGTGATGACCGGAGAGCAAGAGCAACAAGCAGAAACCGGTGCATTCTTGGGTAATGCGATGCTGGCTTCGTTGGCTTTGATCTTGATCATTCTGGTAACCCAGTTCAATTCAATCAGTAAACCGCTTTTGATCTTGAGTGAAATTTTCTTGTCGCTCATCGGCGTATTGCTCGGATTTGCCATTTTTGACATGGACTTCTCAGTGGTAATGACTGGAATTGGTATTGTGGCATTGGTGGGCATTGTGGTGAGAAACGGGATTTTGCTCGTGGAATTCACAGACTTGCTTCGTGAACAAGGCGCTACGCTCAAAGGGGCCATTATTGAGGCTGGAAGAACGCGTATGACACCTGTGTTGCTTACCGCTTCAGCAACGATCCTAGGATTGGTACCATTGGCAGTGGGCTTAAACATGGACTTCGCTACCCTATTTTCTGAGCTAAATCCACACATATACTTCGGGGGCGATAACGTAGCCTTCTGGGGGCCTTTGAGTTGGACGATGATTTACGGATTGGGCTTTGCCACATTCCTCACTTTGATCTTGGTCCCTTGCATGTATTATTTGAATGAAAAGTTCAAGGCCAGGGTATATGGATGGATGGGTAAGCACTACGATCCAGACACCATGATGCGTCCGAAAGGAAGAGAATAACTCATTATTTCTGATTTGTTAGTGGAAGGGGTCGAGCAATCGACCCCTTTCTTTTTGTGGTGAGGCAACCTGCAGGTACGCCGGACATGGCATGCAATCATACAGATTGTAGAGCCGAAATATTACTGTCGTATAGGGCCTTAAATGACCAAGGGCGCCCGATGGGCGCCCTTGGTATTATCTGGTATATAAAATTATCTTACTCCAATGTAAAGTTGTTTTTCTGACGCATCAATCCGCGCGTCCACAACTCAGCGGTATACTTACCCTTCATCAATTTGCCGGTCAACAACCCTTTTTCTGGGAAACTCCATTTCACTTTTTGCAACGCACCGTCGAATTGAATGGTTTGCTTCAAGCTGGTTACTTTGCTCTTGTCTGTCAATTTGCTATTGGTTGTAGATAAAACACCACCATTCGGGTCTATGATTCGAATCATCACTTCCTCTTCCAAAGGCTGAGTTACCATGGGGTTTTCCAACACATCAAAAGTCACACGTATTTTGTCAACCGACTTCGACTTCATGGTTTCTGTCATGATTCCCTTTTTGTCATACAGGCCAGTTACCAACAAAGCACCAAACTGAGGGCGAGCACCCTTATCCAAACGATCCTTTAAATCAACATTTTCAGATTCTAATGCAGCAGCGCGATCTTTTTCTGCATTCATCATCATTACCATTTCATTTTTTTCATTGGTCAATGATTCAACCAATGCCATCAATTCCGCCACTTTTGCACGGGCTTCTTCCAATTGCTTGCGCAAATCTTCCACATTACCATCTCCACCCTTGCCTGATTTGGCTGCTTTACGTGACTCTTTGGTCGATTTTTTTGCAGTTGCACCGTCAGTTCCTGCAGTTGAACCGCTGCCATCACCAGAAATACCATTGGCGATTTCACGACGCAAGCGGTAAATCTCTTGCATGGCTGCTATCACGCGGGGATTCTTATCTCCTTCAAGTTCTTCAACCTTTAGGACCAATGTTTGATTTTCATTTTGGAATGTTTGGATCACCAAATTCAGTGAATCTTCCATTCTAATTAACTCAGCTTGCAACGAATCTTTGGCTTTCATTACAGCCATTTTGTTTTGCAATTCTTTGTCGCTTTTCATTTTGTTGATATACAAGAATGTATTGCTCCCCAACGAAGCCAACAACAAAATGACAAGCACTACGGTTAATGCGGTTCTATTCATACAATTACAAATGTAAATAATTATTCTTTAATCCACACGTTTTCAACGACTCGCTTTATCGCAAAGTAGCGTTTATCCACACGATAAGTTCAAAAGCTGACATATTGATGTCAATCAAACGCTGCTTCGGATCCAACAAAAATACTTGTGGCATCGTTTGAAGTTTCAGCATTTCAGTTACTTGGGGCGAACAAAATCCATGAATCATTTTTGTATCAAACCGTCGATTGTATCCATAAACATATCTTCCACTTCCGCCATGATTCAACATAATCATCTGCACATTCTCGGGTAATTGCCTTGAAATTTCGTGATAAATTGCGGAATCCTTGTGGTACAGTGAATCATCCGCATTCCATACCAACAACACAGTATACTTGCCCTTGAACTTGCGAATACTTCTTCTGTGAACAGGGTTTTCTTTGAGTTTCCCCACCTTATACGCCCCTTCAATCACACAAAATCGGAACTTCGGTAATTTATTCCCGATCAACAGGCTCCGGGCATTTTTTAACTTGGTTGCTATTGATGGGTTCAAGTGTTAATCCCCACTCTGCCGAACCGAGACCCGGTAGTTGGTTCCAAACTTGTGCTCGCCACCCCTGTCCCAACCAATCCAAAATCGTCTTTCCTTTCACTAGTTTCCATGCATTGGCGGTATTAAACAGCCCATGATCGTTGCTCACCATGATCATGTCCACGCCAATATCGTTGTATGTGCCATTCACGTTAACATCTTTTAATGCCCAAAATAAAGTATCATTTTGGTACACATTCGACCCATAAATTACCGTCATACGGCGCTGCCTGAAACTATTGCTAACCCCAATGAATTTGCGGTCGGCCTTCACCAAATCAACGGCATCACTGTACAATTTCTGATAAGACCTCAACTCGCCACCCAAGAAAAATCCAAGCTGTAACGCCACACCCCACTCGTTGTTGTCCAATTTTATCACACTCCCAGATTCCGGCACCACTCCTAGCGAAAATGCCACCGATGACGGCGTATAAAATTGGATGGGATCATCGGTCAAGTCCAAATTGTGGTTGATATCTACCCAAATCCGACTCTTGCGATATTTCATGACTTGAGGTCTTTCTACCACCAACAAAGTATGATTGGGCAACACACCAATACCATGAACATGCTGCGCAAATCCGTACACCAGATTCGCTTTTAACNTAAACGGCTGTCCTTGTGCATTGGTATCGGCAGTGTATAATTGCTTCGGCAATTTTACACCGTAGGATTTCAATGTCATCCCAGGATAATCGGCNGACATGTCAATGGGTTGGATGACCGTAGGCTCAGCGAGTTCAAACAACGGCATGACATCGAGCAGATGCATCATCTCGTTGTCGATTCCGCGANCGGAACATTCTAAGCCAATTTTNNCGTCACCAATCGGAGGGGAAATGGAATCAGCGTTTACAGCTTGACCCACACACAAAATTGTTTGCAACAATCCAACTGTAACACAGCATTTCACCAAAATGCCCCGCATCAACATGAAGAATTATTTAAAGACAAATCGCACCAAAATCACACACAGCGCCACTGCGAACATCAAAATCGAGATTCTGTTCATNCCGTGCATCATACGCAAGTTCAGGTTCGATTTACTGCCCTCTTGTTTGCGGAAAGTAAGGTAGGACAAGATTTTTTTGAAGATCATAATGAACAAACTTAAATAAAAACCTTGGCTATTCTGTTGAATTCTTGCCTTTTTCTTGTAAGACTGCATGAATATCGATGGGATGCTTCACTGCCGTATGGGTTAGGGCCAAATCCAAGACCTGCAACATGTTATTCACGTAAGAAAATTGCAATCCATCTAAGTATTTGGCCGGAATGTCCAATACATCCTTCTTGTTTTGTTCACACAAAATAACCTCTTTGATACCTGCACGCTTGGCGGCCAACAATTTTTCTTTGATTCCACCCACAGGCAGTACCTTTCCCCTTAACGTAATCTCACCAGTCATCGCCAAGTGGCTTTTCACTTTGACTTGGGTAAACAAAGACGCCAAACTGGTTAGGATGGCAATACCCGCACTCGGACCGTCTTTTGGAATCGCACCCGCTGGAAAATGCACATGAATATCCCACATNTCAAAAACNCGGGCATCGATATTCAAGTAGTCTGCGTGGGCTTTTAAATACGATTTGGCCAACATCACACTCTCCTTCATCACATCGCCCAACTGACCGGTNATCATCAACTGTCCCTTACCCCGAGACAGCTTGCTTTCTACGAACAATACCGAACCACCCATTGGACTCCACGCGAGGCCTGAAACAACACCTGCAGTCTCGTTGTTCTCATACATTTCAGGCTCCAATTTCTCAGCCCCAAGGATATTTTCCACTTCGGTGATACCCATTTGCTTTTTCAATGGCTCATCCAGTGCAATGGATTTTGCCACTGACCTTGCCAATGCAGCAACGCGTTTATCCAAAGAACGCACACCACTCTCTCTGGTATACTGTTCGATGATGATTTCAAGGGCTTTATCGCTCACTTTGAATTGGGTTGTTTTTAATCCATGGGCTTTCCGCTGCTTGGGAATCAAGTATTTCTTCGCGATTTCGATTTTCTCCTCAATGCTATATCCATGAATTTCAATGATTTCCATACGATCTAACAAAGCTGGCTGGATCGTATCTAGGTTGTTTGCCGTGGCCACAAACAAAACCTTGCTCAAATCGTAATCCAACTCCAAGTAATTGTCGTAAAAGGTGCTATTTTGCTCAGGGTCCAACACCTCCAACATGGCAGAAGACGGATCTCCGCGAAAATCCCGACCCAGTTTATCGATTTCATCGAGCACGAACACGGGGTTTGACGTTCCCGACTTTTTCAAATTCTGTAAAATGCGCCCTGGCATCGCACCAATATACGTCTTACGGTGTCCACGAATCTCAGATTCATCATGTAGACCACCCAAACTCATGCGCACGTATTTACGTCCCAAAGCCCGAGCAATGCTCTTTCCAAGCGATGTTTTACCCACACCCGGAGGGCCATACAAACAAATGATGGGCGAACGCATATCGCCTTTCAACTTAAGTACGGCAAGGTATTCAAGGATGCGTTTCTTTACCTTCTCCAGACCAAAATGATCTTCATCGAACACATCTTGGGCATGGTGAATATCAAAATTATCGCTGCTCAAGGTATCCCAAGGCAAATCCAACATCAGTTGCACGTAGTTTAACCCCACTGAATAATCGGGGGAAGCTGGATTCACACGCATCAAACGATCGAGTTCTTTGGTAAAATGCTCATGAACCTCTTTCGACCAAGATTTTGCGGCACCTTTCTCTCGCAAATTTTGAATTTCTTTGTCGGGCGAATCACCGCCCAACTCCTCTTGAATCGCACGAATTTGCTGCTGTAAAAAATACTCCTTCTGCTGCTTGTCCATGTCGGTGCGAACCTTGCTCTGTATCTGATCTTTTAACTCCAGCAACTGCAATTCTTGGGTAACATGGGTGAGCACGATGGTTGCACGCACCGCAGGCTCTAACGTCTCAAGGAGGGTTTGTTTTTCACTTTGGGAAATATTGAGATTGCTACTGACAAAGTGAATCAAAAAAGTCTTCGAGTCGATGTTTCTCAGTGCAACACTGGCCTCAGATGGGATTTGGGGCGATAGATTGATGATTTTGTGCGATATATCGCGGATGGAATCGATGGTGGCTTTGTATTCCTTGGACTCCTTTGCAGACAAATCAGGCAGTGAACTCACCTTGGCCCTAAAATAGGGTTCAGTTTGGGTGTATTCGTCGATTTTAATGCGTCGCTTACCTTGCAAAATAACGGTTGAACTGCCGTCAGGCATGCGCATCATGCGAACAATCTGCGCCAAAGTACCCACTTTGTATAGGTCATCGATGCTTGGATCTTCTACGCTAGGATTCTTTTGCGCCACCACTGCGATAATTTTATCGCGCTTGTTGGCGTCTTTAATCAAACGGATGCTCTTGTCACGGCCTACAGTTATTGGAAAAATCACACCTGGATAAAGCACCGTATTTCTCATGGTGAGCACGGCAAGTTCTGCAGGGACCTCTAACTTGTTACTTTCATCCTCCTCTTGCTTGGAGAATAACGGCAAAAACTCTGGCGCATCCTCAAAAGAGTCGGAATCTGAATCATTGGTAAAAAACACTTCTTTGTTGTTAAACATCGGACCACGAAAATATCAATGCTTGTGCCAAAGGCTGCAATGCGACAAAAATGGATTGTAAAACTTTTGCTATGACAATTTGTCGCTAATCGAAAATAGATGCGGTTTGATTTGGAAAACTGCGTTTTTTCTTGAAATTTGCGATATAAACAAATAAATATGAAACTGAAACATTTACTTCTCGCGTTGACTTTGCCAGTAGTTGCCTTCTTAGGCTCTTGCGGTGGTGACAGCAACGACCCAAAGCCGACCATTTCGTTGACCGCCGGCGCAAAATTTGTGAGCAGCGACATTAGCGTAATGAGTGATTCAATGTTGTCTTTCTCAATTTCTGCAACTTCTGGTTCAGGTGCTTTGAGTGGCATTTCAGCCAATTACAGCATTAACGGCAAACCCGCAGTATCTATCAAAGACACATCCGTGAACGGTAACACGGTTGCATTTGTGATCAAGAATCGTTTGGCTGCGAGTATCGACGATATCGTAACCTACACCTTCACCGCTAAAGATGCCAACGGACAAACTGCTTCTACATCCGTAAAAATCACGGTAATCCCCCCTACTGCTCCATTGGTAGGTTTTTCTAGCCAATTGGTTTACAACGCTTTGAACGCAGGCTTTGAAAATGCTTATGATCTAAACAAAGGTGTTGGTTTGAAAACCAATGACAATGCAACAAGAAAAGATTTGTTGGATAAAACCGCTACTGGTGCTGCCCAATTTGCTAAAGTTTGGGGATCTGACAACAACAGTAAATTCGTTAAGGTGACCGCCAACGATTATACCAACGCTTCCACAACCACCTATTTGTGGAATTTGTGGAAAGCCAATGGCTCAACTGCGATAGCTCAGACTGCTCCTTTGGCGGTGGGCGATGTTTACTTGGTTAAAACTGGTCAAGATCTTCCTTTCAACTTGTACCTCCTAAAAGTGACCAAAATCCAGGATTTACCTGCGATTGGAAACCACAACGATTACATCGAATTCGGATACAAGAAAATCGACGATTAATCTCAACTAACACAAATACTATTGCAAAAACCCCGCATACGCGGGGTTTTTTGTTAATAATCGCAACGAAATAATGTCGTATTTTGTAGTCCGTGAAAAAAATCGCAGTACTTACATCAGGCGGTGACGCACCAGGCATGAATGCTTGCATACGCGCCGTAATCCGCGCTTGTGCTCATTATAATTTGGATGTTTATGGCATTCACAGAGGCTACCAAGGTTTGATAGAAAATGAAATTTTCCCGATGAACCCAAGCAGTGTAGCGAACATCATTCAAATGGGCGGAACCATCCTAAAAACGGCCAGAAGCAAAGACTTTATGACCCCAGAAGGACGATTACAAGCCCACGAAAACTTAAAAGCTCTGGGCATTGAAGGACTAGTTTGTATCGGTGGAAACGGAACCTACACCGGAGCCATGATTTTCGAAAAAGAATTTGGACTACCCAGTATAGGCTGCCCCGGAACCATTGATAATGATCTTTGGGGTACAGACGCCACCATCGGCTACGATACCGCCATCAATACAGCCATGGAGGCCATCGATAAAATTCGCGATACAGCAGATGCTCATAACCGTGTGTTTTTTATTGAAGTCATGGGCCGACATTCCGGCCACATCGCATTGCATGCCGGTATTGCCGGTGGTGCAGAAGGAATTTTCGTCCCAGAGCGTGGCAATGAATTTGCCGATATGGTAAAATTGTACGAATCCAAAGCGCGTAAAAAAGAGTTTAGCATTTTTGTGGTTGCTGAGGGTGAAGAAGAAGGTCATGCCTACGATATTGCCAAACGTTTCCAAGCAATCTATCCCGATACTGACTGCAAAGTAACGGTACTCGGACACATACAACGCGGTGGGCGACCTACTGCCAACGACCGAATCCTCGCTTCCCGTTTGGGCGCGCATGCCGTGAAAGCATTGATCGAAGGTCAGCGAAATCAAGCGGTTGGTGTGGTTGATAACAACATCAAATTCACGCCTTTCCAAGAAGCCATCGAACACAAGAAAGATATTCAGGACAATCTTTGGACCCTAAACACCATCATCACCCGATAAACATTTTCGCATGTTAACCCATTTGAGAATCCAAAATTACGCGTTAATTAAAGCGTTAGACATCGATTTTCATTCGGGTTTTACGAGCATCACTGGTGAAACCGGTGCGGGAAAAAGTATTCTTCTCGGTGCAATAGGCTTGGTCATGGGTGATCGTGGCGATAGTTCAGCCATCCTTGACCCTACCCTAAAGTGTATCATCGAAGCAGAATTCAACTTACAGCCCTTGGGGTTGGCAACGTCATTTGAGGAAAGAGACCTAGATTATGCAGAGCACTGCACAGTGCGGAGAGAATGGCATCCAAACGGAAAAACACGCGCATTCATCAACGATACACCCGTTACCGTTTCAGAATTGAAATGGCTCGGTAGTCAGTTACTTGAAATTCACTCCCAACACACGGGCCTTCTTGTAACCCAAGCCGATGAACAGATGAAATTGTTGGATGCCTTTGCAGGAACTGACGAACTGTTACTGTGTTACAGAAGCACCTTGCAAGAAGTACAGCAACTCAATCAATCCCTCAAGGAAAAACAAGCGCAATTAACCCAAATACAGCGCGATTCTGACTACCACCAATACCTATTGAATGAGTTGCAACAATTCAACCCTGTGGTTGGTGAAGAATTGGATTTGGAACAAGAAATATCCTTATTAAGTCAATCAGAACAACTCTCTTTTGCACTGTCGAAATCCGCAGCTATGTTAGACGGTGGCGATGGTAGCCTACTGGATTTGGCCAGTAAAATCAAGGCTGAATTGAAGAGTTTCTCCGGATTAGGCAAAGATTTGGGCGAATTTTTCGAACGCATTAATCAGCTTGGAATCGAGGCGAAAGAACTATCCCGAGACATCGAAAGTGCCATTCACAATCACGAGAGTAACCCAGCACGGCTTGAAGAAATCAACGAGCGATTTACTGCGTTGCAATTGTTGTTACGCAAACATGGATTTTCAGAGGCCCAAGAACTATTAAACAAGAAAGAAGAGCTCGAAGCCACTACCGCAGGAGAGCATCACTTGGAAGCAGAAATTGACGCATTGAACAATGCCTTGGCCGTGGCAAATTCAACCCTTGCAAAACAAGCCGATGAACTTCATCAGCAACGATTACTTCGCAAGGACGAACTGTCTAAACAGGTCATTGGACATCTCCAACAACTAGAGATGCCCTTTGCCCAATTGGAGATTCAATTGCAACAAGAATCACAATATTATGACAACGGCAACAGCAGAATCACGCTGATGTTTAGTGCAAACAAAGGTCAAACTCCCATGCCCATTGAAAGGGTGGCATCAGGTGGGGAGATTTCCCGGTTGAATTTCTGTTTAAGAACCATTATTGCCGACCTAAAAAACTTGGCGACGTTAATTTATGACGAAGCAGACACCGGGGTAAGTGGCGAAGTGGCAAGTAGATTGGGTTTCTTGATGCGTAAGCAGGGACAGCGTCAACAGATATTGGCAATTACCCACTTGCCACAGGTGGCAGCATCTGGCAACAACCAGTTGTTTGTATATAAAAACAATGACGCAGATATCAGTGAAACGCAAATTCGCAGTTTGGATACCGCAGGCCGCGTTCATGCTTTGGCTGAAATGCTTTCAGGAAAAAACCCCAGTGAGGCGGCAAAGCTCAACGCCCAACATTTATTGGAAATCCAATCCCTCTGAAGCCTTTGCCTCTTGCTCATAC
>JGI25930J51415_1000176_pt1 | contig 13492 bp, 8 predicted proteins | sample LauGreFa1BDMLBDN_2_FD_51415 | JGI IMG/M metagenome (IMG submission 51415) | reverse complement strand
TTCAAATAGCCCAATTCGCGCAAACGGTTCTGCAATGTTTCGAAGTTGTATTCTGTGGCTTGGAAAATGGTGTTGTCTGGCTGAAATTCTACCACTGTACCACGACGATCAGATGTACCTACCTCTTTCACCGGATAAACGGGTTTGCCGATCTGGTATTCTTGTTGGAAAATCTTTCCTTCGCGGTATACGGTTACTTTTAAATCGGTTGATAAAGCGTTCACACAACTCACACCCACACCATGCAAACCACCCGATACTTTGTAGGTGTCTTTGTCGAACTTACCACCTGCGTGCAATACTGTCATTACTACTTCCAATGCACTGCGGTTCTCTTTGGTGTGCAATCCGGTAGGAATACCACGACCATCATCCTCAACCCGAATTGAGTTACCCGGCAAAATGGTAACGTGAATATTTTTACAATGGCCAGCCAATGCTTCGTCGATACTGTTGTCGACAACCTCGTAAACCAAGTGGTGGAGCCCTTTAACGCCGATGTCGCCTATGTACATCGCGGGTCTTTTTCTTACAGCTTCTAAACCTTCTAATACCTGAATATTATCTGCGTCGTAATTTGCTCTACTTAAATCTTCGGTCATTGGATTTTGTTGTTAATTGATTCGTAAAAATACCCATTAAACCCGCCAATACAGCGGAAACGAGCCGATGATTATCCACAATTTAACAACGAGGTAACAAAGGATTTAGTTGCGTGAAAGCCACCCCAAGTAGTGTAGGTAGGAGATACCTGAAAGCTGATATTGAAATTTGTATTCCAATGCCAATAAATTTAGGTCCAACAAACGCATTTCACGGGTATTCAGCACAAAAAAGTTCACATCGCCCGCTTCCAGCCTGCGTGCTTCCATATCATATAGCTTGCGTTGATTCTCACTCACGCCTAACCATTGATCGAACTGGCTTTTTTGCACCTGGAACTCCTGCAACAATGCAGAGGATTTAACCGAATAATTGCGCTGTTTGTTATCAACCTCCAACTTCGCATTTTCCAGTGCCAACTGCATTTGGCGGTACTGACCGCGCTGTTGTTTTAAGAACAAACTCGACTGAAAACCCAGTCCGAAACCCGTACTTTGTGTGGCCGTGCTGGGCGATATTCTCCAAGCCGCATCGGGTTGATAGTAACCATATTGCAGATTTAAACTGGGCAACATTTGGTTTTTGGCTAAGTTGAATTCCAATTGTTGCGATGCTACTTTTAACAAACTCATGCGCAGCGCTGGTTGTAAAATCTCTGTATTCTGAGGGTTGTTGATGTAACTCGCTGCTTCAGAAACCATGCTATCAATCCAAGCCAATCCTGCAGACGTAGGGTATACGGTATTCATTGGCTCTATTGGCACACCGGATTCATCCCATAAGTACATGCTCAACATCAAACGCTGTTTCTCTTTTTTCCAAATCGCCAAATCGTATTTGGCTTTGTATTGTTGCCACTGAACAAATGTCTCGAGCGTATCCACACTCGTTCCTGCGCCTGATTCATAGAGTTTCCTCAAGCCCCGTTGTCGTTCAGTAGCCAATCGCAACACCCCTTCAATCTGCTCTGCCGATTCATGAGCAAGTAACCANTGGGCGTATTCGGTAAAAACATCACTGACCAAATTGTTGATCCATTGGTCGCGCTCAGCCAAACTCATCTTTACGTTGATTTTAGCCTTTCCAAGCGCCGTTCTCCGGTAATCTGTGATCAATCCCTTTAATAAGGGGAGTTCTGCGCCTAGCGACAGAGAACCTGCCTCACCCACTTGGGTTTTATTGAACGGATTGGATATGCTTATCCCGCCACCAAAATAATTGGGTAAATACACATCCAAATTCTGGTTTCGGTAAAATTTGTTGNTACCCTCGTTTTTGTTGCTGCGATAAATCGATANGCTAGGATCAAACGCACCCCTTGAAACAAGTAATTCCGCTTTGGCAATGGGCAAGTAGTTATTTGCCTGTTTCAATACCGGATGGTTTTTCATCACCCAATACAGCACATCAGAAAAGGGAAGTGCACTGTTCGCTGCGGTCAATTGCTTTGATGAATCAATCTCGGTCTGCTTAATTTCGCCACCAAGAACAACGCCGCCAAACAAGGGTGCTGCTGACAGGCTCAAAACCATACAGCTGGAAATCAACGACTTGCAGAGTGAGCGCGGTCTCATCATTTGGTTTTCTTAGAATCTTCGGGCTCTGGTTTGTAGAAATCGGCTGGGAACCCGTTCAGAACCCGCCACAATTCATACCAAATAGGTACAGTCTTCAACAGCATGTAACCCCGCGCACCCACACCAATTTTTAATGCTGAGGGCCACGCTTTTCTCTTGGTATCGGCCTTCACCAACACGCGATACTTCCCATCGGTATCCATCATGTTGTCAACGCCATAAACTTTGCCTTGAAATGTACCAAAACTTGCCGCCGGCCAACCACTGAATACAACCGTTGGCCATCCATCAAACACAAAATTTACGCTTTCTCCAATATCCACCAAGGGCATGTCGTTCGGTGCTATTTTTAACTCAACGGCCAGCGACGCCCCGTCGGGAACAATGGTACAAATCGATTGTCCTTCCTTCACCGTTTCATTTAACCCCATGATATTGGTTTTAGACACATAGCCATCCTGCGGCGCTGTGATCACATAGAAACCGTTTCGAATGTTATAGTTGTTGTAATTGTTCCGGAGCTTGCTTACTTCGGCCTCTGTTTCTAACTGCGCTGAAATGGCAGAAAAACGATCGCTTTCGGCCTTGGCCAACTTCTCGCCGTACTCAGATCGGACATTTCTGAATTCAATTTTTGCCGTTTCTACTGCGTTCTGTCCGCTTCGCACCTTGGCTTCTAGTCCAATTTTTTTGGCGATGGCATCTTGATATTTCAGTCGGCGATTCTCTACTTCCAAAGAACTTCTTAAATTTTCCGTAGCCAATCCACTGTCGCGCTCGTATTGTTTCTTGGCGATATTAACGCCCGTGATTGCCGCAGTAAGATCTGCTTGAATCTCCTTCAATTTGAATTGCTCTTGCTCAATTTTGTTTGATGCCTTCGATTGTGATAAATCACGGTTGTTCTCCAACTGATTGATTTGGTCGTTGATTGCATCGATTTTACTCGCGTAGCTCAATACCGATTTTTCCTTCGCATTGATCTGTAATTCTGTTTGCTCTAGCAATTTGGGATCCAAATACTCGGTCTTAATCTCCGTCAAAACCACCACGGTATCGCCCTTTTTGATAAAGTCGCCTTCTTTGATTCTCCAAACACTCACCCGCCCAGCGATGTTGGTCTGCACTTCTTGTGGGCGTTGGTCGGGGAGTAGGGTGATTACCTTACCTGTGGCCTGGATATTCTGACGCCAAGGCAAGAACAATCCCAACAAAACAACCACCAGTAATATGCGCAATCGAAAAATGATCGTTTTTCCTACCCAAACACTGTCTTTCAACCAATACTGCGGGATTTTTTTGCTTTTGGTCTTCATATGCTTGCCTCCCATTTTTTGGATAAGTCAATACTATTCAACTTTTCAAGCGCTACACCGCTATCGTAGATATTCTCAACAGACAAAATGAGCTTTTCTGTCGCATCCAACAAGGTGATGATCAAAATTTCCGATGCTAAAAACTGACCCAAGCTGATTTTGTTGTTTACCAATAAATAGCTACCCACTATCAGCATGATGGCTGTCAACAGTGTTTTCGTAAAAATCCCGAACTTGGCTTGTCGATAGAGTACTTTAAAATGCTCTTCCCGGTATTTCACATAATTTTCAACCGAGTTATGGAAATTATCCAACTGAATTTGCTCCTTGGTAGTATCGTTTTCAGCCTCCGTGAGAGACAAAATGCTCTCATACGTCGCGAATTTCATGTTGCTTTCCGATCGCGCAGTTTCAAATCCAGATTTCCAAGTTAACCTGAAACCCATGATGATTGCCAATGTGATTCCAATCCCCACCAACAAGAAAACGGGGTGGTAAATTGTCAGCAGCAAGATCCCCACAACAATTTGTAATGCACTTTTGGTAAAGTCTGCCAGCAACTTTGAAAAAGCTTTTTGGAAGGTCACAATGTCTAAGAATTTGCGTGCTTTTATCGACAGTTCTTTCGCAGACATTGTGTTGTTCAATTGTGCGATAGATTCCTTGTAAATCCATGCATATCTTACAAATAGCTTCTTTTGAATGCTATCGAGGATACTCATTTGGGCCAATTTTGTAGCGCCCGTAAACGACACAAAAGTGGTGGTTACAATCACGATAATTACCCAACTAGAGCTCAATTTTCCCGCCATGACCGTACCAACCAAGGCTTGAATGCCGAGCGGAATTGCCAAACTCAACAAGCCCGATACGATGGCGTAAATCAAAATGAATTGGATGTTCTTTTTCTCTTTAAGGACCCAATTCCACACCAAGGAAATTGGGGTAGGAGATACTTGTTTGTCCTGTACCATTGTGTATGCTAGAACAAATTTACGAAGAAAAAGTTGCCCTTTATTTGCCTCGGCCCTGCACCATGATGAGTACAGTGTAAAGCATGATTTTGAAATCCAGACCAAGCGACATGTTTTCGAGATACAAAATATCGTACTTCATGCGATCGATCATTTCTTCCACATTGGACGCGTAGCCATATTTGATTTGGCCCCAACTGGTAATGCCGGGTTTGATTCTGTGAAGCCGCTGATAAATGGGGGCTTTTGCCACGATTTGATCTTTGAAAAATTCTCTTTCTGGCCTTGGACCCACTAAGCTCATTTGACCCATGAAAACATTGAAAAACTGTGGAAGTTCATCCAACCTACTTTGGCGTAAAAATACACCAATGCGCGTTCTTCGATCGTCTTCGTCGTGGCTTAACTGCGGGCCATTGGCTTCGGCGTCAATACGCATCGAACGGAACTTAATGATGTTAAACAACTTTCCCTTCAATCCGATTCTTGGCTGCGTGAAGAAAATCGGACCTTTGGAATCAAACTTTACCAAAAGCGCCAACAACAAAAACACAGGAGAAAGCAGGATCAACGCAACGGCAGAGGCCAAAATATCAATCAGTCGTTTTAAAACTTTCTGCCAAGTAGGCATTACCTCAAAATCTACTTCCACCAACATCGCCCCCAAGATGTTGTTCATTTTCACCATCCCCAACACCAAACTATACTGGTCGGGCATAATTTTCAGGTGGATGTCTTCGTTTTGAACACAATCGATAATGGCTGTAATTTGCTCGTTTTCACCTGTTTCTGTACACAGGATAATATCCTCAACCTCATGATCACGGATCAACTGGGGAAGATCTTGCCAATCGCCCAGGATTCTGGCTCCAACCTCTTTCAACGAACAATCGTCCTGAATTTTTACAAATCCTTTGATGAAGAACCCTTCAGATTTTTTTGCCGAATTCAGCTCCTGGTAAAGGTTCAAAGCCCTTTCACCACAGCCTACAATCAACGTATTATAGCCCCAGACGCGATTTTTGACATTGTGGATGGTCTTGGTAACAACCGCCAAACGAAACAAGAGGGTGGCGCTGAAATGAAATCCGAAAAGGGTAGCCACACTCAAGTAATAATCCCGGTAATCAGAAATACTATCGTCCAATATCAGGGTGAAAAACAAGAACAATACCCCAATCACAGAAACGTTGAAAGTGTGTTGTAATTCTTTGAGTCGACTTCTTCTAAAAATGTAATTATAATACCCNGAAACACCATANAAGATCACCCAAAAAAGAGGGACNATAATTATCCCTAACCAAAGGTTATCGTCGTGGTTGATCGGAATTTCATAGCCGTGTTTACTCGCTTCAATGTAGTTTTTACGGAAAAAGAACAGACCCAACCAACTGATGGTTGCAGCCAACCAATCGACAAAAAAGTGTAGGGCGATTCTCCGGGTTTTATTCATGCTTACTTGAGATAACTCAAACGCAAATTATCGAACAATATTTCCCTGCCCGCCACCGAATTTGCGGGTTTGTTCACGTCGAAAAAGATTCTGATGCTTGTGTTCGCAGGTTGGTTGGTCAATTCGTAGACCAAATTCACATAAAATCGCTTCCATTTGCCACCCGTAGGATTGACGACCATGTAAGGTACCAATTCTGAGGTTGTTGGATTTTTACGCCTCANTGCCAGCTGAACCGGCAGGTCTGTTTTGATATCAAACTCGAAAAATACCGCACTTCCGTTCGTGGGCAAATCGGTGTATTCCAAAAAAGATCCTGCGTCAAAATACTTGGCAGTGTCTGAATTTTCGAAGCAAAAGCGATAAACTTTGGATGGGCCTGAGAATTTGCCATCCAGGTCGAATGGTCTAGTTGTGATTTCCGTAGTGTCTCCAGGGAATGGTGAGGGTAAAATGGGTATGAGGGTAGAATTGTTGTCCTCGAAATCCTCTATCCAACGAACCACTGTGGCTGCTCGGTGCTTGAAAGAAGGTACAATCGTTTGGGTAATACCTGCTGCCAAATTCAGGGTGTCGCGATACCCTTCCAATGGCGTGTAGAGTGAGAGGTTACTGCTACTACCATTGATAAACACAAGCGGAAAAATATCGATCTGTACTTTTCCCAATTTGTCGATGGGTATTTTACAAGGTAGTTCAAAATTTCCAATCAATTCTTGGTTCGCGAATACTTGCACACCTTTGATTTGATGAATTTCATTGCCGTTGGCCGGGTCGATGTTTAAATCGATGTTGTCTATGGCGATGCGGGAGGGTATGCCATCATCGGCACTTTTGCACCCGAAATCAAGTACTACCAAAAACAAGAATAATCCTACGACGAGAAATTGGGCGATCGACCTCACCCTACAAACTTAGCGGATTTTTCATTAGCAGAAAAGACTACAGGTCTTGGTATTTCCGCTGGATTTTCTCAATGGCCCATTCGCAGGTGTTACAAACCTCCAAGGCGTGCTCCAAATGAGTGAGGGGGGAAAGGTTCTGTGCGATGTTCTCGTGGAAGTTTCGCAGTTCCATTTTCCAGGTATCGAAAGGCATTACCTGTCGCTCAATTTTAATCAATTCAGGAGGCAATTCTGGGTGGTCGAAATCAGCCGATAAGCTCAATTGTTCAGCGTGCTCAGCATTCCGGTATTCCACCAATTCATGGTTGCTGAAATTTAATAAAAACAAACGATCCTGTTGGAATATCTTCAATCCATACGTGCCTGGCTCCATGGCCCTACCTGCTGAAATTTGGGCGATGGCATCGTTGTCGAACTCCAAATGAATGTTCAACAAATCGGTTTGTTTGCCAAAAAGAAACATCGGTCTTGCGGAGATGGATCGCACACGTGACGACATCGTGCGTTGGATGAGATCAATTTCTTGGAACAAATGTGTGTGCATCCATTCGGCGAACTCGCCAGCCATCGGTGGATGACAGTGTTTTTCCAATTTGATGTATCGGGGCTTTTTGACCAGCTGAAGGGCAGAGGTAAACAATGGTTTATTGTGTAATACATTGCCAATCTGAACCACTACGCCCGACTCTCTCCGGAATTTTAACAATTGTTCCAGTTCTCCTGAATTGAAATGTCTGTATCCATCGAAGAATAAGTGCTTTCCCAATTTTACGAGGTGACAAACAACTTCGAATGGCAGGTTTTTTACATGTCGATCAATAAAAAAGACTTCTCCCAATGCCGCAATCTCAAGGGCAAACATCATTTCGCCCAACATAGAATAGTTGTTGCTATCGTCCGGATCAACAAAGCCAACCAACTCGAAACCTTCCACCGTATTGAGAAGGTGCTCGAAAATTTCTGCTTTTCTTTTCGATCCAATGATAACTGCTTTTCTCATGTTCCTACATTTGTAGTTCGATGCAAAGATTCATGAAACGCCTTTCTACAGCAAATTGGGTTTTTAACAGGGGATGAAAAAGACAGATTTAATAGACACATTGATACACCAAGGACAGCGAAAGCGGTTGGTCGATGAACTCCGAAAAAAAGGGATTCAGTCTGAATCGGTCTTATCGGCGATGAATTCAGTGCCCCGACAATGGTTTTTCCCAAAAGATTTCGAGCATTTTGTGTATCGTGATGCGGCGTTTCCCATTGATCATGGACAAACCATATCTCAGCCATACACAGTGGCTTATCAGTCGCAATTGTTAGGGATAGACCGTGGGGCAAAAGTATTGGAAATAGGCACGGGGAGTGGTTACCAAGCCGCGGTTTTGTTGGCGATGGGCGCCGAAGTATACAGCGTAGAATACATTCTGCCCTTACTAAAAACGGCCAGTGAGGTGTTCAAGGCAATGGGCTCTAAAATTCAATTGTTTCATGGCGATGGAACCCTGGGATTGCCCACACATGCACCGTTTGATGCCATTGTAGTAACCGCCGGCGCACCTGCCGTCCCTGATACCTACATTCAGCAATTGAGTATCGGAGGGAGGCTCGTGATTCCTGTGGGCGATCAAACCGATGAACAAAAAATGATGCGCATCACCAAAATNTCTAACACACAGACCAAAACTGAAATCCTACAGGATTGCAAATTCGTGCCCCTGAAAGGTTCGCTGGGTTGGAAGTAACGCTAGGGTAGTTGAATTATCGATTCATCAACGATTCAATTTCGTCAACTTCGATGGGGAATCCATCCATTAAGTCAATGACNCCGTTGTTTGTAATCACAACATCATTTTCAATGCGAATCCCCAATCCTTCTTCAGGAATATAGATACCTGGCTCTACCGTTACCACATTGTTTACATCTAGGTTCTCCCATCGATGCATCACATCGTGTACATCCAATCCCAAGTGGTGGCTGGTGCCATGCATATAATATTTCAGATGAGCCTTCGGGTTGGCTTTTACTTCATCTGCCGTTAGCAATTTGAGTTTGATCAACTCTTCCGACATGATTTTGCAAACCTCTTCATGGTACACAGGCAAACTCACACCTGGCTTGAGGAGTTTTTTTGCCTCGCGCTGAACAAATAATACCGCGTTATAAACTTCTTTCTGTCGTGCACTGAAACGACCATTCACGGGAATGCAGCGCGATAAATCGCCGTTGTAATTGCCATACTCTGCGCCAAAATCCAATAACAATAGATCCCCATCTTTACATTGTTTGTTGTTTTCAATGTAATGCAATACACACGCACTTTTTCCACTGGCAATGATGGGGTCGAAAGCAAAACCACGACTGCGATTTCTGACGAATTCATGGATTAACTCGGCCTCAATTTCATACTCCCAAACACCCGGTTTTACAAATCCTAACAAACGCTCAAATCCCTTTTTNGTTATTGCGATGGCTTCTTTCAACTGAGCAATTTCCTCGGTTTCTTTGCGCATTCTCAGATTGGCAAGAATGGGTGCTGAACGCTTAAGTTGGTGCGCAGGGTATTTGGCTTTAATCTCTTGAGCAAACCGCAAACTGGCATAGGAAACTTTGTCGGTGAACCGATCGTTTTCATTTAAATTTAAGTAAATAAAATCGGACAATAAAAATGCAGCATGGATGGTCTTCCAAAATTCATGGTACCAAAAAACTTTCGAAATTCCGGACACTTCAAACACTTGATTGGGATTCAATCGTGCGCCATCCCAAATCGCAATTTGTTCGCTGGTCTCCTTGACAAAAACCATTTCGCGGTAGAGCGGATTGGGACAGTCGGGGAAAAGCACCAAAATGGTGTCTTCTTGATCAATACCTGTGAGATAATAGATGTCTGATTGCTGTCGAAAACTGAAATACGCATCCCCGTTTCTAGGAACTTCATCGTTGCTATGGAAAATAGCAATACCTCCCGAAACCATTGATTTCGCGAACTTCTGGCGATTCTTAACAAACAATTGGGCATTGGGGTTGCTGTATTTGGCATTCATGGTTACAAACTTATCCCAATAATTACTGAAAACAAAACGCTGTAGAATTCTAGTATTTGCATGTTTTATTTTGGGATTTTGGCCAAAAAACTTATTTTTGGGGCAACAGAATTGAAAAACAATTTGTCAATTACCCCAAGAACACAACATCTATTCGTATGAAAAGACTTTTACCATTAATTTTTACCATTCTAACACTCTCATTTTCAAGCAGTTTGAAAGCCTCACACATGATGGGTGGCGACATGTCTTACCGATGTCTTGGCAACGGTAAATACAAAATCACTGCGAAAATTTACCGAGACTGTAGAGGTATTTCGTTCAACGGTCCCTCTTTCGGCGTTTTTGCTGGTACGAATGGAGGAAATGGCTGTGGTAGTTCTGGTATGTCAATCACCAGAACGAGCATCAAGGATGTAACACCTCGTTGTTCAACGGCTAGTTCTCCATGTACACCCCAGAACACAGGCGGAACAGGTGAGGGTATTGAGGAACACACTTATGAGGTAACGGTGGATTTTACGAAAACGCCATTGAGCAACTTTGTAGGAAAGAGCACATGTTGTGAAGTGACTTTTTATATTGGTCAGTGTTGTCGTAACGGTGCGATCACTACAGGTCCTGCGAACAACGACTTCTGGACCACTTGTATGATCAATATATGTAACATTGCAAAAACAACCAATAAGTGTAACTCATCGCCTCAGTTGAGTAACCCGCCTATCGGTTTTTTGTGTTGTAACCAAGCTTACTATTTCAACAATGGTGCGATCGATACCATTGACTACGATTCGTTCTCATACAAATTGGTACATGGTATCAACTCGTTGCCTAACAACTCTGTTTCGTATTCATCTCCCTTCGACAGAAGATATTTCATGACACCTTACTGCATTCCTCCAACCAGTATCAAGTGTTCACCCAACCCCAAAACCAACCCTCCTCGTGGTATGCACTTTGATACTTCGGCAGGAGATATCATTTTTACACCCACAAAATGTGATGAGGTGGGAATTGCGGTTATTGAAATGACGGAGTGGCGAGAGGATAGTGCGACGAAAAAATGGATAGTCATAGGCAAAACGCGGCGAGATATGCAGTTGATTGTAAAAGATGATTGTGGATACAACAAAGCCCCAACTGTACTAGGACCGTATACCTGGAAAGTGTGCGAAGGGGAAACGCTGAAGTTTAAAGTGGAATCTGAAGATGAAACCTTTACCCCTTACCAAACCATTCCGGATACCACAAATTTGAAATGGAACAAGGGTATTCCAGGTGCCAAATTCACTTTGGCTGCCAAAGCCGATTGGCCAGAGAAGCGGAAGGCATTTGCGAATTTTGAATGGACGCCTCCAGTGGGTATGGCGTCAGATGTTGCATACTCCTTCACAGTAACTGTTACCGATGACCACTGTCCAAAACCATCTCAGGCGATTCGTGGTTTCAAAGTAAAAGTGAACCCTCGTGCTTTCTCAACCCGTACCTACAAGAATTTGACTTGTGGTCGTTTCGCTATGTCTGCTGAGGTAAAAGCATCCTTCAAAGGTGCTCCCCAGTTTAAATGGAGTGTTCGCGATAGCTTGGGCGCCAACGAGATTTTCTACAGCACNAAGAAATCAGANACCATGATTTTTTATCGCGGTGGTAAATACATCGTTGTTCATACCGTAAACAACAGCGATAACTGTCCCACAATCTACAGAGATACTGTGATTATCCCAGATCCCCCGCAGGTGGTAATGGCCGATGCCGATACGTTCGCTTGTTTTGGTTCAACCATGAAATTAAAAGCCAATGTGTTGTTTGGTAAACCCAACTATAAATACTACTGGACGCGCATTGTAAAAGATACAGGCAATTCGCCCTGGAAGTCTGAGTATCACATTGATGGCGATACTTTGAGTGATTTGAGTATTCCGAACATCAACCGCGACTCCACGGTTAGAATCCGCATCACTGATGGCGATGGTTGTATTTTCTATGATACAGCAACCATCTTCCTGAAACCGCTGCCCAAATTGAATATCGGGCCGGATCAACGAATTTGTACTTATGAAACTGCTACGTTTGATGCACAAAATGCGGATACAGTCAAATACAAATGGAGCACAGGTGATACCACAAGGACATTAACCACCAANCTCAAAGGATCATACTGGGTTGAAGTAATGGAAACCAAGTGGAAATGTACCCAGCGAGATACCGCCATTGTATATGTAAATGACACGGTGGTAAGTTTGGCGGGTAACGACCAAATTATCTGTAATCAAAAGAACACCGAGATTGCGGCAAGCCACAGACCGTTCTTGGAAACTGGAAACTATACATGGAAAGATATAACCGGTAGTAAGACGCTGGGAAATAGTATCAAGTATACCGTAAAGCCCAATAACACGAATACACCAGGTGGTGTCGCCCAGAAATTCTATTACGAGTTGTATACCAAAGTAACCCAAGGCGGACATACTTGTGAGGATTTGGATACGATGGAAATCAAAGTCAATACATTGCCTTTTGTGAAGTGGGATCCAAAACCACTGAAGGCACAGTGCTTCGTCTATGGAGATATCGAGGTGAACAACTTCTTCAACCAAGGCAAGAGTGTAAATACCCGTATGTGGGCCTTTGAAAACAAAGCCCCCAACAACGTAAATACAAAGCCAACGACTTCTACCAGCCCCGGCCCTGGTTTTGCCCGTAACTTCATCGATTCATTGACGGTTGGTCGTCATTTATTCAAGACCACATACTTGAATAACGCGCAGTTGCAAAACGGCAATAGCTTCCAAGCGAAGGTATATGCCCAATTCACCGATACCAATGGTTGTGTGAACGTGGATAGCGTTGTTCAACGTATCAACGGTAACCCAATGGTAGATATTCACGACAGTTCCTTCTGTCAAGATTTGGGTCAAATCAACATGAGTCAGATTACCTTCCGTCCGAAAGTAAACATCGGTATCAAGGTAGATTGGACGGTGAAGAGCACGCCCGGCGGTATTGATCCCGCAACCATCTTGGCCAATGAGAATCCCTTCGGAAGCCCAAGTTGGGTCTTTAAATTTGGAGATCCTACTCAGGATAACTACCAAGGAAACTACAAATTCCAATTGTGCGTAGAAGATCAGTTGACCGGCTGTTTGACCTGTGATTCAGTGGAAATCAAGATCATTCCAGAACCCACAGTGAAAGTAACCAGTCCAAATCCAGTGTGTGTGAACTGGGATACGATGGAACTGTACGACTTCATCAAAGTGAATGGGCTACAGGCACAAGACAAAGACGGATCATTGTATGAGATAGTTGAATACGGCTATGANCGCAACGATCCGAAGGTGAAGAACACAAAATTGATTTTGGGTCACCGATTCCTTCCATCGTTTGGAACAGGAACNTGGATGATTCGCTACAGCAACGCAGCCACGGGCTGTTTGAAGCAAGACAGCTTCTACATCTATGTGAACGATACCCCGAATGCGGTGTTGATGGGCCCCACCACAATTTGTGTGAGCGGAACGCCCTTGGATTTGAATACCCGCATCAACGCAGCACAGACCAAGCCAGCATCAGCCACGGGCGTATGGACAGGTACGAGCCCCGGTGTAACGGTAACCGGCAC
>JGI25930J51415_1000174_pt1 | contig 13514 bp, 9 predicted proteins | sample LauGreFa1BDMLBDN_2_FD_51415 | JGI IMG/M metagenome (IMG submission 51415) | reverse complement strand
TCACCACATAAACCAAATATATGTTTCACCCCATAAAGTTCCAACATTCTGACCATGGCTTCAGCGCCATTGAGCTTCATATCACTCAAATTAATCTTCCAGCTTTAGTTTGGTTGTTCTAACAAATTGAGACCAGCGATCAAATTCTTGCTTGGTATAGCGATCGGCAGATGGGCCGTCACCAGCAAGAACCTCAAAGCCGCCTTGGGTTAACTTTGTTTTAATCTCGGGATCATTTAAAACGGCTTGAAGGTCAGCCGTTAACTTGCTAACAGTATTGCTTGGTGTGCCGACTGGTGCAAATACTCCAATCCAAGAATATGCCTCAAATCCAGGATAGCCAGATTCTGCAACGGTAGGTGTATTGGGTAAATCGGGAAGCCTCTTAAGGCCGGTCACGGCCAATGGCTTCATCTTATCTGCTGCAATTTGACCTTTGACAGCGGCATAGCTCAAAAGGGTTAAGCTGGCTGTATTGCCAACAACAGCAGCAATTGCAGGGCCACCACCACCGTATGGAACATGAAGAACGTCAACCCCAGAACGACGCTTTAAATCTTCCATCGCTAAGTGATTCAGAGATCCCACCCCAGTGGAGGCGTAACTAAAGTTTGGATTTTTTCTTGCTGCCTCTAAAAAACCACTTAGATTATTCCCAGGTACTGACGGGTTGGCTGCAATGACTAAAGGAAAACGTACCAATAAAGCGACCCCAGTAAAGTCTTTGAAGGTATCGTATGGTAATTTCTTGACTATTGGGTTAATGGCATGGTTATCAAAGCTAACCAAAAGAGTATTGCCATCTGGGTTAGCACGAGCTACATACTGCGTTGCAATTTGACTTGCAGCGCCGGGCCTATTTTCTATTACAACTGGACGGCCAATGCGTTCTGAGAGCTTGGTTTGGATAGTACGTGCCGTGATATCAGTACTNCCACCAGGTGGAAATGGCACCACGAGAGTTAGCGGCTTATCGCTTTGCGCATAAACAAAATTTGCCATAGAAAGGCTCAGTAGTAGGAACAATATACCGATAAGTCCTCTTCGAATTCCACGCATATTGATCAAAAAAGTGTTTTGCATATTGTTAGCCTCCTAAATTTTCTTTTAAATACTTGTTTGTAATACTGATTAATTGATCTGGTATTTGAATCTCTACCAAGTTTATCTCAGGAAATACGTGATCATGTTCTTTAAGAGAAAGAGTCATATTTTTTAGTTGAAGCTTAATGGATCTGTCTGCTAGTTCTTCATGAGGCTCTAACTCAAGCAATCGATTAAATGTCTGGGCTAGCTTATTGGGAGAGTTGCAGCCAATTTCAATATTGACCAAAGACTTTGCATGATTTTTATGGGTTTGCCATTCTGGATTCCATACCANATCAGGTGTTCGATGCTCGCAGAAATATATCCTAAGACCATCAATAGGTTGTTTTATAAAACGTACAGTTCTGAACTCTGCTGTAAGTTCTCTGTCGCCTAACTGAGCTGGGCGGCTAAGATTTTGAACAGGCTGCACTTCAAACCCAAGCCTTAGCAAACGTTGGTAAGTGTATTCAGCATCATTTGTTCTAAAAACCAATGCATCTAATCCGTAATCTAAATTGGCTATTTCTTTTCTAGCGAGTGGTTTGTCAGATTCCCATCCTAGTAATTCAATGTAAGTAGAATCAAGAACAATCAGTCTATTAATGGAACCTAAATTATGTTTAGCAAGGGGTGTTAATTTAAAACCGGACTGCTCAAATATTCTTACAAAATCGCTTAAGCGAGTTCTAGTAATAATGACCAAGTGATCGAATGCATTATCGTAAGCTACGGACATAGTTACTCAGACAAGACCTGATATAAACGCAAACGCTCCGTGCGGTCAGATGCCCGACGATCCTCCCACAATAGCTTGAGTTTCTTATCGTTGAGGGCCGAGAACGCAGAGGCGGTGCTGGCATTATGAGTCAGCATATAGGGGCAATTGGGGTTGTCGGCCAAGGCTAGTTTTGTGAAGTAACTAAAGGATGCCAGCTGGGCTAGGCCTAAATAACTGGTATCAATGCACTTAGCATCTGCCGGTACCGCCTTGACCAAACGCTCAGCCACAAAACGATAGGTCTTGGCATAGTTAATCGTAGGCAGCCATAAGGTCATCAAAAGAACCCACATCAGGGTTGTGCCTGCTGCTGAGATAACCAAGCAGCGCCAAATAACCTTTGGTGCGCGTGAGGTACGCCATTGCACTACCCATAACCAAAGTCCTGTAATGATGAGGGCAATCACAAGTGTTAGCCCACTAAACTGAGCCTCAAAGCCAGGAATGAAGCGCGCCACATTAGCAGCAATGGGCGCAGGATAGCCAGTGGTCTTTGCAAACCAAATGAGCCAAATCGCAATAGCAATGATCGTAAAACTCAACATTGCAAACCAATCAATAAAGCTAATGACACTACGACGCAAGATGGGCAAACTAAATGCAGCCAAAATAGCCATCGGCGGTATCAACACAATCAGATCATGTTCATTAGCCTCAACGCGAAATAGCACATAAATAAAACCAGCCAGCAATAAACCAAGCGGAATACAAATGTGTGGAGCACGCCATGTGCCTGCATCGTGGTTGCGACCCCAGTGAACCAAAGACACCAAGGCTAAAGGCCAAACAGGCCAGGCGTAAGCCCAAAAATTAATGCTCATAAACTGCAAGGAGCCCCAAGCAAGATAGCGATGCATGGGCGGTGTGTTAGCCCACGCGTTTAGGGCGGAATCTTGCAACTCTGGACTGAGATGAAACACGTGCCACAGTAAGGGCCAAACACCAATACCAAGGATTGCAATCGCAATAGAACTAAGGGTCCACCGAAAACGAAGTTTTACCTGACACAGCAAAACTGCAAGACCGATGGCCAGGGCAATTAAAGCAGTCAGCGCCCAATTACTAGAGAGCCCCAGAATAACTAAGCCCAATCCGGTCCAAGCGCCTCCTTGCCAAGGCTTATCTAAGCCACGCACAGTGCCATACAAAATAATCGAGAGCCCCATTAGGTGAGCCATCATGGGGGTGGTCTCATGAGAACGCTGTGCCAAACCAATGCAGGCTAAGAAGATGAGCAATGCCCCATCCGCTAAGGTCATGCCATAGTCGCGTGTATTAGGTTGACCGCCTAAGGCAAAACTCATGGGCTGCACTTCCTGACGACGTCCTAGTAAATACGTGGCATACCAAATCGCAATGGCAGAAGTAAAGAAGCAAAGCGCTGAATACAGTCTGGCTGCATTGGCGTCACCGATTATTGAACCAAATAGATCAATGAATGTTGCACCCAACCAGTAGGGCAGTGGTGCACCCATGGAAAGATCACGACCAGCAAGCCCCGGAACCAACCAGTCTTGCCAAGAACCTAAATGCAAATTCCACATCACCCCAAAACCAATGGAGTCTTCATTCTTCCAAGGATCACGACCAAAGAGACCCGCTAAACCATAAACGAGGGTCAACGCAAAGATCACAATGCGTGGAATTGAGACGGTGGCGGCTGCAGTGAGTTTGACCATACTAAAAAGAATAAAACAGAAATAAAAAAGGCAGCAAACGCTGCCTTGTGTACATCAAGTCAAGATTAAAACCATGCCGAAGCAATTACTTCGCTTTCTTGGTGGCCACTTTCTTGGCAGCAGGTTTCTCGGTCTTCTTGGCTTCAGCAGCTGCAGCGCGTTTCTCAGCAGTCTTAACAGCGCCGTCACCAGTGGACTTCGCAGCAGCCTTACCACCAAATTTCTGGCGGAATTTCTCAACACGTCCTGCGGTGTCGATAATCTTCTGGGTACCGGTAAAGAAGGGGTGTGACTCGGAGGAGGTCTCAATCTTAGCTAATGGATACTCATTGCCATCTTCCCATTTGATTTTCTCTTTGGTGTTGATGGTAGAGCGAGTTTTGAAGCTAAAGTTGTTTGAAACATCAACAAAAACAACTTCGCGATATTCGGGGTGAATGCCTGGTTTCATAATCAATATCCTTGGTACGGGTAGCCGTTGAAGGTCAAAAAAGGGATTCCCTCAATACTTGCCCAGGTGGTCAATACAGCAAAAGCGAAATTATGCCACAAAATCAATAGGAAAGCATCGAAAATGCCTTCCTAGGCCTTAGCCGCCACGGCGCATCAGGTCAAAGAACTCAGCATTATTCTTGGTTGATTTGAGCTTATCCACAATAAAGTTCATGGCCTCGATCTCGTCCATATCAGCCAGGAGCTTACGAAGTACCCAAATTTTCTGGAGATTCTCGGGTTTGACCAGGAGTTCCTCACGGCGGGTACCCGACTTATTGAGGTTGATGGCAGGATAGACACGGCGCTCAGCTAGGCGACGCTCTAAATGTACTTCCATATTGCCGGTGCCTTTGAACTCTTCATAGATCAGGTCGTCCATTCGGCTTCCGGTCTCAATTAAGGCGGTTGCCAAAATAGTGAGGGAGCCACCTTCTTCAACATTACGAGCCGCACCAAAGAAACGCTTTGGACGTTGCAAAGCATTGGCATCGACACCACCTGATAGTACTTTGCCAGATGAAGGCACTACCGTGTTGTAAGCACGTGCTAAGCGTGTAATCGAGTCGAGCAAAATAATGACATCTTTTTTCATCTCAACCAAACGTTTGGCTTTCTCAATCACCATCTCTGCAACTTGTACGTGACGCACGGCAGGTTCATCAAAGGTAGATGCAACGACTTCACCATGCACCGAGCGTTGCATCTCAGTAACTTCCTCAGGACGCTCATCAACCAGTAAAACAATCAAAATGGCTTCTGGATGATTCTGGGAGATCGCATGCGCCACATGCTGCATCATCACGGTCTTACCTGATTTAGGAGAAGAAACAATCAAGCCACGCTGACCAAAACCAATCGGCGAGATCATATCGATAATGCGACCAGTCAGATTCTCTTCTGCCTTGATATCGCGCTCTAGAGAGATAGTGCGATTGGGGTGGAGCGGTGTTAAGTTCTCAAACATGATGCGGTTTTTGAGATCTTCTGGGGCCATGCCATTAATCTTGTCTACCTTCACCAAGGCAAAGTAACGCTCACCTTCTTTGGGAGTGCGCACCTCACCCTCAATGCCATCACCCGTATGTAAATTGAAGCGACGGATTTGAGCAGGGGAGATATAAATATCATCAGGCGAGGCCATGTACGAGGATTCAGGAGAGCGTAAGAAACCGAAGCCATCGGGCAGAACCTCTAAGACCCCATCCCCAAATACCTGTTCACCCGCCTTGGCTCGCTTTTTAAGGATCGCAAACATCAGCTCTTGCTTGCGCATGCGCTGGGTGTTCTCGATCTCAAGGCTAGCAGCCATCTCAAGAAGTTGGGAAACGTGGAGTACTTTTAGTTCAGTCAGTTGCATGGTGTGCTTATGGTTCTATCAAACAGGAAAAAGGAAGGGAAATAAGAGGAAGGGGGAGAAATTAGAGGGGTTTTGGGATCGCCGATCGGGTATACAAGACGGCAATGCAAAACAGTGATAACGAAATTAGCTTAAATCGAAATGAATAATTAGGGTATTAAAGGTAGATTGGGAGAGAAACTAGAAATTTTGGGGAGAGCCTCAAGCGGACTCTGCATTGAGATGTAATCTTACACTAAAAACGCCCAAAACCAGAATACTTCAAGAAGCTTGGCCTAAAAACAACATCAGGCTCAACTCCTGAGCCTGATATCGGTCATTCTAGCGGGTAAATTGTAATGACTAAGAACTGCCTTAAATATTGCTATCGATGAACGCTGAGAGCTGGGATTTGGCTAATGCACCCACTTTCTGGGCTGCAACGGTACCATTTTTGAACAAAATAAGTGTTGGAATACCCCGAATATTGAACTGGGCAGGAATGCCTTGGTTCTCATCCACATTCATCTTGGCTATTTGGATGCGATCGCCGTACTCAGCCGAAAGTTCCTCCAATATGGGACCAATCATCTTGCAGGGGCCGCACCACTCAGCCCAAAAGTCGAGAAGAACGGGTTTATCTGCTTTTAGAACGTCTTGTTCAAAAGATGCATCACTTACATGTTTAACACCGGCACTCATGAATATTCCTTATCAATTTATCGGTTTGGAACTGCTCTCATTGGAAAGCGTCCCAAGCCCTTATATTATCAATAAGCTGTGAACCATGCCCAATTCCCTTAGAACGATTGCAAAATAAGCACTCGCTATGCAAACCCTGACGATCACCCCCAATCAAAATGCCCTTTTGGAGATGGCGGAGCATATTTGGGAGATTGCTAAGAGCAGCAAGACTAGACCGCTCGTGATCCTCCCCACTGCTGGACCGAATGCCAGTTTGCGCCAAGCCCTTGAGCGCATTCGGCCTTCCTTGGATCAAGCAAATATTCCCTTTTTGCCAGAGGTGCACAGTCTTAGTGATTGGTTAGAGCTGGCGCCAGATATTTTCTTGATACCCGATCAACAATCGCAAACCGAGCGCATCTTACAAACCTATGCATCGATCGATGCTCACCCTGAGTTACAAACCTGGTTTGCTGCGGAAGGAGAGGGCGGGGTGTGGAGTCTTGCGCAAGCCATTGTGAGCGCCTGTGAGTTACTCTCACAAAGCATCATGCCGCATTTATCGTGGGATCCGAATACGCTCGATCTCAAGGGCGATATGCAAAAGCTTGAGTCTGTCTTGCAAAGTGCAATCGACACAGCATACCCAAAACTAGCGCACGCCTTGGTTAGCAAAGAAGCAAATGTCCTATTGGCATTCTGGAGATATCTAGGCTCGGTCCGCGATCCCATCATTCGGAAGCATTTGGCCTTAGCCTCTTATGCGCAGCAGTTTGCACAACACCCACAGTCGCGCAGACCCCTAATCTGGATTGATACCGTCGAGCCGCAACCTGCGCAAGCTAGTATGCAAACCCAATTCTTGGAAGCCTGCACACCTTACATACCAGTGCATCGCTTGCAAATGGATTGGAGCTCAGTCGCCTTGTGGTCTGAGGCCATCAGCGCGGAAGTTGGTGCACAAGAAGAGGCGCAGGCGCAGCACAATATTCATACCCTCAAAACCAAAACCATTCACTGCATTACTGCAAATCGCTTTGAAGATCTGGCCTGGGAGGCAACACGACGGATTGAGACGCATCTAAAAGAGGGGCGCAAACACATTGCCTTAGTCGCACAAGATCGATTGTTGGCCAGAAGAACCCGTGCACTATTGGCGCGCCTAGGTCCTAGTTTAAGTATTGCCGATGAGACCGGCTGGAAACTGTCTACGACACGCGCTGCTGCGGCACTGCATGCATGGCTTGAGTTATTGCGATCTCCCAGTGAAGGACCAAGCGCCAGTACATTACTGGAGTTCTTAAAAAATCCCTTTCTGGATCTCGAGCATCTTCTTAATACCCAAGAGAGTAATTGTGATCTGCTCATCACCGAGTTAGAGAACGCCTTACTGATTAAACAGGCACGCTCCTCCTGGGTCAGTTTCTATCTAGCAATAGAGGCAGGAGCTAGCTCAGAATACGATCCGCGCTTACAGACCCTATTGCAAGTGATTCGGCAACGCGTGGGGCAATGGCAGAGCAAAGCAATGCAAACACCGTATTGCGCAGAAGCTCTCTTACAACTTCACGAAGACCTATCAGCCTTTGGAATGAAGCAAGGCTTTGAGCAAGATGCTGCGGGCCTGCAGTTGCTCCATATGCTGCAAACACTTGGAATGCAACAAAGCAAGTTAGGCCAGTTGCGCATGCCTCTAAACGAGTGGTTGATCTTGCTAAAGACCGTCATGGAGGAAGAGGTCTATCGAGAGCAGGGTGCACAAACCAGTGCGCGCGTATCGATCTTGCCACTGAGCTCCACCCGCTTGCGCTATTTTGATGCCGTGGTCATGGTGGGTTGCGATGAGCGTCAGTTACCCGCGTTTTCAGAGCCACCCTTATTTTTCTCGGAGACGCTCTGCCAAGTATTGGGAGGGTCGAGTATCGCTTGGCAATTCCGTCAGCAAGCAAGAGATCTCTCACAGCTAATCGCCAGTTATGAGCACATCGATCTTCTTTGGCAGAGTGAGGGAGCTCGAGGAGAGCCATTGCGAGCAGCACCTTGGATACAGAGACTGCAAAATCACTTACCAACATTAGCGACCATTCAGGCAAAGGCAGAGCAACGCACCGCACAAGCAAGACCAAGCGCTATGGCTAGCGCACATCGACTACCCGGTCTTCCGATGCCAACCCGCATGAGCCCCAGTGCCTACCGAGCACTTCGATCCTGTCCATATCAATACTATGTGCGCAACTTATTAGGCTTACGTAAGCGCAAAGGACTTGACGAAGAGCTCGATGCATCCCTGCTGGGTCAGACCTTACATCAGATCTTGCGCAACTTCTTTCAAGAACTTAAGAGCACTCAGATCCGTGAGCCCCGTTTACAGGATCCGCAATACCGACAAACCTGGATGCAAGAGCATTTGCACCATGCTTCAGAGCAGGGCTTTCTAAAACTACTTGAGGGTGATAAACGAATTTTAGGAAGCTTGCGGGATTGGCAAAAACAAATCCCAAGCTTTGTCGCGTGGCAATTAGAGCGCGAGAGTCATGGCTGGCAATTTCATGATGCTGAGCTCAAGGTCGGCTTTGAGTTTTCATTCACTGATGCTCACCACCAAGAACATACTGTCCGCATTGAAGGATATGCCGATCGATTAGACATTAATACAACTCTCAGGCAAGCGGCGGTGCTCGATTACAAACATCAGAGCCCCGATAAGATCAAAAAACGAGCAGACCAACTGATGGATGACCCGCAACTCTTGCTCTACACCAAGGCTATTACCGAGGAGCAAAAGGCCACAGATCATCCGGTCATCGAGGCCGATTGGGTCGCTCTCAAAATGAATCTCAAGAAAAAAGATTCCAGCGAGCGCTCGTTCAAGCTTGATCATTTATCGGATCAGGTCTTGGTCCTTGAGAAACAGTTACAACAAGACCTCAGTGCGGTTTGGTCAGGAGCGGCTATGCAAGCCTTTGCGCCCGAGAGTGCCTGCCGCTATTGCGAGGCCCGTGGTATTTGCAGAAAAGGAATGTGGTGATACCCATGCCTAGCAAACTTAATATCCCACTAGTCTGCAATCCCGCTCGCTCGGTCGTAGTCTCTGCGTGTGCAGGGAGCGGTAAAACCTGGTTGCTAGTGGCGCGCTTAATTCGGATTCTGTTAGCAGGAGAGTCGCCACGCTCTATTTTGGCTCTTACCTTTACCCGTAAAGCTGCCCAAGAGATGCGTGATCGACTCTATAGTCTGCTGCACGAATGGACTCAATTGACCGACAAAGATTTAATCACTGCATTGGAAGAACGGGGTCTTACCCAAAGTGAGGCAATGCAATCGATCCATCCGGCGCGCGCTTTATATGAGACCTTGTTGGCAAATCCGCATTCGGTCGTCATCGATACCTTTCATGGTTGGTTTGGTACTCTCTTAAGTGGTGCACCGGTATCGATGGGAGCACAGCAAGGATTTAGTCTACGCGAGGATGCAAAACGATTACAAACCGAATGTCTAGAGGATTGGTGGGCATCATTACCCAAAGAGATTGAAGCGCACTATGAGGTCTTGCTCGATCACCTAGGTTCTTATCAAACCAATCAATTTCTGTTGGGGTCGAGTAGCTTGCTGCGACAGAAGGGTGCTTGGGTCTTCTTTGAGAAAGCTTGCAAGGCGCAAGGACTGACCCCTGTAGAGGTTCTCAAAGCCTATTGCAAAGACCATCAAAGCCCAAACCCACTCCTTGATGCCTTAGGTAATCAGCATGCACTAGAAGAACTAAAACAGATACTCGATGGTTTACAAAACGGCGGCAAGAAGGACCAAAATTTAGTTCCTGATCTTGAGCTCACGATCGAGCATCTCGCAAACAATGACCTTGCCAGTGCGGCCACCACAATTGTTCCAGTGTTCATGACCCAAAATGAGNTACCCAGTTATCGNAAGGATAATGACAGCGCTAGTAAGACCATCTTGGCCTATCACGAAGCGCAACAGCNCAANGCCCANGAGTTCATTCAAGTTCGGCAATATTGGGGACGAGTGTGTGAGCAATACATTGAATGGCGAACACAGCGCGACGCAATTGCTCTGAACCAAGCATGGTTTGCAGTGAGCGCCGCAATCTTTAAACATACCCAAAGAGCGAAGGAGCGTCTGCGGGTCCGAGACTTTGATGATCTCGAACTCGGTGTCGCACAAATGATCGCAGACCCACGCATCGCAGCTTACTTACAAGCGCGTTTGGATGCGCGCTACAAACATATTTTGATCGATGAGTTTCAGGATACCAATCCATTGCAATGGCAAATCCTTAAATCATGGCTAGAGGCTTATGGTGATGATGCTAATCGACCCAAGGTATTTATTGTGGGCGATCCGAAGCAATCGATCTATCGCTTTCGTCGTGCCGACCCACGTTTGTTTACAGCAGCCACACATTTCTTAGAAAAGCACTACGGCGCTGCACTGGAAGAACAAAATACCACCCGACGCAATGCCCCGAAGATTGTGGAAGCGGTCAACGCCATCTTTGCTGCAGACCGTATACCCGAGTCCTATCCATTTAAAGAGCAAGATACTCATTGGACCGCACCGTCATTGCCAGAGCCAGCTGTTTATCAAAGCGGCGAGGCTTATCGCTTGAACCTTATTCCCTATGAGGAGCCATCAGAAGATCAACGCTTTGGCAATGCCCTCGAGGCAGCTTTGGTTGATCCTCACGAGACCCCTGCAAAAAAACAGCGTGCGCAAGAAGGGCGAAGAATTGCGAGTCTTATTACGCATCTAATGCAAACTCGACGGGTCTTAGACGAAGAGCTCGACACAAGTAATAGCAAGGTAAAGCGCATCGTCTGGCGACCAGCACGACCAGGAGATTTCTTACTATTAGTAAAGCGCCGTGCTTACTTATCAGAGTATGAGACAGCACTACGCGATGCTGGACTTCTGTATGAGAGCCCACGCTTAGGTGGATTGCTAGAGACCCTTGAGGTCGATGATCTAATTGCCTTACTTACTATATTAGTAACTCCTGGTAATGATCTCGCTTTGGCACAGGTCTTACGTAGTCCACTATTTGCGCTCGATGAAACACAAATGCAAACCTTGGCTGAGTTGGTACAAAGTAATCAGGGTTACCGCAATTGGTGGGAGGCACTGACCCATGGTGAGAATCATTCCTATCAGGCCCAATTCCAAAGCATTACCCAACACATCAAGCAATGGATTGATCTAGCCAAACACCTACCGGTTCATGATCTGCTCGATCATGTGTATTTCTCGGGGGATGTCCGGCTTAAATACGCGAGTCATTGTCATGAGAGTGATCGCGATCAGGTATTAGCCAATCTAGATGCCTTCTTAGAGCTAGCGCTTAATCTTGATGGCGGTCGCTACCCAAGCTTGGGACGTTTTATTACTCAANTNAATCGGATGCGACGCGGCGATGAAGACGAGACCCCAGACGAAGGGGAGATGAGCGCAGAGGCTCAGAACGAAGACCCCGATGATTTAGAGTCAGACCANGAACAGAGTGACGAGTTGCCCGAGCAAAGTGGTCGACGCGCACAGCGGGTACGCTTAATGACCATTCATGGTGCTAAAGGATTGGAGGCACCCTTTGTGATCTTGCTCGATAGTAATAACACTGCTGCACCTCATTTTGGAAGTGGCGTCTTACTCGATTGGGATCCAGAGCAAGCCGGACCGAGTCATTTATCCATGTTCACCAAACTCAGTCTGGGTGCAGGACGCGAAGACCTCAAGCAACAAGAAAAAGAGATTGCCCTGAAAGAGAACTGGAACCTACTCTATGTAGCAATAACCAGAGCTAAGCAAGGTTTTTGGATGAGTGGTGTGGAGAGCTCGCAGAATCGAGAGGACGCTGGGGTGAGCAAAGATAGTTGGTACGCACGCGCTCGCAGCGCAGAGCTTCCCCTCTTTACCGAGCTCGATGACGATCTGCAGTCATCGATTCGGATACAAAAGCACATAGCAACTAAAGCACCAACACCAGATACACCATCAACACAATTTGAGCTAAGGGATTTGGTCTTGAGCTGGCGGGGTGATGAACTAGTTGGGGGTGATCCGCTCAGCATTAGCCCCGAGCGACAACAGGCTTTGGATGAAGGGGTATGGTTTCATGGGGTATTGCAACGCATCAGCCCACAACAATATCGACCGGTCTCTCACACTATTCCGGAGCCTAAAGCGATTGCAAGTGCATTCATGATCTCGCTTGCAGATGCAGAGCGCGCCTTACAGCGCGCCATCACGGTTTACCAAGCACCTGAGCTACAGACTTATTTTGATCCCACGCAATATCAGGAAGCGTGGAATGAGCTCGATCTGGTGAGTATCGAAGGTAAAAGTATGCGCATTGATCGTCTAGTCGAGCTTAGTGATTGCTTAGTGATTCTGGATTACAAACTCACACTCCCTAAGCTCGATGATCCGCTCTACCAACAATACACAGAACAATTAACAAACTATCAAGTCGAGGTGCAACGTATTTATCCACATAAAGCTATTAAGGCGATCCTAATTGATGCCCAAGGAAAAAGTTTGCCGCTAATTCACTAGCAGCAACTAGATCTCAACAATCATCTCAATCTCCACACAGGCTCCCAAGGGAATCTGTGCAACCCAAATGCGCTGCGAGCATGCTTGCCCGCATCACCAAAGATCTCACCAAGGAGCTCAGAGCAACCATTGACCACTAGGTGATGTTCTGTGAACTCGGCGGTAGAGTTCACGAGACCCATGAGCTTCACAATTCGCTTGACGCGATCTAAGGAGCCTAAATGGGCATTAAGGGTTGAGAGAAGATCAATGGCAATACTGCGAGCCGCTGCCTTACCCGTTGCGGTATCCATATCAAGACCCAGCTTACCAACCCAAGGCTTGCCATCTTGTTTGGCAATATGACCTGATAGAAAGACCTGATTACCGCTGGTAACTGCCATCACGTAGGCGGCAGCAGGGGTGCCAGGGGTGCTGAGGGTGATTCCGAGTTTGGATAATTGTTGGGCAATAGCGCTCATCAGTACCTTTCAAATAAGTGGGGGAATAAGGGTGCGATTAGAGCTTGCGCTCAGACTCCCATCAGTATAAGAAATTGGCAAAAATACCTGACAAATTCCCTCTCCGCTATACTTCAGCCTACAAAATATTAACCATGTTGCAATACGCTTAAGCATATGAACAAAGCCATCATTTTCTCAATCGGCACAGCACTAATTGCTAGCCTATTTTCTATTAATGCCCAAGCTCAAGACGTCAAGGGTACTGCCCAAGCCGGTCAAGCCAAAGTATGGATCTGCGTAGGTTGCCATGCGATCCCTGAATACCGTGCCGATTGGCCACAGGTTTACCGAGTGCCTAAATTGGGTGGACAGAACGCTGAATACATTATTGCTTCCTTAAAAGCCTACAAGTCAGGGGAGCGCAAGCATCCCACCATGCGCGG
>JGI25930J51415_1000168_pt1 | contig 13602 bp, 10 predicted proteins | sample LauGreFa1BDMLBDN_2_FD_51415 | JGI IMG/M metagenome (IMG submission 51415) | reverse complement strand
ACCTACACTTGCCCATCCTGGCGCTTGCTTGATCGGGTAATTAAAAAAATCTGATTATGAAAAGTCCATGCTTTGTCATGTTCGAAAGCGCCATATAGGGCAGTAGCTCAACTGGCCAGAGTTCCGGTCTCCAAAACCGGCGGTTGGGGGTTCAAGTCCCTCCTGCCCTGCGCAGTTGTAAGAAGTAACGAAGTTAACGAAAGAGAGAGGAAGGATGCAAAATGAGTGAGAACTCAGAGAGTAAAGAATTAGGTTTCTTTTCTCGCATCGCCCTGTTCTATCGCCAGGTTATTAATGAGCTACGTAAGGTGGTCTGGCCATCTAGAAATATGTTGACCACATATACCGGAGTAGTTCTTGTTTTCGTGGCCTTTGTTATCGCAGTTGTTTCAGTATTTGATCTAGGTTTAACCAAATTAGTTTTCTTCATATTCGGCGAGTAAGAAGGTAAGGAGGGATGATGAGCGAAGAGCAATTAACTGCCGCTACTGATGAAGTAGTAGCAAGTGATGTAGCAGTAGATACAGATATTGAACTTGAAGAGGAAGAAGTTCAAGAGATCGTATCTCCTGAGGTCGCCGCATTCCGCGCCGAGTTAGCAGCAAAGAGCGGGGATTGGTATGTCGTCCACTCTTATGCTGGTTTTGAAAAGCGAGTAAAGGGCAANCTGATGCAGCGCATCACCTCACTTCATATGGAGGATTTCATCTTTGAAATCCAAGTCCCNGAAGAAGAGGTAACCGAGATTAAAAATGGTCAGCGCAAGCAGGTTAAGCGCAATGTCTATCCTGGTTATGTATTAGTTCGGATGGATCTATCTGATGAGTCTTGGTCCTGTGTGAGAAATACTCCAGGAGTAACTGGCTTTGTTGGAAACTCTCATCATCCAAGCCCGCTGCCGCTATCTGAGGCAGAAAAAATGCTGATGCCAAGAGAGCTAAAGAAGACGATGAAGCCTGATATTAAAGTTGTTGATTTCACTGTTGGTGAGTCAGTAACTGTTATGGATGGTCCTTTTGCCACTCTTCCAGCATCGATCTCAGAGATCATGCCAGAGCAGGCAAAGTTAAAGGTTTTAGTATCAATATTTGGCCGTGAGACTCCGGTTGAGCTCTCATTCCACCAAGTTCAGAAGATTTAAAGAGAAAAGGTATAAAAGGGGAGAAGAAGATGGCACCGAAGAAGAAGGTCCAAGCACTTATCAAGTTGCAGATCCAAGCTGGAGCTGCCACACCTGCGCCACCAGTGGGCCCTGCCCTTGGTCAGCATGGTGTGAACATCATGGACTTTGTTAAGCAATATAACGCTGCCACTGAGAAGCAAAAAGGCGAAATCATTCCAGTTGAAATTACTGTCTATGAAGATCGCTCCTTTACCTTTATTACTAAGACTCCTCCTGCCTCACGTCTACTACTTAAGGCAGCAGGACTAGAAAAAGGATCTTCAGTTCCACATAAGGATAAAGTCGGATCAGTTACTTGGAAGCAATGTGAAGATATTGCAACCTTGAAAAAAGATGACTTAAATGCCAATGATGTGAAGCAGGGCGCCAAGATCATTGCAGGAACTGCAAGATCAATGGGAATTATCGTCAACTAAAAAATAAGTCGTGGGAGGACCGCGCTGGTCCGCTACTACCACTACTTCCAAACAAACAAAAGGAAATAGATATGAAGCGCAGTAAGAAATACACCGCAGCAGCGGCGAAGATAAATGCCGATCAGCTCTACACACCACTATCTGGTATGAAGCTGGTTAAAGAAACTAATGTCACTAAATACGATGCCTCAGTTGAGGTTTCAATGGTTCTCGGCGTTGATCCTAAAAAGGCCGATCAAGCAGTTCGCTCCGTAGTTAATTTGCCACATGGAACCGGTAAAACTGCCCGCGTTCTAGTTTTTGCAACTGGCCCAAGAGCAGAAGAGGCTAAAGCAGCAGGAGCTGACATTGTCGGCGGCGATGAGTTAATTGAAGAGGTTAATAAGGGCCGTCTTGATTATGACGCAGTTGTTTCAACCCCTGAGTTAATGGGCAAAGTTGGACGTCTTGGAAAAGTTCTAGGACCTCGCGGTCTTATGCCAAATCCAAAGACTGGAACTGTCACAACTGATGTTGCAAAGGCTGTTGGCGATATCAAAGGTGGAAAGATTGAATTCCGCGTTGATAAAGATTGCAACCTACATTTCATTATTGGTAAGTCCTCATTTAGCGCAGAGGCGCTAGCTGATAACTATGCAGCTGCATTTGATGAGATCTTGCGCGCTAAGCCTGCTTCATCAAAGGGTCGCTATATTAGAAAAGCAGTTGTCTCAACCACTATGGGACCTGGTGTAACTCTTGATCCAAGCTATGCCCGCGAAGGTGGACCAGCAATAGAGTAAGTAATAATTCTTTAAAGAGACCCCGCCACTTAACTGTGGTGGGGTTTTCTTTTATTTTCACTTAAGGTAATTTCTCCCATATGAAGCGCCTCCAGATCCTTCTCTTTGCACTCTTAATGGCAGTAGCAACCTTGCCTACCTATCAAGCTCATGGCGCTGAGTGGAGCATGACTGAAGATATGGGTCTTCATCTAAAGATGAATATGAATGGTGTCTCCCCGCATGTGGAGAGAATTAATGGTCTAGATCGCATCTGGCGATCAGATGGACCTACTGGAACTGTAGTTAGCGATTGCAATGAAGAGGGCGTCTGTACCAACGTAACTGTGCCAGCTCGACTTGGAAATGATTTCACAGTTGTCACATTTGCTAATGGCACAAAGCGCGCTTATTTCAAGGAAATTGATGGCGCAAATCAACAGGTTTATTCAGCTCCATGTATAGATGCAGGGTGTGTAAGTATCGGCACAAAAACTGCAACAACAACTGATATGAGAGTTCCTTCAAGCACTAAGGCTTGGGGCGTGCCAGATGCAGTGCTGCTTCCTGATGGCCGGGTAAGAATCTATATTGTTGAAAGTCCAGTGGTCGGAAAGTGCACCGAAAAGATTGCTTCTTATATCTCTACAGATGGAATTTCATTTACCAAAGAGCCAGGCTGGCGCTTTGAAAATGGCTATGTTGATACCGAGATCTTGCGCGCTAAACAAGGTGATTATGTAATGATCATGGCTGATATTGCCTGCACCAGCACCAATCGTCAGATGCTCTTTGTTAGNACCTCTAAAGATGGTTTGAGTTGGAGCACCCCGCAGATTCTTACCGGACCTGGAGTAGAAGGTTTAGACCCAACTGGATATGAAGTGTCACCAAATGTATTTCGCATTTATTACTCGCAAGGCGGACCATCACAAACCTTTATCGTCAAGCGAGGTGTATTGAGATTTACTCCTGCTGCAGTGGTGACCCCAACACCCACACCAACACCAACNCCAACACCAACACCAACACCAACNCCAACACCAACGCCCACGGAATCAGCTGTCGCTTCTCCATCTCCAACTCCCACAATTGCGGCACCAACCCCAACTAAGGCAGCAGTAGCTAAGAAAACTACTATTACCTGCGTTAAAGGTAAGAGTGTTAAAAAAGTAACTGCGGTCAATCCAAAGTGTCCCAAGGGATATAAAAAGAGATAGTTCTGTAAATCTGCTCTATCCAACTCCTTTACTCTAAGTAGATGAGAAAATCATCGCAAATATATATATCTTGATTTTTTACATCTCTTCTCGGTAGTCAAACCGTATTTAGAGATAAATATGTGCCATAATCAGCATTAAGTTGATCGAGCTTTCTCTCGATCTGGCCCGTTCGGTAGCAGCAACATTCATTTAGGGAACCTTTTGCCACGAAAATTGTCTATTCCTGCGTGGTTTTGACCTAAAGCCCCCTTTGCTTCTAATATCTGCCCTCTCACCAGAGACTGCTGGTTTCAAATCGCAAGATTTGAAGTAAATGTCGAAAGACAACCCGCATAGGTTCGAGCGGATTACCCCGCGCGTCTCTATGCGTCGGGGTTTTTTTATATTTATCACCCAATCAGTAGGTACTTCTTCTGGGGAATATAAGTAGAAAGGAAGCTAGATGGCACGCTCTGATAAGGCGGCATCAGTTGCTGAATTGGTTGAAGACTTTAAGTCTGCCGATGCAACTGTTGTTACCGAGTATCGCGGTCTAACTGTGACTGCAATTAAAGAGCTACGTCGCTCACTTGGTGTTGGCACTAAATATAAAGTTGCTAAAAACACCTTGGTAAAGATTGCTGCAAAAGAGGCTGGAGTAGAGGTCGCTGACTCACTACTAACTGGTCCAACTGCTGTTGCCTTCGTTCAAGGCGATTCAGTTGCAGCTGCAAAGAGCTTAAAGAATTTCCAGAAGGAAAATCCATTCCTAATTATTAAGGGTGGAATCTTTGAAGGAAAAGCAGTAACAACAGCTGAAATCATGAAACTTGCCGATCTTGAATCGCGCGAAGTTCTCTTGGCCAAGCTTGCTGGCGCTATGAAGGCATCTATGGCAAAAGCCGCTAGAGCATTTGATGCGCTGCGTATTAAGAGAGAAGCTGAATCTGGAGCACCTGCTGCGCCAGAGCAGGCTGCCCCCGCTGCAGAAGCAGCAATAGTTGCAGAGGCAACAACCCCAGAGGTTGTCGCCGAAGCAGCGCCAGTTGTTGAAGCAACAAACGAGGAAGTTGTTGCTGAAGCAGCACCAGAGACTTCTGCGCCAGTAGAACCAACAGAGAACGCTTAAAGAAAAGGAAATACGAAAATGGCAAAACTAAGTAGCACAGACCTATTAGCTCAATTCAAAGAGATGACTCTTGTTGAGCTCTCAGATTTCGTAAAGGCATTTGAGACTGAATTCGATGTTACTGCCGCAGCGCCAGTTGCTGTTGCAGCAGCAGGCGGGGCAGCAGGCGGCGGAGAAGCTGCAGCAGCTCAAGATGAATTCACAGTAGTAATTGAAGAAGCCGGCTCACAGAAGATCGCGGTGATTAAGGAAGTTCGCGCCCTTAACTCAAGCCTCGGTCTAAAGGAAGCAAAGGATCTAGTCGATTCAGCTCCAGCCACCGTGCTTGAAAAAGCTGATAAGGCAACAGCTGATAAGGCAAAGGCAGCCCTTGAGGCAGCTGGCGCAAAGGTCAGCATCAAGTAAGTTCTTTGATAAGCGAGCCCCCCTTATACAGGGGGGCTTTGCTATTTATTGAGCCCTGCCCCTGATTAGACAGCGGCGTGTCGCAAGGGCTATCCTGCCCCCTCGCTCAAAAATCACAGGTCAGGCATATAGCGGCTGAGGCCTTACGTTTGCTGTGCGAGCACGAAGAGATTTAAGAGTTATCAAAAAACTTAAAGAAGTAGTGACTAACTTTGGAAGGAAAACTCTTGGCCGCGAAAACGAAATCAACAGCTCCTAACCGCATTTCTTTCGCCAAGATCCGCGAACCACAAGAAGTTCCAAATCTACTAGCTCTGCAAATTGAGAGCTTTGATTGGTTACTTGGCAATGATGCCTGGCGCGCGAGACTTGGTAAGAATGAAAGACCAGATCGAGGAGAAATTCCTAAGACCTCTGGACTTGAAGAAATATTTGAAGAGATTTCACCAATTGAAGATTTCCAAGGCTCGATGTCACTCTCCTTCCGTGATCATCGCTTTGAACCTTCCAAATACACAATTGCAGAGTGCAAAGAGCGTGACATTACCTACGCCGCTCCACTATTTGTTACCGCAGAATTTACTAACAATGTAACTGGCGAAATTAAATCCCAAACCGTATTCATGGGTGATTTCCCGCTAATGACTCCGCGCGGAACCTTTGTTATCAATGGAACTGAGCGCGTAGTTGTTTCACAGCTAGTTAGATCTCCTGGAGTTTATTTTGAAAGAACAGTTGAGAAGGCATCTGATAAAGATATTTTCACAGCAAAAATCATTCCTAGCCGCGGAGCATGGTTAGAGTTTGAAATCGATAAGAAAGACTTTGTTGCTGTTCGTATTGATAGAAAGCGTAAGCAGTCAGTAACTATCTTTCTTAAAGCACTTGGCTGGAGCAATGATCAGATTCTTGCTGAGTTTGGCGAGTATCCATCAATTAAAGAGACTCTTGCTAAAGATAACGTTTCAACTCAAGATGAAGCCCTGCTTGATATCTATCGCAAGATGCGTCCAGGTGAGCCACCAACTAAAGAGGCTGCACAAACCCTTATTGAAAACCTCTATTTCAACCCTAAGCGCTATGACCTAGCAAAAGTAGGGCGTTTTAAGGTCAATAAGAAGCTTGGCCTAGATCTTGATCTTGGTAAATCACTTCTTGCTATCGACGATATCGTCGGAGCAATTCGCTATATCGCAGCCCTTCATAAAGGCGAGACTCTTATTGATTTAGGTAAGCAGGTTCGCGTTGAGATCGATGATATCGACCACTTTGGAAACCGCCGCCTTAGAACTGTTGGCGAGTTAATTCAAAACCAGGTTCGAGTTGGCCTCTCTCGTATGGAGCGCGTTGTTAGAGAGCGTATGACTACACAAGATGTTGAAGCGATTACTCCACAGACACTTATCAATATTCGCCCAATTACTGCATCTATTAAAGAGTTCTTTGGAACCTCGCAGCTCTCACAGTTTATGGATCAGACCAATCCAATTTCTGGTCTTACCCATAAGCGTCGTCTCTCTGCACTTGGACCTGGCGGGCTTTCAAGAGATAGAGCGGGCTTTGAAGTTAGAGATGTTCATCCATCTCACTATGGCCGCATGTGTCCGATTGAAACACCAGAAGGTCCAAACATTGGTTTGATTGGCTCTCTTGCAACTTATGCTCGCATCACGCCATTTGGTTTCGTTGAGACGCCATATCGCAAAGTTAGTAAGGGCAAAGTTACAGATGCAGTTGATTACTTAACTGCAGATGAAGAAGATGAACACATTATTGCCCAGGCAAATGCTCCTCTTACTGAGGATAACCATTTTGCTGAAGCAAGAGTTTTAGTTCGTCGCCGCGGCGGAGAAGTTGAATACATCCCAGCTGAAGAAGTTGATTACATGGATGTCTCTCCTCGCCAGATGGTTTCGGTTGCAACTGCGATGATTCCATTCCTTGAGCATGATGATGCTAACCGCGCTCTTATGGGNGCAAACATGATGCGTCAGGCAGTGCCANTACTTCGCGCAGAATCACCACTTGTTGGAACCGGNATGGAATACCGCGCNGCAGTTGATGCTGGCGATGTACTTCTTGCTATTAGAGGCGGAGTAGTAAGCGAAGTTGCCTCAGATCTAATCGTTATTAAGACCGATGATGGCGAGGAAGATACTTATAACGTCGATAAGTTCATCCGCTCCAATCAAGGAACTTCTCGCAATATGCGAGTAATTGTTAGCCAAGGACAGAAGATTGCTGCCGGCCAAGCTATTGCTGATGGTCCAAGCACTGAACTTGGTGAGATGGCTCTGGGTAAGAACTTACTTGTGGCATTTATGTCATGGGAAGGTCATAACTATGAAGATGCCATTATTTTATCCCAGCGTTTAGTTCAAGATGATGTGCTCTCCTCAATTCATATTGAAGAGTATGAAGTTGATGCTCGTGATACCAAATTAGGAGCAGAGGAAATCACTCGTGATATTCCAAATGTCTCTGAGGAAGTTCTTGCAGACCTTGATGAGCGCGGAATTATCCGCATCGGAGCAGATGTTGTTCCAGGCGATATCTTGGTTGGAAAAGTTACGCCAAAGGGTGAAACTGAGTTAACTCCCGAGGAGCGCCTACTTCGCGCAATCTTTGGTGAGAAGGCAAGAGAAGTTAGAGATACATCGCTAAAGGTTCCTCATGGTGAGGGCGGAAAAGTAATTGGCGTAAAAATATTTGATCTCGATGATGGCTACGATCTTGCAGCTGGAGTTAATCAAGTAGTTCGCGTCTATGTTGCACAGAAGCGCAAGATTCAAGATGGTGACAAGCTTGCAGGACGCCATGGAAATAAGGGCGTTATCTCCAAGATTTTGCCAGTTGAAGATATGCCATTTCTTGCTGATGGAACTCCAGTTGATGTAGTACTTAATCCACTCGGTGTTCCAGGACGTATGAATGTTGGTCAGGTTCTAGAGACTCACCTTGGTTGGGTTGCAAAGAGCGGCTGGCAAGTATCTGGCTCGGATAAAGGATGGCAAGAGCGCTTAGGCGCAATTGGCGCACTCTCTGCAGAGCCTGGAACTCGCGTAGCAACACCTGTCTTTGATGGCGCAAGAGAAGAGGAGATCACAGGACTTCTTGGATCTACTCTTCCAAATGCTGATGGCGATCGTTTAGTTGGAGAGCATGGAAAAGCGATGCTCTTTGATGGCAGAACTGGTCAGCCATATCGCGAGCCAATCACTGTTGGTTATATGTATATCTTGAAGCTACATCACTTAGTAGATGACAAGATCCATGCTCGCTCAACCGGTCCTTACTCCATGATTACTCAGCAACCACTTGGTGGAAAAGCTCAGTTCGGTGGACAGCGATTTGGTGAGATGGAAGTTTGGGCCCTTGAAGCATATGGCGCTGCCTACACCTTGCAAGAGCTACTAACAATTAAATCTGATGATGTTCTAGGTCGCGTTAAGGTCTATGAAGCAATCGTTAAGGGTGAAAACATCCCAGAGCCTGGAATCCCTGAGTCATTTAAGGTTCTAGTAAAAGAGATGCAATCACTCTGTCTCAATGTAGAAGTACTTTCATCTGAAGGTGTTGCTATTGAGATGCGCGATACAGATGAAGAAGTCTTTAAAACAGCCGAAGAGCTAGGTATCAACTTGTCACGAGTTGAACCAAGTTCTGTAGAAGAAGTTTGACAGGGGGAGAAATAGATATGTTAGATGTCAACTTTTTCGATGAGTTAAGGATTGGTCTTGCCTCTGCAGGCAATATCCGTGAGTGGTCATTTGGTGAGGTCAAAAAGCCAGAGACTATTAATTACCGCACCCTAAAGCCGGAAAAAGATGGTCTCTTTGATGAGAAGATCTTCGGACCAACTAGGGATTGGGAGTGCTACTGCGGTAAATATAAGCGCGTACGCTTCAAAGGAATTATCTGCGAGCGATGCGGAGTTGAAGTAACTCGCGCCAAGGTTCGCCGTGAGCGTATGGGACATATTGAACTTGCTGCCCCAGTTACTCATATCTGGTATTTCAAAGGCGTTCCATCACGTCTTGGCTATCTTCTAGATCTTGCTCCAAAAGATCTTGAAAAGGTTATCTATTTTGCTGCCTACATGATCACTGAAGTTGATGTCGAGGCGCGTGAGGAAGATCTTCCAAAACTAGAGAAGAAGATCAACTCAGATCGCAAGAAGATTGAAACCAAGCGCGATAACGATCTTGCTCTTCGCCAAGAGAAGATGGAAAATGATTTAGCAGAGCTCGAAGATGAAGGAGCCAAAGCCGATCAACGCCGTAAGGTAAGAGAAGCTGGCGAGCGCGAGCTAAAAAATATTCGTGAGCGCTCTCAAAAAGAACTTGATCGCCTAGAGGAGGTCTGGACTCGTTTTAAGAATCTAAAGGTTCAAGATCTTGAAGGTGATGAAAATCTATATCGCGAGATGAGTGATCGCTATGGCATCTACTTCAAGGGATATATGGGAGCTGCTGCAATTCAGCGCAGACTTGAAACCTTTGATCTCCAAGCCGAGTTCGACAAACTAAATGTTAGCTGAAACTGGCAAGGGACAGAAGAAGACTCGCGCCATTAAGCGCCTTAAGGTGGTTAACTCATTTCTAACTACCTCTAACAAGCCAGCTTCAATGGTTCTAGATTGCGTTCCAGTTATTCCGCCAGATCTTCGTCCGATGGTTCAATTAGATGGCGGCCGGTTTGCTACCTCTGATCTAAATGATCTCTATCGCCGCGTTATTAACCGTAATAACCGCTTGAAGAGACTAGTTGATCTTGGAGCGCCAGAGATTATTGTCAATAACGAAAAGCGTATGCTTCAAGAAGCAGTAGATGCGCTATTTGATAATGGTCGTCGTGGTCGCCCAGTAACAGGACCTGGAAATCGTCCACTGAAATCACTTTCCGATATGTTAAAAGGAAAGCAGGGACGCTTCCGTCAGAACCTTCTTGGAAAGCGCGTTGATTACTCAGGTCGTTCGGTAATCGTCGTTGGTCCACAGCTAAAACTTCATCAATGCGGTCTGCCTAAGCAGATGGCACTTGAGCTATTTAAGCCCTTTGTAATGAAGCGCTTAGTTGATCTAAATCATGCCCAGAACATCAAGAGCGCAAAGCGTATGGTTGAGCGTTCCAGATCTGTAGTTTGGGATGTATTAGAAGAGGTTATTGCTGAACATCCAGTGCTACTAAACCGTGCACCAACTCTGCACCGCCTTGGTATTCAAGCATTTGAACCACAACTAATTGAAGGAAAAGCAATTCAGATCCACCCTCTAGTCTGTACTGCCTTTAACGCAGACTTCGATGGTGATCAGATGGCGGTTCACGTTCCACTATCTGCCGAGGCTCAAGCAGAGGCTCGCATTCTGATGCTCTCCTCAAACAATATTCTCTCTCCCGCATCTGGAAGGCCGCTAACTGCGCCAACCCAAGACATGGTCCTAGGCCTTTATTCCTTAACCTCACTTCGTGAGAAGCAATTGGGTGAGGGACGCAGTTTTACTTCAATCTCAGAAGGTCTAATGGCCTATGAGCAAAATAGCCTCTCACTACAAGCCAAGATAAAGATTCGCGTCAATATCAATGGCGAGCTAGTAACAAAAGAGACAACTCTTGGAAGAGCAATCTTTAATGAAGTACTTCCTGAGTCATTCCCATATGTTGATTACGATGTAACTAAGAAAGCACTTGGTTTAATCGTTGATAATTTAGCTGAAGGCTATCCAAAGGTAGTTGTAGCAGCAGTACTAGATGCCTTGAAGGAACTTGGTTTCACATGGGCAACTAGAGCTGGAGCAACAATTGGAATTGTTGATGTAGTAACTCCAGGAAGAAAGCTTGAAATCCTTGAGGGCTATGAGACAAAGGCCGATAAGGTCCAATCTCAATATGAGAAGGGTCTAATTACCGATGATGAACGTCGTCAGGAGTTAATTGAGATCTGGACTCAGGCAACAAATGAAGTTGCTAAAGAGATGGAAGATAATTTCCCAAGAACAAATCCAGTCTGGATGATGGTTTTCTCTGGAGCCCGTGGAAATATGATGCAGATTCGCCAGATTGCAGGTATGCGCGGACTTGTAGCAAATCCAAAGGGTGAAATTATCCCTCGTCCGATTAAATCTAACTTCCGTGAAGGACTCTCAGTTCTTGAGTACTTCATCTCAACACATGGTGCTAGAAAAGGACTTGCAGATACTGCTCTTCGCACCGCAGATGCTGGTTATCTAACTAGACGCCTCTGCGATGTGGCTCAAGATGTAATCATTAGAGAAGAGGATTGCGGAACTGATCGCGGCCTAACTCTAAAGATTGGAAATATCGTTGCTGGAAAACTAACCCGCGATGATTATGTTGAGACTTCAATCTATGGCCGCACACTTGCAGATGATGTAGTGGTAGATGGCAAGACCATCGTTACATCTGGTGCTGATCTTGGTGATCGCTTAATCAATGAGTTAATTGATGCTGGCGTTAGCGAGATTAAAGTTCGCTCCATTCTTACCTGCGATAGCAAGGTTGGACAGTGCGCTAAGTGTTATGGCCGCTCAATGGCATCAGGCAAGCTAGTTGATGTGGGCGAAGCAGTGGGAATCATTGCAGCGCAATCAATTGGTGAACCAGGAACTCAGTTAACAATGCGTACCTTCCATACTGGAGGCGCAGCAACTGCCTCAGGTGATATCACCCATGGTCTGCCTCGCGTAGTTGAGCTCTTTGAAGCGCGCACTCCAAAGGGCGTTGCTCCAATTGCAGAGACTGCTGGAGTTGTTAGCTTCCTTGAAGATGCTAAGGGTAAGAAGATAATTGTTACCCCAGAAGATGGCTCAGAAGCTGTGGCTTATCCAATTACTCGCCGTCAGAAACTTCTAGTTGAAGATGGTCAGAAGGTAAGCGTTGGTCAACAGATGGTTGTGGGAGCAATTGATCCTAAGCAAGTACTTAAGATCCTAGGAGCAAGATCAACTCAGACCCATCTAGTCCATGAAATTCAAGAGGTTTATCGCACCCAGGGTGTTGGTATTCACGATAAGCACATTGAAATCGTGGTTAAGCAGATGCTTCGTCGCATCACTGTTCTAGAACCAGGAGATACTGATCTATTGCCAGGTGAATTAGTTGATCACCTAAGGTTCCAATCTGCTAACCGCGAAGCGGTGCAGAAAGGTGGCAAGGCTGCAAATGGTCGCCCAGAACTTATGGGTATTACCAAAGCATCACTTGCTACTGAATCTTGGCTATCAGCGGCTTCCTTCCAGGAGACAACTCGCGTCCTAACAGATGCAGCTCTTTCTGAAAAGAGTGATCCACTTCTTGGCCTTAAAGAGAACGTCATCATTGGAAAACTCATCCCAGCAGGAACAGGACTTGCTCGTTATCGCAACGTTCGAGTCGAACCTACTGAAGAGGCAAAGGCTGCCGTATATGCAGCTTATGAAGAGTATGACTATGCGCCATTTGATACCACAGGATCAGGAGAGGCAGTTCGCCTTGATGATTACCAAGTTGGAGAAAATCGCTAGTTAGTAAATCCAAAATTATCCCCGGCCATAGCGGCCGGGGATTTTTTTTAAGGTTTTAAAACAATACGAATTGGATTTCCTATTTTCTTCTCAAGCTTTTCTAGCGCAAGGCCTGCTTGGTCAAGTGAGAGAATTTGAGTTACTGAATCCGAGAGCTTTAATTTTCCATCCTTAACCATCTCGACAAGTTCTTCGGTGTGATGGCGCTCAGATCCATAATGTCCTAGGAGCTGGGTTCTTAGATAGGTAAAGGCCATATCATTTGGAATAGTGATCGCTTCATTAGCAATTCCAATAATTACCAATCTACCCAGCTCGCCAAGGAGTGAAAGTCCCTGCTTTCTTACCGATGTAACTCCGGCAAAATCAAAGACAGCGTTTAGCCCCCTATGCTTTTTTAGCTCTTCATCACTTGGGTCAAAGGCAAAGTGGGCCCCTACTTTTAAGGCTTTTTCACGGGCTTCGGGGCCTGCGGGCGAGGATCAATGGCAATTATTTTGCTGCAGCCAATGATTTTAAGGAGCTGAACTGCGTGAATTCCAAGGCCGCCAATTCCAAATACTGCAGCGCTCTCACCTNTCTGCATCTTCGCAGTTGATGAAATCGCAGCCCAAGGAGTTGATACTGCATCGGGGATGATTGCAGCTTCTTCAAAGGGGAGTGAATCAGGAATTTTCACAACTAGCGATGCTTTAGTAATTACATATTCGGCATAACCACCATCGTAATCAAAACCTAGAGTTGTAATTTGATTCGCTTCATTACGTTGTCCAGCGATGACAATTACTCGATCTCCTACTTTGCAATCAGAGACTTCAGCGCCGATTTGATCAATGGTTCCTGCAACCTCATGGCCAATAGTTACTTCATCACCTTTTAGATAACCTGGGGAGAGAGTGCCATCAAGTAAGTGAACATCAGAGAGACAGACTCCAGCTGCGCCTACTTTGATGCGAACCTCTCCAATGCCAGCTGTGGGAGTT
>JGI25930J51415_1000166_pt1 | contig 13671 bp, 13 predicted proteins | sample LauGreFa1BDMLBDN_2_FD_51415 | JGI IMG/M metagenome (IMG submission 51415) | reverse complement strand
TTTATTTTTTGTAGGTTTAGTCCAACCAGAAATACTGGTTTGTTTTGAACGAGCCACCGTAAGATCTCCTGGAGGAGCATCTTTAGTGATGGTTGATCCTGCGCCAATCGTAGCGCCCTTACCAATTTTCACTGGGGCCACCAAAGCGGTGTTTGAGCCTATAAAAACATCATCTTCAATCGTGGTGGGATGTTTATTAGCACCATCATAATTACATGTAATGGTCCCGGCACCGATATTCACCGATTTACCTACAAGACTATCGCCCACATAACTTAAGTGGTTGATGTTGGTGTGATCATTAATTTCGCTATTTTTAATTTCAACAAAATTTCCAATGTGCACATGGCTTTGAAGCTTCGTACCAGGTCTTAATCTTGCAAATGGACCAATGCGACAATGACTACCCACCTTACTTTCAACAATGTGTGAATAAGGTTCAATCGAGGAGTGATCTTCGATGATGCTATCTTTTATATGTGAGTAGGCTGCAACTTTCACGTGATTGCCTAGAATAACCTTGCCTTCAAAAATGCAACCTACATCAATCGTCACATCTTGTCCTGCTGTGACTTCGCCTCTAATATCAATGCGGCTTGGATCTATAATGGTGACACCTTGGTCCATCAATGTTTTTGCTGTCATAAGCTGATAGTCTCTTTCCATGGTTGCTAATTCAGATTTCGAATTAATCCCGGTAATGGATACTTCATTATCCGCAGATTCACTTAATACTTCAATGTTATCTTCAATAGATAGCCCTACAATATCTGTCAAATAATATTCTTTTTGAACGTTCTGATTGGTCAGCCTTTTAAGCCAATTTTTTAAGAGATGATTGGGCGCGCACATAATGCCCGTATTAATTTCTTTGATATTTTTTTGTGATTCATCACAATCTTTTTCTTCTACAATTTTTTGTATTCGGTCATCTTTCCTTACAATTCTGCCGTAGCCTTTTGGATCTTTTTTTGAGTAAGTTAGAACAGCTAAATTTTTTTGACCTTTTATTACTAGGCGTTCAATCGTTTTTTGGTCAATTAACGGTACATCGCCATATAAGATGAGTGTATTACCCTCATCTTTGATTAAAGGAGCGGCTTGTTGCACAGCATGGCCTGTGCCTAATTGTTCTTTTTGCTCTACCCATTGAATATGGGGAGATGGAAATGTTTTTTTGACGAGATCACCACCATATCCATAAACCACCACAAGCTCTTTAGGCTTGAATGACATAGAAGCATCAATGACATAACCGAGAAGCGGTTTATGAGCAAGCGGTTGCAAGACTTTGGGTAAATCAGAACGCATGCGCGTCCCTTTGCCTGCAGCTAAAATCACAATAGATAAAGACATCTTTGCTATTTTATCGTTTATTTGTCATCACATGACATAAAAAAAGCAGCTTAAAAGCTGCTTTTAATAGTTTTGTAAGTTTTGTACCTTAGTGTTTTTGGCGTAATTTTTGAATCGCTTGAATTTGAGCAATCGCTTCAGCTAATTCAGCTTGTGCTTTTGCATAATCCACATCAGATGATCGATTTTTCATTGCTTCTTCAGCCGCTTTTTTAGCTGCATTCGCTTGCGCCTCATCAAGATCATGTCCACGAATCGCTGTATCCGCTAACACGGTAACTACCCCTGGCTGTACTTCTAAAATACCACCTGAAATATAAATGAGCTGCTCTTCATTTTTATCCGCTAATTTGATGCGAAGCGCGCCGGGTTTAATCGATGTAATCATCGGTGCATGATGCGGATAAATACCCACTTCACCCATTTGTGCCGGTGCCGCGACGAATTCAGCTTCACCTGAAAAAATAGATTCTTCAGCACTTACTACATCAATATGAACCGTTGCAACCATGTCGTTTTTACCTAATCAATTAAGATAATGTTTTTGCTTTTGCTACAGCTTCTTCGATGCTGCCTACCATATAGAACGCTTGTTCTGGTAAGTGATCATATTCACCACTCACGATCGCTTTAAAACCTTTGATCGTATCTTTCAGTGTCACATATTTACCAGGAGCGCCTGTAAAGACTTCAGCGACGTGGAATGGTTGTGATAAGAAACGTTGAATTTTACGTGCACGACTCACTGCTAATTTATCTTCTGGAGATAATTCGTCCATACCAAGAATTGCAATAATGTCGCGTAATTCTTTATAGCGTTGTAATGTCGATTGGACAGAACGAGCCACTTGATAATGTTCTTCGCCAACGACTTGCGGATCAAGCTGACGTGATGTTGAATCTAATGGATCTACCGCTGGATAAATACCAAGGGATGCAATATCACGAGATAACACAACTGTTGAGTCCAAATGTTGGAATGTCGTTGCAGGTGATGGGTCTGTCAAGTCATCGGCTGGCACATACACCGCTTGGATCGAAGTAATTGAACCTGTTTTTGTTGAAGTGATACGTTCTTGTAAACGACCCATTTCGTCAGCGAGTGTTGGTTGATATCCTACCGCTGAAGGCATACGTCCAAGAAGCGCTGATACTTCNGTACCTGCGAGTGTGTATCGATAAATATTGTCTACGAAGAAAAGAACATCACGACCTTCGTCACGGAATTTTTCAGCCATAGTTAAACCTGAAAGCGCTACACGNAGTCGATTGCCNGGTGGTTCGTTCATTTGGCCAAACACCATCGCTACTTTTGATTCTTCCATGTCATCTAATTTAATCACGCCTGCATCTGACATTTCATGATAGAAGTCGTTACCTTCACGTGTTCGCTCACCNACACCTGCGAATACAGATAGTCCTGAGTGTTGTTTAGCAATGTTGTTGATGAGTTCCAACATGTTCACAGTCTTACCTACACCTGCGCCACCGAAGAGGCCCACTTTACCGCCTTTAGCAAATGGACAAACTAAGTCAATCACCTTAATACCTGTTTCAAGTAGATCGACAGATGGTGATAGATCTTTAAATTCTGGTGCTTTTTGGTGAATGGAACGGAATTCTTTAGATTTAATTGGACCTAATTCGTCAATCGGACGACCAAGCACATCCATGATACGGCCTAGCGTGCCTGTACCCACTGGCACATTGATCGCTGCACCGGTAGATTTAAATGCAGTGCCGCGTGCAAGTCCGTCAGACGAACCCATCGCAATCGTTCTAACAATACCGTCACCTAGCTGTTGTTGCACTTCAAGTGTCAACCCTACTTCAGCTTGTGAGTCTTTGTCATCTATGATTAATGCATCAAATACTTTTGGCATTTGATCGCGAGGAAACTCGACGTCAACCACCGCTCCGATACATTGCACTACTTTTCCGATTTGTTTGCTAGCCATTTTTTTTCCTTGAAGACTCTAAATAATTAATTCAATGTTATGCAACCGCAGCTGCACCACCCACAATTTCCGAAATTTCTTTTGTAATTGCCGCTTGACGCGCTTTGTTATAAATCAATTTCAATTCGCCAATCACATTCTTCGCATTATCTGAAGCAGACTTCATTGCAACCATTCGTGCGGATTGTTCTGACGCCATATTTTCTGTGACGCCGTGATAAATCAAAGATTCGATATAACGCGTTAATAATTGATCGATCACACTTTGTGCATCCGGCTCATAGATATAATCCCATGGACCTTCTGGACTTCCGATTTTATCCCCTGAGAGTGGTAACAATTGATCCACAACAGGCTCTTGCTTCATCGTATTAATAAATTTGGTATAGCAAATAAAGAGCTGGTCAACTTCACCATTCACATANGCATCTAACATCACTTTAATTGCACCGATGAGTTTTTCAACATGAGGTGTATCNCCTAAGCCTATGATGTGTGATTTCACATTCGCGTTAATACGCGTCATGAAACCTAAGCCTTTATTACCTAATGCACTCACATGTACTTTTTTACCTTGTGATTCCCATTGCTTCATCTGATTGACAGACATTCTTAATACGTTGGTATTAAGTCCGCCACACAAACCTTTATCTGAAGTAACCACAATTAAACCAATATTTTTTACTTGGTCTTTTTTCACAAGGAATGGATGNTTATATTCCGATTGTGCGTAGGACAAATGTGCTGCCACATTTCTGATTTTCTCAGCATAAGGACGAGCTTGACGCATACGCTCTTGCGCTTTACGCATCTTTGATGCTGCGACCATCTCCATCGCTTTGGTGATCTTTCGTGTATTTTCTACACTCTTGATCTTGGTTCTAATTTCTTTACTACCGGCCATAATGACTCTTTATATTAGTAAGCGTTACTTGATTTGAAATCTTCAATAGCTTTTTCAAGTGCTTTTTCATTGTCACCTGATAAGTCAGCTGTTTTTTCGATGTCTTGCATAATCTTTTTGTATTTAGAATTCATAAAGCCATGCAATGCATTTTCAAATGCCAATACTTTAATCGTTGGAACATCATCAAAGTAACCTTTGTTTGCTGCAAATAATGTCACAGCCATTTGCGAAACACTTAAAGGNGCATATTGTGATTGCTTCATAAGCTCTGTAAACATGCGACCGCGGTCAAGTTGTTTACGTGTGGCTTCATCAAGATCAGATGCAAATTGCGCGAACGCTGCTAACTCACGATATTGAGCTAAAGCTAAACGTACACCACCACCTAATTTTTTAATTACTTTNGTTTGCGCAGCACCACCCACGCGAGACACAGAAATACCTGCGTTGATCGCTGGACGAATACCTGCATTAAATAAATCTGTTTCAAGGAAGATCTGACCGTCAGTAATTGAAATTACGTTTGTCGGCACGAATGCTGATACGTCACCTGCGGCTGTTTCAATGATTGGCAATGCAGTAAGTGAACCTGTTTTTCCTTTCACTTTACCTTTTGTAAATTTTTCTACATATTCTTCATTCACACGNGCTGCTCTTTCAAGTAAGCGTGAGTGAATATAAAAGACGTCGCCAGGATANGCTTCACGGCCTGGTGGACGACGCAAGAGTAATGAGATTTGACGATAAGCAATCGCTTGTTTTGTTAAGTCATCATAAATAATAAGAGCATCTTCGCCACGGTCACGGAAATATTCACCCATCGTGCAACCCGCGTAAGGTGCTAGGAATTGTAATGCTGCTGAATCAGAAGCTGAAGCTGCAACGATAATCGTGTATTCCATCGCGCCGTGTTCTTCAAGTTTTCTAACAACGTTAGCGATGGTTGATGCTTTTTGACCAATCGCCACATAGATACAGGTCATGTTTTGACCTTTTTGATTAATAATTGCATCTGTTGCTACAGCTGTTTTACCTGTTTGACGATCGCCAATAATCAATTCACGTTGGCCTCGTCCGACCGGCACCATAGAGTCCACAGATTTCAAACCTGTTTGAACTGGTTGAGATACAGATTTACGCGCAATCACGCCAGGTGCTACTTTTTCAAGCTTGTCAGTAAGTTTTGTTTTAACTGGGCCTTTACCATCGATGGGTTGGCCAAGAGCATTTACCACGCGACCAATTAATTCTGGGCCTACAGGCACTTCTAAAATACGACCTGTACATTTACATACATCACCTTCAGTAATGTGTTCATAATCACCTAACACCACAGCACCCACAGAATCACGTTCAAGATTCAATGCAAGCCCATATGTGTTTCCTGGGAATTCGATCATTTCACCAGACATCACATTTGATAATCCGTGAATACGAACGATACCGTCAGTCACTGATACGACTGTACCCTGTGTTCTCGCTTCAGCGGTTGTCGAGAAATTCTCTAATCGACTTTTGATGAGTTCACTAATTTCTGATGTTGATAACTGCATTACTATCTCCTGATAATGATTAGCTTACGACTTCAACGCGTAGGCTAAATTTTGTAATTGCTCACGAACTGAAGCATCAATCACGGTGTCGCCCACAATCACTTTAATACCACCAATGATTGCTTCATCAATCGTTACTTTTGCATCAATTTTTTTATTAAATTTCTTTTCTAAACTTTTCACTAATGTATCGACTTCTTTATCTGTCGGCTTTGATGCAACAATAATTTCAGCATCAAGCGTTCCTTCATCCGTCGCTTTTAATGTTTCAAAAAGCTCACTGATTTGAGGTAACACATTAAGCCTCTTATATTCAATCAAAAGCTTAATAAGATTTTCACCATAAGCATTAAGTTTTTTTCCGGCAATTTTAATGAGTGTCTTTTCACGATCCTCATCTGATACTTTTGAATCATTAATGAAAGCATGCATGCGCTCATCTAAAGATACTTGCGCTAAAAATTCCAACATCTCAGACCACTCTGTAAGAGATTTTTTTTCTTTAGCAAGATTAAATGCTGCAACTGCATAAGGTCTTGCGATGGTTGAAATTTCTGCCATATGGATCCTAAAGTTCTTTCGCTAATTTACTTAACATATCGCTATGTGCTTTTTTATCAATTTCTTTTGATAAGATTTTTTCTGCACCCGCGATAGCAAGTGTTGACACTTGTTCACGTAAAGATTCTTTCGCGCGATTTACTTCTTGATCAATCTCTGCTTTCGCACCTAAGATAATACGATCGCCTTCGGTTTTCGCTTGATGCTTTGCTTCTTCTAAAATTTCTGAGGCTCTTTTTTCAGCTTGAGAAATAATTTCAGATGCTTTCTGTTTGGCTTCGTTAAGTTGTTGTGTTGTTTTNTTTGCAGCCACTTCTAAAGAAGCTTTACCTTCTTGTGCTGCAGCTAAACCGTCGGCAATTTCTTTTTGACGCGTTTCAATTGCNTTTAAAAGAGGCGGCCACACATACTTCACGGTAAACCAAATGAGAATCGCAAAAGCAATCGCTTGGGCAATTAACGTAAAATTAATATTCATTTTTGCTCCTGTCTAAGTTCGGTTAAAAGAACCTAAACAATTATTTTGCGATTGCACTTAATAATGGATTTGCAAATGCAAACATCATCACGATACCAACGCTAATAATGAAAGAAGCGTCAATCAAACCTAAAAGTAAGAATACTTTACCTTGTAATTGAGGAATCATTTCAGGTTGTCTTGCTGCGCCTTCTAAGAAACTCGCACACATAATACCGATGCCGATACATGCGCCTAAAGCTGCTAAACCAATCATCAAACCTAGACCAATTGCTGTGTAAGATTGAATCATTGCTAAATATTGTATATGTTCCATGTTTACTTCCCTTTCAGTTAAAAATACTTAAATAAAAAAACTAATGGCCTTCATGCGCCATCGATAAATACACCACCGTTAACATCATGAAGACAAATGCTTGTAGCCCCACAATTAGAATATGGAATATGGACCAACCTGCGCCCAATAATGCTCCAAAAAATACGCCTGTTACACTCGTTGACGCTAGTAAGCCGAGGAGTAAGAAAATTACTTCCCCTGCGTACATATTTCCGAAAAGTCGGAGTGAGTGAGATAAAGGTTTAGAAATGTATTCGATGATATTAAATAAAAAGTTTGCAGGCCATACCCAAACTTTGCTACCAAAAGGGGCTGTAAACAATTCATGAATCCAACCACCAAAACCTTTCACTTTAATACCAAAATAAATCATAAGAATCCACACTGCGATCGCAAGTGCAAATGTTGTGTTGATGTCTGAAGTGGGGACGCTGCGCCATTCATGAATGCCTAAAGGTGCGTAAATAAAATGTGCCATCACATCAATAGGTAGAAAGTCCATAGAGTTCATCACAAGGACCCAAATAAAAACTGTTAATGCTGCAGGTGCAATAAAAGCATGACGATCGCCATGAAATATATTTTTAACTTGATCGTCAATGAAACCAAACATAAGCTCTACAAATGCCTGGCCTTTTGAAGGAACGCCAGCTGTTGCTTTTCGAGCAACCATCCAGATCAAAGCCATTGAAATAATACCAAGCAAGACACCCATAACAAGTGAGTCAATATTAATTGACCAGAATGCACCTTCACCAATAGCCTTCGTATTAAAGGTTAAATGGTGGGTAATATATTCACTCGGTGTTAATGTGCCTTCAGTTGCCATAGCTTCCAATATTTCCTAACGACTTTTATTTGTCTTCATTTAATTTTGTAATCGATGCGCCTGAAATAATGGCTGACAATACAAGCCCCGCAATCAGTGCAAATGGCACAAGCGCTGTATAAAACTTAAACGCTGACCAAAGCGATACAAGTACTACAAAAATTTTTACGGCTTCAGCTTTTAATACATTAATAATGATAGCTGCGGGCTCTTTACTCAAAGCCGTTTTGTGAGCAATTTTTGAGGCGAGAAGTACACCGAATATAACGGAGACACTACCGATCAACGCAGAAACACCTGCATGCTTTCCAAATACTGCTGCAACTAAAACCGTTAATATGCCAGCGGCTTTAACCTGCAAACTCAACATTTTTTGAATGATTTGAGGGAATCGCTTCATTCTTTCAGTGATTTCATCAATATCAGACATTTATGCTCACTGAATGCAAAACTTTGAGTTACAAAGGGTTGAATTTTCCCTGTAATTGGCGGTTCCGTCAAGGGTAAAGCGTACTTTATCCTTTGATTTTTTTAAGAATCTCATCCAATTGCTCCAAATTGCGATAATGCACTTTTAAAGTACCCGAACCATTCTTTTTAGCATCAATAGTGACTGACGCGCCCAGGGTTTCTGCTAAAGAGTCTTCAAGCTGACGCACGTCCGCATTCGTCTTTTTCGGGGGGGCTTTTTGAGTATCGGTTTTGTNACTATTCTGTAAGTTTTTAACGAGCGCCTCAACTTCGCGCACAGATAGATTTTTTTGAATCGCTTCTTCGCACAACATAATCTGTTGNCTGCCCTCTAGGCCAATCAGAGCTCTTGCATGGCCCATATCAATTTTTCCACTTAATAGTCGATCTTGAACAGGCTTTGTTAAAGTTAAAAGTCTTAATAAATTAGAAACGGTGACGCGCGATTTGCCAACCGCATCTGCCGCTTCTTCATGCGTCATATCAAACTCATCAATCAAACGCTTAATGCCGATCGCTTCTTCTAATGGATTTAAATCTTCACGTTGAATATTTTCAATCAATGCCATTGCGAGCGCTGATTCATCTGGAATATTTTTGATGATGACAGGCACTTCACTAAGATTTGCCAATTTTGCAGCGCGCCATCTTCTCTCGCCTGCGATGATTTCGTATTGATTGTTCCCCACAGGTCGCACAATAATAGGCTGCATGACGCCTTGTTTTAAAATAGATTGTGAAAGCGCATGTAAAGCTTCTTCTTGCATGATGCTTCGAGGTTGATATTTACCAGGTTGTAATTCACTGATCAATAAAGTCTGAAGTGAGCCTTCGTTTTTTTGAACATCTTCCTCGCCACTTAATAATAATGCATCAAGTCCGCGACCTAATCCTTTAGCTTTAACCATGTGACTTCCTCATTTCTTTTTCTATAATTTCTTCAGCAAGNTTTAAATAAGCAACGGCTCCTCTAGATGATCGGTCATACATTAAGATAGGCATGCCGTGACTTGGCGCTTCTGCCAGTCTTACATTTCTCGGAATAATCGTTTCATATACCTTGTCGCCAAAGTGGGCGGTGAGTTGATCCGACACTTGTTGAGCTAACATATTGCGCTTATCAAAGAGCGTTTTTAATAAACCCTCAATTTCAATTTTAGGATTTAAATTACTCCTTACTTTTTTGATCGTGTTAACTAAATCTGATAAACCTTCTAACGCATAATATTCACATTGCATGGGAATTAAAACGGCATCTGCAGCAGTCAATGCATTTACTGTGACTAAATTGAGCGCGGGTGGACAATCTAATAATACATAGTCGTAATCTTTTTTTAAATGTTGCAACGCTTCTTTTAATCGTGTTTCGCGTTTACTTTCATTGACAAGTTCAACTTCAGCACCTGCAAGATTTCGATTTGACGGAGCCAAATCAAAACCACCGCGTTCGCAATGAATCACAATATCTTTAAATGATTTACTTTGAATCAAGACATCATAAATTGATGTTTTAATACTCGATTTATCTATACCTGAGCCTGTCGTTGCATTGCCTTGTGGATCAAGATCAATGAGAAGCACAGATTTATTTTTCGCAGCTAAGCTTGCGGCTAAATTTACCGATGTAGTGGTTTTACCTACGCCGCCTTTTTGATTCGTCACCGCTAATATACGCATAACTAAAAAACTTCTTTCTTCAATTGAACTAAATATCGTTCAGCATTAATAAAGGGCACTTCAAGCGGAACCATTGTGTATTGATTCTTTTCGAATGCTTCCAATTCTTCTTTGACATCTTTTGATTTCATCGCCAACCACATACCATTTTTTTGCAATGTATGTTGTGTAAGTGAGATCATATTTTTTAAATTTGAAAACGCTCTTGACGTCACCGCATCAAAAAGTATTGTCGGCTGATATTCCTCAACGCGACCATTCACTACATTTAAATTGGTAAGTGATAATTCACTTTTCACCTGTTGCATGAATGTCGTTTTTTTATTAACCGAATCNATCACAGTTACTTTCATTTCAGGCTTTACAATTGCCAATACAACGCCTGGGAATCCTGCACCACTTCCGACATCCAACAAATTTTTTACATTGACATAATTTAAAATAGATAAGCTATCGAGAAAATGCAGTTTAATCATTTCATCACGGTCGCGAATCGCAGTTAGGTTGTACACACGATTCCATTTTTCAACTAAGTTTAAATACGCCATCAGCTGATCATTCATTTGATCAGATAAATTTAAGCCCATATGACGCGACCCCTCGATCAACAGATCGCGGTCTTTTTTTATTACCTCATTCATGCCACTTTTTCTGGACGCTTCGTTATTATTTTTTTAGGTTTATTTTTACGCTTAACAAACACTAAAAGTAATGAAATAGTTGCTGGGGTAATACCAGAGATTCGTGATGCTTGTCCTAAATTTTCCGGCTTATGCAAATTTAATTTTTGTTGCGCTTCAACACTCAATCCATGTACTTCTTTGTAATCAAGATCGATAGGTAATGGAATATCTAATTGATCTCGACTTCGATCTACCTCTTCTTGCTGTCTCACAATGTAACCTTTATATTTCGCTGAAATTTCTACTTGCTCTCTGACAGCAGGGTCAATCAAACCTGCATCTTCTTGCATGAGTTCTTTTACGCCCTCAAAACTCACTTCGGGGCGTCTTAATAAATCAAATAAGTTATATTCGTGATCAATCACTTTCCCAATAATGGCTTGTTGTTTTTCAATTGAAATATCTTGTGGCCTTACAAAGAATTTTTTTAATCGTGCTTCTTCTGATTGGATAGTCTCTTTTTTTTGATGAAACATATTCCATCGCTCGTCGTCGACCAGCCCTAAATTGCGGCCTATTTCTGTCAATCTTAAATCGGCGTTATCTTCTCTTAACATCAAGCGGTATTCAGCTCTGCTTGTAAACATTCTGTATGGCTCAGAAACCCCGCGAGTAATAAGGTCGTCTACTAAAACACCCAAATATGCCTCATCGCGCTTAGGGCACCAAGATTCTTTATCTTGTGTCATTAAAGCGGCATTTGTTCCTGCTAATAATCCTTGAGCCGCTGCCTCTTCGTAACCCGTCGTGCCATTAATTTGTCCTGCAAAGAATAGTCCTTGAACGGATTTCGTTTCCAAGCTGGATTTCAAATTACGTGGATCGAAATAATCATATTCAATCGCATAACCGGGTCTTAAGATGTGTGCATTCTCTAACCCATTGATTGAACGGACTAATTTGTACTGGATATCAAATGGAAGACTAGTTGAGATACCATTTGGATAAACTTCATTTGTATCTAAACCTTCCGGCTCTAAAAAAATCTGGTGAGAATCTTTGTCTGCAAATCGATGAATCTTGTCTTCAACGGATGGGCAATATCGTGGGCCCACACCTTCGATTACCCCGGTATACATAGGGGATCGATCTAAACCGCTTCGAATAATGTCATGCGTAGATTCATTCGTATGTGTAATCCAACAAGACACTTGTTTTGGGTGTGTTGTTTTTTTGCCATAAAAAGAAAAATAAGGGGTCGGACTATCGCCAGGCTGCTCTTGCATCACAGCATAATTAATGGTGCGCCCATCAATTCTTGGCGGTGTTCCGGTTTTGAGTCGGCCTACAGGCAATCCAATTTCTCTTAAACGATGGGCCAAAGAAATGGAAGGTGGATCGCCTGCGCGNCCTGCCTGATAATTTTTCAAGCCCACATGAACAAGTCCGCCTAAAAATGTACCAGCGGTTAAAACAACGGTTTTAGATTTAAATTGAATGCCAATTTGCGTAACAACACCAGCTACACGATCCTTGTCCAAAAGAATGTCGTCGACTGCTTGTTGGAAAAGCCAAAGATTGGGTTGATTTTCAAGACGATGTCGAATTGCGGCTTTATATAAAATACGGTCTGCTTGAGCGCGAGTGGCTCTTACTGCAGGACCTTTACTACTATTTAAAATACGAAACTGAATACCAGCTTCATCCGTCGCAATGCCCATGGCACCACCTAAGGCATCAATCTCTTTAACCAAATGCCCTTTGCCAATCCCACCAATAGATGGATTACAAGACATTTGACCTAAGGTTTCAATGTTATGGGTTAAAAGCAAAGTCTTTTGCCCCATGCGAGCGGAAGCTAAGGCTGCCTCTGTACCAGCATGCCCTCCACCCACCACAATGACATCAAAATTATGCGGAAATTCCATGGTTTTACGTCAGTTAGAAAAGGTGTAATTTTACTTTATTCTGGGGTGAATCACTATGAAAACCATTGTTTCACGTGAAACATTTGCTTAAAAAAGAAGAAAAAGTGTTCCACGTGGAACCAAGAATTACTTTCCAATACAAAAGCGACTGAAAATCTCACCCAGAAGGTCGTCTGGAGTAAATTCGCCAGTAATGGAAGCTAATGAAGTTTGTGCTTGTCTTAACTCTTCGGCGACCAATTCAGGGGACTGAAGCTGATTCACCGATTCATTTAAATGTTTTGAGACAGTATTAAGTGCATCTAAATGCCTTTGTCTCGCCATAAAAACACCTTGATTTCCGTCCTTACTAAATTCAACACCGGCCATTTTTAATAAAGTCGTTTTAAGCTGAGCCAAACCTTCTCCATTTTTTGCTGAAATAAAAAGATGATGCTCGCCGTCAATCATTTCAGATGAGGCTTTTTTGGATAACAAATCAATTTTATTGTGAACCCACACCTTAAAAACGTCTTTTGGAATGCGATTTAGAATGATTTTCTCGTAATCGGTAATACCCTTGCCAGCATCCACTAAAAATAATGCGATATTGGCCTTTTCTATCGAAATCCATGTTTTTTCGATGCCCATTTTTTCAATTTCATCATGGGTATCTCTTAATCCGGCGGTATCAATCACATGAATCGGGATGCCATCGATTTGAATTTCNCTTTTAATAGGGTCACGAGTTGTGCCTGGAATAGAAGTCACGATCGCCTGGTCATTGCCTGACAATTGATTGAGTAAACTCGACTTACCCACATTGGGCTGACCTACCAATACAACGGTCAAACCTTCGCGCAATAAGTGGCCTTGTTTGGCAGATAAAATTACTTCATCCATACGTAACTTTAGACTTAAAAGCTTTTCTTTAACTTTGCCAGTCGTAATAAAATCAATTTCTTCCTCGGGAAAATCTAGACAAGCTTCAATATACATACGTAAATCGATGAG
>JGI25930J51415_1000162_pt1 | contig 13759 bp, 16 predicted proteins | sample LauGreFa1BDMLBDN_2_FD_51415 | JGI IMG/M metagenome (IMG submission 51415) | reverse complement strand
GGTTGCCATCAAAGTAATCTTAGCCTCAAGAATATAAACTTCACCGGTCTCCATCTCAAGCGCGGTGACACCAACCACATCACCCTGCGCATCCCGGATTAAATCGAGTGCTAACCACTCTACAAAGAAATGGGTTTTTGCACGAATGTTGCGCTGATACAGCGTGTGTAACATCGCATGTCCTGTGCGGTCTGCAGCAGCACATGCTCGTTGTACAGGTTTCTCACCATAGTTGGCGGTGTGACCACCGAAGGGGCGCTGGTAGATCGTGCCATCGGCGTTACGATCAAAGGGCATGCCAAAGTGCTCTAACTCATAGACAACCTTTGGTGCTTCACGACACATGAACTCAATTGCGTCTTGATCGCCTAACCAGTCTGAGCCTTTGACTGTGTCGTAGAAGTGATAGTGCCAATTGTCTTCACTCATGTTTCCAAGCGATGCGCCAATACCACCCTGCGCAGCAACGGTGTGCGAGCGGGTTGGGAACACCTTACTAAGAACAGCAACACTTAAACCAGCCTCTGATAGCTGCAATGCAGCGCGCATACCAGAGCCACCTGCCCCCACAATCACCGCATCAAAGCGCCGGCGTGGAAGTGATTTTTTAATGGCTGTCATTCCTTACACTTTCCATAAGATTTGAATGGCATACGCAGCGCAACCCACAAGCCACAATACTGTGAGCACTTGGAGCGTTAAACGAATACCAACCGGTTTTACATAATCCATCCAGATATCGCGCACCCCAATCCAGGCGTGATAGAAAAGACTTAAGAGAGCTAAGAGGGTTAAGACCTTCATGAGCTGATTTGCAAATAAGCCTGCCCAACCATCGTAGCTGGGGTTGCCGTTCACGATGTAGGCAATCAGTAGCACGATGGTGAAAACCACCATCACTATGGCGGTTATCCGCTGAATCATCCATTCTTTTAAACCGTAATGCGCTCCAACCACTAAACGCTTTGGCCCAATATTATGTTTTGACATGTTCTGATCCTCTCCTTAGAACACACCAAAGAGGCGCAGACCCAAGATCGCGGTCAATGCCAAACTAACAATCATCACACTAATCGCTGAACGATTAGCGGCAGCTTTATCAACACCCATCTCAAGATCTAAGAAAAGATAGCGGATGCCAGCACAGAAATGATGAATAAATCCCCAGATTAATCCCAGACAAATTAATTGAATGATGGGATTGCCCATGAGATTAGCAAAGTAAGCAAAGCTCACTTCAGAGGCTAGGCTCTTATCNAATAAGAACAAAATAAATGGGAGAAACAGAAATAAAGCGGCACCGGAGATGCGATGCAGAATCGACACTTTGCCAGGCCAAGGGAGGCGATATTGCGCTAATTGTGTGATGCCAATATTACGGAAGACCGGCCGAGGCTGGGCTGTATTTGCGTCCTGATGGGAGTCACTCATAGCTGGTTGTAATCCTGACTTAATAAGGCCAAATTGTTAATTATTGCTGTGTTGCAACATATTCTAGTAGAAACGTAAGGTGAAGTGGACATTTTTTCAGTTGCGATCGTTAACATATTGATTCTATAGCTATTTATATTTTGTACATTAGGTATTTATGCGTAGTAATTAGCCCTAATTGAGGTCATTGGCATAGTGCAAATCCTTGGTCTCATAGTGNGCCAACCGAATCTCAACGGTCTTATTGCCATAGGTAAAGGTTCTACGCTCCACCTGTAATACGGGGGCTGACTCTTCGAGCAAAAGATGCTGAGCCACTAGCGGGTCGGCGCCTAGTGCTTTGATGCTTTCTTCTGCGCGCACCATATGGGTTGCAAACTCTGTTTCGTAGAAGCCATACAAGGGACCAGGCCAACTGGTGAGACGCTCAAGCGTAATACCTTTAAAACGCGTAGCTAGTAGATAAATTGACTCATAGACAACGGGCCTGCCTTGGAAGGACTGCACGCGCTTGATCAGAATAAGTGGATCTTTGTGCTTGATATTAAATTGCTTCGCAAGGCTTTCATTGGCAGGCACTTCCTTGCAACTTAAGAACTTGCTCTTTAGGATTAGTTCCTTGGCATCGTCCGGCACTAATCGTAAGAAGCGGTATTGCACTGCCTCTTCGCGATGGCTGGCTACAAATGTGCCTTTACCTTGATGACGCACTACTAGGTTTTCTGAGGCTAATGCGTCGATGGCCTTGCGGACCGTTCCCTGACTCACCTTATAGCGCTCCGCTAAGTCCATTTCACTCGGAATGGCTTGACCGGGTTGCCACTCACCAGCCTGCAAGCTTCCTAAAATCAGTTCTTTGATCTGCTGGTAAAGGGGGCTAAAACTAGCGGATTGCTCAAACGGTCGCATGATGAAATATTTTAATCATTTATCTTATAGAAGACTTAGTGCAAGTGTAAATGTAAACTACTGTTTTTGAGCGGTTCTGTTTCTCTTTTTAACGTTATTTATCCGGAGTTTGTAATGGCAAAAGCCCCTATGCGTGTCGCTGTGACTGGTGCAGCTGGTCAAATTGGTTATTCCCTTTTATTTCGTATTGCCAATGGCGATATGTTGGGCAAAGATCAACCCGTTATCTTGCAGTTATTAGAGATTGCCGATGAGAAAGCGCAGAAAGCTCTTAAGGGCGTGATGATGGAAATCGAGGACTGTGCCTTTCCATTGCTAGCGGGTATGAGCGCGCACAGCGATCCAATGACCGCATTCAAGGATATTGACGTTGCCCTTCTGGTTGGCGCCCGTCCTCGTGGCCCCGGCATGGAGCGCAAAGATTTGCTTTCTGCCAATGCACAGATCTTTACAGCGCAAGGCAAGGCCTTAGACCAAGTTGCTAAACGTACTGTCAAGGTCTTAGTGGTTGGCAATCCAGCTAATACCAACGCATACATCGCCATGAAATCAGCGCCTAGCTTGCCTTCTAAGAACTTCACTGCCATGTTGCGCCTCGATCACAATCGTGCCTTATCGCAGTTGGCTAGCAAGACCAACAAAGCCGTTGCTGATATCGAGAAACTCATTGTTTGGGGTAATCACAGCCCTACGATGTATCCCGACTATCGCTTTGCAACGGTCAATGGCCAGTCGGTCAAAGACATGATTAATGATGCTGCGTGGAATAAAGATGTCTTTATCCCAACAGTTGGTAAGCGTGGTGCAGCGATTATTGAAGCACGCGGCCTCTCCTCTGCAGCGTCTGCTGCGAATGCCGCCATCGATCATGTAAGGGACTGGGTCTTAGGTACCAATGGTAAGTGGGTCACGATGGGTATTGCTTCACATGGTGATTATGAGATCCCTGCCGAGGTTATTTATGGCTTTCCGGTTACCTGCGCCAATGGCGAATACACCCTGATTAAGGGCTTGGAGGTTGACGCGTTCTCACGTGAGCGTATGACCCTTACCTTAAATGAATTACTCGAAGAGCAAGCGGGAGTAAAGCACCTTCTGAGTTAAGATAGATTGGTCTAAGGGAGGTTCCATGCGTTTATTACCAAGCAAGTTTGTAAGCGGTCTAGGCCTTTGCCTTGCGCTGTGTTCACCAAGCTTGGTTCTGGCGCAAGAGAGCTCCCTGACCATTCCGCATATTTGGAGTTGTAGTAACAATGAACGCTTCATTACCAGTGGACCTGTCAATAAATTACAGGTGCAATGGCGCTCCAAGTCCTATGAGATGCAGAAAGAAACATCTTTACCTGGCAGCATGCGATTTAAACACCATGACAGCGGTCTCGATTTAGTTGTAATTGGTCCTAAGGCAATGCTCTTTAATATCAAGACCGGTAATCGACTCGCCGATGAATGCAAGACCGTAGCAATGAAAGAAGGTAAAGAAGCGCACCTTCTAGCGCTAGAGAAATAAATTAATGAAATAACGGTTGTTGCGAGGGGCTATCTTCTGGCATCTCAGCATGAACCACTTCACCCTGCCGATCTGGAAACAGCGGCGCCCCACAATCATCACACAGCTCTGGTGAGAACAATACGGCGTGACGAAATACATCTTCTACGCCAGCATCATGCAAGGCATCACAAATCCGTTTGATCGGACTCTCTTCATCTGATACATCACTCAAGCCATCGCTTGAGACGGTCTCGCGATCATAGAGCGGCCAGATCACTCCATAAATGACCTCAGATGATCCTTTAAGACTAAATGCAATACGGTACTCATCGGCTTGCTCTTCCCCAAAAGCACCAACGACGGCGGATAAGCCGGCTGGTAGTACGCCGAGTGTGGATTCGAGGAAGTTGATAGCAGCCCGAATGCTGAGTGGGCGCACGTGTTTATCTGCTAAACGACAGTTCGTGAAGTAAGCCTCGGGCAGAAGTAATTCAAACTCACAGCCAGGCAGTAAGCTCACCAGCGGCTCATACATCGCGGTCTGCCACTCAATCAAACTCACGCCCCGTTCTTGACGTTGTGGTCCATCCATTTGCCAACGGAAGATTGGCTGATCCTTAGGCGCTACGATCACTGCCAGAATAAAACGCGGGTCTGCTAATACAGCAATGGTCTCAGACATATCGCGCAACTCTAATTTCATATCACCACCCGATACGGCGGCGTTTGCTAAGGTCTCTAAGAGTGAGCGAGTTTGAGTATGCGAGTGCGGCATCTGGTCGATGCTGTAGAGCCAAGGGATGATGGCGAGTTGTGTTCCCTCTGCCGCAATCGACTTTTGCATTGCCGCTGCCGCTGCCTCTACGATGCTTACTGGTAGAGGCCCCGATGGAATTTGATAACGCGTGTGTGCCACGATGGGCATCGCTAACAATAAGGCATCCCACGTTTTACCATCATGCTCAAGACTCATCGACTCCGCGAGGGTCTCTGCAGTATCAGCAAGAACCTCAAAGGCAACCGTATTAATCCGAAAGGTTTGATCAAGCGCTGTATCAATAATATTTTGATGATGGCTTTTTAAGAGCTTGAGTAAGCGATTGTGCAAACGCTCTTCCCAAAAGCGATCCTCGAGCTGACTACCCGAGGCTGCCAATGAGATGGAGTCAGCCACCAAGCGCTCAGACTCAGGAGAAATACGTTGTACGGATTTAGAACGATGGACTGCCATAGCGTAATTACTCTCTTCGAAGAATCTACTTTACTTCTTTTGCTCTGCCCGACGAAATACGGGCTTATCGGGCTTAGACTCAGCAGCACTATAGCGATAGCCCTCGGTCTTGAAGTTCTTGAGATCGGCCGGATCGGTAATGCGGTTCTCCACTACAAAACGGGCCATCAAGCCGCGTGCGCGTTTGGCATAAAAGGAGATGATTTTGTATTTACCGTCCTTCGCATCCTGAAAGACCGGCGAGATCACGGGGTATCCAAGCTCATTGGCTTGCAGTACCTTGAAGTACTCTTCCGATGCTAGATTAAGTAAGAACGGTTTCTTTTGTTTCTTGAGGTCTTTATGGATTGCTTTGGTAATACGATCGCCCCAAAAGGCATATAAATCCTTACCACGAGCGTTCTTGAATGCCGTGCCCATCTCGAGGCGATAGGCTTGCATTAGGTCTAAGGGGCGCAGTACTCCATAGAGACCCGACAGAATACGAACATGCTCTTGGGCAAAATCAAGGGCCTTGCTATCTAAAGACTTGGCATCAAAACCTTCATAGACGTCCCCATTAAAAGCGAGCAAGGCAGGACGGCTATTGCTACTCGTAAATGTTTTGGACCAATCCCGATAGCGACCAACGTTCAGAGCAGCGAGTGGGTCAGAGATGCCCATCAGTTTAGAGACCTGTTGCGGTGATAGCTTTTTAAGGTCAGCAATTAATTTGGCGGACTCTGCCACAAAATCTGGCAAGGTATGTTTCTTGGTAGAAATGGGCGACTCGTAATCGAGTGACTTCGCAGGCGAGAGAACAATCAACATAAATCAATCTTCATCAAAATGGGTAGACACCCTATTCTAGTCATCTGCGATTATTTTGCAGATTGGGGCCAGCGCTTAGCAATCGCAGCCACACAAATACCTACCAGCACAGCCCACTCCAGAGAAATCAGGATCGTGCCAAGCCCAGTAATCAACATGGGTATCCATTCGCGTGGCCCAGACCTAATCTCATGCCGAATTTGTTGTACATCAATCAAGTTCCAAGCCACTGCCAGCAGTAACGCTGCAACGACTGCATAGGGCAAGTACTCAGCCAAAGGAGATACGAAGGCTAAGATAATCACCAAGAACAAGGCGGCAGCGATTGCAGATAGTGGCGTTTGGGCATTAGCAGCAAGGTTTACACCCGTGCGATTAAAGGAGCCGCTCGATGGATAGGCGGAGAAGAAAGAGCCGGCCACATTGGCAAAGCCCTGCCCAATGAACTCTTGATTGGCATCAAAGGCATCTTTACGTTTTAGTGCCATTGCGCGCGCAATGGCCATGGCTTCGGTTGATGCCAACAAGGTCATCACTAAGACGGGTCCAAAGAGAAGTTGAAGATGGTCGAGCGTTAGTTGTGGGAACGACAGTGGAGGTAATGCCCCTGGTATTGCGCTCACCCGCCGGATTTGATCAAAGACAGGAAAGTACTTTTCGAGAACGAGAAGTGCTACGCTGCCCACAATCACCGCTACCAACATCGCAGGCACCCATTTGTTCAGTGGTTTCCATAAGCGCATCGCAACTAAGGTGATGAGCACCAGCAACAAAACCTCGGGGCGCCACTGGCCGTGCTGTATGGAGGTGAAAGTTTTGCTAATGGTATCGATCACCTTGGTACCACGCTCAATATCAATGCCTAGCAGAGTCCCCACTTGACTATTAATAATCAAGACCGCGGCACCAGCAGTAAACCCCACAATCACGGAATGCGGCACCTTCTCAACCCATTTCCCTGCCCCACCCAATCCTAATGCAATCTGTATTGCGCCAATCAAGAAACTCAGGGTGAGCACCAGCGCTACGTAGTGTTGACTCTCTGGAATGGCAAGAGGCGCAATCAAGGCCATGGTGGTGAGAGAAATAGCATTAGCAGGGCCGGTCACCATCAAACGGCTTGAACCAAATAAAGCAGCGATGATGCAAGGGACCATGGCGGCATAGAGCCCGTAGTGCGGAGGCATTCCTGCCAATAAGGCAAAGGCAATCCCTTGGGGCAAGACCACGATTGCTCCCGTTAATCCTGCCAATAGATCAGTGCGAACCACTCCAGGGCGTTGATACTCGGGTAGCCAGCGCAGAAATGGCAAGAAGGTGAAACGGCTCTTTACAGACAATTTATCAACGATCCTAACTCGTGAGCCTCTGCATGGCACAATTTAGCCATGCATCAGCAAGCAANACAGACCCCTCATTCTAGCGACAGTACTCGCGGGGNAGCCATGTTTCCGTCCAAGCTNCCCCATATCGGCACCACCATCTTCACAACCATGTCAGCNCTTGCACTGGAGCATGGNGCAATTAATTTGGGTCAGGGCTTTCCGGACTTCGCTTGCGAGCCACGTTTGCTCGATGCCGTCAACGATGCCATGCAGGCTGGTCATAACCAATATCCGCCTATGGCTGGCGTTCCAGAATTACGCCAAGCGATCTCCCATAAGATTGAGTCACTGTATGGTCATCACTACGACCCCAATACCGAGATCACCGTCACTGCGGGTGCAACGCAAGCAATCTTTACCACCATTCAAGCCTGCGTTGGTCGTGATGATGAAGTGATTGTGATCGAGCCTGCCTTTGATAGTTATTTACCCGCCATTGAATTAGCGGGTGGCAAAGCGATCTCCATNCCGATGNANCTCATTCGGGATAGNAATGGTCAAGTGCAGTCATACGCNTTACCTTGGGCTGCGATTGCAGCAGCGATTAATCCAAAGACACGTTTGATCCTAACGAATACGCCCCACAATCCAACGGCTAGCATCTGGACTGCAGAGGATCTTGAGACCCTCTACGATCTTGTGAAGAACACGTCGATTTTGATATTGAGTGATGAGGTCTATGAACATATGGTGTATGACGGTGAGCCGCATCAGAGCATTGCCCGTCATGCAGAACTTCAGAAACGCAGTTTTTTGATCTCCAGTTTTGGTAAGACCTTTCATGTCACGGGCTGGAAGGTTGCTTTTGTGGCAGCACCTGCCGCTCTCATGACTGAATATCGTAAGGTGCATCAGTTCAATGTATTTACAGTTAATACCCCGATGCAATATGCCCTGGCTAGCTATATGCAAGAGCCCCAGCACTATCTCAACTTACCACGTTTTTATCAAACCAAGCGGGATCTCTTTAGAGAAGGTTTGGGGTCGACTAAGTTAAAACTACTACCCTGCACCGGTAGTTACTTTCAGTGTGTGGATTACTCTGCCTTACCTATGGCTGAGGCAAGGTTATCCGAAGCGGAGTTCTGTCGCTGGCTCACCATTGAGCTCGGTGTAACGGCAATCCCGAACTCTGCCTTTTATGCCAAGCAGAACGAGTCTGGGGTCGTGCGCTTCTGTTTTGCTAAACAAGAGCAAACCTTACGAACTGCCTTAGAGCGTTTACAAGCTCTATCCTAAATAATTAACACCATTCATGACCAGAGACCAAGATGAGTAAACAAGATAAAGCAATGATTGATGTGTACAGTTGGGCAACACCGAACGGTCATAAGATCCACATCATGCTCGAAGAATGTGGCTATCGTTTAGATCGCGATTGGCGGGCAATCCCTGTTGATATTGGTAAAGGCGATCAGTTCAAGCCTGAGTTCTTAAAGATTAGTCCCAACAATAAGATCCCCGCCATAGTTGATCCGCAGGGTCCAGATGGAAAGCCTATTCATTTATTTGAATCCGGCGCCATCTTGTTGTACTTAGCGAATAAGACAGGTCGCTTCTTGCCCAAATCAATCCGGGGTAAGTACGAGACCCTGGAGTGGCTGATGTTCCAAATGGGGGGCTTAGGTCCGATGTTGGGACAAAACCATCACTTCCGCTTGTATGCTCCGGAGCAAGTCGATTATGCAATTAAGCGCTATACCAATGAAGCAAAGCGTTTGTACGGTGTGTTAGATCAACGTCTCGAGAAGAACAAATACATCGTTGGTAATGAATACACCATTGCTGATATGGCGATCTTTCCATGGACACGCCGTTGGGATAAACAAGGAATGGACTTGGCCGACTACCCACACTTCAAGCGTTGGTTCGAGATGATTGGGAAACGCCCTGCTGTTAAACGCGCTGTTGAGATCCTAACCAACTTGCGCAAGCCCGAGATGGACAAGAAAGATAAAGAGCAGCTCTTTGGTGCTAGCCAATACAAACGCAGAAAGAGTTAAGTATGGAAATACGATCAATCGGTATTATTGGTGCGGGCACGATGGGCAATGGCATTGCGCAAGTCGCTGCCGGCGCAGGTTTTGATGTCATTCTTTTGGATATCAACGATGCTGCATTAGAAAAAGGTTTAGCGGCATTAAGTAAGAGCTTAGATCGTCTCATCAAGAAAGAATCGATTACCTCAGAGCAAAAAGCACAGACCTTGGCTCGTATTAAGACCACCACACTCTATACCGATCTTGCCTCGGTCTCATTGGTGATTGAAGCGGCGACCGAGAATCAAGCCATTAAAGAAAAGATCTTGGCACAGGTCGATCAGGTGGTGAGTAAAGAAACCATTATTGCTAGCAATACTTCATCGATCTCCATTACACATCTGGGCTCTCTTAACTCAAGGCCTGAGCGTTTTATTGGAATTCATTTCTTTAACCCACCTCCACTCATGGCCTTGCTCGAGGTCATTATGGGTAAGCAAACGAGCCCCGAGACCCTCAAAGCAGTCCTTGCTATGGCGACTAAGATGGGCAAAGAACCTATTACCGTTCAGAGCTCTCCGGGTTTTGTGGTGAACCGCATTCTTCTACCCATGATTAATGAAGCGTTCTTCGTCTTGCATGAGGGTGTTGCGAGTCCTGAAGATATTGATACTGGCATGAAGCTGGGTTGCAATCATCCTATTGGTCCATTGGCCCTTGCTGACCTCATTGGCTTAGATACCTGCTTAGCCATCATGGAGGTATACCAGGCCGAGTTTAAGGATGATAAATATCGTCCATCACCGCTACTCATTGATTTAGTTGCTAAAGGTCATCTAGGTCGTAAGACCGGCCGCGGTGTTTATGTCTACGAACCCAAATAAATAATATGCAACTACCTTTTGTAATTCGAGCAATGGGTTATGCAGGACTGATTCCATTTGTGGGTCTTGCCTTGAGTGTTCAGTTTGCAGATAGCCCCAATGATTTAATTGCGCTGGAGTCTTTAGTGGCCTATGGCGCAGTGATTGCGTCCTTCTTGGGTGCTTTGCATTGGGGGGCATGCTTTAGAACCATTGGTCAGAACTCACACAATCGCTGGCTCGATCATAGTGTTTGGATCTGGGGAATCATCCCAGCCTTGGTCTCATGGTTGGCAATCCATATCTACATTCCACTCGCACTACTGCTCTTAGCAATTACCTTGATTGTGCAGCGAATGATTGATCAAAACACCTATCAGAATTACTTTGCCAATGAGGAGACTGCGAATGCTTTCCTCAGGATGCGCACCCACCTTACGGTGGTGGCATCGATCAGTCTATCGTGGGCGGGTGTGGTTACCCTATTGGGGAACTACTAACTGGCTTAGTGTTTCTTGTGCGCTGAGGCAATAATCTTCTCGGTATACGCAATGGCAACCGCAGAGATCACAAAGGTCACATGAATTAAGGTTTGCCAGAGTAAAGTCTTCTCATCATACGAGGCCGCATTGATAAAGGTCTTTAGCAAATGAATCGAGGAGATACCGATAATGGCCGTTGCTAATTTGACCTTGAGCACTCCCGCGTTCACATGCGATAGCCACTCGGGTTGGTCGGGATGGTGGTGCAACTCAAGTCGAGACACAAAGGTCTCCCAACCACCCACAATCACCATGACCAATAAGTTCGAGATCATGACCACATCAATTAGCCCCAACACGACCAGCATCAGAGCGGTCTCGGTCATATCCTTATCCTTCATCATGCTGATGAGGTGGACGAGCTCCATCCAGAACTGCCAGACATAAACACCTTGGGCAACGATTAGGCCGATATATAAAGGGGCTTGCAACCAGCGGGACATAAAAATCCAGCGTGGCAAGGGGCGTAATTTTTGTTCAATCTCAAACGGTTTGTTTTCATTCATAGATCAAATTGTAGCCAAATTTATGTAGCCTTGATGACAAATGAGTCTTCTGTATAAAAGTGCGAGAATACTTTGATCATGCCGGGTTTATTTGATTCCAAGCCAATACCACCTCTTGCGGAGATATTGCGTCCGCAGAAGATTGATGAGTTGATTGGTCAGACCCATTTACTCGGTGTTGGTAAACCCCTCTATCTTGCCTTTCAATCGGGTCAACCCCACTCCATGATCTTGTGGGGGCCTCCTGGGGTTGGCAAAACAACGATTGCGAGGTTATCGGCGCAAGCCTTTGCACGCTCATTCATTGCGATCTCAGCGGTCTTAGCGGGTGTCAAAGAAATCCGTGAGGCGATTGAACAAGCGCGCCATGATATGGCGCAATCTGGTAAGCAAACTATTTTGTTTGTGGATGAGATTCATCGCTTTAATAAGAGCCAACAAGATGCGCTCTTACCCCATCTCGAATCCGGTCTCTTTACCTTGATTGGGGCAACGACTGAGAACCCGTCCTTTGAGGTGAACTCCGCCCTGCTCTCACGCGCTCAGGTCTATGTCTTACAGTCACTTGATCACAATGAGCTCGCCCAACTCTTAGAGCGTGCACGCAAATATGCTTTACCCAATACAGCATTCACTGCCGACGCACTTGAGACCATTGTTGCTTATGCCGATGGAGATGCGCGTCGTTTAATTAATTTGCTTGAGCAACTACAAGGTGCTTTGAGTCCTCCAAATAATCCTGTTACTGAAATTGATACGCGCTTTATTGCCAATACCCTGACTCTGAACGCACGACGTTTTGATAAAGGCGGCGATCAGTTTTACGATCAGATCTCTGCCTTGCATAAATCAGTACGCGGTTCTCATCCAGATGCTGCTCTGTATTGGTTATGCCGCATGCTCGATGGCGGCGCTGACCCACGCTATCTCGCTAGGCGGATTGTGCGAATGGCTTGGGAAGATATTGGTTTAGCCGATCCACGAGCAATGCAACTAGCCAACGATGCAGCACAGACCTATGAACGCTTAGGCTCGCCTGAGGGTGAGCTAGCTTTAGGACAAGCAGTGGTGTACTTAGCAATCGCCCCAAAGAGTAATGCGAGTTACAAGGCATTTAATGCGGCGCGTGATTTTGTGGCGCAGGATCGCAGTCGTGATGTCCCCATCCATTTACGTAATGCGCCTACGCAACTCATGAAAGAGTTGGGTCATGGTCATGCTTATCGCTATGCGCACGATGAGCCACATGCGTATGCCGCTGGTGAATCTTACTTACCCGAGGGCATGAAGGAACCTCACTGGTATGAACCGGTTGATCACGGTCTTGAAAGCAAGATTGCAGAGCGTATGCGCTTTTTAAAAGAGCTCGACGCCAAGGCTAAAGGTCTTAAGGACTAGCTTTGGGCCTTTAGAAGCAACAAAATTACTATATACTGTATAAATATACAGTATATGAAAACTATCCCTTTTGACCCTAGCGTTCCCAATGTCCTGATGCCGATCGTCAATCGGCTGTGTCGCTTGCCCTTGATTGCTGGTCGAGCCCCCGCCGGCTTTCCTTCACCTGCTGCCGATCATTACGACAAACGCCTAGATCTCAATGAGCATCTGGTCTTACATCCAGAGGCAACCTTCTTCTTGCGTGTAAAGGGCAACTCCATGATTGGGGCCGGGATCCATGATGGCGATTTATTAGTGGTCGATCGCTCCCTCGAAGCAAATCATGGTCGTGTCGTGATCGCAGTGCTCGATGGTGAGCTCACGGTCAAACGCTTACATCATCAACGGGGCAAGGTGATCTTACGTGCCGACAATCCTGACTACCCTGATATTGCGATCCAAAATGGGCAAGAGTTACAGATTTGGGGTGTGGTTGCCCACGTTGTTCATAAAGTGTGATCATGCGTACCGTGTTTGCATTGGTCGATGGTAATAATTTTTATGTCTCTTGCGAACGGGTATTTAATCCGCGTCTTGAGGGTAAGCCTGTGGTGGTTTTATCCAATAACGACGGCTGTATTGTGGCGCGTAGTCAAGAAGCGCGCGCCTTGGGGATTCGGATGGGGAGCACCCTTCTTTGAAGCCAAGCACTTTGTGCAATCACACGGCTTAATTTGGTTAAGCTCTAATTACACCCTCTATGGCGATATGAGCGCCCGCCTCATGGCACTGCTTGGTGAGCTCTCACCCCATCAAGAAATTTATTCCATCGATGAATGCTTCTTAGATTTGAGTGGTATGCGCCTCGATCTAATTGCTCAGGCACAAGCGATGCGCAAGCGTATTAAGCATTACTTGGGTTTACCGACCTGCATTGGTATTGGTCATAGCAAAACCTTAGCAAAGCTCGCTAACCATATTGCCAAGAAGCGTCCTGATTACAAAGGTGTATTTAGTTGGGGGCATTGCAATCGCTTAGAAGAAGATGCCCTCATGAGCAGCATTGAGGTTAGCGAAGTTTGGGGGGTTGGGCGACGTCTCACAATTAAGCTCAATCAACTTGGCATCCACTCGGTCTGTGATCTGAAATACGCCTCCACTAGCCTGATTCGTAAACGCTTTGGAGTGGTCTTAGAACGTACAATCAATGAACTCAATGGCATTAGCTGCC
>JGI25930J51415_1000161_pt1 | contig 13792 bp, 14 predicted proteins | sample LauGreFa1BDMLBDN_2_FD_51415 | JGI IMG/M metagenome (IMG submission 51415) | reverse complement strand
TTTGGGGTACAGACCCCGTCGGCAGAATATACCGTTTCCTTGTTTGTACCTTCTTCTACAACACTCTTAAATTGAAGGGCCCAAGGAACGTGGTCTTTAGTAAAGTCTCTGTTTTCCCCCATGCCTAAGATTTCGCCTGATTGCTTATCCTTATACCAAAACGGCACGTAGGTAGTAATTATGGGCTTATCAAATTCTTTCTTTAGTTCTTTATACCGAGCTTTTAATAATATATCCCAGTTCTTTTTAAAGATAGTATGGGCATCAATTTGTAAATAGTACCCCTCGCCATCCATCATAGAGGCTGCTAAATCTCTAGTTGGGCAGGTGCCAATCCCTACTGGCTCATCGATACGAATAGCTCTGATATCTGGAAACGCACTTAAGTTAGGCCACTTACCATCGGTATATTGCATAGCAATGCCTATAACAACTTTACTTGGATCATTAGCTTGATTTAAACAGGTAGTTATAGTTAGTAACAAGTCCTCTTCATTAAAAGCGGGAATAGACACATAAATAGTGTCTTCTTTTTCAGACGATACGTGAGTTTGCGGATTAGTAATCTGTACAGGCAGCTGCTCATTTACGTTAGAGCAGTCAAAATTTTTACCGTCATATCTACATCCTGGTCGTATATCTTGATTAGGAACTTTAGCGATAACGGGGTTATTTAATAAAGCCATAGCTAAGCTAGGGCTAGCCCCGATCATCTCTACAACAGTTCCACCTATAATAAAAGCAATAGGTACAAAGTCTTTGGGTGCGTTTTCTAAGTAGTCCATGTAGGTTAGTCTACTAGNNTTTTAGAAGGTTGTGAACCAGCATATTCTCGGTAAAGAAGATGTCGCCCTCTTCTGTATCAAACTGGTATACGGTTTCTGGAGAGAAAATAGTTATAAGGTCTGTAACCAGGGTAAACTCCAGATCCTCTAAAGCCGGTCCTTTTCTGTTTATAACTCTATCTCCCAACTTTACGGTGTTCGATAGGACAAACTTGTACTCTCCATCTCTAAGGACCATAATTGCTTGACGTAGGGAGAAGTAATCCCCGTTTATACGCATGTACGCAGGAACTTCTTTAACCTGCAAAATATGTTTAACCTTAGTTACTCGCATACTTGTTGGGGTCAAGCTTCTGCTAGACCAAGTAGCTACAGAGTCCACAGTTTCGTCGTCACTTAATTCAGCAAAAGCTACTGAGTAGACCTCATCGCCTACAGCTAAATCTTTAGCATACTTATAGCCAGAAGGTGTTTGAACTCTGGTGGTTGAGACTATACAACCCCCTCCGCCACCGCCCCCACCGTAATACGGAGCGTAGTATGTTGTAGGTGCATAGTAAGGCGCCCAATAGGTAAAGCTTGGGGCATAATAAACAGAGGTGTTTGGTGGTGCGTAATATACAGTCCAATAAGGCGCCCAATAGGTATAACTAGGGGCATAGTAGGTAGTTGGCGTGTAGTACGGTGCGTAATAAACCGAGGTATTTGGCGGGGCATAGTATGGGGTCCAATACGGAGCCCAGTATGTAAATGTTGGGGCGTAGTAAGTTATTGGGCTGTATTGAACGCAACAGTTTGTTCCAGCGCAGCATTCTGGCGCAATTAGGTAATCTCCATAACGACTATAGTTACAGACGCAAGGGGCTNNTACATATCCACAAATAGAGGAGTTACTGGCTGCGAGTGAGCTAGTAGTAACCGTAGGGCAGTCGTAACTATACGTTCCGTTAGAACAGTACTTTCTTTGATAGGTATCGGTAAAGTTATAAAGATCGTAACCTACGCAAGCACTATAGGTATCTGCTGGAATGTTATTTTGTGGTCCGCAAGCACCGCATTCAACTGCTGATGACACGCAAGACCCATAGCTAGTAGAGGTATTTGGTACGCATGCNCCGTTATAATAGGAGATGACTACATTCTGTAAACCGCTAGAACAAATAGAGGTAGATACAGAAATTTGTGAGTTGGTTGTAGAAGTAGGGGTTGTGCAATCTACGACTGGATCCCCACCAGGGCCACCACCACCAGGTGCAATATAATTAAAGGTTTGTGCAGATAATAGCGGGACTCGACCATTAAATAATTGAATTGATGTGGCCCCAGCAGAACCTGCGGGCATAGTAAAGGTTACGGAGTTATTACTTTTATTCCAACCACCTATATTAGTTCCACCAACAGATATATTGGTAATTGCGCTAGGAAAACTTCCAGACACAGTAATTGTATATCCGCCAGAGGTGCTTCCGGAGGTTGGAGAAATACCGTAGATTGTAGAATCTTGTGCAGGATCTCCGCCCCCACCGCCGCCTGGAGGCGCATAATATGGTGCGTAGAAAGCTGGAATAGGCTCGCAGACAGTTCTCCAAGAGGTACCTACTTTTACGTAGGTTCCAGTTATGGTACGCCAAGTACCGTTAACTTTTACGCTACCGCACTCGTTATATTGATCTGCCGCGATCTCTTCCCAGTATCCGCCGACTTTTACATGGATAGACATGGCTTATGAATACTTCAGCCAAACATCTCCATCGCTACCACCTGATGGCGCAGAAGTAGAGACTGTAATATTTCTGATTACGTTAGAGTTTGTAGGTGCCAAAACTACTGAAGCACTTGCTACTGGAAGAGCTCCAATAGCAGCTGGGCTTATTGGATCATTTCCACCAATACCGTGCTGCACTGCGTGGATAAGGGAGGCGGCACCAATCGTGGTTGCGTCTAACTGCGGGGTACCAAAAGACTCCCATTGAGATTCTTCTTTATTCCATCTGCGTAATCCCATTAGTTCACTCCGTATACTAGAATTGTTCCACCGTTAAAATTTCCTGCTATGGTAGAGATATTAATAGAGGATACCGCTACACCAGGTGCTTGACCGCCCATAATTTCTACATAGCTGGTCAAATTGCTTACTGAGTCAGCATAATATCCTTCAAGCCGACCCCACATAGAAGAGGCACTGTGCTGTGCATCATATATCGTAAACTGTAGTTGGTTTACAGAAACACTAGCTTTTAAAAATGGAACGGTAAAGAATGCGTTTGTGGCAACTCCACCAGCATTTAAATATCCGGTTGTAGCACCATTTGTTCTAATAAGCACCGTTCCGCCTAGAGTGTTTGATAANCCGCGTANAACAACGTGCAAATCNTTATATTCAGGGCTAACAGCAAAAGTGATTNAATCGGTTCCAGTATTGGCGTCGATAGTTTGAATTAAGTTTTTTCCAGCATTGTTTAGCGCATCGGAATCTATCCATAGATCACCATCTACCGGATTAGTTGGGTTTACCAAACCTACGTGTAGGGTCTTACCAGGCTTATCATCAGTAAATTTAACTGGCCCGACTTCTTGGCCGTTTAATTGAATTGCCATTATGCAATCTCCGAACCAAACGCCTGGAAGCTAGCATTTGCGTTTGAAGCGTATACATAGATAGCGTCGTTAGCGCCCAAGGTAATACCCAGGGTGTAGCTAGCAGTGCTGTTTGCAGGAAGTGTAGCATCGTATACAAGGTACTGCTTTGTACTGTCCGCATCTCCTGATTGACGCAAAGAAATTCTATAAGTTAATGCTGTAGCGCCTCGGTTACATACCGCAAGGGTAGAAACAACCGTAGATAGTCCCGCACCTACTGGACCGTACAGAAGGGTAGGTGTAGTAGCCGTTGGGGCGGATTGAGCAAGAATCTTATACGTTGTCGCCATTAGGGCTCTCCTTAGAGTAAAAAGCTAGATTAATAATGAGGCGTTGATCTCTCGGATTCAATTCTACCGCTTTAGTTCCGTATTGCAGGGCTTTCTCAAACTTTCCTAGATTATAGGCCGAAATAGCTGCGTAGTCATAGGGAGCTGACCCCCAAGCAAACTCTTCACATAGATAGTCTAAAGGCTTCTCCTGTATAGATATAGCTAGCTCAGCTGCCTGGAGACAAGCTGTCCAAGCGGCATTTTCGTACAAAAGCTTAGCGGCGTCTACCAAAGGCTCACGTCTAGTGGGATCTTCCCGATGCGCTCTACCTAACCACTCGTGAGCAACTTGCCAATCAGATTCCATCTTAGCGATATACCTCATGGACGCGGCACGTTCTGGTTTCCAGGTAGCTTTAGGTAATTCTAGGTGTCGCTTAAACTCTTTAATAGAGTCTTCATAATGACCGTAGAAGAATAATTCGCGGGCGTAATAAAACGCATTTCTATCGTCATAGGGATCTTCTACAACAGACTGAGCTAATAGAGGCAGGTACTGAGACCTAGGCTTTGCATTATCAGCATGATGATGGATCTCTAAATCAATCCAGTGTTCAAGTTGAGTAATTCTATCTGTAGTTAGTACTTCGTGTACAGGGTGCTTCCAACGGTATCCGTGACGTGAGTGGATCTTGTCCCCGCCATATTGAAGACCAGGGGTACCGTCTTCTTTCCAGTTCCAGGTATATTTATATCTGGGCCTAGTTGTTTGTGTTGGGACAGCTTCTAGGTGAGCACGCCACCCAGGGACTAAAACTTCGTCGAGATCCAGAGCAATACAGTAGTCAATATCCCCAGGAATACAAGCGAGGCTAGCATTACGAGCATCATCAAATCTCCAAGGTTTAATTGATAGGGGCACTACGTTTATCCCAAGACTTTTAGCAAGGGCAACAGTCCCATCAGTAGAGCCAGTGTCAGCAATGAGTAGGTAGTCAGCTTCTTTAGCTGATTCATACCAGGCCTTTACAAACTGCTCTTCATTAAGAGCTATTGAATAAACTGCTATTTTCATAGTCCGCCCCCTAGAAAAATTTATTCTTCAGTATATACTAGGTCGTAACCTATTACGTTTCCTTCTTCATCGCGTACCTCGAACTTCTCAGCACCAGTCTCTGGATCAATTCCTAAGCTTACTTTACTCATGATAGCCTTCCCCACGGAATAACGGTTGTTGATGTAAATGAAGTGCTTGTAGCAGGTAGGTCAGTCTGCAAAGGCACGGCTCCAACTACTCTAGGAGACAAAGCTCCTATAGCAGCAGGTAGTGATGCAAAGGCTGTGTAGACAGTTCCTGGNGTAGCACCCACAAAGATAAATCCAAGAGCGTATCGGTTTCCAGCTTGTAGGGTGTAGTTTGCTGGGAAACCANCAGTTGTAGATAGGTTTCTAGTAAAGACAGTGTTGGTTGTTGTCAGCATAGAGGTGTCACTTGCTGTACGTGCAACTAGTGTTGCAGTAGTACCGTCAAAAGTGTACAAACCAATACGTACTAGGGAAGCGCCAGATGCCGCTGTGTTAGCTGAAACAACTGATAATGCGCTAATGGTTGCATTCCAAAGCGGGGTAAAGAAGGTTAAATACGCAGTACCGCTAGAAACAGTTGCGCTTGAGTTTCCGGTACGTGGATACACATCTACGATAGATGTAGTTTGATTCTTAGCTCCAGCTAGATAATCAACTAAATCAAAGTTAGCTAAATCAAAGGCAATAGTTTGAGTTCCAGAATCATAGGTAACTGGAGAAGTTGCACTAACAACTCCCTGAGATCCGGTTGGTCCGGTAGGGCCAGTAGATCCTGTTGGACCTGTAGGTCCNGTTACATTTGAATNTGCGCCTGTTGCACCTGTNGGTCCGGTAGGTCCTGTAGGTCCTAAATNTCCTTGTGGACCAGTTGGGCCAGTAACAGTTGATTCAGCTCCTGTAGGGCCGGTAGGACCTTCTGGACCGGTAGGTCCAAGAGGACCTTGTGGTCCAACAATTTGTCCTACGCTGTACCAAGAAGTTCCATTCCAAACATATAGATCGCCATCTTCATCAACAATGTATGCGTCATTTAATGTGTTACCGGTTGAAGGTAGGTTTGCAACTAATGCAACACTTCCAATTAAATTAACAGCAACACCTTGTGGACCTGTAGGGCCTGTTGCACCGGTGGGACCAGTTACGGTTGAATCTGCACCAGTAGGTCCTGTTGGACCGGTTGGGCCCGTCACACCTTCTGGGCCAGTCGGTCCGGTTACAGTTGATGGCGCACCAGTTGGGCCAGTTACACCTTGCGGTCCAGTTGGACCTGTTGGTCCTTGTGAACCGGTAGGACCAGTTACAGTTGATGGTAGTCCAATTGGACCAGTTGCTCCTGTAGGACCAGTTACACCAGAAGAATACGGAAGAGAGTTCCAAGGTGATAGACCATTACCAACTTTAAAACGTCCAGTGTCGTACTCATAGCCAGCTTCTCCTTGAGAAAGAATTGGGTTAGCAGAAGTCCATGCTGATGCTGTATCACGTCTAAACTGAATTTTAACTGCCATGATTATCCGTTCACGTTTCCTGCGTTGATAGTTATGGTTCCGCCATAAATTGTATTTGACGCACCACCGTCAATGTTCGCATTCTCTGGTCCAGTTGGTCCTGTAGAACCAGTTGGTCCAGGAACAGTNGATACCGCTCCTGTAGGTCCTGTCGGTCCTGTAGGNCCNGTAGGTCCTGGAACAGTAGATACTGCACCTGTCGGACCAGTAGGTCCTAAAGGTCCTGTGGGCCCGGTTGGGCCTAGATCTCCTTGAACACCTTCGGAGATAAGTAAACGCCAGACTGCACCAGTCCAGTACCACGTGGTCTGTCCAGCAGTAAACTGTTGGTTTACTGTCGGATTATTTGGGAAGTCAATGGCCATAGTTAGTTAGTATAGGGCTTAAGTATTGATTAATACCAGTCTAAGTTAGTCTTTTTAACGTGGCCAACCTTAATTCTTGGGTCTGCATAAACCTTAAACCCTGCCCTAATAACCTTTTGGATAAACGATATATCTTCAGACAGCATCTCTACAGTAAACTCTGTATCAGAGGTCTGTTTTCTTACAGACCCGTGCTCAAACCAAGGCCTCTCTACCGCCTCAAACACTCCCCGCTTAATACACATAAACCCAAGCCCAGCCCCAGAAATTTCAAATGGGGCGGAGTATTGAGAAACCTCATTTTTAAGCATGGCTCTTATACCAGTTGTAAACGATTCTGAGGCGGTGCTTTTATTTGTATCTCTAAGAACTGTNGTTGTCTCTCCATCTGACTGGAGGTATATGCCGGAGACTAAGTCATACTCTGAGTAGTACANGTCTAAGAAATNTTCAGATTCCCAGTAAATGTCAGAGTCAATTAGAAATAGTTTGTCATACGTTGCTTGGCTACTTAGTGGAGAAGCATAGTTGTTATTAAGGCCAAAGGTAGTTCTTCCTAAAACTGTGTTCTCCCTAGCTATGGCAACGTCTGAAAACCCTACGCTAGAAAAAGCCCAAGAAATTCCTTGAGACTCTAATGCTCGCACTGTAGCTAGTAGAGATATTACATATCGATTCTCCATGTTATAGCCCGGAGTCATAATAATTACGTTGTAGTGCTCCATAAGTTTTTCTCCTGAAATAGAAATAGGCGGGTCATATAGACCCGCCTACTCTACCCTACTTTTAAACTATTCTGCTACTGCGTCAGCTTCCCAACGTGTTGGGTGTAGTTCGTCAAGCTCTGTTCCAGCTAGTGGAAGAAAAGCTTCTCCGTCCCATTCGCAACCAATGGCTACTTTGTCAGCGCCTTCTTGGTCAGATACTTCAACAACTTCTTCAATTCCGTAAAAAACAGACTGAGCAAGTTCTTCAGCGTAATCTGCAGAATCAGCAATAAGCAGTTGACCTACTTTTGAGTCTTGATCGATAAGTGCATACTTTTTTGTCATATTAATGGTCTCCTATTAATTCATGAATTCGAAGATAACAATACCCTGATCACCGTGACGTGGCCAATCACCAAACTGATGGTAATCAATATCACCATAGTTAGTGGTGTTACGGTTTTGCATGCCGCCCTTCCAAGCAGCACCGCCATTTCCGTAAGGAAGTTCACGGTAGTGTGAGATACCCTCATTGTAGAAGTAACGGGAGCTAGACTCTGTATTTGCAAAGTTTGCATATCCACAACCAGGGCCGCCTGCAGCAAATCCCGATACATGTGGCTTTGAGCCTTCAATACGGAAACGAGCATAGTTACTTGAGTCCATACCGTGAAGATAGAGTGCAGATGTTCCAGACATACCACCCGATGGGCGTTGGAAGTGTGAGTTTACTGGCATGCGGTATGCAAATGTACGCCAGATACCACCACCATTCTGACCAACGAAGCCTTGACCATCTGTTGAAGCATACGGAGTTGTACTGCTAAGACCACGGAATACTTCGCGGTAAGGTTGACCGCCAGCTCCACCACCGTCTCCACCAAATATAATTGAGCTTCCGTCGGAATCGTTACCGTGAGATGTTCCATAGCCACCTTGGTGTCCACCTGGTCCACCAAATCGTGCCTGAAGCCATCCGCCAGTACCTTCGTCAGTTGCGCGGCCTCCGCCACCTCCACCACCTGCAACAATACCCACAGAGTGACGAGTTAGATCAGAAATACCCATAGCAGATGTAGAAAGGCCAATTGCGTTTAGACGTGTTAGGTAACTTGTATACGCAGCACCTGTCCAGTATCCGCCAGAATCTTTTGAGTACTGCCAAGCACAGTTTACTTCCTGGCTTACATATGCTCCATAGATTGAAGAGAATTGGTTAGTAGNGGGTACTCGCATAGAGATCTTTAACTTACCGCGAGTAGTTCCTNCNGGAGATGTTGCAGAGTTAGAGTACTTATTATCAGCGGTAGTTGCATAGCTAAATGTCGCAAGGTTTGCAGTATTTAGTTGGTTTCCGGAGGAGTCATACCATTCAAGAGTTACTTGAACAGTATTGTTTGAATTACCCAAACGAGTATATACGCCGTAATAGTGAAGAACTCCTGGATCTGTATCAAAGAAATCTGAATAATATGTGTAGTACGCATCTCCAGATGTGGAGTAATGAGTAAGTCCGTAAGAAGACTTAAACTGTCCCTGGAAGTTTGGAGCGTCATCTACCATAAAGTGACGGTTACGAAGATACTGGTTAGTAGTACTGTTGTAGTCTGAACGGAATTGGCTAACTGAACCAGTTCCAAAATTACCGCCCCAACCTGTTGTGTCGTAACCACCATAAAGGTTAGTCCAGAAAGGATTGCGAAGAAGGTTTACTGGGCGTGCGTTTGAGTTACCAATAATGGTGTCTCCGCCACGTCCGCCGTTTGAAGACTCAGCGCCTGATTGTCCACCAGCACCAATAACAATTGGAAGGTTACCTGTGATAGCGAGGTCACGAACGACAACTGCTCCGCCTCCACCACCTGCTGCTGCGTATCCCTGGCCTCCGCCTCCGCCCCCACCTACTGCAGTACAACGAACCCAAAGAGGATTAGATTCACCGTAACCAGCTGGAAGAGTAAAAGTTCCAGAAGAGGTAAACATTTGTCGCTTTGATGTGGCAGAGCCACTAGCGGGATATTGAAGAAGACCCATGTTATGCGATCTCCATTCCAGAGATGTGTAGACGCAAACCAACAGCTGAAGCAAGTGCTGAAATAGTTTCAGTTGCGTCCAAGACCTGCTTTAGGTCAATTGCAAGGATACCGTTTGCAGATACTGCAGCTGCTGAAATTACATCAACACCTGCCAACTTAACAGTAGCTGTTACAGCTGCTGCAGTTGTATTTGTAATAACAATGTTAGTTACTACAGTGGTTGTTGATGAGGGAACAGTGTACTGCGTTACTTCGCTTGCAGTAATTGCACCGCGTGCAAGTTTCTTTACTATATTTGCCATTTATTACGTTACCTCCTAAGTAACTATTAGTTCTTACCAGTTGGTATAGAAGTTTAAAACGCACCCATTAAGCTAAGAACAAAGTTATTTTGTTCTGTAAGGTCAACATAACCTTTTGTAGTTAGTTCGGTTGAGCTCTGTGCTTCACGAGTTACTTTAAATGCCTGAGCCTGAACAATGTCATAGACAAGACCTGCTTGAGCAGTGTTGATTGTGTTNGTAGGTCTTGTAGTAATGTTCGAAGCAAACTTCCAGATGTCGTTGTCTGAAGCATCGCGGAAGAATGCGGAGTACTTAGTACCACTGTTTACATACTCAACTACAAAAGCCCCGTCTACTGCGTCTGCTGNGTTTCCATCAGCAACAAAGATCATAGGGTCTGTAACAGCAATATTTGCAGTTTCAACTGTTGTTCCGCCACCAGTAAATGTAATAGTACCGGTGATGTTTACGTTACCACCAACATTTACGTTACCAGTAACGCCCATACCTCCGGCTACTACAAGAGCACCGGTTGTTGGTGANGTAGACTGGGTAGCAATTTCAACGTGAACTGTTTGATCTGGAATGATAACCATCTGAGTATTGTCAGATGCAAGACCACCAGCAGCAAAAATAATCTTGTTTTCAGTNCCGTTATCTGAAGTTGCAAATACTAGGTTACCTTTNCCNGTGGTGTTTGCTGTTGCAACACCTGCAGGAGATACTGCGGTAGATGTAACGTTTGCATTAGTCTTTGAATAAGTAAGAGTATTTGTTGTTGGAGTTGTTGCAATTGTATATGTACCGTTAAATACACCGTCAACTCCAGTGATAATTACTTGCTGACCAGGTAGGAAGCCGTGACCTACTGAAGTAGTAAGGGTTGCTACGTTATTTGTTAAAACTTTTGTTACAACAGATGCCGTCTTTACTTTCGGAGCTTCAAAGAAAATATATCCGTCATTTGGTCCGGTAATAGTAAACTCTGGATCAGCAAAGTTACTTGAAGTAATACCCATATCAATGTAACCAGCTTCATCGGTACCATTGTTTGCGTACGCAATAAAGTCTGTAGATGAGTTTGCTCCGCCACCTTTATTTTGGAAAGCAATCTGTGCATAATCTGGGGTGTTAATACTTGCAANAATTGCNGGATCTTGAAGACCTGCGTTTGTTTCAAATGTTTGAGCTTGATCTCCAACGTATAGCTTGCCAACATTTGCTGGAGCACTTCCGTCTAGGATATCTGCTAGATATCCGCTTAGAGTTGCTTGTGCATCAGCAGTCGCAGCTACTAGGTCATTTATTCCAAGCAAGTTGCCGAGAGTTTCTAGGGCTTTGGCTACGTATACAAGATCTTGAGCTGTGTAACTAGCCGCAGAAAGAGATGAGGTAATCTCGGCTTTTACAGCATCAATCTGCGTGTTTAACGCTGAATAGGTTGGCATTATTTATCTCCTTCGAAGGTGTTACCCATCAAGTTAGTATAGGCGGTAAAACTCATTATATATCCCTTAATATCCAGAAGTTGGGGCAAAGATGTTTAAACCTAGCCAGCGGTCGTTACGTATGAGGTTTATAGCGGCGGTTACGTCTCCAGAGGAGCTTACAGCCTGAATTGCTGCATCTCTAGCGGTATTTATACCACTAACAGCGTTATTTAGGGCTGAAGTGCCTGAAGAAGATATTACCCCCACCGCATCTTGCTGTAGTTGGGTTATGGCGGTGGTAGCCGTATTAGCTGCGGTTGTTATAGAGGCTAGGGATGAGTTTACTAGGGCGATGATATCCGCAGTATTGGTCTCTCCAAGCTCAGCTAAAAGACCATTAATAGTGGTAATAGCGGGGTTGGCAACTGCGTTAAAGTTTGTAATTGCGGTTGTGGCTGCCGTATTGAGGTTAGTGGTAGCTGTGGTCACAATACCGTTTAGGTTTGTTTGAGCGGTTGTAACACCAGAGTTAAGAGTTGTAACGGCTGCGTTTGCGGAGTTAGTTACCTGTCCTTGCTGGTAGGTACCTTCTGCGATAACTCTAGTAAGTGCTAGGTTGGCTACTGCCGCCTCCAGCGCCTTCATCTGGATTAGAAGATCTTTATTATCAATGTTTGTTGCAACGCTATTAACTTTTGCAGTAATAACCGCTTCTAAAGCTGAGAAATCTGGATTGATTGGCACCGTGTCTCCTTATAGTCCTGCTAAAGCAACTGCTTCAATGAACGCAACATCGGAAATGATGCGTACTTCAGAGCTAGCTTCATCGAATGTTACGGTAAGACCTTGATGATTCGCATGGTCAAACGCAGAAACAATTACTGGAATAATATCTTGGATAGGTCCTGCTGGTCCTGTAGGTCCAGTAGGTCCTACTGGGGCAGCACCTACCTCAATCCAGTAACTGTCGTACCAAATGTAGGCGGAACCGTCCGTTGGGTTAAACCACGCATCTCCATTAGCTGCCCCTGTTGGAGGCGTTTCTGAAGTATACGAGAAGGCACCTGTTGGTCCTGTAGATCCAAGGCCACCTGTAGGTCCAGTAGGGCCTGCTTCTCCAGTTGGACCGGTAGGTCCTGTTACAGCTGGGCCTGTAGGACCAGTAGGTCCCACAACGCCTGAGTTAATTACTACAAGTATTACGTCGTGGCCGTTGGCAAAGTTTGTAGTGCCAGTTCCAGCTGATGCATCAAGTGTTACCGGTAAAGATATGTACGAGTTATTGACAAGGGTAGGAGTTCCAGAGATTGTCCACTTTTGGTAGTTTGCCGAATCATTTTCATCTTGAACAATGATGTGGTCATTTGCCTTTAGGATGGCTAGGAAAACATCAATATCTAATGAATCTCTTGTAAGGTGGCTTACAGAGATTGTTGTCGAGTTAACCTGTGTTGAATTATTCCACTGCAACTGCCCAGAAGTAGGGATTCCAGTGATACCTGTATGAGCGTTGTATTTATATAAACTTGAAGATTGACCCGGCGCACCGGCTGCACCCGTAGCACCAGTAGGTCCTGTAGGTCCAACTTCTGTTGACGCTGCACCTGTCGGACCGGTAGGTCCTGTAGGTCCCGTGTCGCCAGTACTTCCCGTAGGACCGACATTACCAGCGTAATATTCAGTCCATGACGAAGTTCCTGGTGGGTAACCTTGATTGCCGGGATTGCTTACTCTTATAAATAATTGTCCTGGAGTTCCGTAAGGGTTTCCATCAGTGCTTACAATATCTCCAACAGCGTATTCCCCAGCATTGCTGTAGTAACCTACATAATTAGGAAATGTTCCTGCCGCACCCGTGGCACCTGTAGGTCCAACTCCACCTGTTGCACCTGTAGGTCCAGTAGCTCCCGCTAAACCTGTTAAACCAGTTTCACCTTGAGGACCTGTTGGTCCAGTATCTCCTGACGCACCCGTAGGGCCAGTAGACCCAACTGCACCGGTAGCGCCGGTAGCACCCGTAGGTCCTTGAATATTTCCAGCGTTGTTCCAAGAAGAACCAGTCCAGATATAGAGAGTTCCGTTAATTAAATAACCATCTCCAACATCACCTGTTGGGTGTGCGGCAACTAATTCAGCAAAAGTGTTGTATGACCCTAGTAAAGTTAAACCTTGCCCTATAGGGCCAGTCGCTCCGGTAGGGCCTGTAGAACCTTGGACACCATGAGGTAGATATATATCCCACTCAGCAGTGTTACCTACTGGATCATTTAATCCGCCGTTTGCTTTTGCAATATATAAATTACCATCAGAGCCGGATACAACAGCGATTCCGCTGATATACCCATTTCCATTTATATAATTACCTAAGTAAACAAAACCAGTTCCCGTAGCACCTGTTGGTCCTGTAGGTCCTTCTAAACCAACCTCACCTTGTGGTCCTGTTGGTCCTTGAATTCCTTCAGCTCCAGTTGGTCCAGTCGGACCAACTTCACCTTGTAAACCTTGTTCACCAGTTAAACCAATATCTCCTTGAGGTCCAGTAGGTCCTAGATCTCCTGTTGCTCCTGTGGGACCAGTAGGTCCAGTATCTCCAACATCTCCTTGAGGTCCAGTTGCGCCAATTGGTCCTGTTGGTCCTTGAATTCCTTCAGGACCTGTAGGTCCAGTCGATCCTTGTGC
>JGI25930J51415_1000155_pt1 | contig 13868 bp, 14 predicted proteins | sample LauGreFa1BDMLBDN_2_FD_51415 | JGI IMG/M metagenome (IMG submission 51415) | reverse complement strand
AATACAAATGATTTTGTCGCTTCACTCAAGACCAAAGTTTTGCTGAATTGAATATGTGGAGATTGAACTTCGCCTTGCAACTGAACGGCAATGGGGTGACCGGCTGCATCAAGAAGTCCCACTGATACAGGAATGACAAAAGCTTCTTTGTGAGCCTGGTCAGCTGTGGCGGCACAGGACTGCGACAAGGTGAGGGTGTAGGTTTGGGCGTCGCTGTTGAAAACACCTTCTGCTTGCAATCTAGGCGTACCCGATTGGCTGTACCAGCGTTTAAATTGGGGCAACAGATGCGCCAAGGGTGAGTTAGGGTTGGCGTCAGCGATGGCTTGTGCAAAGTCGTCGCACGTTACTGCTTGTCCATCATGCCGTTCAAAGTAAAGCGTCATGCCCTTGGCAAACCCTTGTTTGCCTTCTTCGTCGCCAGGTGCGCTGACCAAGGTCTGCATCATGCGCACAACTTCCGCACCTTTTTCATAAATGGTGACGGTGTAGAAGTTGTTAATTTCAACGTAGCTGTCGGGCCTGACGGGGTGTGACATGGGGCCAGCATCCTCAGGGAACTGAACGGTACGAAGCACGCGCACATCTTCAATGCGCTTGACGGCGCGTGCACTTTGGATGCCCGCCATGTCTTGGCTGAACTCTTGGTCGCGGAAAACGGTCAAACCCTCTTTGAGGGAAAGTTGGAACCAATCTTGGCAGGTGATTCGGTTGCCTGTCCAATTGTGAAAATACTCATGGCCAACGACACTTTCAATGTTGGCATAGTCAGCGTCGGTTGCTGTGGCAGGGTTGGCCAGCACGTATTTGGTGTTGAAAATATTGAGGCCTTTATTTTCCATGGCGCCCATGTTGAAGTCGCTGGTGGCCACAATCATGAAGCGTTCGAGGTCAAGTGGCAGACCGAAGCGGGCTTCATCCCACACCACACTGGCCATGAGGGAGTTCATGGCGTGTTCGGTTTTGTCCAAATCTCCGGGTCGAACAAAAACTTGCAGCAAGTGTTCTTTGCCTGATCGAGAAACAATGCGTTGCTCTCTGGCGACCAATTTGCCGGCGACCAAGGCAAACAGGTAACAGGGTTTTTTGTGGGGGTCTGTCCATTTGGCGAAGTGACGACCTTCTTCCAATTGGCCTTGCTCCATTAAATTGCCATTGGACAAAAGAACGGGGTATTGCTGGACATCAGCACGCAAAGTCACGGTGTAACTGGCCATCACATCGGGGCGGTCCAAGAAGTAAGTGATGCGCCGGAATCCTTCTGCTTCACATTGCGTGAAGAAGGAGTCGTTGCTGACATACAAGCCAGACAATTGCGTGTTTTTGGAAGGATTGCAAGTCGTGAAAATTTCCAAGTCAAAGGCATCGTTGCCTTCGGGCAAATTTTCAAGAACCAGTTGATTGCCGTCCATTTTGAAGGAGGTTCCTGCGCCATTGACCATGACGCGGGCCAAGTTCAGATCCTCGCCGTCCAAGCGCAGTGCTTGGGCCGCCACATCGGGGTTGCGGCGCATGCGCATCTTGTTCAGAACGCGCGTTTTGGCGGGGTCTAAGTCAAATGTTAGATCAACGGTATCGATCCAAAACGCAGGCGCGGTGTATTCAACGCGCCGAATTGTTTTTGATTGTTCTTCAAGCATCACAAAAAATCTCCATGGGTTGGGTTGAAGCGCTGGCAAGGCCTGAGCTTTCAAACCCCTTGTTTGAGCGAGGCTTCAATGAATGCGTCCAAGTCGCCGTCCAATACTTTTTGAGTGTTAGACGTTTCAACGTTGGTGCGTAAATCTTTGATTCGACTTTGATCGAGCACATAACTGCGAATTTGATGACCCCAGCCCACATCGGTTTTGGTATCTTCCAATTTTTGTTGGGCTTCCATGCGTTTTCGCATTTCGAAGTCGTACAAGCGTGAGCGCAAGCGTTTCCATGCCACATCACGGTTGCTGTGCTGACTTCGGCCGTCTTGGCACTGAACCACAATGCCTGTGGGGATGTGCGTCAAGCGAACTGCAGAATCGGTTTTGTTGATGTGCTGACCCCCTGCACCACTTGCACGAAAGGTGTCGGTGCGAACGTCTGCAGGGTTAATGTCAATCTCAATGGAGTCATCGACTTCGGGGTACACGAAAATACTGGCGAAGCTGGTGTGGCGTCCGCCCGATGAGTCGAAGGGTGACTTTCTGACCAAGCGGTGCACGCCCGTCTCAGTGCGCATCAATCCAAAGGCGTAATCACCTTCAAATTTAAGGGTGGCGCCCTTGATGCCCGCGACGTCGCCGGCGGACTCGTCTTCTACCGTGACTTTGAAACCTTTGCGTTCAGCGTATTTCAAGTACTGCCGCATGAGCATGCTGGCCCAATCGCAAGCTTCTGTGCCGCCAGCGCCTGCTTGTATGTCGACAAATGCATTGCATGAGTCGGCTTCATTGTTGAACATGCGCCTGAATTCAAGCTGTTCCACAATGGCAGACAACTTCTTACCTTCAACTTCAATGGTGAGCAAGCCTGCGTCATCGCCTTCTTCTTTGCTCATCTCAAACAACTCGCTGTTGTCAGAGAGCTCAGAGGTCAGAGTGTTGAGCGTGACGACCACCCCATCAAGGGCTTTTTTCTCTTTGCCCAACTCTTGGGCTTTCTTGGGGTCGTTCCAGACCGTGGGATCTTCGAGCGATGCGTTGACGGTTCTTAGACGTTCGGATTTGGCATCGTAGTCAAAGATACCTCCGTAAGTCTTCGGTGCGGGTTGCCAGGTCGGCTAATTTCGCGCCAATTTGATTGATGTGTTCTGCGTCCATGAGATGGGGTGTCCGAATCTAGTAAAGAAGTGATTTTCTCATGCTTAGAGGCCCATTGGGATGCCAGTCAGGCCAAAAAGTCTTCTAGAAGTTGGGCCAATGCCTCGGCTTGGTCATGGTGCAGCATGTGCCCCGCATCTTGCAGCGTGGCTATTTTCAAGTCTGTCACGGCTTTAAGGCGTTCATGGAACTCTTCTAAGGTGAATTTTCCCTTCCACCATTGTGTCAAAGAGTCGTCTGAAGCTTCTACCACCAAGGTCGGTGCTTTGATTCTTTTGTAAATTTCAAGAACTTCATCAACGCGGTAAAGGTAGGGGTTGACCACCTTGTGGGCAGCATCTCCCAAAATTCGCCATTGGCCTTGCGCATCAGTTTGCGCCCAATGCTGGGTCAGCCAATCGGCCTTGTCTTGCGAAAGGCGTTGGTTGGTTTTCATCAGCCTTTGGGCCACGGCTGCTGCATCTGGGTAGGGTTTCAGGTCCAACTCTCCTTTTTGAAAGGCTTGAAGTTCGTCCAACCATTGGCCCAAGCGGCCTGGGGCTTGCGATGGGCGGGTGGCCGCCATGCCAAAGCCTTCTAAGTTGACCAAGCGGCGAATTCGATCGGGGCGGGCGCCTGAAAACATCATGACCACATTGCCGCCCATGCTGTGGCCCACCAAGTCGATGCTTTGTTCAGGGCACAGTTGAAAGAGCAGGGCGTCCAAATCGCCCAGATAGTCGGGCAGCCAGTAGCTGTCGGTGGCGGGTCCTGTGGTCAGGCCGTAGCCGCGCCAGTCGGCCGCCAGAATGCGACGGCTTTGAAAAAACGCCTCGCTGAAAGAATCCACCATGAATTGCCAAGAGGCCGCCACATCCATCCAGCCGTGGGCCAAGACCACGGGGGGAAGGCTTGATTGGGGATTGCCCCACTCACGAACATGGTANTGATGCCCTCGCAAAGGGACAAAATGGCTAGTAGAGTGGCGTTTAACTTGGTACATACTTCGAGATCATAAGGAGGCAGGGAATGCGTGTCAGTCACCCGAACGACGCTTACGAGNCGGTCCACCAACAATTTGCTTGGCAAGTACCCGCAAAATTCAACATGGCAGAGGTTTGCTGCGGCCGCTGGGCCCGTTCACCCCAACACCAACATGAAGTGGCCATTTTGGAGCATCAGACAGGGGGTCAAGCACCGCTGACGTGGACTTTTGCACAATTGCAATCGGCCGCCAATTTGCTCAGCGCACAGCTTGTGGCCTTGGGTGTCCAAAAAGGGGACCGCGTTGCCATCGTGATGCCGCAGCGGTTTGAAACGGCTGNTGCCTACGTGGCTGTTTTGCAAATGGGTGCTGTGGCCATGCCGCTGTCCATGTTGTTTGGGCCTGAAGCTTTGGCGTTTCGGGTGGCCGACAGTGGAGCTGCTGTAGCGCTTTGCGACGAGCTTTCATCACCTGTCTTGATGGCCTTGAAAAAAGAGTGCCCTGGGTTAAAGACGGTTTTGAATGTTCCCAAGGATTTGAAATCCCAAAAATCCAAATTGTTAGGGCAGAAAAAATTCAGACCCGTTCAAACCAAAGCAGAAGACCCAGCCATCTTGATTTACACCAGCGGCACCACAGGCAATCCGAAGGGCGCACTGATTCCTCAGCAAGCACTGATTGGCAATTTAACGGGCTTCGTTTGCAGTCAAAATTGGTTCGGCTTTGAGCCGCATGCATCGTCTGAGGTCAACCTTTCGAAGCACGCGTTACCAACCGGATCGCAAGCCATTTTTTGGTCGCCTGCCGATTGGGCTTGGACCGGGGGCCTGATGGATGCGTTATTGCCTTCGCTTTATTTTGGGCGGCCCATTGTGGCATTCAAAGGTCGCTTCAGTCCCGAACTTGCTTTTGAAATTTTGCACACGCATGGCATCACGCACAGTTTTTTATTTCCCACTGCTTTAAAAGCCATGATGAAGGCGCAAGCGCATCCACGTCAGCATTACAAAATTGTATTGAAGGGTTTGATGAGTGCGGGCGAGGCTGTGGGTGANGCCGTGTTTGCCTACTGCCGTGATGAGTTGGGCGTGGTAGTGAACGAAATGTTTGGCCAAACAGAGATCAATTATGTGGTGGGCAATTGCCAGGTGTTTTGGCCTTCTAAAGCAGGCAGCATGGGGCGCGGCTATCCTGGTCATCAAGTGGCTGTGATAGATGAGCAAGGACATATTTGCAAAACTGGCGAAGCGGGCGAGGTGGTCGTGAATCGTTTCGATCGGCATGGCCAGCCCGACCCTGTTTTCTTTTTAGGCTATTGGAAAAATCCTTCAGCCACGCAAGCCAAATACACAGGTCAGTGGTGTCGAACTGGCGATGTGGCCATTGAAGATGAGGATGGGTATCTTTGGTACCAAGGTCGAACCGATGACATGTTCAAATCCGCAGGCTATCGAATTGGCCCTGGTGAAATTGAAAATTGTTTGGTCAAACATCCTGCAGTGATGAACGCAGCTGTGGTGCCCAAACCCGATGCCGACCGGGGTGCTTTGGTCAAAGCCTATGTGGTCTTGTCGCCAGAGTTTGTAGCGCAACGAGCCGCTGCCCAAGATGTCCAACATTTTGAAAGCCGTCTGATTGAAGATTTGCAGCGACACGTGCGTGGCTTACTGGCTCCCTATGAATACCCCAAAGAAATTGAATTCATTGAGCAATTGCCCATGACCACAACGGGTAAGGTACAGCGCCGTTTCTTGCGTTTGCAAGAAGAGGAGCGTGCGCGCCAAAACACCAAAATGTAAACTTTGACAATGGTTTGTGATTCAAAGGTCAGTTGAATTGAAATAGGTTTTACACTCTGACCCAATCTAATTTGTTACCAGCAGTTTTAATCAAGATGAAAAAAATCACTCTCGGCTCGTCAGATCTTCTGGTTACGCCCATTTGTTTAGGCACCATGACCTTTGGTGAGCAAGTGGCAGAAAAAGAAGCGCATTCAATTTTGGACCGCTCGCTTGACCTGGGCGTGAACTTCTTGGACACCGCAGAAATGTATTCAGTACCCGCCAAAGCAGAAACCTGCGGCGCAACTGAAAGCATTCTGGGTAATTGGTTTGCTACCAAGCCGGGTGCTCGCCAAAAAATGGTTTTGGCCACCAAAGTGGCGGGTCCTTCCAGGGGCATGCCTTGGGTTCGAGAAGGAACAGGCATGACGCCGCAAGACATTTTGAATTCATGCGATGCCAGCCTCAAGCGCTTGCAAACAGATGTGATCGATCTGTATCAAATTCACTGGCCAGAGCGTCACGTGCCCGCTTTCGGTGCCATGTATTTCGATCCCACCAAAGCCGCCATTGAAACCAGCATTCATGAGCAGCTCGAGGCCATGGCCAAGTTGGTCANGGCAGGCAAGGTGCGTTACATCGGTCTTTCCAACGAAACNCCATACGGTACTCACGAATTCATTCGACTGGCAGAGCAACACGGTTTGCCGCGCGTTATGACGGTTCAAAATCCATATTGTTTGGTCAATCGCACGTTTGACAATGCNATGGACGAAACTTGCCACCGTTTGGGNGTGTCTTTGCTGGCTTACTCTCCCTTGGGTTTTGGTTCTTTAACCGGTAAATACGATCAAACAGGCTTAGAGGGGGCGGGTGCACCGATGGGGCGCTTGGCCAAGTACGAGTCTGTGCGAAAACAACGCTGGGCACGCCCAAGCACTTTGGAGGCTGCGCGTTTGTACAACCAATTGGCGCGGGACAATGGCATGACGCCCACTCACATGGCGCTGGCGTTTTGCTATACGCGTTGGTCGGTGGCCAGTACCATCATTGGCGTGACCTCAGTGGCGCAATTGGAAGAAGACGTGAAGGCTTGGGGCACAGAATTGTCAGCCGATGTGTTGTCAGCAATTGATGCTATTCGCTTGATTCACCGCGATCCCGCAACCTGATTCAGGCGTGAAAAAGATCGCCTTCAATGTTCGCACTAGAATAATTGCCAATGCCTGAACATATCCTTTCCATTTTGCTGCATCCGCTGTGTATTGTGATCGGGTCGTACTTGCTGGGCTCCTTGAGCTTTGCTGTCATCGTGAGTCGCATCATGGGACTTTCTGATCCCCGGTCTTACGGCAGTCAAAATCCTGGCGCTACCAATGTGCTTCGATCGGGCAACAAAAAAGCTGCCATCTTGACCTTGTTGTTTGATGCATTGAAGGGTTGGCTGCCAGTTTTCTGGGTGATTCAGTATGGTGCCGCTTTGGGTGTGGGAGAGAGTACCGCCGCTTTAGCGGGTGTTGCTGCTTTCATGGGACATTTGTACCCCGTGTTTTTTAAATTCCAAGGCGGCAAAGGTGTCGCAACAGCGCTCGGTGTTTTGATGGGTGTCAATCCTTGGTTGGGATTGGCCATCGCCCTGACTTGGATTGCTGTGGCGTGGTTCTTCCGATATTCTTCCTTGGCCGCTTTGTTGGCTGCCCTCCTTGCGCCTGTTTATTACACCTTGGGTGGCGATATTTTGTGGCCATTGCAAAGCCCTTTGCTGGGCTTGCTGTGTTTAATGAGCATCTTATTGGTCTGGCGCCACAGAGAAAATCTGAACCGATTGCTCGCTGGCACTGAATCCAAGTTGGGTGCTAAGAAAGAGGCAACATAAGCAGGCTTCCTTGACTTCGTGCAGCTCTGTAAAAAGCGCCTTGAGGCGCTTTTTTTCATCAATCGCGAAAGTTGTTGAAGCTGATAGGAATCTCGGTGATGTCTTTGCGAAGCAAGGACATGGCCGCTTGCAAGTCATCGCGCTTTGCACCTGTCACTCGAACAGCGTCTCCTTGAATTGAAGCCTGCACCTTCAGCTTGCTCTCTTTCAAGGCTTTTTGAATCTTCTTGCTGTCTTCAGTGGCAATGCCATTGCGGACTTTTAAAACTTGCTTGACTTTATCGCCGCCCATTTTTTGCACGTCGCCTTTGTCAAGGAAGCGGACATCGACACCGCGCTTGGCCATTTTGTTAAGCAAAACTTCGTCAATTTGTGTGAGTTGAAAGTCGGCATCGCCAAACAAAGTAATTTCTTTGTCTTTCAGCTCGATGGCTGCAGAAGTGCCTTTGAAGTCAAAGCGAGTGGCAATCTCTTTGGCGGTGGTGTCAACCGCATTTTTTACTTCAACCATGTTAGGTTCGCAAACGGTGTCGAAAGATGGCATAGGGTTTAACAATCAAGTCAGAGAATGCGACAATTCTCCCATGAACGTGACCCAAAACGTACCCCTTCAGACTTACAACAGCTTTGGCATAGTGGCCAAGGCCTATTCTTTGGTGCGAATTCGGTCTGAGTCAGACGCCCTAGAGGTGCAAGAACACCTGAAAAATAGCCAAGAAGAGCATTGTGTGTTGGGGGGCGGCAGCAACATTGTTTTAACCGGCGATGTGAAGCCTCTGGTTCTTAAAGTCGAAATTCTGGGTAAGCAACTGGTTTCAGAAACCGACAAGGCCTGGATTGTGGAGGCGGGTGCGGGTGAAGACTGGCACGAGTTTGTAGCCTGGACTTTGTCACAAGCATGGCCTGGCCTTGAAAACATGGCCCTGATTCCTGGCTCTGTGGGTGCTTCACCCGTGCAAAACATTGGTGCATATGGCGTTGAGCTTCAAGATCGATTTGACTCATTGGACGCACTCGATTTGGTCACAGGTCAAATATTCACACTCAACGCCGCGCAATGCGCTTTTGGTTACCGTGATTCTGTTTTTAAGCATCAAAGCAGCGGACCGAACGGCATTGGTCTGGCCGGTCGAAGCTTAATTTTGCGAGTGCGCTTTCATTTGCCTAAAGCATGGAAGCCCGGTGGTGGGCTATTTGGACTTGGAGCGCAAAATGGCCGAGACGGGCATTGCGAACCCAAATGCCCAACAAATATTTGATTGGGTTTGCGAAATTCGCCGCCATAAGTTGCCAGATCCTAAAGTCTTGGGCAATGCCGGTAGCTTCTTTAAAAACCCCACCGTCACGCCAGAGCAATGCGCCGACATCATTGCGCGCGATCCCAAGGTGGTTCACTACCCCATGCCCGACGGCAGCATCAAATTGGCTGCAGGGTGGCTGATTGATGCCTGCGGCTGGAAAGGCAAGAGCGTGGGCAATGCCGCTGTGTATGAAAAGCAAGCCTTGGTGTTGGTGAACCGAGGAGGCGCTACGGGCGGCGAAGTGGTCACCCTTGCCAAGGCCATTCAGACCAGCGTGTACGAACGATTCGGCATTCGCTTAGAACCCGAACCGGTCGTGATTTAAAGCTTATTTGCCACCTTCAAGCTTGAGCATTTCGGCGCCTTCGCCCAACGACAGCAAACCAGTTTGGGCATAGATGCCCAATTTGGCGCGTGTGTCCACGATGTCCAAATTGCGCATGGTGAGTTGGCCAATGCGATCCAAAGGTGTGAACATAGATTCGCCCTTTTCCATGGTCAAACGCTCGGGGTGGTACGTGAGGTTGGTCGAGCTTGTATTCAAAATGGAGTAGTCATTGCCACGGCGCAATTCGATGGTGACTTCGCCTGTGATGGCGCGCGCTACCCAACGCTGCGCGGTTTCACGCAGCATGAGGGCTTGTGAATCAAACCAACGGCCTTGGTACAACAAGCGGCCCAGTTTGCGGCCGTTGTCGCGGTATTGCTCGATGGTGTCTTCGTTGTGAATGCCGGTGATCAAACGCTCGTAAGCAATGAACAACAAAGCCAGGCCAGGCGCTTCGTAAATGCCGCGGCTCTTGGCTTCAATGATGCGGTTTTCAATTTGGTCGCTCATGCCCAAACCATGACGGCCGCCAATTCGATTGGCTTCCAAAATAAGTTCAACAGGGTCTGAAAAACTGACGCCATTCAAAGCCACAGGTTGGCCTTCTTCAAAGCGCACCGTGACTTCTTCGTGCTTGACTGCGCAGTCTTCGCGCCAGAAAGGCACACCCATGATGGGCTGCACAATTTTCATGCCGCTGCTTAGGTGCTCAAGGTCTTTGGCCTCGTGTGTGGCGCCCAGCATGTTGGAGTCGGTGGAGTAGGCTTTTTCGGCTGACATCTTGTAGCCAAAACCGTTTTGCGTCATGAATGCTGACATCTCTGCACGGCCGCCCAACTCGTCGATGAACAGCTGATCAAGCCAAGGCTTGTAAATTCTGAGCGAAGGGTTGGTGAGCAAACCGTAGCGGTAAAAACGCTCAATGTCATTGCCCTTGTAGGTGCTGCCATCGCCCCAAATGTTGACGTCGTCTTCCTTCATGGCGGCCACCAACATGGTGCCCGTGACGGCGCGGCCAATGGGCGTGGTGTTGAAGTAGGTGACGCCTGCCGTAGAAATGTGGAATGCACCGCACTGCAACGCTGCAATGCCTTCGTGTGCCAGCTGCTTGCGGCAGTCAATGAGGCGAGCCAGTTCGGCGCCGTATTCCTTGGCCTTGCGCGGAATTTCTTCGTAGTCGGGCTCGTCAGGCTGACCTAGATTGGCGGTGTAGGCATAAGGCACTGCGCCTTTTTGACGCATCCAAAGCAAGGCAGCGCTGGTGTCCAAACCGCCGGAGAAAGCNATGCCTACTTTTTGGCCCGCGGGGATGTGTTGAAGAATGGTTGCCATGCTTGTACTTTCAAAGACGAATAGGTTCAACCGAAATGGCAGATGTAATGATAGGCCTCGGTCACGCGGATTTCAAAACTTGATTGACCTGGCACACTGAACTTCTCGCCNGCTTTGGAGCTTTGCCATTCGGTGCTGCCCNTGAGTTTGAANTCGCAAGAGCCGCCCACGCACTCCATGATTTCAGGCGCGCCGGTATTGAAAGTGAGGGAGGAGGGNAGAACCACGCCTACCGATTTTTTTGTGCCGTCNGCCAAAGTGATGTTGTGGCTGACGCATTTGCCGTCAAAGTANACGTTGGCTTNTGTGGTGACGGATGCGTGGTCGATTTTTTCGGTGGTCATGGGTCAGGTGTCCTAGCCACNCGAGGGCGGCTTAAAGTTTGAACTAAACCCAATATTTTAGGCGATTGCGGGGCATGCCGAAGCCCCTCACAGAGTCTNGATGGGCTTAAAGGACCGGTGTNATCTGCAATTTGATGGTGGGGCCGGGGTCCTTGGGCAGTTGTACGTTGTATTGTTTGCCAGCAAACTCATAAATGACGTTGTAGCCCGTCAGTCGATTTTCAAAGACTTGCTGAGTGGTGCAGGTTTGCTGAGTTTGGGTTTGAGTGGCTTGAGGTCCTTCCACCTTGTCGCCAGCGATGGCGCCGCCAATGACGCCAATCATGGTGGCGATGGCTCGGCCTTCGCCTTTGCCAATGGCATTGCCAATGGCGCCGCCTGCAATGGCGCCCATGGCAGCGCCTGCACCTGAGGTTTGGCCTGGCACATTGATTTGCGTTTGGGTGCAAACCTGGCGAGGGACAGACACTTGTTGGTAAACGGCGGTACGACTAATGACGTTGCCAACTTCTTGGGCTTGCGCGGGCAGGCCAAGAACCAGCCCTGACAACAAGCACTGGCCAGCACGGCAGAGGGTAAGCGAGTAGAAACAAAGTTAGTCATGATTTTTAATTCTGAGAGAAACATTTCGATGGCTGATTTTAGAGTTTGTATGACATCTAAAAGTGAAGCCTGCGTTAAGTGACTTGAAATAACAACTTTAAGTGCACTTGTATTGACTTAACGCGTCAGCCACAGTTCTGGTTGAAAGCCGATGGTCATTTCGACAACTTTGTTTTGATGCCACTCAATCACGGGGCGTTTGATCAGGCTTGGGTTGGCCAAAAGAAAGGGCTTGGCGGTGTCAGCGCTTGTGACGCTGGCTTGTTCTTCTGGGGTGAGTTTTCGCCAACTGGTGCCTTTTCGATTCAGCACCTTTTCCCAGCCGGCTACATTGAGCCAACGGTCTAGTGCCTGTTCGGGAAGGCCTTGTTTCTTAAAATCATGAAAGACATGGTCATAACCCTGATCAGTTAACCAAGTTCTTGCTTTTTTAACAGTGTCACAGTTGGGAATGCCCCAAACAACAATGGCGGTGTATTTCATTTTTTGGAATAAGGTATGCAGTAGTCAGCGACAATCTTATCCTTATGAAAACTTTGTCTGAATGGCTCGCGCATTGCGAGAAGTTGCACCCCTTTGCCATCGAAATGGGCTTGGATCGTGTTCGTCAAGTGGCTGAGCGCATGCAAATTGCTTTCAAAGCGCCTGTGATCACTGTGGCTGGCACCAATGGCAAAGGCTCAACCTGCGCCATGTTGGAGGCCATCTACCTTCAGGCGGGGTACAAAACAGGGGTTTATACATCGCCTCATTTGGTTCAATTTGAAGAGCGTTGCCGCTTGCTGGGAGAGTCTCCGCCGGCAGCACAGTTTGCAAGCGCTTTTGAGCGGGTAGAACAAGCTCGGGGTGAGACCAGCCTGACCTATTTTGAATTTAGCACCCTGGCCATCTTGAAAATGATGGTGGAGGCCGAGCTTGATGTGATCATTTTGGAAGTAGGCCTAGGTGGTCGCTTAGATGCGGTCAACCTGGTCGATGCCGATTGCGCCATCATTACCAGCATTGATTTGGACCATACAGCGCTCTTGGGCAACGACCGTGAAACCATTGGCCTTGAAAAGGCCGGCATCATGCGCGCTGGTAAATCGGTGGTTTTGAGCGACCCTGTACCCCCTCAAAGCATCGTTCAACACGCTAAAAAGTTGGGTGCAGACCTTTGGCTGATGGGTCAGGACTTCAATTTTTCTGGCGATCAGCTGCAATGGTCTTGGGCTGGCAGGGGTCGCCGTTACAGTGGTTTGGCTTACCCCGCCCTCAGGGGGGCCAATCAGCTGCTCAATGCTTCAGGTGTTTTGGCCGCTGTGGAAATCATGAGGCCACAATTGCCAGTGACGGCACAGGCCATTCGCAATGGCTTGGCCATGGTGGAACTAACAGGGCGGTTTCAAATCGTGCCAGGCGAGCCGGTTTTGGTGCTGGACGTGGCCCACAACCCCCATTCTGTGGCAGCCTTGGCCGCTAATTTGGATGCCATGGGTTTTTATCCGTGCACCCATGCTGTGTTTGGGGCAATGGCCGACAAAGACCTGCCAAGCATGCTCAAAAAAATCCTGCCCATGGTGGACGCTTGGTATTTCACAGATTTGCCCTTGCCTCGGGCAACTACGGCAGCCCAATTGGAGGATCAATGGCGTCAGATGAACACGCGTCAAGATGTGAAGGCCAGTCAGCACGCGGCCCCTCAAAAAGCTCTGGAAGCAGCCATTGCGGCAGCAGGCCCCACTGATAGAATCTTGGTCTTTGGTTCGTTCTATACGGTGGGCGGCGTTTTGCAGAATGGTATCCCCAAACTGCATGCCAAACACCTGAGTAATTGAGACTCCACAGCATGGCTTTTTTCAAGCTTCGACTTCCTGGCCGATTTTCGTCGACCCAAACTGGCGCCGATGCGCTTTCCAACGCGCCGGCTGAAAGTGTGGAGGTCATTCGAAAGCGTGCACGCCATCGACTCATGGGGTCGGTCGTTTTGGTTTTGGGTGCTGTGGTTGGACTGCCCTTGCTGTTTGACAGTCAGCCGCGGCCAGTAGCGATCGACACGCCTATTGTCATTCCTGATCGAAATCAGATCAGCCCTTTAAGCGCCACAGCAGGCAGTGCCAAAACGGGTGCGATTAAAGAGGGCTTAGCTCAAGATCAAGTCATCGCGGCCGGTCAAACAGGTGCTGCTAAGAGTGCCGTCACTAACTCTGCAGGACTTGATCCCCACGAAGAAGTCGTCCCTAAAGACAACAAGGCAGAAGCCAAGGCAGAAGCCAAGTTGGAGCCAAAGTCAGAGTTGAAAGCTGAAGCGAAATCAGAACCTAAGTCAGAACCTAAGTCAGAAAATAAACCTGACGCCAAAGAGGCGGCCAAAGCGAAGGCCTTGCTTGATGGAAAAGAAGCCCCTAATTCTGGTGATGCTGTTCGATCTGTCGTGCAGGTGGGTGCGTACGCTGATCTGGCGAAGGCCAAGGAGGCGCGTGCCAAGCTTGAAAGTGCGGGTTTTAAAACCTATACCCAAGAAATAGACACCAAAGACGGCAAACGCATTCGTGTTCGAGTCGG
>JGI25930J51415_1000153_pt1 | contig 13912 bp, 8 predicted proteins | sample LauGreFa1BDMLBDN_2_FD_51415 | JGI IMG/M metagenome (IMG submission 51415) | reverse complement strand
TGCCATTTTGGGTGCCTTCTATTTAGCTAATCAATGTTCAAAAAATTAAATTACTTTGCTTTTGCTGCCATTACTGCCTCGGCAACGTTTTTGGGTGCTTCNGAATANTGCTTAAATTCCATCGTGTAGGTTGCGCGTCCCTGCGTTAGTGAGCGCAGGCCNGTGGAGTATCCAAACATTTCTGCAAGCGGTACTTCTGCTCGCACAATCTTNCCNCCGCCTGGAATATCGTCCATACCTTGCAAAATTCCACGTCGTGAGGATAAATCACCCATTACGTTACCCATAAAATCTTCAGGNGTCTCAACCTCAACCGCCATCATTGGCTCAAGCAAAACAGGGCTTGCTCTACGCATGCCCTCTTTAAATGCCATAGAACCGGCCATCTTAAATGCGTTCTCATTCGAGTCAACATCATGATAAGAGCCGAAGAATAAAGTTGCCTTAATGTCTACCACAGGGTATCCGGCGAGTACGCCAGATGTAAGTGTTTCAACAATCCCTTTTTCAACAGCTGGGATGTATTCACGAGGAACTACTCCGCCCTTGATTGCATCAACGAACTCAAAACCTTTTCCTGGTGCCTGTGGCTCCAGTTTTAGTACGACGTGTCCATATTGACCACGCCCACCAGACTGCTTCACAAATTTACCCTCAACCTCATCGCAATTTTTACGAATTGTTTCACGATAAGCAACCTGTGGCTTGCCTACAGTTGCCTCAACGCTAAACTCGCGCTTCATACGATCTACTAGGATCTCAAGATGCAACTCACCCATTCCAGAAATAATGGTTTGACCAGACTCTTCATCGGTCTTGACTCGGAATGATGGATCTTCTTGGGCTAAACGGTTCAGTGCCAAGCCCATTTTTTCTTGATCTGCCTTAGTCTTTGGCTCTACTGCCTGAGAAATAACGGGCTCAGGGAAGACCATGCGCTCCAGAATCAAAATACTATCGGGGTCACACAATGTCTCGCCAGTAGTCGCTTCTTTCAAACCAACGGCAGCGGCGATATCGCCAGCACGAACTTCTTTGATCTCTTCACGCTGGTTTGCATGCATCTGCAACAAACGACCAATACGCTCTTTCTTTCCCTTAATTGGGTTATAGATCGTATCGCCAGAGTTAATGACGCCTGAATAAACACGGAAGAAGATGAGCTGCCCAACAAAAGGGTCAGTCATGATCTTAAAAGCAAGAGCAGAAAACTTTTCGTCATCGCTGGCTTTGCGACTAGTTTCGCTGCCGTCTTCCTTCTCACCCTTAACCGGAGGAATATCTACCGGAGATGGCAAGAAATCGACAACCGCATCTAACATCGCTTGAACGCCTTTGTTTTTAAAAGCGCTACCGCAAAGCATAGGAACAATTTCACCAGCAATAGTTCTATTGCGCAGTGCTTTTTTAATATCTTCTTCAGAGAGAGCCTCTCCACCAAGGTATTTATCCATCATCTCTTCGGAACTCTCAGCAGCAGCTTCGAGCATCTTCTCGCGCCATTCTTCTGCAGTTTCTTTCAATTCAGCAGGTATATCACCATACGTAAATTTTGTACCTTGAGAAGCATCATCCCAAATAATGGATTTCATCTTAACTAAATCAACTACGCCTTGGAAATTTTCTTCTGCGCCAATAGGAATCTGAATCGGAATAGGATTNGCTTTAAGGCGCNCCTTCATTTGGTCATAGACCTTAAAAAAGTTTGCGCCAGTTCGATCCATCTTGTTTACAAAAGCAAGNCGGGGAACGCGATATTTATTAGCCTGGCGCCAAACAGTTTCCGACTGTGGCTGAACGCCNCCGACTGCACAATAGACCATGCATGCACCATCTAGTACGCGCATTGATCGTTCAACTTCAATAGTAAAGTCAACGTGTCCTGGTGTATCAATAATATTGATTCGATGCTCAGGATAGTTACCGGCCATCCCTTTCCAGAATGCCGTTGTTGCTGCAGAGGTAATTGTGATGCCGCGCTCTTGCTCTTGCTCCATCCAATCCATAGTGGCTGCGCCATCATGGACCTCACCGATTTTATGATTTACGCCGGTATAAAACAGAACGCGCTCGGTCGTTGTGGTCTTACCAGCGTCAATATGTGCTGAGATACCAATATTGCGATAGAGCTCAATAGGGGTTTTACGTGCCACTTTATATTCTCTTTCGTTAGAGCGTTAGAAACGGAAATGGGAGAAGGCCTTGTTGGCTTCAGCCATACGGTGAACTTCCTCGCGCTTCTTCATTGCGCCGCCACGTCCTTCGGCAGCTTCTAATAATTCATTAGCCAAACGTTGCGCCATCGACTTCTCGCCGCGCTTTTTAGCTGCTTCTCTTAACCAACGCATTGCCAAGGCAATCCGACGGGAAGGGCGAACTTCGACTGGNACCTGATAGTTGGCACCGCCAACACGACGGCTCTTTACCTCAACCATAGGCTTCACATTCCCCATAGCGGTTGAGAAAATCTCTAAGGGCTCTTTATTAGCTTTTTTCTCAATATGCTCAAAAGCGCCATAAACAATTCGCTCAGCGACGGATTTTTTTCCGTCAAGCATAAGAACGTTCATGAACTTGGCAACTTCCACATTCCCAAACTTTGGGTCAGGAAGGATCTCCCGTTTGGGAACTTCGCGACGACGCGGCATAACTACTCCTATTTATTCAGTTAGGGAACATTCCCCTCAGTTACTTAACTACTTTGCTAGCAAAGCGAAGTAACCACTTACTTGCCAATATGGCCTTTAATACAATACTTCTAAACTATTTACGCTTTCTTGGCGCGCTTTGCACCATACTTAGAGCGGGATTGCTTACGATCTTTAACGCCCTGTAAATCCAATGATCCACGTACGATGTGATAACGAACACCTGGCAAGTCTTTTACACGGCCACCACGGATCAATACAACCGAGTGCTCCTGAAGGTTATGGCCCTCACCACCAATATAGGAAATAACTTCAAACCCGTTGGTTAAGCGGACCTTGGCCACCTTACGCAAAGCTGAGTTTGGCTTTTTAGGCGTAGTTGTATACACGCGGGTGCAAACGCCACGGCGTTGGGGGCTATTTTGCAACGCGGGGCTCTTGCTCTTAACGACAAGGCGCGAACGCGGATTGCGCAGCAGCTGATTAATTGTTGGCATAAATTTACTCGCTTATTGCTTTTTATCTATAAAAATCAATGATTTAGATTATCTTACTTTCATCAACCTAAGTAATTGATTTTCTTACAAATCAGTAGAACTCAGCATTCTAGCTTGGCCAGCCTTTTCCGTCAACCTTCAGGAAAAAACTGGCCAAATTGCCAAGTTACTGACACCCACTTAAACCTGCTCAGCACCACCTTCGGAAGCTGCTTCTTGCGCCTCTGCAACGGCGCCAGCCTCTAAAGCCAATGCCTCCTCAGCGGCAATCATTTGGGCGCGATCACGCTCAAACTGCTCTCGCACCTTTCTAGCACGGCGATAAGCCAAGCCCGTTCCAGCAGGAATCAAACGACCAATAATGACGTTCTCTTTGAGACCTCTCAAAGTATCAACCTTGCCCATAATGGCGGCCTCGGTCAGGACTCGGGTAGTCTCTTGGAAAGAAGCTGCTGAGATAAAGCTATCCGTTGACAGGGACGCCTTAGTAATACCTAGAAGCACGTTGTCAAATTGAGCAGGAGTCTTGCCTTCAGCAATCACGCGATCGTTCTCGTCATACAACTTCGAACGCTCAACTTGCTCGCCTGTAATAAAGTTAGCATCGCCAGGGTTGGTAATCTGAACACGACGAAGCATCTGACGCACGATGACCTCAATATGTTTGTCGTTGATCTTCACGCCCTGGAGACGATAAACGTCTTGAACTTCATCCACGATGTAAATCGCTAACTCTTCAATACCCTTGAGAGTCAAAATATCATGCGGATCAGCAGGGCCCTCAACAATCATTTCACCTTTATTGACGACCTGGCCATCGTGAACCAACACTTGCTTCTCTTTTGGAATCAAGAACTCGCTACTCTCACCATCCATATCGGTAATTACTAAACGTTGCTTACCCTTGGTTTCTTTACCAAATGAAACCGTTCCGGTAACCTTCGCCAAAATGGCGGCATCTTTTGGTGATCGGGCTTCGAAGAGTTCAGCTACGCGTGGCAAACCACCAGTGATATCGCGGGTCTTCTGCGACTCAATCGGAATACGTGCTAAGACCTCGCCCACCTCAATCTTCTGACCATCTTTAACCGTAATTAAAGCGCCGACCTGAAGACCAATGGTAACTGGGTGCTCGGTACCAGTAATCTTAATATGATTACCTTGAGCATCTAACAGCTGAATGACTGGGCGCAAGCCCTTGCTAGCTGCCGAGCGACGTTTACCATCGATCACAACTAAAGTAGATAAGCCAGTAACCTCATCAACCTGTTTTGCAACAGTCACACCCTCTTCAACGTTTTCAAAGCGTGCAATTCCTGCAAACTCTGAAATAATCGGGCGTGTCAATGGATCCCAGGTCGCAATACTATTACCCGCTTTTACATTAGCGCCTTCTTTAACGGTCAAGGTTGCGCCGTACGGTATCTTATGACGCTCACGCTCACGGCCGTTATCGTCTAAGACCAAAGCCTCACCCGAACGCGAGATCACAACTTGTTCGCCCTTTGCATTGGTAACAATGCGCATGGTCGAAGAGAACTTTAATGCGCCTGTCGATTTAACTTCCACATTACTTGCCACCAATGCACGGGATGCTGCACCACCAATGTGGAAAGTGCGCATGGTCAACTGAGTGCCTGGCTCACCGATAGATTGAGCAGCAATGACGCCAACTGCCTCGCCCACGTTGACCAAGCCGCCGCGACCAAGATCACGTCCGTAGCACTTCGCACAGAGACCATAGCGCGTCTCACAAGTTAGTACAGTGCGAACCTTCACTTCATCAATGCCAAGGTCTACGATCTGATCTACATGATCTTCTTCGAGTAAAGTGTCGTGCGGAATAATCACATCTTGTGTATCTGGGTGAAGGATGTCACCGATGCAAACTCGACCTAAGATGCGATCGCGCAATGCTTCGATAATTTCTCCACCCTCGACTAGAGCCTTCATCGTGACACCAGAAGTTGCGCCGCAGTCGTCTTCAATGACCACTAGATCTTGTGTGACATCGCATAAACGACGAGTCAGATAACCCGAGTTAGCGGTCTTCAAAGCTGTATCAGCAAGACCTTTTCGTGCACCGTGGGTTGAAATGAAGTATTGCAATACATTTAAGCCCTCTCGGAAGTTTGCTGTAATGGGGGTCTCAATGATCGAGCCATCAGGCTTTGCCATCAAACCACGCATGCCAGCTAACTGACGGATCTGTGCAGCAGACCCACGCGCGCCAGAATCGGCCATCATATAAATGGAATTGAAAGACTCTTGACGAACAGTCTTGCCATTACGATCGGTCACATCAACGTGTGAAAGTTCATCCATCATGGCTTTACCGACTTGATCGCCAGCAGCACCCCAAATATCAACAACGTTGTTATAGCGCTCTTGGTTAGTTACAAGGCCCGACATAAATTGCTTGTCATATTCCTTAACCTTGCCTGCAGCTTCGTTAATGATTCCTTCTTTAGAGCTAGGGATCAACATATCATCAATTGCAATGGAGATACCTGCCTTAGTTGCCAAACGGAAGCCGGACTGTAATAAACGGTCTGCAAAGATCACTGTCTCACGCAAGCCGCATTTACGGAATGAAGTATTAATTAAGCGCGAGATCTCTTTCTTCTTGAGTGGCTTATTAATTTCCGCAAAAGCCATTCCTTTAGGCAAAATCTCAGACAAAATTGCACGGCCGACGGAAGTGTGCTGAACTGAAGTCTTCGGCACAAAACGCTCATCGCCCTCTGCAGCCTTATTCACGATTTCATACTCTGTAATACGCACTGCAATCCGGGTAGCAACCTCCACCATACCGGCTTCATATGCACGAATTACCTCAGGGATGTCGGCAAAAACCATGCCCTCGCCCTTACCATTAATTTTGTCGCGCGTTGCATAGTACAGACCCAGGACAACGTCTTGTGATGGAACAATAGATGGCTCACCGTTTGCAGGGAACAGTACGTTGTTCGAGGCCAGCATTAAGGTGCGCGCTTCCATTTGCGCTTCGAGCGACAAGGGAACGTGAACCGCCATTTGGTCGCCGTCAAAGTCAGCATTAAAAGCGGCGCAGACCAAAGGATGCAATTGAATTGCCTTACCTTCAATCAACATAGGCTCAAAAGCCTGAATACCTAAGCGGTGCAAGGTTGGGGCACGATTTAATAGAATCGGATGCTCCCGAATAACTTCTTCTAAGATGTCCCAAACGATCGGGGTTTGGCTCTCAACTTCTTTCTTGGCCGCCTTAATCGTAGTTGCGATACCCAAGGTCTCTAGCTTATTAAAGATGAATGGCTTAAACAACTCTAAAGCCATCAGTTTAGGCAAGCCGCATTGATGTAATTTTAGGGTAGGGCCAACAACGATGACCGAGCGACCCGAGTAGTCAACGCGCTTACCCAACAAGTTTTGACGGAAACGACCGCTCTTACCTTTAATCATCTCAGCCAAAGACTTCAATGGGCGCTTGTTGGCACCAGTCATCGCCTTACCACGACGACCATTGTCAAGCAATGAATCAACCGCCTCTTGTAACATCCGCTTCTCATTGCGCACAATAATTTCAGGGGCGCGCAGCTCCAAAAGACGACGCAAGCGATTATTACGGTTAATCACGCGACGATAAAGATCATTCAAATCAGATGTCGCAAAACGTCCGCCATCCAATGGCACCAATGGACGCAGCTCAGGAGGCAATACAGGCAATACCTCCATGATCATCCAGTCTGGCTTAATACCCGAGCTTTGGAATGCCTCTAATACTTTTAGACGCTTAGCGTATTTCTTGATTTTGGCATCACTGCCAGTTGCCTTGAGCTCAGAACGTATCGACTCGACTTCGCGATCAATATTGATAGTACGGAGAAGTTCACGAACTCCTTCGGCGCCCATGATGGCAGTAAACGCACCATCACCAAACTCTTCAATCTTGGCGTTGTACTCGTCTTCGGACATAATCTGGCCGCGCTTCATGGCACCCTCAGGTGTTAGGCCCGGATCTACGACAACATAGGCTTCAAAATAAAGAACGCGCTCAATATCACGCAAGGTCATATCCAAAACCATACCCAAGCGGGATGGCAAGGATTTTAAGAACCAAATGTGGGCAACTGGTGCGGCAAGCTCAATATGGCCCATGCGCTCACGACGCACCTTGGCCAGAGTAACCTCAACACCACACTTCTCACAAATAACACCGCGGAACTTTAAGCGCTTATATTTACCGCATAAGCACTCATAGTCTTTAATGGGTCCAAAAATCTTGGCACAAAAGAGGCCGTCTCTTTCTGGCTTAAAGGTACGATAGTTAATAGTCTCTGGCTTGCGAACCTCACCAAAAGACCATGAACGGATTTTCTCGGGAGAGGCCAAGCCAATTTTGATGACATCAAACTGCTCTTCTCCAGAGCTTTGCTTAAATAAATCGAGCAATGCTTTCATATCAGTTGCGCTCCATATCAATGTCAATACCCAACGATCGGATTTCTTTCACCAGAACGTTGAAGGATTCGGGCATACCAGCATCGATGGTGTGCTCGCCCTTGACGATGTTTTCGTAAACCTTGGTTCGGCCAGTAACGTCGTCTGACTTCACGGTCAGCATCTCTTGCAATACATACGACGCGCCATAGGCCTCGAGTGCCCAAACTTCCATTTCGCCAAAGCGCTGACCACCAAACTGCGCTTTTCCGCCTAATGGCTGCTGAGTAACCAAAGAATAAGGTCCTGTAGAACGAGCATGCATCTTGTCGTCCACCAAATGGTGCAGCTTCAAAACGTGCATTACCCCAACCGTTACCGGACGCTCAAACGCATCGCCGGTGCGACCATCATGCAGAGTGATCTGCTGACGGGATGGGGTCATATGCAAGCTCTTCGCCTGATCATCAGGGTAGGCAAGCTCAAGCATTTTGCCAATTTCTGATTCTGTTGCACCATCAAACACTGGGGTTGCAAAAGGCAAGCCGCCTTTTAGATTACTGGCCAACTCGAGAACCTGATCATCACCAAACTCATCGATATTTTCTTGACGGCCAGTTTCGTTATAAAGGGTCTTCAAAAACTTTCTTAAATCGGCAATTTTGGCTTGCTCTTTAAGCATCGCTTCAATGCGCTTACCAATACCTTGAGCGGCCCATCCTAAATGGGTCTCCAAGATTTGGCCAACGTTCATGCGTGATGGCACGCCCAATGGGTTGAGAACAATGTCGACCGCGCGGCCATCAGCCATATAAGGCATATCTTCGACCGGAACGATTTTAGACACCACGCCCTTATTGCCATGACGTCCTGCCATTTTGTCGCCTGGTTGTAAACGGCGTTTCACCGCCAAATACACCTTCACCATCTTGGTGACGCCTGGTGGCAACTCATCNCCCTGAGTTAATTTCTTACGCTTCTCTTCAAAAGCGGCATCAAACTGTTTACGCTTTGCTTCGATCGAGGTCTTTATCGCCTCTACCTGAGTTGCAACATCCTCATCGGCAGGACGAATATCAAACCAATGATAACGATCTAGCTCTAAGAGATATTCTTTGGTGATCTTGCTGCCTTTGGCTAATTTCTTTGGGCCACCATTTGCGGTTTTATTGATCAAGAGCTTTTGTAAACGATCAAAGGCATCTCCCTCAACAATACGCAACTGATCATTAAGATCAAGACGATAGCGCTGTAACTCTTCAGCAATAATTGCTTGTGCACGCGCATCGCGCTCAATGCCTTCACGAGTAAAGACCTGAACATCAATCACCGTACCACTCATTCCAGATGGAACACGCAGGGATGTATCTTTAACATCCGATGCCTTTTCACCGAAGATGGCGCGCAATAATTTCTCTTCTGGGGTTAAGGTAGTTTCACCTTTAGGTGTTACCTTACCAACCAATACATCGCCTGCCTCAACTTCAGCACCGATATACACAATACCGCTTTCGTCTAGACGGGCTAGTTGGGATTCTGCCAAGTTGGAGATATCGCGCGAAATCTCTTCCGAGCCCAATTTAGTATCGCGCGCAACAACCGATAACTCCTCAATATGAATCGAGGTGTAACGATCGTCGGCAACCACTTTCTCAGAAATTAAGATCGAGTCTTCGAAGTTATAACCATTCCACGGCATAAAGGCCACAGTCATATTTTGGCCAAGCGCCAACTCTCCAAGNTCAGTTGATGCGCCGTCTGCAACAACGTCACCGCGCTTAACATGATCTCCCACCTGAACGATGGGGCGCTGATTAATATTGGTGTTCTGATTGGAACGGGTGTACTTGGTGAGGTTATAAATATCCACACCAACTTCGCCAGCAGCGGTTTCATCATCGTTTACACGAATCACAATACGATTAGCATCTACATAGTCNACAACACCGCCACGTGTGGCCATTACTACCGTACCAGAATCGACCGCAACAATACGCTCCAAGCCGGTGCCTACGAGAGGCTTATCCGGACGCAAGCAAGGCACTGCTTGGCGTTGCATGTTTGCGCCCATCAAAGCACGATTTGCATCATCGTGCTCTAGGAAAGGTACAAGCGATGCCGCTGCAGAAACAATCTGGCTTGGCGCAACGTCAATGTAATCAATGCGCTCTGGCCCAACCATCATGGTCTCGCCCGCTTGACGCGAAGATACCAGCTCATCGGCCAACTTACCATTCTTATCAATGGTCGCGTTTGCTTGAGCAATGGTGTATTTAGCCTCTTCAATTGCAGATAAATATTCCACTTGATCTGTTACTTTGCCATTGACCACCTTGCGGTATGGTGTTTCTAAGAAACCATGCTCATTCAAGCGCGCAAACAATGCGAGCGAGTTAATCAAGCCAATGTTAGGTCCCTCGGGGGTTTCAATGGGGCAAACACGTCCGTAATGGGTAGGATGTACGTCACGCACTTCAAAGCCTGCGCGTTCACGGGTTAAACCGCCTGGCCCCAATGCAGAAATACGACGCTTATGCGTAATCTCAGATAAAGGATTTGTTTGATCCATAAATTGAGATAACTGCGATGATCCAAAGAACTCGCGGATTGCAGAAGAAATCGGCTTGCTATTAATTAAATCGTGTGGCATCAAGTTCTCGGTTTCCGCCTGCCCCAAGCGCTCTTTGACTGCGCGCTCTACGCGGGATAAACCGGCACGGAACTGGTTCTCGGCCAACTCACCAACGCAACGTACGCGTCGATTACCAAGGTGATCAATATCATCAACCTCGCCTTTGCCATTTCGGAGGTCTACCAAAATCTTAATGGTATCCATGATGTCTTCATTAGACAAAACCATCAGGCCTTCCATTTCGGCGCGCCCCAAACGGCTATTTACCTTCATACGCCCTACGCGAGACAGGTCATAAGAATCTTCGCTATAAAACAGACGTTGGAACAAAGCCTCTACAGCATCTTCAGTAGGTGGCTCGCCAGGACGCATCATGCGATAAATGGCGATACGGGCAGCCATTTGATCAGCGGTCTCATCGACGCGCAAGGTTTGTGAAATATAAGCTCCGCAATCTAAATCATTGGTATAAATCGTTTCAAATTGCTTAATACCGCTCTCGCGCAGATTGGCCAACAGATCTTCGGTGATCTCGTCGTTAGCACTAGCCAATACCTCGCCTGAATCAGGATCAACAATATTTTTAGCGATCACGCGCCCAATTAAAGAATCATCTGGGACAGTGATGATCTTAGTTTTTGCAGCTTCAAGCTCACGAATATGCTTTGCATTAATGCGCTTATCTTTTTGAATAACGACAACACCATTCTTGTCGAGGATGTCAAAGCGCGCTACCTCACCTCGTAAACGCTCTGGCACGAACTCCATGGATGCGCCAGACTGCGACAAAGTGAAATGATCGAAGTTAAAGAAATTAGCCAAAATTTGCTCATTGTTTAAACCAATAGCTTTGAGCAAAATAGTGACCGGCATCTTACGACGACGGTCTACTCGGAAATACAAAATATCTTTAGGATCAAACTCAAAATCAAGCCATGAGCCACGGTAAGGAATGATGCGTGCCGAGAACAAAAGTTTGCCTGAACTATGCGTCTTNCCTTTGTCGTGCTCAAAAAATACGCCGGGTGACCGATGCAGCTGTGACACGATGACACGCTCTGTGCCATTAATCACAAATGAGCCGGTATCGGTCATGAGCGGAATCTCGCCCATATACACTTCTTGTTCTTTAACCTCTTTCACCTTTTGTGGCGCTTCGCGATCGTTAATGATCAGTCGAACTTTGGCGCGCAAGGCAGAATGAAAGGTCAGACCGCGCTGTTGACACTCTTTAACGTCAAATGGAGGTGGCGACAACTGATAGGAGACATACTCCATGCGAGCATATCCATTGTTGGACACGATCGGGAATATCGATGTAAAAGCAGATTGCAGTCCTTCATTTGCACGGGCCGTAACGGGCTTTTCGGCCTGCAAAAACTTAGCATAGGACTCTAGCTGGGTTGTAAGCAGGTATGGAACCTGGTGATTATTGGGTCGCTTAGCAAAACTCTTACGGATGCGCTTGCGTTCGGTGAAGCTATAGTTCATTTCATCTCCGATGGCAGCGACTGAGCAAAGATTTGGCGGTTGGCCTCTACCAACCTCTGGCGGACAGCAAAACAATTGCTTGTTATGCCCGACCAAACTTGTCTTCTGCAGTCGTATCAGAAGGCAAACCAGATTTCAGACCTACCAAAGTAAATATGAGATCTGGTTTGACCACTGAGGATCAAACCGAGAGAGGGCCAAGACCCTCTTTATCTCAATTACTTCATTTCAGCTTTAGCGCCTGCGTCTTCAAGCTTTTTCTTGGCTTCTTCTGCAGTCTTCTTATCTACAGCCTCTTTGATTGGTTTTGGTGCGCCATCGACTAAGTCTTTAGCTTCTTTCAAACCAAGACCAGTGATTTCGCGAACTGCTTTAATTACACCAACTTTGTTAGCGCCNGCTTCGAGCAAGTTCACTGTGAACTCAGTCTTTTCTTCTGCAGCAGCTGCGCCACCGCCACCGCCAGCAGGACCAGCAACAGCCATTGCTGCTGCGGATACACCGAACTTCTCTTCGAATGCCTTCACGAGGTCATTCAAATCCATTACGGACATATTGCCTACTGCTTCAATAATCTCATCTTTGGTAATTGCCATTTTTAGCTCCTAAAACTGTATTAATTAATCCTGTGCTTACTTACGCAGCAGGAGTTGGGTTGTCTTGCTCGGGCGTAGCACTTGCTTCTGGGGCTGGCTCAGCAACAGGCTCTGGAGCAGCTGGTGCAGCAGCAACTGCTGGTGCACCACTTGCTTTTTGCTCTGCAACTGCGCCAAGAACACGGGCCATTGCCGACACAGGCGCCTTCATTACTCCCAATAACATCGAGAGCAATTCATCGCGTGACGGAATAGTTGCCAATGCCTTAACCGCATTAACATCAAGTACTTTGCCGTTATAAAAGCCTGCCTTAATGACTAGCTGATCTTGTCCTTTAGAAAACTGATGAAGCACCTTTGCCGAAGCAACGGGGTCAGCAGAAATTCCGTAAATCAATGGACCAACCATCGAGTCGCCAAGTTGCTCAAACGGTGTACCTTGCGCTGCGCGTCGCGCAAGAGTGTTCTTCAAAACACGAAGATACACACCCTGCGAACGTGCACTGGCACGCAAAGCAGTGAGCTGACCCACGGGTATCCCGCGATACTCAGCTAGAACAACTGTTTGAGCCGCAGCCAATTGAGCGCCGACATCAGCCACAATTGCTTTTTTGTCTTCAACATTCAAAGGCACGGTTTAACTCCTTCATAATCCGATTGTTTCCAACCGGGGTTACACACCAGCGTCTGATTCGTTTATCACGGGATGCTCCCGAAATATCCTGACAGGGTCGCCATCTACGCTGGTCATTACTCTCGTAATCATTAAGAACTCTGCTAACAACGCTTTGTTCACCAACGGTCTTTGATGTTCGAGTGCCAAGGCGCTCGACCCAAAGTTCTTTTTACTACCGGCTTACGCCGCTTGCAGTGAAGCTTGGTCGATCCGTACACCAGCACCCATGGTGCTGCTGACTGCGATCTTCTTTAAATAAATTCCTTTTGAGGCGCTTGGCTTGGCTTTGTTCAATGCATCAAGTAATGCCAAGAGATTTGTTTTCAATGCGGTTGGCTCAAATGAACGACGGCCAATCGATGCATGCACAATTCCTGCCTTGTCGACACGGAACTGCACTTGACCAGCCTTTGCATTCTTAATCGCTGTGACTACATCAGGAGTCACGGTACCAACCTTAGGATTAGGCATCAAACCTCGTGGCCCTAATACTTGGCCTAGAGTTCCTACAATCTTCATGGTGTCAGGCGATGCAATCAAAATATCAAAATTAATTGTGCCGCCTTTGATCTGCTCAGCTAAATCTTCCATACCAACAATTTCTGCACCAGCAGCTTTTGCTTGCTCAGCCTTTTCGCCTTGCGCAAACACGGCAACACGAACATGCTTACCAGTACCCGCAGGCAAAACAACTGCGCCACGAACCACCTGATCGGATTTCTTTGCATCAATACCAAGCTGAACTGCAACGTCAATGGACTCATCAAACTTAGCAGTTGCGCATTCTTTTACAAGAACCAATGCGTCGTCCAATGGATAAAATTTATTACGATCCACCTTGGACTGAATTGTTTTCACGCGTTTAGATATCTTAGGCATGCTTAGACTCCTTCCACAGTGATGCCCATCGAGCGGGCGCTACCAGCAACGGTTCTAACTGCAGCGTCTAA
>JGI25930J51415_1000150_pt1 | contig 13974 bp, 10 predicted proteins | sample LauGreFa1BDMLBDN_2_FD_51415 | JGI IMG/M metagenome (IMG submission 51415) | reverse complement strand
AACCTATTCTTTAATCATACAAGATATGACCTTTCAGAAACAGGTCGTGTAAAAATGAATGCGAGAATGGACCTTGATTGCGATCCAAAATTAACCGTTCTAAGAAAAGAAGACATCGTTACAATCGTTAAACATATGCTGGACCTCAAAGACGGCAAAGGAGAAGTGGATGACATTGATCATCTTGGAAATCGTAGACTTAGATCGGTTGGAGAGCTTGTAGAAAATCAATTTAGAATTGGACTAATAAGAATGGAAAGAGCCATCAAAGAAAAAATGGCTTCTGTTGAAATCGATTCAGTAATGCCGCAAGATTTAATTAACGCAAAACCAATAGCTGCCTGTCTTAAAGAATTTTTTGGAACTTCTCCATTATCTCAATTTATGGATCAAACAAATCCACTTGCTGAAATTACTCATAAAAGAAGAGTATCAGCTCTTGGACCCGGAGGATTAAATAGAGAAAGAGCAGGATTTGAAGTTCGAGATGTTCACCCAACTCATTATGGAAGAATATGTCCGATCGAAACACCGGAAGGACCAAATATTGGATTAATTAATAGTCTAGCAACTTATTCAAGAATTAATAAATATGGGTTTATTGAGAGTCCGTATAGAAAAGTTGTTAATGGAAAAGTAACAAAAGAGATTCATTATTTATCTGCAATGGAAGAAGGTAAATATACAATTGCTCAAGCTAACTCTCCGTTAAGCAAAGAAAATACTTTTGTTGATGATTTAGTTTCTTGCAGAAAATCATTAGGATTTGAATTAGCGAAACCTGAAAACGTTGACTTTATGGACGTTTCACCAAAACAAGTTGTGTCAGTTGCTGCAGCTTTAATTCCATTCTTAGAAAATGACGATGCTAACAGAGCGTTGATGGGATCGAACATGATGAGACAAGCAGTTCCTTTAATTAAAAACGAATCTCCATTAGTTGGAACAGGCATAGAAAAAGATGTTGCTGTAGATTCAGGAGCAACTTTAGTTGCAAAACGAGACGGCGTTGTAGATAAAATTGATGGAAAAAGAATTGTTGTCAGAGTAACTAGCGAAAAGGATCTTACAAAATCCGGGGTTGATATTTACAACTTAAGCAAATTTCAAAGATCAAACCAGAATACATGCATCAATCAAAGACCATTAGTTAAGGTTGGAGATAAAATTAGAAAAGGTGATGTTATTGCGGATGGTCCATCAACTCAATTTGGTGAATTAGCCCTAGGTAAAAACGTAATGGTAGCATTTATGCCATGGCGTGGTTACAACTTTGAGGACTCAATATTAATTTCCGAAAGATGTGTAACAGATGATGTTTTTACATCAATTCACATTGAAGAATATAGTGTCATGGCTAGAGATACAAAACTTGGGCCTGAAGAAATTACAAGAGACATTCCAAACACTGCTGAGGAAAATTTAATTAATTTAGATGAATCTGGAGTTGTTTATGTTGGAGCAGAAGTTAAACCTGGAGATATATTAGTTGGAAAAGTTACGCCAAAAGGAGATTCACCAGTTAACGCTGAAGAAAAATTATTAAGAGCAATTTTTGGTGAAAAAGCAATTGATGTAAGAGACACATCTCTAAAAATGCCTTCAGGAACGAATGGTGTAGTGGTTGAAGTAAGAGTATTTAATAGACATGGTATTGAAAAAGACGAAAGAGCAATATCTATTGAAAGAGCTGAAATTGAGTCAGTTCAAAATGATAAAAATGCCGAAGAAGAAATTTTAGAATCAAATATTAAAGCCAGAGTAAAAAGCACTTTAGTTTCTGCAAAACTTGAAGAAGATTTTAAATCTTTTAAAAAAAGTACAGTTTTATCAGAAGATAATTTGTCTGAATTAACTGCTAATGAATTATTCAAATTAGTCATTGAAGATAAAAAAGTTCAATCAAATTTAGCAATTTTAAAAGAACAATTTGTTAAAGCTAAAAAAGATATTCAAACGAGATTTGAAGACCAAGTAGATAAAATTCAAAAAGGCGACGACTTATTGCCAGGTGTCATGAAAATGGTGAAAGTTTTCGTTGCCATGAAGAGAAAACTTCAGGCCGGAGATAAAATGGCAGGAAGACATGGTAACAAAGGAGTTATTAGTAGAATTGTACCAGCTGAAGATATGCCTTACATGAAGGATGGAAGACCAGTTGATATTGTTCTAAATCCATTAGGTGTTCCAAGTCGTATGAACGTAGGTCAAATTTTAGAGACACATTTAGGATGGGCTTGTTCTGAAATGGGTGAGAAAATTAAAAAATTAATTGAAGATGTTCAAAAAAATTCTTCTAAAAAAGAAGAATTAAAAAATTATTTAGGAAAAATTTACAANGGAGATGTAGGTGATGAAATTAAAAATTTATCTGATACAGAACTTAATGAATTAAGTTACAATCTATCAAGTGGCGTTCCTATAGCTACACCAGTTTTCGATGGGGCTAGTGTAAATGACGTTACTGAAATGTTAAAATTTTGTGGATTACCAGAATCTGGACAGACTGATTTATATGATGGCAGAACTGGTGAAAAAATTGATCGTCAAGTTACAGTTGGAATTATTTACATGTTAAAATTAGCCCACATGGTTGATGATAAAATTCATGCTCGTTCTACTGGTCCTTACAGTTTAGTTACACAACAACCTTTAGGCGGAAAAGCTCAATTTGGTGGTCAAAGATTTGGAGAAATGGAAGTTTGGGCATTAGAAGCTTACGGAGCAGCATATACTTTGCAAGAAATTTTGACAATTAAATCGGATGATGTGGCGGGAAGAACAAAAGTTTACGAAACTATTGTTAAAGGAGATGATGATTTTGAATCAGGAGTTCCAGAATCATTCAACGTTTTAATTAAAGAGATCAGATCTTTAGGTTTAAATATTGAATTAACAAATTAAATTATGAGCAAAGAATTAACAAATTTATTTAAAAAAAATATTAATAAAGAAAATTTTAATAATATTAAAATTTCCTTAGCTAGTCCTGAAAAGATTAAATCTTGGTCATTTGGTGAAATTAAAAAACCTGAAACCATTAACTACAGAACATTTAAACCTGAAAAAGATGGATTATTTTGTTCTAGAATATTTGGACCAGTCAAAGATTACGAATGTTTATGCGGTAAGTATAAACGTATGAAATTCAGAGGAATTATTTGCGAAAAGTGCGGAGTAGAAGTTACTAAAGCAAATGTAAGACGTGAACGAATGGGTCACGTAGAACTATCAACGCCAGTTTCTCATATTTGGTTTTTAAAATCATTGCCAAGTAGAATTGCTCTTGCGATGGACATGAAGCTTAAAGACCTTGAAAAAGTTTTATATTTTGAAAATTTTATCGTTATTGAACCAGGATTAACAGAATTTAAGAAAAATCAATTAATTACAGAAGAAGAATTATTAAAAGCTCAAGAAAAATACGGAGAAGATCAGTTCTCAGCAGGAATTGGCGCTGAAGCTATTAGAGAAGTGTTAGCTGCTATCGATTTACCAGCTGAAAGAGAAAGATTAAGAGAAGTTTTAAAAACAACAACTTCTAAGGTTGCTGAAGAGAGAACTATTAAAAGATTAAAACTAGTTGAGAATTTTATTAACTCTGGAAACAAACCTGAATGGATGATTTTAACTGTTATACCAGTTATTCCACCAGAGCTTAGACCTTTAGTTCCACTTGATGGTGGAAGATTTGCAACATCTGATCTTAACGATCTATATCGAAGAGTTATTAATAGAAATAATCGATTAAAGAGATTAATGGAATTAAGAGCCCCAGATATTATTGTTAGAAATGAAAAACGTATGCTGCAAGAAGCAGTTGACGCTTTATTTGATAACGGAAGAAGAGGAAGAGTAATCACAGGAACTGGAAAGAGACCTCTTAAATCTTTGGCAGACATGCTTAAAGGTAAGCAGGGACGTTTCAGACAAAACTTATTGGGAAAACGAGTAGATTACTCAGGAAGATCTGTAATTGTTGTAGGTCCTGAATTAAAACTTCATCAGTGCGGCCTTCCAAAAAAAATGGCACTAGAATTATTTAAGCCATTTATTTATGCAAAATTAGATAAACTTGGTCTTGCGACAACAATTAAACAGGCTAAAAAAATAGTAGAAAAAGAAAAATCAGAAGTTTGGGATATTTTAGAGGAAGTTGTTAGAGAACATCCAATTCTTTTAAACAGAGCTCCGACACTTCATAGATTAGGAATTCAAGCTTTTGAACCTTTGTTAATTGAAGGAAAAGCAATTCAATTGCATCCTTTAGTTACAGCTGCTTTTAACGCTGACTTTGACGGTGATCAAATGGCTGTTCACGTTCCCTTAAGTATAGAAGCTCAGTTAGAAGCAAGAGTTTTAATGATGTCGACAAATAATATTTTAAGCCCGTCAAACGGAAAACCTATTATTGTTCCATCACAAGATATGGTGTTAGGAATTTATTACATGTCACAGTTTTTTGGAGATCAAGACACCAAACCTGTTGGCTACTTCTTAAACTTAGATGAAATTGCACAAGGACTTGAAAATAAATCAATAAATATTCATTCTAAAATTGTATCTCGATTTGAAACAGTAGATGAAAAAGGCAAGCCAGTTTTTAAAACATATCAAAGTAGTGTTGGCAGATTTTTATTAGCTGACGTTCTTCCAAAGCATCATAAAATTTCATTTGATTTAGTAAATAAATTATTAACTAAAAAACAAATTTCTGAACTTATTGATATTATTTTTAGATACTGCGGTCAGAAAGAAACAGTAATTTTTTGCGATAGATTAATGACTATTGGTTTTCTTAATGCATTTAAAGCAGGAATATCTTTTGGAAAAGATGATTTAGTTATTCCTGAGTCAAAAGAAAAAATTATAACCGAAGCTAAAAAAATGGTTGAGGAGTATGAAACTCAATACTCCGAAGGTTTAATTACTAAAGGCGAGAAATATAACAAAGTTGTAGACCAATGGTCTAAATGTACAGACAAAATTGCAAGTGAGATGATGAAAAATATCTCTGCTTCTAAAATCAATAAAGAAGATGGCTCAATAACTACTAACTCTATATTCATGATGGCAGATTCTGGCGCCAGAGGTTCGGCAGCTCAGATGAAACAGTTAGCTGGTATGAGAGGTCTAATGGCAAAACCATCTGGCGAGATTATTGAAACACCTATTATTTCAAACTTTAAAGAAGGTTTGACAGTTTTGGAATACTTTACATCTACTCACGGAGCAAGAAAAGGACTTGCAGATACAGCTTTAAAAACAGCAAACTCTGGATATTTAACAAGAAGATTATGTGATGTTTCTCAAGATGTTATTGTAAGGCTTAAATTTTGCGGAACTAAAAAACATATTAATATTAGCGAGATCATAGAAGGCGGTAATATCATCGTGTCTTTAACAGAAAGATCTCTAGGAAGAATTGCCGCTAAAGATATTAAAGCTCCAAATACAGGAGATGTTATCGTAAAAGCAAAACAATTAATTGAAGAAAAACAATGTGAATTAATGGATGCCGCTGGTGTTAAATCTATCGATGTTTATTCACCAATTACTTGTGAAGCAAAAGATGGAATTTGTTCAACTTGTTATGGAAGAGATTTAGCAAGAGGAAGATTAGTATCTATTGGTGAGTGCGTTGGAATGATAGCAGCTCAATCAATTGGAGAGCCAGGAACGCAGCTTACAATGAGAACGTTCCACGTTGGAGGAACAGCACAAATTAAACAAGAGTCTTCAATAACTGCTCCTTCAGAAGGAGTATTAAAAGTTTCTAATCAAAACTTAATTGAGGATTCTAAAAAAGAATTAATAGTAATGGGAAGAAATACAGAAATTATCATTGAAAAAAACGGAACAAACGTTGCAATGTATAAAATTCCATACGGATCTAGACTTTTTGCAAAACCAGATCAGCCTGTTAAAAAAGGTCAAAAAATTTGCGAGTGGGATCCATACACTCTACCAGTTATTTCAGAAACGGATGGTATTGTTAATTTTGTAGATTTGATTGATGGAGCATCAATTACAGATGCCACAGATGAAGCTACAGGAATTTCTTCTAAAGTTGTTCTAGATTGGAGAGGTCAATCTAAGAATCTTGATCTTAAACCAAGAATTACTCTAAGAGATAGCAAAGGAAAAGTTGTTAAAAAAGCTGACGACAACGAAGCAAGATATTATTTAGTTCCAGAAACAATTTTGTCAGTTGAAGATGGTGACAAAGTTAATGCAGGAGATGTATTAGCTAGATTACCAAAAGCAACTTCCAAAACAAAAGATATTACTGGAGGATTACCAAGAGTTGCTGAATTATTTGAAGCAAGAAAACCTAAAGAAGGAGCTATCATTGCTGAGAATGATGGTAAAATTGAATTTGGAAAAGAAGTTAGAGGAAAACTTAAAATTACAATTAAATCAAAAGCTGGAATTGAATCTTCATATTTAATTCCAAAAGGAAAACAAGTTAACTTNAACCCAGGCGAAGAAATTAAAAAAGGAGAATATTTATTAGACGGCAGTCCAGCTCCNCANGATATTTTAAGAATTTTAGGAGTAGAAGCTCTTGCAAATTATTTTATAGACGAAGTTCAGGAAGTTTATAGATTACAAGGTGTTATAATAAACGATAAACATATAGAAGTTATCGTTAGACAGATGCTAAGAAAAGTTGAAATCAAAGCTTCTGGTGATACTCCATTCTTAGTAGGAGAATTAGTAGATAAAATCGATCTGGATGAATTAAATAAAAAATTAGTTTCAGAAGGTAAAGCTCCTGCAAAAGTTGATCCAGTATTACTGGGTATTACAAAGGCTTCATTACAGACGAAATCATTTATTTCTGCAGCTTCATTCCAAGAAACAACAAGAGTTCTTACTGAGGCAGCAATCAAAGGTAAAGTTGATGTGCTTCATGGACTGAAAGAAAACGTTATCGTTGGAAGATTAATTCCAGCAGGAACAGGAGATAGCACATTTAAATACTCTAAAATCGCTCGTGAAAGAGACATGGAGCTTCAAAGCAGCAAAGCAAAAGCCCCAGAGCAATTAGAGGTTACTAAGTAGCAATTAGCTAAGTTTTTCAATATTAATTAAGTAGCTATTTATACAACTACAATTTGACCTTTCGCTTAATTTAAGTATTATGCCCACACTTTTTTAAGGTAGNAAGTAAGGCTCTCGAGCACTTAAACTCCTACCAGATTTTAGGTTTCGACCTTATTTTCTATCCTTAAATTATTAAAATTTTTTATAAATTTATGCCAACGATTAATCAACTCGTTAAACGAGGAAGAGTTAAACCAAAAGTAAGGAACAAAGTTCCTGCGTTAGAAGCATCACCTCAAAAAAGAGGAGTGTGCACTAGNGTTTATACAACAACTCCAAAAAAACCAAACTCAGCATTACGTAAAGTTGCNAGAGTTCGTNTNTCAAACGGTTTTGAAGTTACTAGTTATATTCCAGGNGAAGGACATAATTTACAAGAACACTCAGTNGTTATGATTAGAGGCGGAAGGGTAAAAGATTTACCAGGAGTTCGTTATCATACTATTCGAGGAGTTCTTGATACTCAGGGTGTTACAAAAATGAAACAACAAAGATCTAAATACGGAGCAAAGAGACCTAAATAATTATGTCACGAAGAAGAAAACAAACAAAGAGAGATGTAAGTCCAGATCCAGTTTACAAATCTAAAGTTGTTACTAAATTTATGAATTCTTTAATGTACCAAGGAAAAAAAACAGTAGCTGAAAAAATTTTATACAAAACCCTTGAATTAATTAAAGCCAAAACTAATGACGATCCAATTAAAGTTTTTAATGATGCTCTTAAAAACGTAAAACCAAATTTAGAAGTTAAATCAAGAAGAGTTGGTGGTGCAACATACCAAGTACCAGTAGATGTAAGAGCTGATAGAGCCCAGGCTTTAGCAATTCGTTGGTTGATAGACGCTTCAAGAAAAAGAACAGACAAAAGCATGCAAGAAAAATTACTTAAAGAATTATTAGACGCAGCATCTAACAAAGGTTCAGCAATTAAAAAAAGAGAAGACACTCACAAAATGGCAGAAGCAAATAAAGCTTTTGCGCATTTTAGATGGTAAATTTATGAGCGAAAAATATCCAATAGATAAATATAGAAACATAGGTATCGCTGCCCACATTGACGCTGGCAAAACTACCACTACAGAAAGAATTTTATATTACACAGGAAAAGCTCATAAAATTGGTGAAGTGCACGATGGTGCCGCTACTATGGATTGGATGGAGCAAGAACAAGAAAGAGGAATTACAATTACATCTGCAGCAACAACTTGTTTTTGGAAAGGACATAGAATTAATATTATTGATACACCAGGACACGTAGATTTTACTATTGAAGTTGAAAGATCATTAAAAGTTTTAGACGGAGCTGTTGCTTGTTTTGATGGAGTTGCAGGTGTTGAACCTCAGTCCGAAACAGTATGGAGACAAGCAGACAAATATAAAGTTCCAAGAATTTGTTTTGTTAATAAATTAGATAGAACTGGAGCTAATTTTTTCATGTGCGTTGATATGATTAAAGAGCGTTTAGGAGCAACTCCTATGGTCCTTCAGCTTCCAATTGGTATTGAAAGTACGTTTAAAGGGGTTGTTGATCTTGTGACAATGAAAGGTGTTGTTTGGCAGGATGAAAGTTTAGGTGCAAAATTTGATTATGTTGAAATTCCAGCGGATCTTAAGGAACAAGCAGTTAAATATAGAAAAGAATTAGTAGAGCTTGCTGTTGAGCAAGATGAAAAAGTAATGGAAAATTATCTTAATGGTAAAGATCCATCGGAGGCAGAACTAAAAGCTTGTATTAGAAAAGGAGCAATTTCTTTTGCTTTTGTTCCTATAATTTGTGGAGCCGCTTTTAAGAATAAAGGAGTTCAATTAATTTTAGATGCAGTAGTTGATTACTTGCCAAGTCCTAAGGACGTTGGTCAAGTAAAAGGAACTAAACCAGATTCAGACGAAGAACTAGTTAGAAAATGTAATGATGCTGAACCGTTTTCTGCTTTAGCATTTAAAATAGCAAACGATCCATTTGTTGGATCATTGACTTTTATTAGAATTTATTCAGGCACTTTATCCACAGGTACAGGAGTACTTAACGCTTCAACTGGTAAAGAAGAAAGAATTGGTCGTATGTTGTTGATGCATGCGAATAACAGAGAAGACATTAAAAGTGCAAGCGCTGGAGATATTGTCGCTTTAGCAGGTCTTAAAAATACAATTACAGGACATACTCTTTGTGACAAAAATAATCCAATCGTATTAGAGTCTATGGATTTTCCTGAACCAGTTATTGAAATTGCCGTTGAGCCTAAAACNAAAAATGACCAAGAAAAAATGGGAGAAGCTCTTAATCGTTTAGCAAAAGAAGATCCTTCATTTAGAGTTTCTTCAGACAATGAATCTGGTCAAACTATTATTAAAGGAATGGGAGAGTTACACCTTGAAATTATTGTAGATAGAATGAAAAGAGAATTTAAAGTTGAAGCTAATATTGGAGCACCACAAGTTGCTTATAGAGAAACGATTACTTCGCCTGCAAAACTTGAGTATACGCATAAAAAACAAAGTGGTGGAGCTGGTCAATTTGCCAAAGTTAAATTAGCAGTTGAGCCTCTTGCTCAAGGAGAAGGAAGAATTGTTGAAAATTTAATTAAAGGTGGATCTATTCCAAGAGAATTTATTCCTGGAGTTGAAAAAGGAATTTTAAGCGTTGCGGATTCAGGNGTATTAGCTGGATTTCCATTGTTAGATTACAAAGTTCAAATAATAGATGGATTNCATCATGAAGTAGACTCAAGTCCATTAGCATTCGAATTAGCAGCGAGATATTGTTTCAGAGAAATGTGCCTTCAAGCTCATCCAAAACTTTTAGAACCAATTATGAAAGTTGAAGTAGTGACACCAGAAGACTATATGGGCGATGTTATCGGAGATTTAAATAGCAGAAGAGGTCAAGTTGGATCAACTGACAAAAGAGGTAATGCTGCCGTTATTAATGCAATGGTCCCACTTGCAAATATGTTTGGTTACGTAAACACTTTAAGATCAATGTCACAAGGTAGAGCACAGTACACAATGCAATTTGATCATTATGATCGCGTTCCTCAAAACGTTCAGGACGAAGTTACAAAGAAAATGGCTTAAATTATGGACAAACAGAATATTAGAATTAAATTAAGAGCTTATGATCATAAAGTTTTAGATCAGTCTACAATCGAGATTGTAAATACGGCAAAAAGAACTGGAGCTCAGGTTAGAGGACCAATACCACTTCCTACACGTAAAGAAATTTTTACAGTATTAAGATCGCCACACATTGATAAAAAAAGTAGAGAACAGTTTGAAACTAGAACACATAAACGAATGATAGATATTCTAGATCCAACACCTCAAACAGTTGAGGCGTTAATGAAATTAGATCTAGCTTCAGGCGTAGATGTAGAAATTAAGATTTAAATTATGACTTTAGGTTTAATAGGTAAAAAAATTGGTATGACAAGAAGGTTCTACGAAAATGGTCAATCTGTTCCTGTTACAGTTCTTCATGTTGAGCCAGGCAAAGTAGTTGATGTTATCACTAAAGAGAAACGTGGTTACAGCGCCGTATTAGTTGGTTTTGGACATATTAAAAATTCAAAAGTAACAAAACAGATGAAAGGCGTTTTTGCAAAAAAATCTCTAGAACCTAAAAAAATTTTAAAAGAGTTTAGAGTAGAAAAAGACAGTGATTTGAAATTAGGGTCGGACATAGATTTAAATATTTTCAAAGATATAAATTTTGTAGACGTTAGATCAAAAACAATTGGAAGAGGTTTTGCAGGAGTTATGAAAAGACATAATTTTGCAGGATTAAGAGCAACTCACGGTGTTTCAGTTTCTCACAGATCTCATGGTTCTACAGGACAAAGACAAGATCCAGGTAGAGTGTTTAAAGGTAAAAAAATGGCCGGACACATGGGTGACAAATTTAGAACAGTTGAAAGATTAGAGATTATCGAAACAGATTTAGAAAATAACTTGTTATTTGTTAAAGGATCAGTGCCAGGAGCAAAAAATTCCGTAGTTGAGATTAATAAGGCTGTTAAAGAACGAAACAAAAGAACTATGAAAGATACTATTCAAGCTTTCAAAGACGATCTTGCTGAAGGATTAAAAGAAAAATCAAATAAAAAAGAAAAAAGTGCAGAAACTAATAAAAAAGATGCAAAGCCAGCAGCAGCGCCTGCAGCAGAGAAGAAGTAATTATATGAAAATAAAAGAATTAGGAATTGATGGAAAAGATGTTGGAAATATTGAGGTTTCTGACAGTGTATTTTCATTAAAACCTAGAAAAGACATTATAAAAATGGTTGTAGATTGGCAAATAAGTCGTCACTCAAAAAAAACTGGTTATACAAAAACTAGAGGAGAAGTTGCTGGATCTAGAAAAAAGATTGGACCACAAAAAGGATCTGGAGGAGCGAGACATGGTAATATCACAGCTCCAATATTTGTTGGTGGTGGTATTGCGCATGGACCAAAGGCAAAAGGAAAGCACAGAGTGAAAAGATTAAATAAAAAAGTTAGAAAACTAGGATTAAAACACGCTTTATCAAGCAAAGTATTGGATAATAAAATTAATATTTTATCAGATAAGGATTTTAAAAATTTCAAAACTAAAGATTTCAGTAAATTTTTATCAAAAATAAATTCAAAAAGCGCATTGTTAATTTATGATAACGAAAATGAAGTTTTATTAAATAATGTAAAAAATATTAAGAATATTAAAAATATTCCGGAGATTGGAACAAATGTTTATGACATTTTAAAATATCACAATGTTTTATTCACTCATTCTTCAATTAAAAAACTACAAGAAAGATTATTAAAATGAAAAAAAGAGCTGACAATTTCTCATATGATATTATTCTTGAGCCTGTAGTGACTGAAAAATCTACAAATCTAAGCTCACTAAATAAAGTAGTGTTTAAAGTTGCACCATTTGCAACAAAAGCAAATATTAAAAAAAGTATTGAGAAACTTTTTAAAGTAAATGTTGTTAAAGTTAACACAATTAATCTTCACCCAAGATTTAAAATGGTTAGAGGAAGAGTTGCAAGAACTTCAGGGTACAAAAAAGCTATTGTTACTTTAAAAAAAGGACAATCAATTGATATTACAACTGGAATATAAAAATGACTTTAAAAACATATAAACCTTATACAAAATCTACTCGAGGCACAATTATCCTGGATAGAACGGGTCTTTGGAAAGGTAAGCCTGTTAAATCTTTGACTTCAGGAATTAATGGCTCATATGGAAGAAATAATTTAGGAAGAATTACATCTAGACATCGTTCAGCTGGACATAAGAAAAAATATAGATTTGTAGATTTTAAAAGAAATAAGTTTGACATGCCTGCTACAGTAATTCGTTTTGAGTACGATCCTTATAGAACAGCTAATATTATGCTTATTGAATATGAAGATAAAACTCAAAGCTATTTAATTGCTCCACAAGACATTAAAGTTGGAACTAAAATCCATACTGGGCGAAAAAAAGATATAGAAATTGGAAATTGTATGCCTTTAATAGATATCCCACCTGCAACTGTCGTTCATAATGTTGAAATGAGACCAGGTAATGGAGCAGTATTAGCAAGATCAGCTGGAACTTCTGTTCAAATTATGAGTCATGACCAAGATTACACAACATTAAAATTAGCCTCAGGCGAGGTAAGAAGAGTACAAAGTTTATGCAAAGCTACTATCGGCGCTGTATCAAATCCTGATCAAAAAAATATTAAAATTGGTAAAGCTGGAAGAAGCAGATGGTTAGGAGTTAGACCGCAAACAAGAGGTATAGCAATGAACCCGGTTGACCACCCACACGGAGGAAGAACTAATGGAGGAAGACATCCTGTTACTCCTTGGGGAATCAAGACTAAAGGAAAGAAAACTAGAAAAAATAAAAATACCGATAAGTATATTATCTCAAGAAAGAAGAAGAGAGGTATTAATTAATTATGAGTAGATCAGTCTGGAAAGGTCCTTTTGTTGAATTAAGTTTGATGAAGAAAGTGCAAAAGCATAAAGATCAAAATATTAAAAAACCAATCAAAACTTGGTCAAGAAAATCTACAATTATTCCAGAATTTATTGGAATGACTTTTGAAGTTCATAATGGAAAAAAATTCTTCCCAGTGACTATCACAGACGAAATGATTGGACATAAATTAGGAGAGTTTTCCGCAACAAGACAATTCTTCGGACATACACCAGCAGATAAAAAAGCTGCTCCGGCAACTGAAAAAAAAGATGACAAAAAATAAAGATTTAAATCAAGTTAAGGCNATTTACAGGAACTTAAGATCAAGTCCTCGTAAAATTAATAATATATTAAAAAGTATTAGAGGAAAAAATGCTAATGTTGCNATGAGAGATTTAGAATTTACAGATAAAAGAGTAGCGGGTGAGATTAAAAAAACTTTAAAGTCAGCAATTGCTAATGCTGAAAATAACAATCAATTAGATATCGATAATTTAATTGTAAAAGAAGCGTACGTTGGAAAAGGAATTACACTAAAACGTTTTATGCCAAGAGCAAGAGGAAGGTCAGCTGGAATTAAAAAACATTTTTCTAATTTAACTATTATTGTTTCGGAAAATAAAAAAACTCCGGTGGAGGCCGCTAAGTAATGGGTCAGAAGGTTAATCCAATTAGCTTTAGATTAAGCATTAATAAAAACTGGGATTCAATGTGGTTTGCCAAGAAAAAAGAATATGGCCAATATTTAATCGAAGATTTTAAAATTAGAGAATATATTCATAAAAATCTTAAAAATTCTGGAATTTCAAAAATCTTTATCGAAAGACCAACTAAAAAATGCATAGTAACAATCTTTACATCAAGACCTGGTTTTGTAATTGGAAAAAAAGGTTCTGATATTGAT
>JGI25930J51415_1000145_pt1 | contig 14028 bp, 13 predicted proteins | sample LauGreFa1BDMLBDN_2_FD_51415 | JGI IMG/M metagenome (IMG submission 51415) | reverse complement strand
CCTTTGCTCCTATTACATGGCAATCCACTATCGCAACACAGCTGGGATCGCATGTTGCCAAGGCTGCTTGAAGGTTTTAGCGTGGTGACTAGCGATCTCAGAGGCTACGGTGAGAGCTCTAAGCCGCCTGGCGAGGCCGATCATCGAAACTACAGCTTCAGACAGATGGGCACTGACCAATTTGAGCTCATGAGCCACTTGGGTTTTGAGCGATTCGCCCTGGCCGGGCATGACCGGGGTGCACGGGTCGCTTATCGCATGGCGATGGACCATGCCGAAAGGATTAGTCGTGTCGCCTTTCTTGACATCCTGCCGACCCATTATGTGTTTAACCACATCACGGCAGATATGGCGATCGATCTCTATCATTGGTGGTTTATGGCGCAACCAAAACCATTCCCCGAAACCTTATTAAGTCCACATCCGGCCTACTACATACGCGATAAACTCATGAAGCAAGGGCCAGGGAAGGGCGGTTTTACCGAGGAAGAAATAGAGCGGTATATTTCCTACTGTACTCCAGAGCATATTCATGCAGTTTGCGAAGACTATCGCGCCGCAGCAACGATCGACCTGGCAATGGACCGTGCCGATTTCGAAGCGGGGCGAAAGATCAGCATGCCTGCAATGATTCTGTGGGGAGCATTGAGCCACACAGCCTTGCGGCACCAACCTGAAAAGGTCTGGCCCCTATATTGTTCTGATATTCAAAAAATGGAAGCCTTGCCTTGTGGCCATTACCCTGCCGAACAGGCTAGCGAGCAAACCCTGACAGCCTTTGAGGCGTTTTTTGGCTCAGTAGCGCGCCGGAGCTAGTTGTTAAATCCCTAGTAGAGACTGGCCATCCAAGCTAGTATCAGCGGCCACCAGCTTTGCTAGCTTTTGCTTACGGCAGAATACTAGTGGTGATGGTGCCCCCCCGCAGAGTCGAACTGCGCACCAACGGATTATGAGTCCGCTGCTCTAACCAAGCATGAGCTAGGGGGGCTCCAGTTCGGATTATTTCATAAGCGCTGCGTTAAGTGTTTTTAGAGGGTCATCAACTCAATTTTCTTGGCCACCACCGCCTAGTTCAAAGCCTGGCTCTTTCATCTGCCAGAGCAGGAAGCTGAAGAGGTCGCTACTGCGCATGATCGTCTGGCTCAAACTGCTACCTGATCCATGACCGCTTTGATAGTCGAGCCTTAGTAACACCACTTGACGTCCATCCTGAGCTTGCGAAAGCCGCGATGCAAACTTTGTACTCTGCCAGACATCGACGCGACTGTCGTTAACGCCATGCATAAGCATCACGGCTGGATATCGCTTTCCGTCTTCAATGGCGTGATAAGAACTATTCCGTAATAAGGCGTGAAACTCTTTTTCGATTGATATAGTTCCGTATTCTGGAATTTGTGCGGCTCCGTTTGCACGTTGCTCTGATCGCACGAGATCAAGAACGGCCACCGATGGCACCGCTGCAGCAAAAAGTTCGGGACGCTCAGTGATGGCTCTACCTACAAACATGCCCCCAGCACTACCTCCGTAAATCCCGAGTCGTGATGCCTGGGTGTAGCCCTTTTCTATAAGCCACTCGGCCGCGGCAATGCCGTCTTTCCATGTGTTGTATTTAGTGGTCTTCTTTCCTGCTTCGTGCCAGGCGCTTCCGAAGTTGCCGCCACCCCTTACATGTGCGATCGCATAAATGCCGCCACGCTCAATCCAGGCAAGCATCGAAGGACTAAAGCTAGGCTCCTGCGTAATCCCGTAGGCACCATATCCGTATAAGAGCGTCGGTCGCATCCCGTCAAGAGGCAGGTCAGATCTTAAAAGAATCGACATCGGGACCATAACGCCGTCATGACTTCGATACATGACTTCACGCGCGACCATATGCTTCGGAATCTTTAACTTTGTCGCAGCGCTTAGCTGGACGGCTTGCAGGCTATTCTTTTGTGGTTCGTACCAGAATCTTTGTGTAGGGTGGGTCCAAGTGCTGAGTGTGAGCATCACGCCTGTCTGATCATCGCTTGCATCCGTGGTGATGTTCCCCTCTCGAGGTGTCTTGATGACCTCGAGCGATAGCCTCGGAACAGTATGTATGTCCGTTACATTCGAACTATCTTTTTGCGTTTCGACACGCGCTCTTAGAAGTTCGGTATTCACGCCTCGTCGTCGCGTGATGTAAATCGCATCCTTGCTGATGTCGACTGCACGAATAACCGCATCGGAGGCTTCGAGGACTGTCACCCACCGAGCAGTTGTTTGCGAAGCATCGCCGACCGATTCATTAGCAGAATTGCCCGCAAGCTTGGGCTCCACGGTACTCATCAGTGTGCTCATGGGCATGGCGATCAACTTATGGGTGGGCGCACCACGGGCACTGAGTGCCCACACATAGCCAAATCCAAAACTAAGTGAGCGAATGTCATCATCGAGATGGACAAGCCTCTTCCACTGTNCGCGATTTGATAACACATCACGACGAGGTGCGACATAAACGCTCAGTCGCCTNTCAACCCCTCGAANGACNGTCAGTGCNAGTAAGTCTGTCTGCGGAATCTCGCGAAGATAGCCGCTACTAAATAGGGGTAGCTTTTCCTCTTCAAAGGCGCTGGCCCTAAAGACTATTCGCTCAGGGTCGGGCTGCTTAAGATCTAGATAATGGATCGCAGTGTCCTGAAATCGCTCGGAGGCCCTGACGTCCTTATAGTCAGTTCTTAATCGCGAATAGAAAAAACCCTCAGCATNGGCATCCCAGGACAGGGAAGCAAAACGTACGCGATCAATCGGCTCAATCAAGGGCTTTTTGGTCATGACATCCATGACATGGAGGCTTCCAATCTCGGATCCACCTTCCTGAATGGTATAGGCCAATCGTCTTCCATTTGACGATGGCCAGAAGCCTTGGATCGCAAGTGCTTTTCTTTTCGCTGCGACTGATCGCATCGATATCAACAAGAACATGCTCAGGCTTATCTAAGCCCTCTCGCCACACGATGTTCGCGCGGTTTTCTTGGGCTAATCGCCTTGTGTAAAACAAGTGCCCCTGGCTGCTTCGCTTGGGGGCTGAGGTGCTCACGCCGAGCGAATCCATGATCGACCGAAGCCTTGCTTCGAGTTCCTTGCGGCCGTTGATCTTCGTCAATATTTGTTCGCTCGCGACAGCTTGCGCCTTGGTCCATGCGATCACTTTTGGATCGGTTCTTTGTTCTAGAAAACGATAGGGATCCTTGACCTTCACGCCCCAATAAATATCTTCTTGTTCCTGGGCTTGTAAGGGTCTGGGAATCCCCAGACGATCGGCGATTGGGAGCGACGAGTCGACTGCTTGCACAGGTTTGTTGCCTGATGCAACCTGGCCTGAAGGCATCAGGCTGCTGCAAGAGCCTAGGAGTAATGCGCNCAGCGCAATCATCNAGCTAGCACGTAGCGTCATGATTTGGCGCATGTTTAGTAGCTTTTTACTCGCTGCACTTAGGCCTGACATGGGCCATGAAGCCCTGCGCATACTGATAGCATTGCCTTTCTTGATTAGCCTTGACTGAATAACTGAAGCGATGATCGACATGAACGATTTACTCTCGACAAAATCTTGGATGATGCTCCAAGCTTGGATTGGAGCCAACTCGGTTCACGCGATTCGGATTCTTGCCATCCTTGTTGTTGCGTTTGTGGTCCTTCGATTCATCCGAGCCTTTGTGCCCCGATTGCGGGAACACATCGCGGGCAGACAGGAATCGATTGAAGATGCCAAGCGTATTCAGACGCTTTTGCGCGTGGCGCATTACTTGCTTACTGCAAGCACGCTTGCCGTCGCGGTCTTGCTCGTGTTGGGCGAAGTTGGCATTTCGCTCGCTCCAATTCTCGGTGCGGCGGGTGTGGTTGGTATTGCCGTCGGTTTTGGCGCACAAACGCTGGTCAAAGACTATGTGAGTGGTTTTCTGTTGTTGCTCGAAAATCAAATTCGTGTGGGCGATGCGGTGGAAATCTCGGGTAAAAGTGGCGTCGTTGAAGAGGTCACCTTGCGATTCATTCGACTTCGAGATTTTGGCGGCAACGTTCACTTCATTCCCAACAACACCATCGGCGTCATCACCAATTCAAGTCTTGGCTTTGCCTATGCAGTCTTGGATGTTGGGATTGCTTACGGTTCAGATATTGAAGTCTCGATGCAAGTCATGCGCGACGTCGATGAGAGCATGCGTGAAGACGCTAACTTCTCGGGCAAGATCCTCAAGCCGCTAGAAATTGCCGGTGTTGATCAATGGGCTGACTCCTCTGTCATGATTAAGGCGCGGATCCAGGTCAAACCCCTCGAGCAATGGCATGTGCGGCGAGAATACTTAAAGCGCCTCAAGATCGCCTTTGACGCCAAGGGCGTTGAAATTCCATTTCCTCATGTGAAGCTTGTTAAATGAATAACTATCTTTTTTTTCGTTCGGGCGCAGATGTGCTCGCTTCGGTCGGACAAAAGCTCGGTCCAGGCGATTGGCTGCTTATTGATCAAGCGCGGATCAATGCGTTTGCACAGGCGAGCGAGGATTTTCAATGGATTCATGTCGACCCAGATCGGGCAGCCCATGGACCCTTTGGAAAAACCATTGCCCACGGCTTTCTTTCATTATCTCTCGTGGCCCCATTGTTGGGTGCTTTGTTGCGTTTTGAACATTTGGCCATGAGCTTGAATTATGGCTGCGAAAAAGTTCGTTTTCCCGCGCCTGTCCCAGTTGACACTCGCTTACGTGCGTATGGCGAAGTAATTAAAGCAGAGCGCATCGCTCCCACACCTGATACCGTGCAAGCCACGATTCGTGTAACCATAGAGATCGAAAAGGGCACAAAACCCGCATGTGTCGCTGATTCCGTGAGTCGCTTTTACTTTGATCCAAGCATCAAGGGCTCGGGCGGCATTGCAGGATCTGGCCGATCTGAAGGATAATCTCGGATTATTCATAAACAGAAGCCCGCCAAACGTCCTGCGGTTCGGGTTTTCCGTTGTTTTTTAGGATCTCTGTGCAATTTTCAGATTTCGCGTTTGCCGACCCTATTAACCGCGCTATTGCTGAGATGGGTTATAGCGTTCCAACCCCTATCCAAGCCCAAGCCATCCCCGTCGTCTTGCAAGGCGAAGACGTTATGGGTGCCGCCCAAACAGGCACGGGCAAAACTGCGGGCTTCGCTTTGCCGATCTTGCAACGCTTGATGGCCCATGCAAATACCAGCGTGTCGCCAGCAAGACATCCTGTGAGGGCTCTGATGCTTGCGCCCACGCGCGAGCTTGCTGATCAAATTTATGTCAATGTTCGCGACTATGCGAAGTACACGCCAATTAGGGTTGCCGTTGTTTTTGGTGGTGTCGACATCAAGCCTCAATTGGCAAGTCTTCGCCAGGGTTGCGAAATTCTTATTGCAACGCCGGGTCGTCTCCTAGACCATATCGAGCAAAAGTCAGTCACACTCAGCCAAGTGCAAGCCCTCGTGCTTGATGAGGCTGACCGTATGCTTGATATGGGGTTTTTGCCTGATATCCACCGCATTATTCGCTTATTGCCCAGTGCGCGACAGAATCTGATGTTTTCGGCAACTTTTTCTCCGGATATTCGAAAGCTTGCTGAGAGCTTTTTGCAGCATCCCAAATTGATCGAGGTTGCTCGTCGTAATGCACTTGCAGATAATGTTGAGCAGACCGTTTATCGTCTTGGGTCTGACGAGCAAAAGCGATTTGCTGTTTCGCATTTGCTTAAAGAGCGCAACCTCTCCCAAGTCATTGTTTTTACCAATACAAAAATTGGTGCGAGCAGGTTGGCTCGTGATTTGGTGCGTGAAGGTCTAAGCGCTGATGCGATTCATGGCGATAAATCGCAACAAGATCGTCTCACGACGCTCGAAGGGTTCAAACAAGGCAAGGTTGCGGTGCTTGTTGCAACCGATGTAGCGGCTCGAGGTCTAGATATCGCTGAATTGCCTGCGGTTATTAATTATGATTTACCGTATTCGCCTGAAGATTACGTCCATCGNATTGGGCGAACGGGCAGGGCCGGAGCATCAGGTGTTGCACTGTCCTTGATGACACAAAGCGATGAACGCTATCTTTCTGAGATCGAAAAGCTCACCAAACGGAAGTTTGCGGTACAAGATCTCGCTATGCCCACCGTAAAAGAGCGCCCAGAAAGCATTACTGGATCTCAAGCTTCTTCGATTCGGGTTCCACGCCAGCGCTTATACGCCGATGCGCCTACACGCAAACTGCCTGGTTATTCGACCGATCCTTTTTTCTTTCAGCCCTATCAAGCCAGCGCGATTACGCCCAATCCTACGTCAACGATGATTGCTTCGCCGTCTGCGCCCGAATCAGCGGCTAAGTCGGCCGTATCTAGGATGCAAAAGCCGCCAAGGCAATTAGCCGCTTTACTCGGTGGCAAGGGCTTAAAGCACGGGGGCTAATAGTTTTGCCCCTCGCACAGCGAGGTTGAACATTGGGCCGCGCTGACTGAGCAGCTCGTGTCCAAGCGGTTTGCAGCGCTCAAAGTCAGCTTCGAGCATGCGATGGACCTCCTGCGCAAAAAGCCTGTCGTTGACCAAGATTGAAATCTCAAAATTGAGTCGAAAGGAACGGTTATCAAAATTAACCGAACCGATGCTGCTCATGGCATCGTCGATAAGAACCACCTTTTGGTGTAAGAATCCTGGTGTGTAACGGAAAAAACGTACCCCCACATCGCCTAAAGGCTTCAAGTAAGCGTATGAAGCAAGTTGAACCAGTCGATGATCCGGTCGCGAAGGCAGCATAATCCGAACGTCAACGCCGCGAATGGCGGCCAATTGCAGTTGGGATACAAATTGTTCATCTGGGACAAAGTAAGGGCTGGCGATCCAAAGGCGGTGCTGTGCCTGTCGGATAAGTTCCATAAACAATAAGGTACAAGTCTCTATATTAGAAGCCGGGCTCGTCGGAGCAACCAAGACCGATTGATCGACCTGCGAGGACTGCGGCTGGCAAAGCAGACTCTCTAAGGACTCGCCGGTGGCCCAAAGCCAATCTTCAACAACAACTGCTTGCACCGCCAGTGCGGCCGGGCCCCTAATGCACACATGAGTGTCGCGCCAATGCCCGAGTTCTGGGTCCATGCCAGCATATTCCCGACCGATATTCAATCCACCAACCCAAGCCGACTCACCATCGACAACGACAATTTTGCGATGATTTCTAAAATTTAAGCTAAATCGATTTCCGGGGTGGCGGCTACCATCGAAGGCTACAACTTTTGCACCAGCCTGTCTTAGATCGTCGAGCATACGACCAGCCTCACCTAAGCTGCCAATGCCGTCATACATGATTCGAACCTTCACACCCTGCTCAGCACGCTCAATAAGTGCTCGCTTGAAAGGCTCACCAATTTCGTCGTGCCTCATGAGGTAAAACGAGGCGAGTACATGATCTTTGGCGCAGGCAATGCCTGCAAACATCGATTTGAAGGTTTCTTCGCCGTCGATCAAAAGGTCGAGCTGGTTGCCTCCGGTAAATGGTGAACCGGTAATTTCTTCGAGCGTTTTTAAGCCTGAGGTGAGTCGCTCGTCCTTGACTCGCGAGGCGGTGAGTAAACTTCCGAAGAGCTTTGTCCCGAGACGTTGCTCGAGTTGCTCGCGAATGCGACGTTTGCGATAGCCGTTCACATGACTGCGGCCAAAGATCCAATAGGCAGGTACGGCAATCACTGGTATGCTAATGAGAACCATTGCCCACGCAATTGCGCCTTGAGATGTTCTGGTTTCAAGAACAGCCTGAGTTGCTGAAATGAGTCCCAGCACTTGAGCGATCAACAATAACCCGAGCCACCACGTGCTGCCATCCTGACTAAAACCGAGCAAGGCACTTAGCACGCCAAATCCCCCGCCCCTGTCATGTCGCGCTGTCGCTTCTCGGTCATGAGCCAACGCGCTGCCCAGGCCTGAATTGCTTGTGTCAGAAAGCTATCTACCGAACTCGCTTGCAAGTCGGAAAGCCCAAGGTGTTGCGCAGCAAGCTTTAANTTTTCAAGCGCTTGCTTTGGACAAAGCGCCTGGGCGCCTTGTTGCTTGGAAAGTTTTTGGCCTTGTGAATTCTTGAGCACGGGAATATGCAAATAGCGAAGCTTTCGATATCCAAGTAGTCCTTGTAGCGCAATCTGCCTAGGGGTTGACATCAGCAAGTCGTCGCCGCGAACCACATCCGTGATGCCTTGCACTTCATCATCCACAACCACCGCCAGCTGATAGGCCCACTGGCCGTCAGCACGCATGAGGACAAAATCACCCATCATGCTCGAAGCCATGAGGGGTTGCCTGCCAGCAAGACGATCGGTAAACCCAAGCTCAATGGCTTCAAGTTTTACACGCCATGCGCCAGGACCATCAAGCCGCATAAGGGCTCGGCAGGTACCCGGATAGGGGCGTTCAGCCTGCGGCGGTAGGTCTAGGCTTGTTTGCGCAAGCATGTGTTCGATCTGCTTTCGACTGCAGTGGCATCGGTAAACAAGTTGTTTTTCACGCAACGCATTCAAGGCATCAATGTACCTCGCCTGATGCTTCGATTGCCAGCTTATTGGACCATCATGCTTGAGGCCGTGAAGTCTTAAGCATTCGATGATGGCAGACGCGTGCTCAGATTGGCAACGATCACGATCAATATCTTCGATACGGAGCTGCCAGCTGCCACCGTGAGCTCTGGCATCAAGCCAGCTTGCAAGTGCGGTGCAAAGCGAGCCAAGATGCAAGGGACCCGTGGGCGATGGGGCAAAGCGACCTATATAATTTGTGGATCGATCAAAGCAATGCGGCGCGTTCAAGAGGATTGAGCCCCCAGCAACTTGTTTCGAACTCTTGGGATTTGTAAGCGGCTAAGCCACCACTGTAGTGCCTTACCAGGCCTTTGCGTTGACCATGCATAACGTAGTGCTGTTGCCTGTCGCTGCGGCTTGACCTGCAGGGCTATTAAAGCTCCGCTCTTTAAGTCTTCGCGCACATAAGGTTCAGGCATCCACCCGACCCCAAGCCCGGCTAGGATGACCGCTCGCTTTTGCTCGGCGCTTGCCACTGTCAGTCGCGGCTGATGGCTGATAAGTCCCCAGTCGCGAGCAGCACGTTGTTGAGCGCTGTCAGCTACTGCGATCGCCGTTATTTGCTCAAGCCGTTGGCCCACTAAGCTATCGACCGTCGAAGGCAAGTCATCAGCCATAGGGTGTTGAGCGCCAAGGCAAAAGATCCAGGGAAGTTGTCCAAGCGAACGCATCTCAAAATGCGCGCTATGGACCGATGGCTGTGAGGTGTCAACAGGCATGCCAATTGCGAGCGAGACACGGCCCTCCGCTAGGGCCTCCCAGCTTCCCTCAAGCACTTCATGACGAAGTCTTAGACGCGTGGGGATTTTCAGTGCTTCAAAATCTTTGATCAGCGGCAAGAAATCATCAAAGCGTAGGGTGCCATCGAGCCCAATGGAGAGCTCTGATTCCCAGTCGTTGCCCAGGTCTTTGACATGGGCAAGCATGGTCTCGGTGAGTTGGAAGATTTGATTGGCATGAGACAGTAATGCCTGGGCTGCTTCGGTTGGCTTGGCAATTCTGCCGCGCCGATCAAAGAGCAGAACATCGAGGTCCTCTTCGAGCTTTCTCATCGAATAGCTCAAGGCCGATGGCACCTTGCCGAGCGCTTTGGCAGCCGATGCAAAACTGCCGCGGCGTGCGATCGTTTCAAGAATTTGCAATTGCTCGAGGCTAATCGGTGGAGCCTGAAGCCTTGTATTAAGTTTAGTGTTTCGAGGCATGAAGAAAAAGTTTTTGTGATCGATGCAGTGAGATGCGTGACACCATTCATCAAAAAAATTGAATTATAAGAACAAATTTTGCATGCTTAGCGCTTTGCCTTTAACTTCACAATGCCGGCTATTGTTTTCCAAGGAGCAGCGATGAAACAATGGATTCGACGCGCACAGGATCGCGGCATGGCCGATCATGGTTGGCTTAAGAGTGCACACAGCTTCTCTTTTGCAACTTATCAGGATCCGGATTGGATGCAATTCGGCCCCTTGCGTGTGATCAATGAAGACCGTGTGGCCCCTGGCCAAGGTTTTGGCACATGGGCATCGCGATATGGAAATTATCAGCTATGTGCTTGATGGTGCGCTCGCTCATCGCGATAACATGGGTAACGGTTCTGTCATTCATCCCGGTGATGTGCAGCGTATGAGTGCGGGCACGGGCGTGATGCACTCCGAGTTCAACCATCAGAAGGCCGACTGGACGCACTTTCTGCAGATCTGGATTATTCCTGATCGATCAGGCCATCAGCCTTCGTACGAGCAAAAGCATTTTTCAATTGAGCAACGTCGTGGCCGCCTGGCACTGATTGTTTCGCCCGATGGTGAGGATGGTTCCTTGGCCTTGCATCAACAGGCTCGTGTTTATGCGGGTTGTTTCACCGGGACTGAGCAGGCCTCGCTTCATGTGGCAAACGATCGTGGACTTTGGGTTCAGTTGGCCCGAGGGTCGGCGTCTGTGAATGGCTATGCGCTTGAAGCTGGCGACGGTTTTGCTGTAACTAATGTATCGATCTTAACGATAGACCAGGCGAAAGCCGCTGAGGTCTTGGTGTTTGACCTTCCCTTGAACTAGGAGTTTATTCATGAGTGCAATTGATGTCGCCGTGGCTTATCACTCAGGCTATGGCCATACCGCAAAGGTCGCTGAGGCGGTTGTACATGGTGTGANGCAGGCGGGTAAAAGTGCGGTGCTGATCGATGTATCGAACATCACTGAGGAGCAATGGCTCCAACTTGATGGGTCTAGGGCCATTATCTTTGGAGCGCCGACTTATATGGGTGGTGCGTCGGCGCAGTTTAAGCAGTTTGCTGATGCGAGTTCCAAACGTTGGTTCACACAGGCCTGGAAGGATAAGTACGCGGGTGGTTTCACCTGCTCGCTTTCAATGAGCGGTGATAAATATGCAACCCTCATGTCCTTTGTGACCCTGGCGATGCAACATTCCATGGTTTGGATTGGTACTGGGATGATGCCTGCGGCGACCCCTGGTGCGCCCGATCAAATGAATCGCATTGGCTCTTCGATTGGTGTGATGGCGCAAGCCGATAATGTGCCTGCTGATCAAAGCCCGCCCAAAGGCGATCTTGACACCGCGATGGCCTACGGTGAGCGAATCGCACGCTGGATTGCTTGAGCCCAGGCCTCAAAGCCTGCTGATGCCTTGGCGCTCGCGTAGCGCTTAGGCATGTGCTCCACATGGCCTTGAAAATGCTCGGGGCCTTGAACCGCCACATGGTGGGGGAAATTGGCAAACATACTCTCATCATTAGGTGCGTCACCAAGGAAAAACCAGCTCGATTGTGCACGCTGATGATCATGGTCAAATAGTTTTTTGAGTAAATTGAGACTGCTGCTCGCCTTGTCGAATTGTCCAGCCCAAGCGTTGATATGGACATTGCTGGCTCGCGCACGATAGCCTTCCTTGTGACATCGTTCGATGAAGCGGGTTACGACATCACGAGGAGCCTTAACCTGTTCATTCCAATCAATAGCGATATCAACAAGCCGCTGACCCTGATCACTGGCCCAACAAAGCGGGGGGTAGTGGGGCATCCATTGTTCAGCAAGGCTCACCAAGTCTTTGCGTGCCGCCCAGTCGCCGAAGTAGTGGGTTTCGAACTGAAANACTTGCCGATCGAGCTGATCTGCGGTGACGAGATCTCCTGATGAGTTTACGCGCCACATGGCCAGACCGCCGCTCTCTGCGATGACGGCATCGATGGGCCATTGATGCAACATCATATGGCCCCAGGCTGCTGAGCGCCCTGTAACGGGTATGAGTTTTAGACCGATATGATGTAGCGACCAAAGCGCTTCGTAGGTTGATGCTCTTAATTGCCCCTGCAGGGTGAGGGTGCCATCCACGTCGGTGAGCACGCCGTAAAGACTGTTTGGGATAGCTTCTTCGCTTGCATCGGTGGTATCGCAGCCCATGAATTACTTCCACCGATCACGCCAGGCGTTTACGGCAAGACCACCAATAACAAGCAAGCCGCCTTGCACAGTTGCCGCCGGCATTTTTTCATCGGCGCCCAGCCAGGCCCAAATCGGCCCAAGCACCACTTCTAGGAGACAGATCAGGGCAATTTCATGCGGTGGCAAAAAGCGTGCAACCCAGACGAGCAGCGCGCAAGGAATAGCCAGTTGAACAATGCCTAAAAGTGCTAACCAGGCGAGGTCGTTGTGACTTGCTTCAAAGGGCATCGCCCAGGGAAGGGTTACAGCGCAAGACATCAAAGCGCCCACTAAAACCGCTGGAATCAAATCAACCTGAGCTCGCTGGGCGCGTAAGACCACTAGGTTGGCTGCCGAAGCAAGGGGCACGCCCGCGGCTATCAGCATTCCCTCGAGACCTTCAGCCGAAATGCCATCGCGCACCATCCACCATACCCCAATGCCCGCTACAGCGATGGCAAACCAGGTTGACTTCTCAATGGCTGTCTTCAGGAAGATCCTCGCCATCAAGGCAGCAAGCAGCGGCGCAAGGCTCATCACGACGACGGTATTGGCGACGCTCGTCCTTGTGAGGGCGATCATGAAGCAGGTAAACATCACCGCCCACATGGCGCCTGAGAACAGACCCCAGCGCCCCATGGCCCAGAGCATTTGCAGCGCTTTTGCCCGCCAATGCCAAGCAATCCCCACGCTCATGGCGATCAAACAGAATAGACTTCGCCAGAAGGTGACTTCTAAGCTCTTTGCCTGCTCGAGTTGCCGACTCACCAGTCCGGCGATCGACCACATCAGTGTGCAGACAATCAGCAGGGCGATCGCCTGGCGGTGGCTTGGGCGAAAGCCGCCCGTCNCGNTTGTTCCGTTTTCACTCATTACCGTTCGCAGCCTTGCGCGCAAGTTTGGACAATACCAAGGCAATAACTTTGGAGACCGACCGTCATGAATGCACCCACAGATTTAAAAAAACCGGCTTACTGGATGCCCTTTACCAACACCCGTCAATATGCCCAAGCACCCAAGCAGGTTGTTCGCGCCGAAGGCATGTACTTCATTACCGAAGATGGACGCAAGGTAATCGACGGGCTGGCAACCTTGTGGTGCACCAATGCGGGTCATTGTCATCCGCGCATTGTAGAGGCCATGCGAGCGCAGATCGGTGAGCTTGATTTCTGTTCCTCGTTTTCGATGGGGCACCCAAAGGCCTTTATGGCCGCTGAGCGTATTGCTGATATCGCGCCTGAGGGCATGACCCAGGTGTTCTTTACCAATTCGGGTTCAGAGGCTGTCGATACAGCCCTGAAGATCGCGCTTGCCTACCACCGGGTNAATGGCCAGGCAACCCGCACTCGNTTCGTGGGCCGTGAACGGGGCTACCATGGTGTGAACTTTGGGGGGCTTTCGGTTTCTGGCATTGGTAATAATCGAAAGGCCTTTGCTGCAGGCCTCTTGCCCCAGGTTGATCATTTGCGCCACACCGTGTTGAAAGAAAACGCGTTCAGCCGGGGCATGCCCGCGCATGGTGCTTCGCTGGCTGACGAACTCGAGGAGCGAATCGTCTACAGGCATGGCGCTGAGAATATTGCCGCCGTCATCGTAGAGCCGGTGAGCGGGGCGGGAGGCGTCTTAGTGCCGCCTCAGGGTTATTTGCAGCGTCTGCGTGAGCTAACTCGTAAACACGGGATCTTATTGATTTTTGACGAGGTGATTACAGGTTTTGGGCGCATGGGCACGCCATTCGCCAGCCAATACTTCGGGGTCACGCCCGATTTGATTACTTTTGCAAAAGGTGTCACGTCAGCGGCTGTGCCGCTCGGTGGCGTGTTGGTCTCAAGCACGATTTACGATGCGTTTCGCGAAAAGTCCGCGCCCGGTATCGAGTTATTCCATGGCTACACGTATTCGGGGCATCCCCTGGCGAGCGCTGCTGCATGTGCTGCGATTGACTTGTATCAGCATGATGGACTGATTGCCAATGCCGCCAAGCTTGCACCGACGCTCGAGGCCGGTCTGCATGGCC
>JGI25930J51415_1000144_pt1 | contig 14039 bp, 10 predicted proteins | sample LauGreFa1BDMLBDN_2_FD_51415 | JGI IMG/M metagenome (IMG submission 51415) | reverse complement strand
GCCACTGCCTGTTGAATGCCCTGGCTCATCACCGTGCCGTACCAACTTGCCCCGCCGCTCATGGCAAGGATAGCGCCGATCTTATAAGTTTTAGGACTTTGGGCCTGTGATTCTGAAGCAATCAACCCAAGACCCAATATAAAACTTGTTGCAACGACGGACCAACGCTTTTTCATGAAGTACCCCTTTGTGGCTGAGCTTTAGCTTGCGGTTGCAAGGAAGTACTTCATTATTTGCATGGCTGTGCCTGAAGGTCAACGGCAGGTATTTCAAGTTCTAGCGATCTTGAGGTGGGCTTCGATCATGCTTAATGAGTGCTTGGATCGCTGTGCGCCTATGCGACTGTAAACGGAATAGGCTGGATGCTGCTCTTGGTGAATTCGTGTCAAGGTTCTCGCTTTTGCCAGCCTTCGGAGTGCCTTTGCCATGAGCTTGAAGTCATCCCTTGAATTTGCGGTCGACGATCGCCGCGCGTCTTTGCTTGCAGCCTTTAAGCCGAGCTCGATTGTGATGTTCGGTGCCTCGGAAAATCCAAATAAAATTGGGGGAAGACCGCTCAAATTTTTCAGACAATGTGGTTTTTCCGGCATCGTGACGCCGATCCACGCAGAGCGTTCTGAAATTCAAGCTTATCGAACTGCGCCTTCGATCGAGGCGATCGATCACACACCTGATTTGGCCATCGTTGCCTTGCCTGGTGAGCTTGCTATTGACTCGGTCCGTCGTTGCGCGAAGGCAGGTGTACGAAACACGATTGTGATGAGTTCAGGGTTCGGTGAGACCGATGATGTCGGAAAGGAAAGACAACAGCGGATGCTCGCTATCGCTGCAGAGGCTGGCATGCGAATCATTGGCCAAATACACAGGGCATGGCGAATTTCAGCAATGGCATGGTGGCAAGCTTTTCAACCATGTTTATTGAGGCGGCACCCAAGGATGGTCCCGTGGCTGTGGTCAGTCAGTCCGGCGCGATGAGCGTGGTGCCTTATGGATTGCTCAGGCAACGTGGCATTGGCGTACGCTACTCGATTGCTACAGGAAATGATGCAGATGTTACGGTATGCGAAATGGCGGCAGCTATTGCGCGTGACTCAGAACTCAAAGTGATGCTTCTTTATCTGGAAGGTATACCCGATCCCTGGCATCTGGCAGAGGCAGCTGCTGTCGCACGTGAGCAGGGTATATACATGATCGCTCTAAAAGCTGGCCGAACACCAGAAGGGCAACGCGCAGCGAGTTCACATACGGGGGCGCTGGCCAACGAAGATCGGGTCGTCGACGCATTCCTCGAAGCCCAAGGGATTTGGCGCGCTAACGACATGGTTGAGCTTGTTGCGGCTGTTGAGGTCTATTTACGGGGTTGGCGGCCGAAAGGAAAGCAATTGGTTGCCATCAGCAACTCGGGTGCGGCTTGTGTCCAGGCTGCCGATGCGGCGAGTCAGCGTGGCATGGGTATGGCAAGCCTTGCATCGCATACGCTTGAAGAACTGGGCGGGATTCTTCCAAAATTTGCAACCATTACCAACCCTATCGATATTACGGCAGCGCTCTTATCGAATCCGAATTTGTTTGGCGATATCTTGCCAGTGATTGCCAGAGACCCTGCTGCCGATGGCTTCGTCATTGGCTTGCCGGTCGCTGGTGAAGGCTATGATATCGCGTCGATGGCAGCGGACTCCGCACAGCTTTGCAAGTCAACTGCTAAGCCTCTTGCAATCGCGGCGCCCCAGGCAAGTGTTGCTGCGTATTTTCGTGCTCAGGACCTACCCGTGTTTGATACCGAGTTGCAAGCCGTCAACGCATTATCGCAATTGATGGCGCATCAGTCCCTGATCGATCAACGCAACACCCAAATGCCTGCAGGACAAGCCAGGCAGCATGCCTTAGCCTGGCAGGCTAAGGCCAAGAGGCCGGGTGCAAGTACGGCAGATACGCACTTGCCCGCACCATGCTGTCTCAATGAAGCAGACTCCCTGTCACTGTTAAGCTCTGCCGGTATTAGCGTCGTTGATCGTGTTGTGGTACAAAATTTGGAGCAAGCGCTCGAATGCTTTGAGCGATTCAACTTGCAAACGCCAGACTTGAAGCTCGTGCTCAAAGCTTGTAGTGCTGAGGTTCAACACAAATCTGAACTTGGCTTGGTAAGACTCCATGTGCAAACAGCTGAGGCAGTCAAGGCTGCGTACGCAGACATTATGCATAACGCTGAGAAAGCAGGGCTCAGGTTAGATGGTGTTTTGCTCGCCAAGCAAATCAAGGCTCGTCGTGAGGTGATGATTGGCGCAAGACGTGATCCGGTTTTTGGAACAGTCATCATCGCTGGCGATGGGGGCCTTTACGTGGAGGCCATGCCCGATACCGTGGTACTGCTGGCACCTTTTGATGAGGCCAGCATTCGAACGAAGCTGGGCCAGTTAAGAATAAGTCCATTGCTGCGTGGNGTGCGGGGTGAACCAGCGCTTGATGTGAGCGCTTGGGTCAAGCAAATCCAAGCTGTCGCAGCGGCTATGGACCAAAGCTTTGCGGGTAAGCAGATCTTAACCCTCGATCTCAACCCCTTGATGCTTGGGGCTGAGGGCGAGGGCTGTATTGCCGTTGACGGCTTAATTTGGGCCCAGTGAGCACATCGTTTTAGCTTTTGATGTTGTTGGCGCGGATGATATCGGTCCACTGGCGGGCTTCTTGCTCCATGAAGTCCTTAAGCTCTTGGGTTGTCGAGCTGCGGACCGTCACACCTTGCTTGGCAAAGCGCTCCCTAAAGGCCGGATCAGCAGCAATTTTTTGAATACTTGCTGCTAACTTATCGATCACTGGCTGCGGCGTCGCCGGCGGCACGTACAGGCCCATCCANAATTCGGCAACAAGGCTTGGCATGCCCAATGACTCAGCGAGGGTGGGTAGTTGGGGCANTACATCAATGCGTTTCGCACTTGAAACGGCGATCGCTTTGGTCTTACCGGCGTCGATCATCGGCTTGGCTTCAAGCACCGCTGAAAACATCATGTGAATATTGCCGCCAATCATATCGGTAGCCGCCGGCATGCCACCTTTGTAGGGGACGTGCGTCATTTGCAAGCCAGCCTTGGACTTCCACAATTCGCCGGCCATATGGTTAACCGCACCATTACCTGAACTACCGTAGGAGTACTTACCAGGGTTTGCTTTGATGAGGTCGGTTAACTCCCTGGCGTTTTTCACCGGCAAATTCAAGTTCGTATGCAGCACAAAGGGCGTGGTCATCATCAAAGCTACCGGTGCGACGGCTGTNTTCCAGTCATAACCCGCGTTGTCTTGGAGGGCAGGGTTGATCACGAGTGAGGTGGTACCGCAATAAATCGTGTATCCGTCTGGNGCGCTCGCCATGACGGATTTTGTAGCCACCGTCGTGCCAGCGCCAGGCCGATTCTCAACCACAACTGCTACACCGAGGACTTCGGATAGTTTTTCTGCAAAGCCTCTTGCCACTGTATCGCTCAAGCCACCTGCCGTATAGGGCGATATCATCTTGATGGGCTTGCTGGGATACGACTGTGCGCTCGCAGCGTAAGGCGATAAAAGGCNCAGAGCCAGGCCCAGGCCCGCGACGTAACGAACCATGCTTACCAATNGCTGCCTTCTCTCACGGCCCNTATGAATTGCTTTCATCGGAAATGCCTCCTTGCGTGTCAAAATTTATGGTTTTAGCGAAACGAGAATCAAGCACTGGTGATTCATTCGCAGACACAATACTTCAGACGCGTTCTAGCGCCAAGCTGGGCACCCGAATTTTGGAGAAATTATGGCTGACAAGGTCTTCATTGATGGCGAAGCTGGAACCACCGGTTTGCAAATCCGCGACTTACTCGCTCAGGAAGCGCAGATTAAGCTCTTGCAAATTGATCCGGCTGAGCGCAAAAATCCCGACGCCAAGAAGGCTTTGATGGCTGAAGCTGACTTGGTTGTGCTGTGCCTACACGATGATGCCGCGCGCGAATCGGTGCGTATGATCGAGAACTTGCCAGCAACCCAGCAGGCCAGGATCCTCGACGCCTCGAGTGCGCACAGGACGGCGCCGGGTTGGATTTTTGGATTTGCTGAAATCGAGCCTTCGCGTGCAGCTGCCATTCGTAGCGCTCGGCGAGTGAGTAATCCGGGCTGCCACGCAAGCGGTGCGATCGCCTTGCTTGCGCCACTAACCAAGTCGGGCATGCTTGATGCTGATTTTCCCTTGTCGATTTATTCGGTATCGGGCTATTCGGGTGGTGGCAAGAGCATGATTGAAGCCTACGAGCAGTCTCGTGCACCGTTATTTGAATTATACGGGCTTGCACTCAAACACAAGCATGTGCCGGAAATCATGATGCACGCTGGGCTCCATAGAGCCCCGATTTTTGTCCCATCCGTGGGTAACTTCAGGCAGGGTATGCTTGTTTCTATACCGTTACATCTCGACGAACTACCAAGTAAACCAAGTCTTAGCGATATAGAAAACGTTTATAAGAAGCATTATGACAAAGCCTTGTTTGAGCAACAGGGTATTGAATGCGCCATTGAAGTTGCTGCCCCCACTGAAGACTTTCGGATAGACGCTCTTTCAGCCAATCACAGCAATCGCATGGAAATTCGCGTGTTTGGTAACGAGTCGAATCGGCAGGCTGTGTTGGTGGCAAGGTTCGATAACCTTGGCAAGGGTGCAAGCCGTGCTGCCGTTCAGAACATCAGGATCATGCTGGGACATTGATATCGTGAATCATGATCAATTGGCTGGCAACAGTGCCGCCCATGCCTTGCTTAAGGTGCTCAATGATCACGGTGTCGACCGAGTCTATCTTGTGCCTGGCGAAAGCTTTCTCGGTTTGCTTGATGCGCTGAGCGATTTTCCGCAAATCGATGTGGTGAACTGTCGCCACGAGGCAGGTGCCGGCTTTATGGCTTGTGCTGACGGACGCTTGCGGCAGATTCCTGGTGTGCTTATGGTTAGCCGAGGTCCCGGTGCCAGCCATGCTGCCATAGCCATCCATACGGCCGAACAAGATGCCATCCCGCTCATCATGATCGTTGGTCAAATACCCAAGGCCGATCTGCGTAAACGCGCTTTTCAGGAGATCGATTACAGCGTTATGTTTGGCGACATTGCCAAATGGGTTGAGGAAGTTACCGATCCAACACAACTCGCCGCCGCATGTTGGAAGGCGATCAGGATTGCAACAAGCGGTCGACCCGGCCCCGTTGTGTTGGTGGTGCCTGAAGATATTCAACAGCCCGAAGTCGATCAACCTTACTGGCAATCCAATCCGCCACTTCCAACCTTATTGAGGCAGGAAGATGCAAGGCGCTTGGCTGAGATGCTGCGCGATGCCAGGCGACCGCTCATAGTGGCTGGTGGCTATCTGGATCGCGAAGGAGGACGAGAGGTCTTGATTGAATTTGCAGAACGCTATCAATGTCCTGTCGTTCTAGCTTTCAGGCAACAAGATCTTTTTCCTCATAAGCATCCGCTTTACGCTGGTGATCTCGGTTTGGCTAATCCTAAGTCGCAGATTGAGTGCTTTGATCAGGCCGATTTGATCGTCGCGCTTGGTACCTTACTCGACGATATTACGACCCAGGGCTATCGATTTCCAAGATGGCCGCAGCCTCAACAAGCACTGGTGCATGTTTACCCTGACCATGCGGTCGTGGGCCAGCATTTCGCAGCGCAATGGCCGATCGTGGCCGATCCAATCGACATCATGTCTCAGCTGATTGACTGTGAACCAGGCGTCCTACAGACCGCTGAGCGTAAGGCATGGCAGCAAGCCTTGCTTGAGCACCGGAAGCAGTGGGCCGCTTGGCCGATTTCACGCAGTTACGCAGATGGCCTAGCTTTTGCCGAAGTGATCAAGTCACTCGAGCAGCGGGCCGCCCCCGATTGGGTCCTTTGTCTTGACGCTGGAACTTTTGCAGCGCCCGTTTATCGTCACTGGCGATTTGCGCCGCCTCAGCGACTGTTGGCCCCACTCGTTGGTGCCATGGGCTTCGGAACGCCCGCCGCACTAGTCGCGGCTATGCGCATGCCCGATCGGCCTGTCATTTGTCTTCTCGGTGATGGTTGTTTTCAAATGTCTGGGCAAGAAATGGTGCTTGCTGCGGAGCGTCAGCTTCCGATCCTGTTCATTGTTGCCAATAATGCCTCCTACGCCTCGATTCGGATTCATCAAGAAAGGCACTACCCCGGCAGGCATCGCGGTACCTCCCTCGTCAACCCGGATTTCGTCGCGCTCATGAAAGGCTATGGCATTGACGCTCAAGCAGTTGACAGTTTGTCTGACTTTGAGGCTTGCCTTGATCGGGTCTTAACAGGTTGGCAGCAGGCTCCCCATGAGAGGCTTGCCTTCGGTATTGAAGTCAGAACAAGCCTCATCGCAAGCCTACCTCCAGCAAAACATGCTTGAGGTTATTGCAGCCATTGAGCGAGCATTTAATCGCATCGCGCTTTATACGCCGGATGTCCTGGTTGTGGCACTGGGCCTTGATGCCGCTCGCTCCGATCCACTTCAAGGTATGAGGATTTACCCTTAAGGTTTCGCATTGCTCGGAGCGCGATTGCGTGGGTGGAAAAAGCCACGCCAACTTATCCGATTCGCGCAAGCATGCCGCCGTCAACAGGTAGGGACACGCCCGTCACAAAACGCGCCTCTTCAGAAGCTAGAAAAAGAGCTGCGTAGGCTACATCCATCGCCGTACCCATTTGCGCCCGCAAGGGCACCTGGGCGTTGCGCTGCGCGGCAACGGTTTCACGCGCAATACCTTGTGCGCGGGCCCTTGTGTCAACCGCCATGGGCGTGTCGATGAGACCGGGAAGAATTACATTGCAGCGAACGCCGTCTGCTGCGTATTGCAGTGCAATTTGTTTGCTGAATTCAATCATCGCAGCCTTGCTCGCCTTATAGGCAACCCAGGGGTATTGCATGTATGCAGCGACCGATGAAATATTGATGATCGATCCTGATTGCTGGGCTTTCATATGGGGCAGCACATGCTTGCAGGCCATCACACAGCTGCGCAAATTCACTGCCATGATGTGATCAAAAACAGCTTCACTGAGTTGCTCGACCTGGGCATCGCCCCCTGCCACGCTAATGCCTACGTTGTTTTGCAAGATGTCAATGCGTTGATGATGATCGATGCATTGCGAGATCAATGACTTAAGTTCGGTTTCGCTTGCGGCATCGACTTGAAACGCGGCTGCCGATCCGCCTTCACGCCGAATCATGTCGACGGTTTCTTGAGCACTCATGTTGTCACGGTCAGCAGCGATCACTTGCGCTCCTTCGCGGGCGAAAAGCAAGGCTGAGGCTCTGCCGTTGCCAAGCCCATAACCTGGCGATTGACCGGCACCGATGACGAGGGCGACTTTTCCTTCGAGTCGTCGCTTCGAGCTGATTGGCGTAGCACGGTCTTGTTGCTTTGTTTGCATGGGCGATCCCTTTTGGTCGAGCCGAACTTCGCAGGTAAGCTGTGAAGCTCGCATGCTAGTCCTTATCCGTCGCCGTATCGTCTCGCTTTCTGGAAACGCCCGTGGTGTTGCCTCGATGAGCGCTGCCATGGCGGTATTCATCATCAACGATGCCCTGGTCAAACAGGTGTCGAGCGAGTTGCCGGCTGCACAGTTAATCCTGCTACGCGGTTTAATGGCTTTGTGCTTGATCATTGCTGCTACCCATCAGATGGGTTTTTTGCACCGGCTCAGGGAAGTCTTTGACAAACGCGTCATGCTGCGAGCATGGGTTGAGGCGAGTGCAACCATGCTTTATCTGGTTTCACTCTTTAATCTGCCGATTGCGAACGCAACCGCGATCAATTTGGCCACGCCCGTCTTTATGGTGCTGGCCGCAGCGTTTTGGCTCAAGGAGCGGGTGAATTGGCTTCGATGGCTTGTGGTCGCTTTGGGCTTTGTGGGTGTGTTGATGGTGATTCAGCCCCACCAAGCGGGTTTTAATGTGTACAGCTTGCTCGCGCTTACAGCAACGGCGCTTTATGCGCTGCGCGATATGCTCACACGAGCGATCCCGGCACGTATCCCCTCAATTCTGATCACCCTATCGACCGCGGTCGCAGTCACGCTGCTCGCAGCGCTTTGGTCCTTGTTTCAGGGCTGGCAAACACCTGGTCTTGGTGCACTGTTGCGCTTGGTTTTGGCAGCCTGCTGCTTATCGCTCGGCTACTATCTCATCATCGACAGCATGCGGCACGGTGATATGTCCTTTGTTGCGCCATTTAGGTATAGCGGATTGGTATTTGCCGTTGCCATTGGCTACTGGGTTTGGGGCGACTGGCCGAATCATTTAGCCTGGCTTGGCATTGCATTGCTAATCTTGTCGGGGATGGCATTGCTCAAAGAGCAGCGTCTGCTCAAACTCGGAGCGCGATCATGATTGAGGCGGCTGGGCTCTTGTTAATAGCTTTTGCGCTCGGCGCCAAACATGGGCTTGATGCAGACCATATTGCGACCATCGATGGGCTTACCCGATGGTCTGAGACAGGGTCAAAACGATGTGGATTGTTTTTCTCGCTGGGTCATGGCGCAGTGGTCGTGCTAATGGCCTGTGCCCTGGCTCATTGGGCAAAACATTGGCAGGTTCCAGTCTGGTTTGAGCAAATTGGCGCTGCGATTTCGATGCTCCTGCTCACCACACTCGGATGCCTCAATCTCTACCAAGTCTGGGTCACCCCCAAAGGGCAACGTGTACAAGCCCGAGGCCTTTGGCGCGCCCTGTTGCTTTCTCGATTGCTCAGTATGCCAATTGGTTTCAGTCAGGCCGCTTGGTGTTTTGCCATAGGTGCGCTTTTTGCGCTTTCCTTCGATACCTTATCGCAGGCCTCCCTGTTTGCTCTGTCATCGAATGAACAGGGAAGTCCGTGGTTTGCATTGGTTCTCGCCCTTGCATTTACTGCAGGCATGATGTTGACCGACGGTGTCAACGGCTGGCTTGTCGCCGAGGTGTTAAGCCGCTCGGACCGGACAGGCTGGGTTGCGTCGCGATTGCTCAGTGTGTTGGTCGCATTGCTGAGCTTTACCGTGGCTGGGCTGGGAGCCAGTAAATGGTTGATACCGCAGTGGGGCGACTGGCTTTCAGAACACGCTGCCTGGCTTGGGCTTGGTTTGACGGCTTTAGTCGTTGGAGCAGGGCTGGGATTTGCCCGCTCGCCGCGTCATATCCCGAAAGATCAACGTTGCTAAGTGACTAGATCGCTAAACAGGCGGTGCTTGCGGTTTCCTGGCTAGCCAAAAAAAGACCGAACCTAGCCCCGCTAAGCCAGCGAGTACCGTAAACCCCGAACGATAGTGGCCCGTGAGATCCGCAAAGGCGCCCGCGACCAGGGGTCCGCCAATTTGGCCAACCATGATGATGATGCCCGATAGGCCAAGAATCATGCCGATTGACTTGCGGCCAAAATAATCGGCTCGAAGAGCTTGCATAAAGGGCCCACGCAAGCCCCAGGCTGCACCATGAAGGATGGCAAAGCCAATAAGCATCCAGGTGGCTTGCGACCAGGCAAGCATCATCAAACCGCTGGCATGCATAACCATGCAAAGCGCAGATATTTTGCGCTTTTCAAAGCGGTCGCCGCACCACCACCCGATCAAGACGCCGACGATTTGAAAAACCGTCATTAAAGTAATGACCAGCGAGGCCTGGGCAACGCTATAGCCTAGGCCTTCTTTCATATGGGTAATCGCATGCACGTTGACCGCAGTGACCACAAAAAGTGCCGATCCGTGCCCAAGACTTAAGAGCCAGAAGGCCGAAGTTCTTAGCGCTTGCCTTGCCGTGAACTCGATACTTTGTCCCGATTCCTCGCTTTCGAGATCATCCCTTGCTGGCAGCCCGTCGACGGTTTGACCAACATCGGCAGGCCGTCGCTTGAAGTTGCGTGCTAATGGCCAGCCAATAAGGATGAAGGCGAGTCCAGAGCAAAAGGCCGTGCTGCGCCAACCCCAGGTCTGCATCGTCCAGGCGACGACCGGTACGAAAATCCCCCCAAAGGCAAGGCCGAGCGAAAGCGCAGACAGTGCTCTTGCTCTGAGTCGTTCAAACCAATGAATGATCGCGACATTGATGGGGAAAAAGCCGCAAAGGCTCGAACCCAAGGCAATCACGAAAAATGCTGTGTAAAAGCCAAGCAGGCTGTCGATTTGGCTGAGCAACATAAACCCGCCACCGAGTACGCATATACCCAAACGGATCATCCCCTGTGGGCCGAAGCGGTCGATGAACCAGCCCATGAGTGGCCCAAGCGCTGCGGCTTCCATAGGCTGAAGGGTTGCAGCGCCCGAGAGCGCGGTCTTACTCCAGCCGAACTGGCTCGATAAGACCGCAAGATAGGCGCCAAAGGCCTGGTGCAGCAGTCCCGCTTGCAAGAACTGGATGCCGCCACCCGAGGCTACCATGCGCCATCCTTGAAACTTCCACGCCGAGCTTATCGCTGTTCGCACGTGATAGCCTCGAGGCCCATAGTCATATCCATACCCTAAGCTTAAATGAGATGAATCTCCAATGGCAGACAAGGCGTTTCGATGCCTTGGAAGTTCGACAGCTTTACCAATTGTTACAGTTGAGACAAACGATTTTCGTGGTCGAACAGACCTGTGTGTATCAGGATTTGGACGATCTCGATCTTGAAGCACTGCACCTTCTTGGCTATGACAGGCCGTCAGGGCGTTTATGGGCCTACGCGCGTTGTCTGCCCCCAGGGCTAAAGTATCCCGAAGCATCGATCGGTCGCGTGGCCGTCGAGCAAAGACAGCGCGGCAAAGGTCTAGGCCATGAGCTTATAAGGCGAGCGATTGACAGCGCTTATCTCATCGCAGGCGCACCGCGTGAACGTGTGGCCATCAGAATCAGTGCCCAGGCGCATTTGGAAAATTTTTATGCCACGCATGGATTCCTTGCGCAGGGCGATTACTATCTCGAAGACGGGATCAGACATCTCGAGATGTTACGGCCAGCGGTTTTTCCCGAACCAGATAAGAGTAAATGACTGGCACTACCACCAGGGTAAGCAGCGTTGAGGTAATGACCCCGCCGATAATTGCACGCCCCATGGGAGCTTGAATTTCGCCGCCCTCGTTGAGTGCCAGGGCTAGGGGCAGCATGCCGAAGACCATGGCGAAGGTCGTCATCATGATCGGACGCATCCGAACCTGGCCAGCTTGCAAGAGCGCATCACGCAAGCTTGCACCTGCCCGGCGCGCCTGATTCGCAAAGTCAACGAGCAAAATTGCATTTTTGGTCACCAGCCCCATGAGCATGATCANACCGATCATTGAAAACACATTGAGCGTTGAACCAAACAACAGNAGCGCCAACACCACACCGATCAGCGAAAGCGGCAGTGAGACCATGATTGCGAAAGGCTGAATCAAGCTGCCAAACTGACTCGCTAGAACGATGTAAATGAAAATAATCGCAAGGGCCATCGCGCCAAGCATGGCACCGAAGGCCTCTTGTTGCTCCTTGGTCGCGCCACCAACATCGAATCGCATGCCCTCGGGTAGTTGAGTCTGCTGCACCAGCTTTTGAACGTCGGCGCCGACATCGCCGGCAGGTCGGTTTTGAACGCCTGCGAAAATCGCCTCGCGTCGAAGCAGATTCTGCCGCCTGATCACCTCGGGATTATCGACCGAGTCGACGCTTGCAATACGTGAGAGTGGGATCGGTTTACCCTCCTTGCTAAAGGCGATGGGCAGCTCTCGAATCTGTTCGATGCGCTCGCGTGATTCGCTAGGCAGCCTCAGCAGGACTTCCACTTGCTCGCCATCGCTCGCCGTCCAGTAGCTTGCGACTTCGCCATTAACGAAAGCACGCAAGGAACTTGCAAGCTGGTTGCTGTTGAGGCCCAATTCTCTCATGGCAATCCGATCGAGTCGGACAGCGAAGGTAGGCAATCCGGGCTTGGCCGAAGCATCGATATCGGTGATGCCTGGAATAGCCTCCATTTTCTTTGCGAATGCAAGGGTTTGTTCGACCAGTTGCTTGGGATCCGAACCAAGTAACGTGACATAGATCGGGCGCTCGGTTCCAACCGAAGCCTCAATGCCAGGAATTTGCGCAATCGCCTTTCTCAAAGCCTGCTCGATGGCCTTTTGGTCCAGATCTCGCTCTTTGCGGGGCTTTAGAGAGATGTTGAGTGTGGCTTGGTTGCGACCCACCAAGAAACCCGAACCCGTGCCTCCAACCGTGGTGCTAATCGTGGCGATGCCCGGCACTTTGCGCACGGCCTCTTCAACCTGGGCAATCTTTTCTGATCCGCGCTGAAGACTTGAGCCCACCGGTAGTCGGACCGAGAGTTGGGTGAAGCCATTATCAGTTTGAGGCACAAACTCGGTACCCACTGCCTTGATGAGCACGATCGCAAGCACAAAACTCAACATGCCAATCCACAAAATGATGGCTCGAGGTGAAATCGGGATCAGCCAAAAGAGCCGAAATCCCTTGCCCTCAAAGATCCAATGAATGAGCTCGCTGTAGCCCTGATGCAAGGCCTCCATCATGGCGTCAACTGCCGCGATTGCGTGGCGTACAAGCGGGATTTGCCTGTGTCTCTGGCCATCGGGATCGTGCCAAATGCTCGAAAGCATGGGGTCAAGGGTGAAACTGACGAACAATGAGACCAAGACGGCAACAGCCACCGTTATGCCAAAGGGATAAAAAAACTTGCCGATGATGCCGCTCATAAAGGCAACCGGCACAAAGACAGCGCAAATCGCAAAAGTNGTTGCCATGACGGCCAAGCCGATCTCTTCAGTACCCTCACGCGCTGCCTGCTTGTGGGTCTTCCCCATGTGAAGGTGGCGGACAATGTTTTCACGAACAACAATGGCGTCGTCGATAAGCAGCCCGATGCAAAGCGACAGGGCCATCATCGTCATAAAGTTCAGCGTGAACCCGAAGGCGTAGACCGCAATAAAGCTCGAAATAACAGCGATAGGGAGTGTGAGGCCGGTGATCACGGTCGAGCGCCACGAGTGCAAAAAAAGATAAACGATGAGCACCGTGAGCAAAGCACCTTCGATCAAGGTTCGCTGCAGCCCCTTGAGCGATTGTTTCACCCAATCGCTTGTTGCGTAGATGAGGCGCAATTCCACATCGTTGCCGAGTTGGGCGCGTAGCTCCTCGGCAGCTTCCTTTATGGCATCGCCGGTGGCAACAATGTTGGCGTCTTGCTGCTTGAAAATGTTAAAGCTAACGGCGCGTTGGCCGTTGATCCGGGCTAGCGTGTCGAGCTCTCGTTCACGCTCGTAAACCCGCCCTAGATCATTGAGTTGAATCGGGATGCCGTCACGTTTTCCGATGATGAAAGCGCCGAAATCAAGCGGATTGCTGACTCTGCCCTCAACCCGAAGAATGGCATCGCTTACAGGATTGCTCAGCAGCCCAACCGGTTGATCGCTATGTTGCTCGCGTAATGCATTGGCAATCTCGGCCGGTGTAATGCCGAATTGCTGCAGTCTTGCGACGTTTAAATCGACCCGGACTTCACGGGTTGAAAGGCCTGCAAGTTCAACCGACGAAACACCTTCGACGCGCTGCAAGCGACGCGAAACTTGCAATTCAGCAATCATTGAGAGTTCGCGTGGACTTTTTGTCTCGGAAAGAAGCGCAAACACCGCAACCGGCTGGGCGTTTTCGTTGTTGGCACGTGCGATAACAGGGGCCTTGGCGTCTTTCGGAAAGGCAGGCTGAACCAGGGCAATGCGATCACGCACATCTTGCACCGCGCGCGCCATGTCGGCATTGAGATTGAATTCCACCCCGGTTTGACTTCGTCCTTCGAAGGCTCTTGAGGTAATGCGCTTGACGCCTGCGATGCCGTTGAGCGCCTCATCAACACGGCGGGTGATTTCTCGTTCAACGGCCTCGGGTGATGCGCCGGGGTAGCGAACGTCGACAAAGGCGACCGGCGGGTTGATATCGGGCAGTTGCTCAACACCAAGCCGCACATACGAAAACATGCCGAGCACGCAAAGTGCAAGCATCACCATGGCGGCGAAAACGGGCTGGGCAATGGATACC
>JGI25930J51415_1000133_pt1 | contig 14566 bp, 13 predicted proteins | sample LauGreFa1BDMLBDN_2_FD_51415 | JGI IMG/M metagenome (IMG submission 51415) | reverse complement strand
TCAGCATTTAGTAGAGCTACTCGACCAATCTGCTTGAGATAGTCTTTTACTGGATCTGCAGTAGCGCCTGCTGTTAAGACAGTCTGAGGTGGCGCGTCATCTTCTTCAGAATCCTTAAGGGTGAACTCACCTTCTTCTTTCTTGGCTTCTTCAGTTAGATTAACAACTCGAACATCACTTGCGCCTTCAACAACGTCTTCCCCAGTTTCAGCAACTAACTTTTCTAGGTCTTCTAATTCAACTTCTTCTAGCTCAACCTCTTCGCCATCAACTTTTTCAATTATCTTCTTGCCAGCAGGCTTGCTTACTCCAGCAGCTACAGCTTTTGCTGCTTCAAGTTCTGCCTTTGTTGGAAAGCGACGCGGGCCACTTTTTTCAGCCGGCTTAGCTTTTGCTTCCCTTGCAAGTTTCATGGCTTCAAGTTCTGCCTTGGTAGGAAATAGTCTTGGACCTTTGGACTTAGCGCCCTTCTTATCTTTCTTTATTGAACTTTTAGCAACGCTCTTCGTGCTCTTTTTTGCAACGCTCTTCTTCTTGCCTGCGTTTTTGGGCGCACGAGATACAGCCACGAATTAGTCCTTTGCTTTAAATTGACGAACTGTCAAAACTTCTTTTTTACCTCTAGCCTTTTGGGGAATTGGCTATGGCTATATTATAAATTGTCCACAGGGGTAAATGCACATCCAAACCACTTTATTCCTGGTTTTGCCCCAACATCTGGCTTGGAATCAGCAAGAAAGCCCAACTCTTAAGCCCGCCTAGAGCCTGCCTGCTTGATGGAGGCGGCGCAAGAACTCCTTTGTCTCAAGCTTTTTAGGGTTTTCCAATATCTTTTCGGACTTCCCCACTCAAGAATTCTTCCCTGGTGTAGATAACAGAGCTCATCGGCCACCTGCTTGGCAAAACCCATCTCATGGGTGGCGAGCACCATTGTCATTCCCTCGCTCTTTAGATCTCTAACCGTGCTCAAAACTTCATTAACCAAGACTGGATCAAGGGCGCTAGTTATCTCATCAAGTAATAGCAGTCGAGGGTGCCTGGCAAGGGAGCGGATAATGGCAACTCTCTGCTGTTGACCCCCACTTAGCCGATCTGGATATTGATCAGCCTTCTCCTTCAAACCAAACTTATTTAATAGCTCCAAAGCCTCATCTATCGCTTTCTCTTTTGCCACTTTCTGCACCTTGGTTGGAGCCAAAATAACATTTTCAAGAACTGTCATATGGGGAAAGAGATTAAATGATTGAAAAACCATTCCTAACTTCTTTCTCACCTCATCAGGATTTACATCTGCTGCAGAGATATCTTGCCCATCAAGGAGTATCTGCCCATCATCAATCTGGTCAAGTAAATTAATGCAGCGAAGCAGCGTCGACTTGCCACTGCCAGATGCGCCAATAAAGACCGTGGCTTTATGCTCTAAGACTCTAAAGGAAATATCTTCAAGAACAACTTCACTTCCAAAGCTCTTTCGAACTTTCTCGAGCTGCAACACCGCCTGACTCATGCTTGCCCCACAGCATTTTCTCGCTCATAAGAGTTTCTAAGCATCCGATCAGTCCAGCGCGTCAAGGGAATTGTCACCAGGAGGAAGATAATTGCTGCCATTACATATGGGGTGTAATTGAAAGTCTTTGCAGTTTGAATCTGCGCAGCTCTTACTGCATCGGTTACTCCCAAAATTGAAACTAGACCAGTATCTTTAATTAGCGCTACTAAATCATTTAGAAGTGGTGGAGTGACTCTCTTAAGTGCTTGAGGCAGAACAACGTGGCGAAGAGTCTGAAAATTACTCAAACCCAGTGATCTAGCAGCAGCTCTCTGGCTTGGGTGAACGGTAAGAATTCCGGAGCGAATAACTTCAGCAACATATGCCGAATAGGTGATGATTACTGCAAGAGTTCCTAAAACCAAAACATTATTGGTTAAGCCCTTTATCTGTAGCGCCGGAATTCCAAATCCCACAAGAAGAATTACTAGAAGCATTGGAATGCCGCGAAATACATCAACATAAACTGTGGCAAGAATCCTAAATGGCGTTAATGCCGGCGATCTAGAAGTCCTAAGCAGTGCTATTCCTAAACCAATGAGCGCTACAGATGTTCCTGCAATAACAGTTAGTGTGGCATTGGTGGTAAAGCCGAGAAGTATTTTGGGCAGAATTTCAAAGCCATAGGCCCACTTAAAGAATGTATTTCTNAGCGTCTCCCAGCCCGGTGAGGTNACTAGNACTAANCCAAGGGTTCCAAGGACTAAGAAGCTTGAGAGTGCTGCAATTAGCGCACTTTTCTTATTTCGTGCTCGCCGCGCCTGACGTCTTGCAAGTTCTATTTCACTTGGGCTCCAGCTGCCACCAAAGTTATAAGAAGAAGAGGGCGCAGCTCTATTAGAACTGCGCCCCGATTTCTTAGCCATTAGCCATGCTTAGTAGTTTGCCTGATCTGGCAACTATCCAAGTACTGGCGCTCCTGCAGAAGATGTTAACCATTGATCAATAATGGCCTGAAGTGTTCCATTATTGTTAATTGCATCGACCGCTCCTGAAACACATGATGTGATCGGATTGTCTTTAGATAGCAAGAGACCAAATCCTTGATCTCCTGAATCACTGCCATCAATTTGTCCAACGATTATTCCATTTGGAACTTCAACAGCTGAGAGATAGAAAGCAGTTGGAAGATCGACTACAAGACCATCAATCTGCTTATTCTTAAGGGCAGTAACAGCAGCAGCATTATCGTTAAATACCGCAGCCTTTAGCCCTAGTTGGCCTTCAATCACATCAAGTGAGGTAGTTGAAACAGCGGCTCCTAATTTAGCTCCGGCATCTGCAAGACCCTGCAAGGTAGTGACGCCATCGATCTTGCTTCCCTTGAAGGAGACAATTGCTTGATTTGATTTGTAGTAAGCAGATGAGAAATCAACAACCTGCTTGCGCTCATCAGTTATGGAATATTGCTGGAGGTTGAAATCAAATGTCTTTGGTCCTGGCGCAATTGCAGCATCAAAGCTGGTGCGAACCCACTTAACAGCTGACTGGTCATAACCAAGCTCACTTGCAACTGCATATGCAACAGCGGCTTCAAAACCTTCACCTGACTCTGGAGCATCATCGATGACCCATGGATAGTAGGCAGGTTCACCTGTTGCAATTGTTAGAACTCCTGCTTCAACTGTTGCAAGAGATTCTGGAGAACATGTTGTTGAATCACCTGTTGCGCCCTCATCACTTGATGAGGAGCATGCTGTGATTACTAGAGCAGTTAGAAGTAATGGGATGAATTTAAAGATTTTTTTCACTTTTTCCTTGCCTTTCGCAAATTAGGAGCTTAAGGCCTGGCAATAATTGTCAGACCCGCGCTTGTCGATGCACTTTGCAATCGACCAGGTCCTCACCCGGAGCACCCCACCGCGGTGGAGGGTTGCCGTCCAGTTAGCCGGGGCTTAATGCTGGAACTCTTGACCTAGGGCGGACTTTAGAAAATTTAGAGTAAAAAGTCCATCTCAACACTTGCCATGCCATGAGCCTGAGCTACTGCTTTATAAGTTATCTGGCCATTATGGACATTTAGCCCCTTAGCAAGGCCAGAGTTTTCAGATAGCGCCTTCTTCCAGCCCTTATTGGCAAGTGCTAGCGCGTAAGGCAGGGTGGCATTTGAAAGAGCGTAGGTGGAGGTCAGGGGCAGAGCTCCTGGCATATTGGCCACGCAGTAAAAGATGCTCTCATGAACTTTATATGTTGGATCTGCATGGGTTGTGGCCTTTGAATCCTCAAAACAGCCACCTTGATCAATTGCAATATCAACTAAGACTGAACCCTTCTTTAACTGCGCAACTAACTCATTACTAATCAACTTCGGAGCTTTTGCGCCGTGTACTAAAACAGCTCCAATAATTAAATCTGAAAGAAGTGCTTCTTGCTCAATCTCATGGGTATTAGAGACCAAAGTTTTTACTGCTCCATTAAATATCTGATCTATATAGGCAAGTCTGCTCTGATTTAAATCAACTACCGTTACATCAGCTCTCATACCAAGGGCAATAGTTGCTGCAGCAAGACCTGCAGTTCCTCCGCCAAGAATTAAAACCTTTCCAGGTCTTACTCCAGGAACTCCGCCAAGCAATACACCGCGCCCTCCTGAACTTGCCTGCAGCGCTGCTGCGCCAACTTGTGGAGCCATACGCCCAGCAACCTCGCTCATTGGAGCAAGAAGAGGAAGATTGGAATTTAACTCAACAGTTTCATAGGCAATTGCCGTGATACCACTTTTCATTAGCGCATCAGTGCAATCCTTTGAAGCAGCAAGATGAAGATAGGTAAATAGAACTTGGCCGGCTCTCATTCGGTGATATTCAGCAGAAACCGGCTCTTTTACTTTTAAGACTAATTCGGCCTCAGCCCAGAGCTGATCTGCTGAGGCAATAATTGTTGCCCCAACGCTTCTATAGTCATCATCTGAGATTGCGCAGCCAAGACCAGCCGAACTTTCCACTAAAACTTTATGCCCCTGGCGGATAAATTCTCTAACTCCTGCCGGGGTTAGCGAGACTCGATACTCATGGTTCTTTATCTCTTTGGGAACGCCGATGTTCACCTCTAGATAGTACCCGAGAAAAGCTCACTACAAATTTTGGGGTGTAGCTCACTTCTCATTTGGGCAAATGAGTTGGGGGCCCAACCGGAGTTAAAGACTTGTCTCAGTAATTTACTCATTGCATAACTTGGATCATCGTTATCTGCCCTATCTAGCGCTCTCTGTGCAAGAGCTCCATCGCCTCGCTCATAAGCCACTGCTGCAAACAAATTAGCAACTGGGGCGATATGGCCCTCTGGGGCAATTCGAAGCAACCATCTCCAGGCAGTGAAGTAGAGATCAAGGCTCTCAGCCTTAACACTTCCAAGTGCGTAATCTCTAACCTGCAAATCCGATAGGCGAACTAAAAGCAGTGCAATTAGAGCCTTATCTTTGACTAGACCATGAGATTTAAACTCATCCATAAATTGGTTAACTGCGCTAGCGCCTTGTCTTTGAAAAGATATTGGATCTTTCTCATAATCAATAAGCTCAATGCTGCGAATTAAATCAGTTAATTCATCATCGCTATCAAGTTGCGAAATTGAATCTATTAGCAGTTCAAGAGTTGCGAAAGGAATTGGCCTGCCTTGTGCAACTTGCTCTGCAGCTATTCGTGAATCAATTAGTTCTGGAAGTGGGTTCCCCTCACTAGGACAACAGCTCAAATCTTCACAAATCAATGAGCGATATCGATCCCTCTCAACTGTTATAACTTCTCGAAGACTTAGCCCATAATCAGTTATAGAAGCGAGAATCTCTGAAATGATTTCATTTTGACTCTGCCCAATTTCTAGGCAATAAAAGATTGCGATAATAGATTCAGCGCTATCTCTAGATAAATGGGAGGTTAGAAGTTTTAGTTCATCTGCGCCGATTTGATCGGGAAAATCGATGCGAATTGCCATGGCTATTGCATCATTTTTTAGGCTCAAAAGAACTATTGAATTCTCTGGATTAAACCCAATTAGAAACGGAACGGCGGCAAGAAGGTCTTTAGGTGTTGTAAGTGTCGTCATGGGCAAAGCATCTTGGGATAGAGAAAATGAAGTTTTTTTCAAGCCGCAGAAATGTTGATAACTAACCCCTGTAGATACCTCTGGCTGGCCTAACATCTATTTGCCGACTGACCCTCTGCACAATTGCTCCATCAATTGGCGCACCTATAGACCCCGCTCGCCAGAAACCGCTCCAAGTTGTGGTTAACTCAACTCTCTTCTGGCCTGAGCTCTTGTAAGTATTTTCAATAAGCATCAATGGGTATGGGGCTCCGGCAAGCCTGGTGCTCTGGCTATTGCCATCTCCAAACTCCCATAAAAACTCCGGAGTCAAGTGAATCGTTATAGGCGTGCCAAGAACTACAAGGACGGTTGTGAAGTGCATGGGAGTATTAGTTAAGAAGTTAACGCTCTGATTTACCAAGATGTTATCTAGCGGTTGTGTGATTATCGCTCCCCTTGGAATCAAACTCTTAACTTGATCGCTAATTTGAGAGCCGGAGATTCTCTTCACTCTTGGTTTTGGTGATGGCTTTGGACCTAGCGCAACTGGCTTACTTGCAGCAGGTGGCTTTGGAAGCCAGGGAATCCAAGTCCGCTTTGTAGTTGAGGTTGGTCTTGGCTTTGGCGTGGTTGATAGCTGACTGCCCGCCTTACCCTTCTTAACTGTGATTACAACTTCATTGCTTTCTTGATTAGCTTTTACATCAATACATGTTTCACCTTCACAAGCTCCATAGGCAGCATTCATAGATGAAAAGATAATTAACATTGCAACAAGAGTGATCCGCATCCAGCAGATGATGCCTTCTTGATCTCATATGTAAATTGGAAAAACTAAGACTTTGGGGATATCACTGCCCTGTGGAGTTGTATTGGCTAGAAAGTCTTTTGAGAGATTCTTTAATAACAGCCCCATCGCTACTTCTCCATAGCGGCGGCATAGAGTTTAGAAGCACTGACCCATAGCGTTTATTAACAATTCTTGAATCAAGAATTGCCACTACCCCGCGATCATCAATGGATCGAATTAGCCTTCCTGTTCCCTGCGCAAGAAGTAGGGCAGCCCTTGGAAGTGAGACTTGCATAAAACCNGANCCACCAGATGCATCTATCTGGGCAGCCCTTGCCGACATCACTGGATCATCTGGTCTTGGAAAAGGTATNCGATCAATTGCCACCAAAATACAAGATGGCCCCGGCACATCAACTCCCTGCCAAAGGCTCATTGTTCCAAGCAAAATTGAAGTGGGATCACTTGCAAATTTTTCAACTAAGACTCCAACGCTATCGCCCCGTCTTTGAGTAATAATCTTTATTGGAAGCTCTGCTAAAACTCGCCTTAGATGTTCATCAGCCATCTCAACGCCGCGCCATGATGAAAATAGTGCAAGAGTTCTTCCCCCGGCAGCATCAATTAACTCACCTAGCTCAACCAGAGCCTGCGGGCTTGGCCCATCTCTTGTTGGCTCAGGTAGATCTCTTGGAAGATAGAGCGCTCCTTGGCTGGCAAAATCAAAAGGTGAACCAACATCGAGTGATACTAAATTCTCTGGATCAATATCGCCCGCACTATCGCTACTTTCATCTTGGCTAGCCTCTAGTGGATCAATGCCAAAGCTCTTAGCAATTGCAGCAAAACTATTTCCAACGCTCAAGGTTGCACTTGTTGCAATAACGGGAGTTTTAGTAAATAAGTTCTCGCGTAATAGATGTGAGACTTCTAGTGGAGCAAGATAGAGAGTGGAAAATGTTGGTTCAAACCAGAGCACTTGATTACTGCCAATCTTAAGCATCTTTGCTGCAGTGACTTTGATTTCATTGACCGCTCCCTTTACTCGAGCCCGCTCAGCTAAAGCATCTGGATCTACAATTAGTGAATCGGCATTAATTAGCGCAATAGCGCTCTCTGCTGCCTCTTTAATCTTTCTCACCCAAGGGGCTAGAAGCAGTGGTAGTTCTTGAAGTTTTCGCTCATCGCCACTTTTTATACGAAACTCTTGGCCATACTCATCAAGTGCTTTACTAAACCCATCGCAAGCTTTGCCCAACGCTTCAGCAGCTTTTCCTGGAAGATGTTTTCGCAGCATATTTGCTGCTCTACTAGCCCTTGCTGCAGTTAGCTCCTCGGTTACTGCCTGAGTAGTGCGATCCATAAACTCATGAGCCTCATCTAAAATCACTGCATCTCGCTCTGGCAATATCGGATGAGAGTCAACGATTTCAATTGCAAGTAAGGTGTGATTAGTAACTACGATATCTGCGCTCTGAGCTTTAGTTTTAGCCTTCACTGCAAAACATTGCGCTCCAAAGCGACACTCATCGGCTCCCACGCACTCTCGTCCAGATGTTGAATTAGCTAGCCAGACTCGTCTATCAACCTCAGGGGCATCATCGCGGTCGCCCGAGATGCCATCTCTACTCGCCCACTGGCGAAGGCGACGAGCATCTGATTCAAGTGATGAAATCTCAACTAATACCTGGCTATCAACTCCAGAGTCATCAGCATTCATCTTCTGCAGGCAGAGATAATTCCCAACCCCTTTATAAACAGCAAAGGAGATACTTCTTCCCAATTCCTTCTCTAAAGCCTTTTGAACCTTAGGAAGATCTCGCTCAATTAATTGTCGCTGCAGCGCAAGAGTTGCTGTTGCAACAAGGACTCGCTTGCCATGAACTAGAGCTGGCACTAAATAAGCTAGTGACTTTCCAGTCCCAGTTCCTGCTTGAACAAGGAGGTGATGGCGATCTTCCAGAGCATTTGCAACTGCCTCTGCCATTGCAATCTGGCCAGCTCTCTGGCTTCCACCAATGGCCTCAACTGCTGCTGCTAGCGCCTTTCTAACCGACTCTGCGCTCATAGTGGCAACCTTATTCTGAATTCACATTCATTGATTAGAAATTACTTACTTTCACTCTAAATAAATAGCGTTAAATGATTTAACCCCCCGAAATTTCTTCGAGGGGTTAAGGATTAAAGGAGAGGCAAGCTCTCCTATAATTAATTTTCTAGCTACATCCTGAAGTATTGCCACAACCTTCACAGACATAGCAAGCACCTGATGCTCTCATCTTGACTCCACAGGTAACACAAAGTGGTGCATCTGATTTAACGCCAGCGATTTTCTCCAGTAGCTCTGTTGAAGAACCAATCTGGTGGAGCGAAGTATCAGCCTTTGCAGGCTTTGCTACTGGTGCGCTGGCCTTCTTCTCTTCAACTACCTCTGGCTTTGCCTCAACAATTTGAGCATACTCACCGGTTTCAAGGGCTGCTGCTCGCTCTGCTGCGGTATAGATACCAAATGCTGCGCGCTCTTCATATGGCAGGTAATCAAGAGCTAGGCGGCGGAAGATGTAATCCATCATTGATTGGGCCATACGAATATCTGGGTCATCAGTTATTCCTGCTGGCTCAAAGCGAGAGTTTGTGAACTTCGAAACATAGGTCTCTAGCGGCACTCCATATTGCAGACCGATTGATACTGCAATTGAGAAGACATCCATAACACCAGCAAGAGTTGAACCCTGCTTACCTAGTTTTAAGAAAATCTCACCTAGCTGGCCATCTTCATAGGTTCCAGCATTCATATAGCCTTCTGCCCCGCCAACTGAGAACGATGTAGTTCTTGAAGGACGTGACTTTGGAAGGCGCTTACGAGTTGCAGGAGCAGGAGCTGCGCTTACCTGATCATCTTTGCCATTGTTCTTTGACTTTGCATCAGAGAGTGGCTGACCAACTTTGCAACTATCGCGATAGACAGCAAGAGCCTTAAGCCCTAGCTTCCATCCTTCGTAATAAACCTCTTCGACATCTTCAACACTTGCATCAGCTGGAAGATTTACCGTCTTTGAGATAGCACCTGAGAGGAATGGTTGGCATGCAGCCATCATTCTTACATGGCCCATAGGAGCGATAGATCTTGTTCCAAGCGCGCAATCAAAGACATCGTAATGCTCAACCTTTAGCCCTGGAGCATCAACTACATGGCCATTAGAGGCGATATATTCAACAATCGCTTCAATAGTCTCATCGGTATAGCCCAGCTTCTTTAGAGCCTGTGGGACAGTTTGGTTAACGATCTGGAGTGAGCCTCCGCCAACCATCTTCTTAAACTTAACGAGTGAGAAATCTGGCTCAATACCAGTGGTATCGCAATCCATCATCAAGCCGATAGTTCCGGTAGGTGCAAGAACGGATGCTTGAGCATTTCTCCAGCCATTCTTCTCGCCAAGTGCAATACAGCTATCCCATTGCTTATTAGCCTCAGCCAGTACATCTCTATCAAGAGTTGAAACTGATTTGGCAGAAAGTGATGCGGCCTGGTGCTTCTTCATTACTCGAGTATGAGGAGCTGCATTTCTGGCATAACCCTCATATGGGCCAACAATTCCAGCCATCTCAGCAGATCTGCGATATGAAGTTCCAGTCATAAGTGAGGTAATTGCTCCAGCTAGGGCTCTTCCGCCCTCTGAATCATAAGCAAGTCCTGATGCCATAAGAAGTGCGCCAAGGTTTGCATAACCAATTCCTAGTTGGCGATAGGCCCTTGTTGTTACACCAATTGCCTCGGTTGGGAAATCTGCAAAGCAAATTGAGATATCCATTGCAGTAATAATCATCTCAACTGCCTTTACAAAGTTCTTTGCATCAAATGATCCATCACTCTTTAAAAACTTCATAAGATTTAAAGAAGCTAGGTTGCAGGAAGAGTTATCAAGTGACATATATTCCGAGCAAGGGTTGGAGGCATTGATGCGCCCGGTCTCAGGGCTGGTATGCCAATCATTGATTGTGGTGTCATATTGAATTCCAGGATCTGCGCAAGCCCAGGCAGCCTCTGCCATCTTGCGGAATAGTTGACGAGAATCAACCTCTTCCATTACCTCACCAGTTGCGCGAGCTGTTAGACCAAACTTGGCCCCACTTTCATAAGCGCGCATAAATTCATCATTTACGCGAACTGAGTTATTGGCATTCTGGTATTGCACAGAGATGATGTCTTTGCCACCAAGATCCATATCAAAGCCAGCATCGCGAAGGGCGCGAATCTTGTCTTCTTCTCTTACCTTAGTTTCAATAAATTCTTCAATATCTGGATGATCGATATCTAGAACAACCATCTTGGCAGCTCTTCTAGTTGCGCCACCTGATTTGATGGTTCCAGCAGAGGAATCAGCCCCGCGCATAAATGAAACTGGGCCAGAGGCAGTGCCACCTGATTTCAATAGCTCTTTAGAGGAGCGAATCCGAGAGAGATTTAAGCCAGCTCCTGATCCACCTTTGAAGATCATGCCCTCTTCGCGATACCAGTTAAGGATCGATTCCATCGTGTCATCAACTGAGAGGATGAAACAGGCAGATACTTGCTGCGGAGCTGATGTTCCTACGTTAAACCAGACTGGAGAGTTAAAGGAAAATACCTGGTGCAGGAGCATATAAGTTAATTCATGTTCAAAAATTTCAGCATCTTCTGGAGTTGCAAAATAACCATGTTCTTTTCCAGCTTTGGTGTAGGTAAGAACAACGCGATCGATAACTTGCTTTAGTGAGTGCTCTCTATTTTCAGCTCCCACTGCGCCGCGGAAATACTTTGTTGTAACGATGGTTGAGGCATTAACTGACCAGAAATCTGGATACTCAACGCCGCGTTGCTCAAAGACAACTTCGCCGCTCTTCCAGTTGGTCTGCACCACATCGCGTCTCTCCCAATTCACATTCTCATATGGGTGTTGACCAGCTGTGGTGTAAATCCGCTCCATACTTAAGCCTTTTTCTGACTTGGCTTTCCCCGATGGGCGATTGATTACTGTGTCCGACATTGCTTATTTCTCCAGTTTCTTCTTGAATTTTTAATTTTTGTTTTTAAAACTTTTCTATCTTTTTCTATTTAATTTTTTTACTGCTATCTACTTATCGGACTTTTCATTTAAGTTGCGGGGAGGCAACTTGAGATTCGCTCTCTAGTTCTGACTTTTCGATCGGCAGGGCCCGGAGAAGAGCGATCTCGCCTTCGAAATCTTCAAGGGAGGAGAAGTTACGGTATACCGAGGCATATCGCAGGTAGGCGACCTCATCTAATTCGCGAAGTGGCGGCANNATAGCCATGCCAACCTCTTGAGCTTCGATCTCTGCCTGTCCTGTGGAGCGAAGCGCCTCTTCAACCCTCATTGCAAGTAGCGCTAGATCATCGTCATCAACGGGCCGGTTCTGGCAGGCCTTACGAACGCCGTTAATAACTTTCTCACGGCTAAAGGGCTCTGTTGCTCCACTTCGTTTGATAATCGAGAGAACTGCAGTTTCAGAGGTTGAAAAACGTGAACCGCATTGGGTGCACTCTCTCCTGCGACGAATTGAGCTGCCTTCATCACTTGGACGCGAGTCAATGACTCGAGAATCCTCAAAACGACAGAATGGGCAGATCACGGCGTGTCGTCCTCTCAATCCTGGGTATTTCCTGAAATCGGGTGTATTAGAGCCTTAGGTGCTAACCACTACTTATGGAAGCATATCCTAAATCAACCCCAATATCTAGGGGTAAGAGTAAAGCAACGGTTGAGAGTTCCGCAACTTATAAAGAGTATGAGCCTCTACGGGCGTGTCGGGATATAGATCTTCTGGCCAGCCTGGAGATTTGGTGATTTCAAGTTATTGACTTCAACAATATCGGCAACCAAGGCTCGTCTATCGGCCTGCGGTGCGATCCCCTCAGCAATTGACCAGAGCGTATCTCCTGGCTTAACGCTGATCTTCACATAAGGACTTGAGATTGACTCGCTATTAGATCCTGCCGTTGCGCCATTAAAGGCGGCAAAGCCAGAGAGAAGCAGTATGGAGAGTGAAGAGATGACTGCCAACCTTGCTAGCCCTCGACCACGGGGGGTNAGTCGCAGAGCTGCTGGGCCTTGATTTATAGGGGTTTTCACGCGCCTGGCATCTTTAGCAAGGAACGGATTGATGGCGATCGTCGTCATCTTCTCTCTCCAGATACTTCTAGAACCGAGCTAATCAGAGAGTGGGGATACTCTTCGAACGTCTGTTCTAAGAGCAAAGGTACACCTACCCGCCGACATCGGCAAGTTTTTTTAGAACATTTGTTTGATTTCTTCGCAACTTTGTTCTAAACTCAACCCATGAGCAAAAACCCTTCAAAGCTGACTGAACTGCCTGATGGCCCCGTTGATGAAAATGGCCTCACCCCAAGGCAGACCAAGATCCTGCTAGCAATAAAGGAGGCGATGGAGACTAATGGCTATCCCCCTTCAATGCGTGAGATCGGNGAAGCCGCAGGGCTCTCCTCCCCATCAAGTGTTAAATATCAATTAGAGGCACTTGAATCAAAAGGTTGGATCCGTCGCGACCCATCTCGCGGAAGAGCTNTAGAAGTTCTCACCCCAGGTGATGAGAGATTTGAAGATATTAAGCCAGAGCGAACTCATAACGTCCCATTAGTTGGTCGAATTGCAGCTGGTGGCCCAATTCTTGCAGAGCAAAATGTTGAAGAGCTCTTTCCTCTTCCTGCATCACTTGTTGGCGAGGGCGAACTATTCATGCTCAAAGTTGTTGGTGATTCAATGATTGATGCTGCAATATGCGATGGAGATTATGTAGTTATTCGCTCTCAGAAAGATGCTAATAAAGGTGAAATTGTTGCAGCGATGATAGATGGCGAGGCAACGGTTAAGACTTTAAGTAAAAAGAACGGTCAAATCTGGTTACTGCCAGCTAATGATAACTACCAACCTATTGATGGAAATCAGGCAGAGATTCTTGGTGTGGTAACAGCTGTTCTTCGCTCGCTCTAAATATTAATTAACGGAGTACTTCTCAAGGGCGTGCGCTAAAGATCCATCAACCATGGCATGAAGCGATGTTCCTTCAGGTAAATACTCTTGACTTAATATCTCGCCATGTTCATGGATCTGACTAACTAAATCCCCTCTGTCATATGGAAGCACAGTTCTGATCTCAATCCTTGGCCTTGGAAGAGATGACTCAATAGCGCGGATGAGTTTTTCAATACCAACTCCGCTATGAACTGAGATTAGATAAGCATCAGGTTCTTGAATCAACACCTGAGCAATCACTTCTGGATCTGCGATATCTGCCTTATTTAAAGCGATAATTTCCGGAATTTTTGCTCCCCCAATATCAGCTATTACCCCTCTAACTGCCTTTATCTGACCTAGAGGATCTGGATGTGAGCCATCAACTACATGAACGATTACATCAGCTCCTGAGACCTCCTCCAGCGTTGATTTGAAGGCATCAATTAAGTCATGGGGCAGGTGTTTAACAAATCCCACAGTGTCAGTTAGCGTGTAGGTGCGACCATCACTTGTCTCTGAGCGTCGAACCGTTGGATCAAGAGTTGCAAAGAGAGCGTTCTGCACTAAAACTCCTGCATTAGTTAAACGATTTAATAGCGATGATTTACCAGCGTTTGTATATCCCGCAATTGCTACAGAGGGAATTGAATTTCTCTTACGCTCTTGTCTCTTGGTATCCCGGGCGACTTTCATATCGCCAATCTCCCTGCGAAGCTTTGACATCTTGTCGCGGATTCTGCGGCGATCGACCTCTATCTTTGTTTCACCAGGGCCGCGCCCACCAATTCCACCTGCCTGGCGAGAGAGTGAATCACCCCAACCGCGAAGTCGGGGCAACATATAACTCATCTGAGCTAACTCAACTTGAGCCTTACCCTCTTTGCTCTTGGCATGTTGAGCGAAAATATCCAATATCAGCGCAGTTCGATCAACTACTTTGACTTTTACCTTATCTTCTAAATTTCTTAGTTGAGAGGGGCTTAACTCACCATCGCAGACAACGGTATCGGCCCCAGTTGATTTAACAATTGCCTTTAACTCGCTAACTTTTCCTGAGCCAATAAAGGTTGCTGGATCTGGTTTATCACGGCGTTGAATAAGGGCATCCAATACTGTTGACCCTGCTGTCTCAGCTAGCGCAGCTAGCTCTTCCATAGAATTCTCTGC
>JGI25930J51415_1000132_pt1 | contig 14648 bp, 8 predicted proteins | sample LauGreFa1BDMLBDN_2_FD_51415 | JGI IMG/M metagenome (IMG submission 51415) | reverse complement strand
ACGCCGATGACGTTGCGCTTTAATCCCATCTGCGCTACCGCGCGCATCACGCCCATGACGGTGGCAGCACCCGACATGTCGTATTTCATCTCATCCATATCAGCGGGCGGCTTTAAAGAGATTCCGCCGGTATCAAAGGTGATGCCTTTGCCCACCAAGACATGCGGCGCGTCTTTTGTGGTGGCACCCTGATGCGAAAGCACGATGAACTGAGGGGGCTGCACCGAACCCTGGGCCACCGCAAGCAAGGCGCCCATACCGAGCTTTTCCATTGCGGCGCGATCGAGGACTTCAACCTTCAGGCGGCACTCACGCGCGAGCGTCTTTGCCTGGTTCGCAAGAAAGGTTGGCGTGCAGATATTGGGGGGTAGGTTCGCTAAGTCTTTGGTGAGTTCAAGCCCGTTGGCGAGCGCCTGGGCATCCTCAATGACTTTGGGTGCTTCGGTCGGCCGCATATCTCCCGGCAGAAGCATCTCAACGTGGCTGATGCCCTCCACCGAAGGCTTTGCAGCCTTACCCTTTGGAGCGGACTCGGCGCCATCTTCTTTTTTCGTTTTGAATCGCTCGAATCGATAGCCTGTTTCTCGAATTGTGGTGACATGGGCGGTTACGCGCCATGCGCCTGAACGTTCACCCGATTTTGACTTCACGGGAACATCCGTTAAGAAGGATGCGATTCGCTTGATGCCTTTTGATCCCGCAATTGACTTGATTGCCGAGCGGATCGCATCACAATAAATTTTGTCGGTGAACTCCTCGCGCTTTCCAAGGCCCACAAGGAGCCCGCGGGGCGAGGGAAGACCTGAGAGGTCGCGCAGCAGCAGGTTATTGCCGACCTTGCCATCGATATCACCGGCCTTGATGGCCCGGGCGACAGCGCCATTGGAGACCTTGTCGAGCACTTTGGCTGCATTCGAGAGCTCGACGGCGCCCGAGGCGGTCGCGAAAACGCCTACCCAGACACAGTCGGCGGTGGCGCGATCTACCGGCTTGTTGCTGGCAATAAATTGTGCCGGCTCCCGGTGTTCGCCGGGATCTTTGGTTTCTTTTAAGTCCTTGGGGGCGACGGATGCAGTCATGACAAAATGCCTTAATTCGGGAATCTTGCGATTATAAAGAAAATGCTCTTCCAAAAAGCCCTGCTCAGGGAACTAAGATCAACCGCCGGCGGGGTTTTGGCGGTGCTTTTGACGACCCTGGTCACGATGATTCTGATCCGGGCGCTCGGGCGGGCGGCCTCTGGCCGGGTGGATGGCGAACTGGTCCTGCCCCTGATCGTCTTTAATACCATCAGTCTGATGAATACGGTCCTGATGCTGACCGTCTANATCGCAATTCTGATGGTGCTGTCGCGCTGGTGGCGAGACTCCGAGATGGTGATTTGGCTGTCGTCGGGCAAGAGCTTGACGGATTTCTTAAAGCCGATCTGGCGTTTTATCTGGCCCGCCATGCTCATCGTGACCTTACTGTCGACCGTAGTCTCGCCCTGGGCCCGGCAGCAGATTATTTCTTTTGAAGATCAGATTCAGAATCGCAGTGATGCGCAACGGGTAAGTCCGGGGCAGTTTCGGGAATCCTTTTCTGGGCAGCGGGTCTTTTTTCTTGAAAACCCCGACGATGAAAACGGCAGAATCGGCACGGTCTTTGTTCGATCGATGGATCGCTCTGGCCAGCAGGTGTTGATGGTCTCGTCGACCGGCCGCTTCGAACGTGACGCCCAGGATCAGCAATGGGTGATTCTCGAAAAAGGGTATCGCACCGATATGCGTCCGGGTCAACTCGAGGCGCGCACGATGGGGTTTGACGTCTATCGAATTCGGCTCGACCCATCGACACCAGGCATTAAGACTCAGGAGAGCACCCGTTCGATGTCAACGCTTGATCTGATTGCAAAGCCAGAGCCGACGGCCAAGGGGGAGCTGGCGCTGCGCATAGGCCTGCCGCTGCTCACACTGGCCTTGGGCGTGCTGGCAATTCCGCTGTCGGTCTCAAGNGCGCGATCGGGCCGGGCAGTTAATCTCATCGTCGCCCTACTGATCTATCTGACGGCGAGTAATTTGTTTACTACCGTCAAGGCGGCAGTCTCACAGGGCCGGCTCGAGTTTTATCTCGCCTGGTGGCCATTACCCTTAGGGCTTGTATTGTTGGCTGCAGCGATGTTTTGGCGTAACAGCAGACTATGACCCCTCGATTATTTCAGCGCTATCTCGGTGTCAGCATTATTCAGTCCACAATTTTTGTAGTCTGTGGATTCTTATCGATGTTTTTGTTTTTCGATTTTCTGGCCGAGATGGATGAGGTCGGAATCGGCGGATATCGGTTCTCACACGCCATCGCCTTCGTATTGCTGGGTGTCCCAAATCGTGTGGTCGAACTCGCCCCGATCGCCGCCTTGATTGGCACGCTCTGGGCGCTCTCACAGAGTGCAGCCAATTCAGAATTTACAGTGTTTCGTGTCTCGGGGCTGCGGCCCGGCACTGCCGTGCAATCGATTCTGCGTATTGGCCTGCCGATGGTGCTGGTGACGGCCTTATTTTCTGAGTTGGTGGTTCCGGCCTCGGAAGAGTTTCGTGGCCGAATTCGTGATGGCAGCGTTACCTCGGCCTCTTCGAGTCAGCTGCGTTCGGGGTTGTGGCTGCGTGATGCGNCGAGCGGGCTTGGATCGCGCAGCCGGACAGAAAACCATGCGCTTTGTAAACGCGGGTCGGTTCACACAGGATCAGGTACTTGATCGGGTGATGATGTATGACTTTGATTCCNTNCAGCGGCTCACCCAGACCATTGAAGCAAAATCGGGGCACTTCCTNGGCCAGGTCAATGCAGTCTACGCCTGGGAGTTACGTGATGTGAAGATCGTTCGTTTTTCGGCAGACGGCTCCTTAACGCAGAGCAGCCTGTCGCAACTCCGTGTCGACTCGATGCTCTCACCCGAGATGCTAGGCGCCTTGGTCACGAACCCCGATCGCATGTCGTCACTGGATTTGTTCCGATATGTGCAGTACTTGAAACAAAATAAACAGCAGGCTGAGCGATACGAGACAGCGCTATGGAAACGGCTGGTCTACCCCTTTGTGATCTGGGTGATGATGTTGCTTGCCCTACCTGCGGCATTCCTTCAGGCCCGCTCTGGGGCAGTGGGTGCTCGGGTCTTTGCCGGTATTTTGGTGGGGGTAGGCTTTCACCTGGTCAATAGCCTCTTTTCCCATCTCGGAGTGCTCAATACCTGGCCCGCGCCGATTATGGCCCTGCTGCCAAGCGCGATAGCCCTGCTGGTTGCCGGCTTCTTCTTTTATTGGGTCCAGTATCGTTAGGGTAGACTTTTCCGAAGTAACCCTTTTTCTAGGAGTCGTTCGATTTTGACTGTTCAATGTTCGCTTGAGCCCTCGGGCAAGAAATTCCCTGTTCAATCCAATGAAACAATTCTGCAGGCTGCCTTGCGGGCCGGCGTGGTGCTGCCTTATGGCTGCAAGGATGGTGCCTGCGGATCCTGTAAATCACAGCTGCTTGAAGGCGAGGTCGATTACGGCAACTATCAGAAGAAAGCGCTATCCGATGATGAGCGTGCCCAAGGCGGTGTGTTGATCTGTTGCGCAACGCCTAAGACGGATGTCGTGGTGAAGGCCAGAGTCGTGGCCGCCGAGGGCATGATCACGATTCGCAAGATGCCCTGTCGCGTACAGAGCATTGAGAAAGTAGCGCCCGACGTGGTGATTGTGAAACTCCAGCTGCCGGCAAGCGAGAAGTTTGAATTTCTCGCGGGCCAATATATCGATATTCTGCTTAAAGATGGTAAGCGTCGAAGCTACTCCATGGCGTCGGCGCCTCATCAAGAGGGGCCGATAGAACTTCATATCCGTCATACGCCAGGCGGCGCGTTTACCGACGCAGTCTTCGGTACCGGCACGCCTTCGGTCAATGCTGTGAAGGAAAAAGATATCTTGCGCTTTGAGGGCCCGCAGGGTACTTTTTTCCTGCGTGAGGAGAGTACTAAGCCGATGATTCTCGTGGCAAGTGGTACTGGCTTTGCGCCGATTAAGGCCGTGATTGAGCATGCCGCATTTAAAAATATTCAGCGACCGATGGTCCTCTACTGGGGTGGTCGGCGGCCCCAGGATCTCTACCAGTCGACGCTTGCCGAGAGCTGGGAGAAGACGCACCCCCAGTTTCGATTCATTCCGGTGATCAGTGATGCAGAGCCCGATGATCACTGGACGGGACGAACCGGCTTTGTTCATCATGCCGTGATGGAGGATTATCCCGATCTCTCAGGTCATCAGGTCTATGCCTGTGGCGCACCGATTGTGGTGCAGTCGGCATTGCGGGATTTCGTCGCGAGTTGCAAGCTACCCGAAGATGAGTTTTATGCCGACGCGTTTACAACCGCTGCAGATCTCGCAAAGAAAAGCTAAGGCGAGGGCATGTTTCGACTAGTGCGCGCGTTGCGACTAGAGAGCGCGCTCCTTTAGGAATTCTTTTAGCGCAGCTGCAGTGTGGGTTCTGAGTCGGGCCACACTTGCGGGTGTGCCGGCCCCAACAATCTGCCCGCCACCTGCTCCGCCTTCGGGACCAAGATCAATTAACCAGTCGGCCTGAGCCCAGATATCGAGTTGATGCTCAATCACCACTACGGTATTGCCCGCATCAACAAGCCGGTGCAAGACATGAATGAGTTTCTCGATATCGGCCATATGCAGGCCTACGGTTGGCTCATCGAGTACATAGAGTGTGTGTTGGCTTGTTTTACCGGAGCTCGTCGATGCCTTGGATAACTCGGTGACGAGCTTGATGCGCTGGGCCTCGCCGCCCGAGAGTGTTGGGCTGGGTTGGCCAAGGGTGAGATAACCAAGCCCCACATCTTGAAGCAGTTGTAAGGGGCGGTAGACCGAGGGATGGTTTTCAAAAAAATCTACAGCCGCATCGACGGTCATCGTCAAAATATCGGCAACACTCTTGCCTCGCCAGAGCACGGCACGGGTTTCAGAATTAAATCGACTTCCTGAACAGGCGTCGCACAGCACACGAACATCGGGCAGAAAATTCATCTCAATTTTCTGCCAGCCCTGNCCNTCACAGNGACCGCATCGGCCATCACCGGTGTTAAATGAGAATCGGTTGGGTTTCCAGCCCCGCATTTTCGCCTCTTCACTGTCGGCCATGAGCCCGCGAATACTGTCCCAAAATCCGATATAGGTTGCAGGCGTTGATCGCGGTGTTTTGCCAATCGGGGTTTGATCGACCTCAAGCACCCGGTCAATCGATTGCCAATTACTGATCGATTCGCAGCCGAGCCAACTGCTGCGTGTNGTCGCCCTCTGGCTGCCCAACTTGCGCGCAGTACGTTTGGAGTCGCGGTCTTCTTGAATCACTGACTTCAGGTTTGCNAGCAACACATCGCGGGCAAGACTGGATTTTCCACTNCCTGAGACACCCGTCATGACGGTTAATCGATGCAGAGGAACCTCGACCGTAATCGATTGCAGGTTGTGAAGGCGNGCGCCGTGAATCGTCAGNATTTCTGTNCCNGGCCCGCGTTTTGGGGTCTTGGCATGGCGNAACGGGCTGCGTAGGTANTGNCCGGTNAGCGATTCTTNGGATGCGCAGATCTCGGATTGGGTGCCTTGGGCAATCACCCGGCCTCCNTGAGATCCGGCACCCGGCCCGATATCAATGACATGGTCGGCAAGCCGAATGGTGTCTTCATCGTGTTCAACCACGACCAGTGTATTGCCCTTGTCTTTGAGGGCGGACAACAGGCGCAGGAGTGCTTGGTTATCTTTCGGGTGGAGTCCGATTGTGGGCTCATCTAAGATGTAACAGACCCCTTGAAGGTTTGAGCCGAGCTGTGCTGCGAGTCGGATGCGTTGTGCCTCTCCGCCCGAGAGGGTTGGCGCTCCTCGATCAAGCGCGAGATANCCAAGACCGACCTCAGTGAGAAAGTCGAGTCGCGCGCTAATCTCAACAATAAGATCCTGAGCCACTGCGCGATCGCGAACCGAAAGGCCTTTACTGACTGTCGTGAGCCAGCCCGGTATATCCAAGACCGGCCGATGTGAGAGGTCGGCAATATTGGTGTCGCGTATTTTTACTGCAAGGGCAGTGCGGTTAAGCCGCAGACCATGGCAGCTTGCGCAGTGAGTGTTGCCGTGCGGATTCTCATCGGGTTCAGTTGTCTGCCAGGCCTCTTCCTCGCCGGTTTGTGCCTCATCGAAATCAGCGATTCGCTCTCCTGTACCAAAACATTCGTCACACCAGCCGTGCTTCGAGTTGTAGGAAAAGAGTCTCGGATCAAGCTCAGGAAATCCAGTGCCGCAGCTTGGGCAGGCCCGTTTCGTCGACAGCACGCTGCCACGGGAGGCGGTGTCGCCGGTTTTGCTCAAAGGAAGAATCTCAACAACCCCCTGTCCGAATTGGAGCGCGGTCTGCAGCAGGGTTTTAATTGCAGATTCCTGATTGGGTTTTACGATTACATCGCCAATGGGCAATTCGATCGAATGCTCTTTGAAGCGATCAAGTTTTGGAAAAGGGGTGACCGATACAAACTGGCCATCAACTCGTAAATGCGTATAGCCTTTGGATGCGGCCCACTTGGCCAGGTCTTGGTAGATCCCTTTTCGATTAACAACAAGCGGCGCAAGAACCCCAATCGATTGATTTCGATAGCGTTTAAATAGTGTCGCCAGAATTGATTCAATACTCTGCGGCTCTATGGCCGTCTCACAGTCGGGACAGTGCTGAACCCCGACTTTGACAAAGAGCAGTCTCAGGAAGTGATGAATTTCGGTGAGTGTACCCACGGTACTTTTTCGACCACCGCGGCTCGTGCGCTGCTCGATCGCGACTGTGGGTGGGATGCCGAATACCGCATCCAACTCGGGACGTGCAGCTGGCTGGACAAACTGTCGGGCATAGGCGTTGAGTGATTCGAGATAGCGACGCTGGCCTTCGGAGAACAAGATGTCAAAGGCGAGTGTTGATTTGCCGCTTCCGGATACGCCGGTGATCACCGTCATTTTTTCACGCGGAATACTCACATCGATATTCTTAAGATTGTGCTCGCGTGCCCCACGAATCTCGATCGCATTACTGATCTGGGCTGCGTTATAAGCAGGACGGGGCTCCTGTGCCAAGGAGGGCTTTTGAGACTCGGCTGCCTCGCGCAAAGCCCGGCCGGTATGAGAGGCCTTGCAGGCCATGATGTCGGCGACACTGCCTTGGGCTACGACTTCACCGCCATGCTCACCGGCCTCGGGGCCGAGATCAATCAGCCAGTCAGCGCTCGCCATGACATCGAGGTTGTGCTCGATCACTAAGAGACTATGGCCTGCTTGCTTAAGGGCTGACAGNGCTTTGAGTAGTTTTGCGATGTCGTCAAAATGNAGTCCTGTNGTGGGCTCATCAAAAATAAGNAAGGCCTTCTGGATTTTCTTATCNGCCGCTTCTGCNAGCTTGCCCGCAATTTTTAGCCGCTGAGCCTCTCCGCCGGACAGGGTCGGNACCGGCTGGCCGCATTTCAGGTACGACAGACCAACATCGACGAGCGGCTTTAGCCGTTGCGCAATCTCATGATCGCCTGCGAAGAATTCGAGCGCCTGACTAATGGTGAAATCCAGNACATCGGCAATCGAGTGCTCATTGAGCGTGATCTCAAGAATTTCTTTACGAAATCGCTTGCCATCGCAATCGGGGCAGCGCAGATAGACATCTGAGAGAAACTGCATCTCAACATGTTCGAATCCATTTCCTCCGCAGGTGGGGCATCGACCATCACCCGCATTAAAGCTAAATGTCCCCGGTGTGTATTGCCGCTGCTTTGCCTCCGGNAAAACCGCAAAACGGTTTCGAATTGCATCAAAGGCGCCAACATAGACCACGGGATTGGAACGGGCTGTCTTCCCAATTGGAGACTGATCGATTAGAACTGCTTCTTGCAGTTCGCTAAGCCCCTCGATGCGGTCGTGTGCACCTGGAGTGTCGGTGGGCTTACCATGGGCTTTACAGATCGCTGGGTAGAGCACATCACGCACAAGTGTGGATTTTCCGCTTCCCGATACGCCGGTGATGCAGACGAGTTGACCTAAAGGAATAGTGACGTCGATCGATTTGAGATTGTTCGCCCGAGCCCCGATGATCGAGAGCACTGCGGCGGATTCTGGGGCTTTGACGGCTGTCGGGGCGCTGACACGGGCCCGTCGTTGGCCTGATAGATACATGGCAGTGAGGGTATTGGCTCGCAGTAAGGCGCCAAAAGATCCGTTAAATAGAATCTCACCCCCGAGTTCTCCGGGCCCCGGGCCGATATCGATGATGCGGTCTGCCGCCTGCATCACCAAGGGGTCATGCTCTACAACAACCAGGGTGTTGCCAGCATCACGTAATTGATGCATGACACGAACAATCCGATGGAGGTCTCGAGGGTGTAGGCCAATCGAGGGCTCATCTAAAACAAATAGGGTATTGACCAGCGAGGATCCGAGTGCTGTGGTGAGATTAATCCGCTGGACCTCGCCTCCCGATAGGGTTCGGGATTGACGATCGAGCGTGAGATAGCCCAGACCCACATCAACCAGAAAACGCAGACGTGACTCGATCTCTTTCGTAACAAGGTCAACTGCGGCCTGATGGGCGCTCCCCTTTGTCGTTTTGTCAATCTCACGAACCCAGTCTAGTGCAGACTCAATCGACATCAGCATCACCTGATGGATGTTTTTCTTGTTAATTGTCCAGAGCAGGGCATCAGGCTTTAGTCTTGCGCCATGACAGGCAGGGCACTCGGTGTAACTGCGATAGCGTGAGAGCAAAACCCGTACGTGCATTTTGTAGGACTTGCTCTCAAGGTGCTCAAAGAAGCGATCCACGCCGTACCACTGACGATTCCAATCTCCTCGCCAGTCGTCATCGCCGCGGAAAATCCAGGCCTTATCCTTTGCAGAGAGTTTATGAAATGGGATGTCGACGGGTACGCCCCGTTTCACCGCGTACTTCATTAATTCTTTCTGGCAATCGAGATAGGCATTGGTCTGCCACGGCTTGACCGCGCCTTGAGCGAGAGACTTTTTCTCGTCGGGAATCACGAGTCCTGGGTCAATCCCAATGACGCGACCGAACCCTTTACAGGTCTCGCAGGCGCCGATTGGAGAATTAAATGAAAACAGCGCTGGCCGGGGTTCCGAGTAACTCATCGCGCAGTCGCTGCAGGCGAGCTGGCTTGTGAAATCAAACTGCTGCTCAGCGATTTTTATTCTGCATCGGCCGTGCCCAAAGCGTAGCGCGGCCTCGACAGCCTCATTCACACGTGTCGTCGCAGTATCGCCGCGTAGGATGAATCGATCCTGAATAACAAAGAGTTGATGGGCGTCTCGAGATTGGATCTTAGTGAAGCCTTGCGCAGAGAGCCAGGCCTCAATCTGTTCGTCGGGCAGAGATTCTGGTGTCTGTATTGGAAAGCTGACTTCAATGCGTGACTCATGCGGGCTTGCCGTGATCAACAGGCTAATGCCCTGCGCGGTCTGCCGGGTAATCGGCTTTGCACACTGGCGGCAATGGAGCTCTGCGAGTCGTGCGAACATGAGCTTAAAGTGATCGGTGAGCTCGGTCATCGTGCCGACGGTCGATCGCGAGGTCCGCACGGGATTGCTCTGATCGATCGCAATCGCCGGGGGTACACCATCAATTCGATCGACCTGTGGCTTGTCCATCCGGTCAAGAAACTGACGTGCGTAGGCAGAAAATGTCTCGACATAGCGGCGCTGACCCTCCGCGTAGAGGGTGTCAAAGACCAGAGAGCTCTTTCCCGACCCGGATACGCCAGTCACAACAATCAACTCGCCTAAGGGCAGGTCGATATCAATATTTTTTAAATTGTTTTGACGTGCACCGCGAATGCGGATTGCGTGGTGAGGGGTTACCACTGTCTCCTTGGGCGATGCCATGGCTCAGTGTTTATCGTGGGTATGCTTGTGCGAATGCTCGTGGGTGTGGCTGTGATCGTGTGCATGATCATGTGCGTGATCGTGAGCGTGGCTGTGATCGTGTGCATGATCGTGGGTGTGGCCGCAGCCTGCATCATGGACATGATCGTGGCCGCAGTCGGGTCCGTGAACATGACCTTTAGGCGTGTTTTCCTGGGCCAACAATGTGGCAGATGCTGCTTGCATGAGGTGATCGGCCTCGGGCGTAAATTGATCCATGCTGGTTAACACACGAAATCCCATTGTTTTTAGTTCGGCGGCAGCCTGATCAGACAGAGAATCGGTACGCGGAAATTTCACAAAGTTATTGCCAATCTCAACGGCGACCGCACGTTGGGCTAAGAATCGAACCACGCGTAACAGCAGGATGGGCGAGCTTGACGTGTAGACATGGAGCTTGATTCGGGCCCCAGAGGCGGGAGCGATCGTGACACTAGTGGGTATCGAGTTCATCAGAGACTTTCAACATGATTTTGCCAATATGGGCCGAGGACTCCATTAGATCATGGGCTTGCCCAGCTTCTGACAAGGGAAATACGCGATCGATCAGGGGCAGGAGGCGTCCGGCAGAGAGTTCCGGCCAGATTACATTACGAAGGGTGCCGATGAGCCTGGCCTTTTCCTCATTTGACCGCGCCCTTAGAGTAGAGCCCGTGAAGGTGAGCCGTTTCATCATGAGGGGCATCCAATCGATCTCGACCTTGCTGCCCTGAAGAAACGCAATTTGCACCAATCGACCTTCAAGGGCGAGGCTGCGCAGATTCTTTTCCAGGTAGGGCCCGCCCACCATGTCGAGCACCACATTGACGCCTTTGCCATTGGTTAAATCCTTTACGCTGGCCTGCCAGTCAGTCGTTTTGTAATTGATCGCGTGATCAGCGCCAACGGCCCTGCAGGCGGCAAGCTTATTCTCAGCGCCCGCTGTTGTGATGACTGTTGCACCAGCCCATTTCGCAAGCTGGATGGCCGTAATCCCAATTCCACTGGAGCCACCGTGAATTAAGACAGTCTCTCCTTGGCGCAGTTGGGCGCGCTCGATGAGATTGGCCCAGACGGTGATATACGTTTCAGGAAGTGCAGCCGCCTTTAGGAGGCTGAGCCCCGTGGGAATCGGCATGCAATGACCCGCAGGCGCAGCCACCTCCTCTGCATAGCCACCTCCGGGCGTTAGCGCGCAGACAGTCTCGCCAATTTTCCAGCTATCCACATTGGGGCCGAGAGCGGCAATCGTTCCGCTGACCTCCAGCCCCATGAGTGGAGAAGCATCGGGCGGAGGGGGGTAGGCGCCCTTGCGCTGAATTAGATCGGGCCGATTCACGCCCGCATAGGCAACCTTAATCAACACTTCCCCGGGTTTTAACTCCGGCGTTGGCAGGTCGAGAATCTGCAGCGGTTCAAGCGGGACCGATGCTGAGCCGGGAGACACGGGTGGGTGAACAACAGCGCGCATTTTGTTTTATTTCCAGGAGTCTTTGAGGGTCACCGTACGATTAAACACGGGGGCACCGGGCAGGAAATCCACATGATCCGCCACAAAGTATCCGTGACGTTCAAACTGGAACCGTTCCTCGGGCTTTGCATTTTTTAGACTAGGTTCGAGAGCTGCGCGGATAACGCTGAGCGAGTTCGGATTTAAATCGTCAAGAAAGTGTCGGCTAAGGTCTGGTGCATCTCCCTCGCGTCGCGCTCCCGGGGTGGCATGAGAAAACAGTCGATCATAGAGCCGGACCTCTGCCGTATAGGCCTCACGGGCACAGACCCAATGTATATTGCCTTTTACTTTGTACTGATCAGCACCTGGCGTACCACTTTTACTGTCGGGAAATATCTTGGCGGTAACTTCTACAATCTCACCGCTTGAACCCTTCTTAACCCCTGTGCATTCGATAACATAGGCATAGCGCAGGCGGACTTGCTGTCCTGGCGAGAGGCGGAAAAATCCCTTCACGGGTGTTTCTTGGAAATCTTCACGCTCAATCCAGAGTTCACGCGAGAAGGGAACGGGCCGTTTACCGAGCTCCGGCTGCTGGGGGTGGTTGGGCGCGTGGCACTCTTCTCGGTGATCTTCAGCCACATTTTCTAAAACGAGCTTCACAGGGTCGAGAACGGCAATCTTGCGGTGTGAGGTCTCGTTGAGGTGATCCCGCATACAGTCCTCTAAAACGCTGTAATCAATCCAGCCATCTGATTTTGATACCCCGATGATTTCTGCAAATCGCCGAAAGCCCTCGGGGGTATAGCCCCTTCGCCGGGCGGCAATTAGGGTGGGCATTCGTGGGTCATCCCAGCCGTTCACGACACCTGAATCAATTAACTCAACGAGTTTTCGTTTGGATAGCACGACATAGGTGAGATTAAGCCGCGCAAACTCAATCTGATGGGGTAGCGCTGCCGCATCAAGCTTGCCGCAGGCCGCAACTTTGTTGAGTAGCCAGTCGTAGAGGGGGCGATGATCTTCAAACTCGAGTGTGCAGATTGAGTGGGTGATACCCTCGATTGCATCGGATAGCGGGTGGGCGTAATCGTAGAGCGGATAAATACACCAGGCATTTCCCGTACGGTGATGTTCGGCGTGCCGAATTCGATAGAGCACGGGGTCGCGGAGATTCATATTGGGCGAGCGCATATCGATCTTGGCCCGAAGCACATGTGCACCATCGGGGTACTTTCCCGCCCGCATATCGCGAAAGAGTTGAAGGTTTTCCGCGATCGATCGTTTACGGTAGACAGAGTCTTGTCCTGGTGAGGTCAGAGTTCCACGATTACTGCGCATCTGGTCGGCCGATTGCGAATCCACGTAGGCATCGCCCGATTCAATAAGGGCCTGCGCAAAGTCGTAGAGTTGCTCAAAGTAATCACTGGCGAAGTAGAGGTGCTTGGCCCAGTCAAAGCCCAGCCACCGAACCGCGGCTTCGATGGCGTCTGCAAATTCCTGTTCTTCTTTTGCGGGATTTGTATCATCGAGGCGCAGATGGCAGCGGCCCTCGTAATCTCGGGCAAGGCCAAAGTTTAGGCAGATTGATTTTGCGTGGCCAAAATGAAGGTAACCATTGGGTTCCGGCGGAAACCGGGTGACCAAGTGCTTCGTGCGGCCATTGGCGAGATCTGCTTCAACGATATGCCGAATGAAGTTGACGGGGAGATTGGCGGGAGCAGGNGAGGGGGTTGTCATGTGTGGGTGCGCAGAGGGCACGGCCTTCTAAAACCATGATTTTAGCTACACTGAGGGACTTCTTCTCCACGTTTGTGATCCGGATGCCCTCCAGTGAGCGCTGATTCNCAAGAACCCGCTTTACCTGACCGTTTATTGCTGATCGATGGATCAAGCTTTCTCTATCGGGCTTTNCACGCACTACCGGACCTGCGCACCCGAACAGGCCTGCCCACGGGGGCGCTCACGGGGATGGTCAATATGCTGCGACGGGTACGGGCCGAATGGCCTGCCCGCTATGTGGCCTGCATCTTCGACCCCCGGGGCCCTACCTTTCGGGATGCGATCTATTCCGAGTACAAGGCCAACCGCGCATCAATGCCAGAAGACCTGGCTGCCCAGGTGCCTGCGATTTTTGAGGCGGTCAAGGCGCTGGGCTGGCCTTTTATCGTGATTGATGGTGTTGAAGCCGACGATGTTATCGGCACGCTTGCTGTCCAGGCCAGCGAGAGGAACCTGCCGACAGTTGTTGTAACGGGGGATAAAGATCTAACGCAGCTCGTCAACGACCATGTGGTCTTGATCGACACGATGAGTCGTGATGGTGGCCCCGCGAAAGTCTCTGACCGTGCCGCGGTGATTGAAAAGTTTGGTGTGCCGCCGGAGCGAATCGTTGACTACTTATCTCTCGTGGGAGACACCTCGGATAACGTTCCGGGCGTTGAGAAGGTGGGTCCTAAAACGGCAGCAAAGTGGCTTAACCAGTATGGCTCACTCGATGCTGTGATTGCCGCTGCTCATGAGATTACTGGTGTCGTTGGCGAGAATCTTCGTAAGGCCCTTGATTGGATCCCAACTGCAAAGCAGCTGGTGACTGTTAAAACCGATTGTGATCTCTCCTCAGTGATTACAGATTTTGATCAGCAGCTGGTCTGGCAGCCAATTGATTTGGCAGTNATTGCGACGCTTAAAGAGAACTATCAGCTTGAGCGAAGTCTGCGCGGAATTGGCGAGCCTGAATCGAACCCCCAGCCCATCCCCGAGACNNCGGCTGCACCTAGTCTTTTTGAAATTCAGGGTGACTATCGCACCATCAGTGATTGGCCTGCATTCGATGCGCTTCTTGCCGATCTTCATGCTGCCGAGTTGGTATCGGTCGATACAGAAACCACCTCGATCGATGCTCGGGCAGCGGAGATTGTGGGTTTATCGTTTGCAACCAGAATAGGTCAGGGTGTTTATATCCCGCTGGCGCATCGGTATGCGGGTGCTCCAGCACAGTTACCGCGCGAGGAGGTGCTTGGCAGATTAAAACCCTGGCTTGAAGATCCAAGGGCTAAAAAGGTAGGACAGAATCTGAAGTACGACATGCATGTGTTTGCAGGTGCGGGAATTTTGTTAAAAGGTGTTGCACACGACACCCTCTTAGAGTCCTATGTTCTCGAGGCCCACAAGCCGCATGATTTAGATTCGCTATCCCAACGGCATCTTGGTCGTAAGGGCTTAAGCTACGACGAGGTGACGGGTAA
>JGI25930J51415_1000127_pt1 | contig 14819 bp, 18 predicted proteins | sample LauGreFa1BDMLBDN_2_FD_51415 | JGI IMG/M metagenome (IMG submission 51415) | reverse complement strand
TTTTAATCGCATCACCATATTTACATGCGGCAGAAACGAACTCTGATAGAAGCGCTCTTCCGGTAGATGAAAAATCCTTTATTGAAGCTATTAGTCGGTTTAATAAGGATGAAATCCTTAAGGTTCTTGGCGAGCCTGCTTTCAAAGAAGACATTAAAATGAAATCTTCTGAGCAAATTGTGGGGTCTATCTGGCAATATCACAATATCAATACTGCAGAAGACGGGAGCTATTACCCAACAACAGAATTAGATTTTCTAGACGAGTTCGTTGAGACGGTTGTTTTCCAAAATGACACTGGTAAGACCTCGAAAAGTCCTTCTCAAACTTATAAAATTCAAAAGCCTTAATTACTTTAAGGCTTTATTCTTGATAATTCAGTACAATTGCCTTAAACGGCATTTTGTATATTGAATAAACATTACCCACTCTTTTATTTAGCTATTTCTTTTTTGCTCGGAGCACTCTCGGTTCTGAGCTTTGCTCCTTTTAACTATCATTTCATTTCGCTTCTTTCTTTAAGTGGTCTTTTTTACATCTGGCATAGGCTAAATAATGCTAGGCAAGGATTTCTCTCAGGCCTCTTTTTTGGTCTAGGTTTATTTGGCTTTGGTATTTCATGGATTTATATAAGTCTCAATACATATGGTGGCATGCCCTCTTGGTTATCTTGTTTGAGCACTTTTTTATTCTGCCTCTTCTGTGCTTTTTTTACTGGTCTTATTGGATGGTTTTCTTTACATAAAAAATCGAGCTTTTTTTTAATCCCATTTATTTGGACGTTCTTTGAATGGATTAAAGGCTGGGTTTTCACTGGCTTTCCATGGCTCACAATGGGTTATTCACAAGTTCCCTCAAGCCCTCTTGTGGGATTTCTCCCTATTATTGGTATTTATGGGCTGACTCTGATACTCACTTCTCTAGCGCTCATTCTTAGCCTCGTATTGCTGAATAAAGATAAACGCTCAAAGCTTTTAAGGATTGGTTTAGTGGCTGCTGTATTAGTGTCGGGCAGCTTTTAAAAAATATAGAATGGACCGAGCCTACAGGCAAACCTATCTCTATCTCGCTTGTTCAAGGCAATATTGCTCAGGATATTAAATGGCAAAAAGAAACCGTTACACAAACGCTACAAACTTATCAAAAGCTTATTCAAAAAACAAAAGGTCAAATTATTCTTCTGCCAGAAACTGCTTTGCCGCTCCTTGCAGAATATATTCCTGAAACATTTAAAAAATCTGTTTTACTTCACGCCTCAAAAGTACAAGGCCACGTTCTGATAGGTGCGATTGAACGTCAAGATGCAAAATACTTTAATGTGGTATTAAATTTAGACGGTGATTCGTCTCAAGTTTATCGAAAATCACATTTAGTGCCGTTTGGCGAATTCATACCGTTAAAATTTATCTTTCAGTATATTTATACGCATTATCTCAATATGCCTATGAATGACTTGTCGAGAGGCAGTAATCGTCAAGAGCCCATGGCAATTAAAATCAGAAAATTGCTTTTAATATTTGTTATGAGGATGTTTTTGGTGAAGAAATTATTCAAGCACTTCCTTCTGCAACAATTTTAGCTAATGTCAGCAACGATGCATGGTATGGAAGATCTATTGCTGCTTATCAACACTTACAATTTTCTCAAGCAAGAGCCATCGAAACAGGAAGAATGCTAATTCGCGCGACAAATACAGGCGCTACTGCGATTATTGATGAGCACGGTATTGTCAAAGAAATATTACCCGCATTTACTGAAGGCATCCTCGAAGGTGATGTGCAAGGATTTAAAAATACAACGCCTTATGTTTTTTTTGGTAATTGGCCAGTTATTACTTTATGTTTCATTGCGCTTCTTGGTTGGATCATGAGACATTCAAAACTTTTATGGATATTGAAAAAGAAGTAGAATGCTTGAATTAGAGACCAATTCATTATGCAATTAACCTTTCAAGACATCATTCTCAAACTTCAACATTATTGGGCTAGCCAAGGATGTGCCATCCTTCAGCCCTATGATATGGAAGTGGGTGCAGGTACTTCACATACTGCAACTTTTTTAAGGTCACTTGGGCCAGAACCATGGAAGGCAACTTATGTTCAACCAAGTCGCCGTCCAAAAGATGGGCGCTATGGTAAAAATCCAAATAGACTTCAACATTATTATCAATTACAAGTTGTTCTTAAGCCTTCCCCATTAAACATTCTTGAGCTTTATCTGGGGTCGCTCAAAGCACTCGGCTTTAATCTGAAAGAAAATGATATTCGCTTTGTAGAAGATGACTGGGAAAATCCAACGCTTGGGGCTTGGGGTTTAGGCTGGGAAGTTTGGCTCAATGGAATGGAAATTACTCAATTCACTTACTTCCAGCAAGTCGGAGGCATTGATTGTAAACCCATCACAGGCGAAATCACTTACGGACTAGAAAGGCTCGCTATGTATATCCAAGGGGTCGACAATGTTTACGATCTCACATGGACTGATAATTTAAAATATGGTGATGTATATCTTCAAAATGAAATTGAACAAAGTGCATATAACTTTGAACATAGTGACGCTGATTTTTTATTTCAAGCGTTTACTGCCCATGAAAAACAAGCCAACCATCTTATAAGCGAGCACTTAGCGCTTCCTGCCTACGAGCAAGTATTAAAAGCAGCACACTCTTTTAATCTACTAGACGCAAGAGGCTCTATTAGTATTACCGAAAGAGCAGAATATATTGGTCGTATTAGAAATTTAGCCCGTAACGTTGCGAGTAGCTATCTATTAAGTCGCGCAAATTTAGGCTTTCCTTTAGCTGATAAAGGCCACGCGAAAGAAATTATTGATCAACTCAATGCAAAAAAGACGGTTAAATCGTGAAGTTAGATAATTTACTTATTGAGCTTTTAACTGAGGAGCTTCCTCCAAAATCACAAAAGCAGCTTGGTATTTCGTTCGCAAAAAATATCAAAGAATTTCTTGCAAAACATCATCTCGCAAATGAGATATCTGAAGATTCAATCTTTTCAACACCAAGAAGAATTGGCTTATATTTAAAAAATGTTAAAGATGAAGCAGACAATCAGAATGTATCAATTAAACTCATGCCTGCTTCAGTTGGATTTGATGGCTCAGAAAAACCAACTGAAGCTTTATTAAAAAAATTACATGCGATTGGTTTAAATGAAAAAGACGTGAGTGGCATTGTTAAAAAAAATGAAAACAATGCTGAAATTCTATATATCAATAAAAATGAAGAAGGTGCAAAGCTAAAAGATATTATTGCTGAATGCATTTCATCGAGCCTTGCGCGTTTACCTATAAAAAAGATGATGTCTTATCAGCTCTCGGATGGATGGACGACTGTTAACTTTGTGCGGCCAGCTCATGGATTAGTCATTCTTCATGGGGCTAATGTCATCAATGCAAATGTTCTAGGNATTACTTCAAATAGAACAACATTGGGCCATCGGTTCGAGTCTAAAAAAGAAATAATTGAGATTCATCATGCTGACCAATACGAAGAGCAAATGAAAATCGAGGGCGCNGTGATTGTATCCTTTGANGAGAGAAAAGCGTTAATTAAAAACACTTTAAATGAAAAGGCAGCCAGTCTTTCAAATCAACTTACCCCCATTGAAGACGAAGACCTTCTTGATGAAGTTACAGCGCTCGTTGAATACCCAAATGTTCTAGCGGGTGAATTCGAATCTAAATTTCTTGACGTTCCTCAAGAATGTCTTATTTTGAGCATGAAGGCTAATCAGAAATACTTTCCTTTGATTGATAAAAATAAGAAACTATCTAATCAATTTTTAATTGTTTCAAACATATCGCCAAAAAATTCAGACCTCATTATTCAGGGCAATGAAAAAGTGATCAGACCAAGATTATCTGACGCAGAATTTTTTTATGCACAAGATAAGAAAAAACCACTTAAAGACTATCTCTCACAGCTATCACATATTGTGTACCACAATAAACTTGGCTCACAATCTGAGAGATCTNAGAGAGTTAAAACTATTGCATCTCTCATTGTAAAAAATTTAAACCAATCTAAATTGCTCGATGCTGTAATGCTTGCGTCTGATTTATCTAAAGCGGATTTATCTTCAAACATGGTAGGTGAATTTCCCGAACTTCAAGGCATCATGGGAAGATATTACGCCTTAAATGAAAAAATTTCAGATGANGTAGCATTTGCTATTGAAGATCATTANAAGCCNAGATTTTCTGGTGATNCCCTTCCAAGAAGCACTGTTGGAGATATNGTTGCGATTGCTGACAAAATTGAAACTTTAATAGGNTTATTNAGTATTGGTGAAAAGCCGACTGGCGACAAAGATCCTTTTGCGCTTAGGCGTCAAGTGATTGGAATCATTCGTATTCTTACTGAAAAAAATATTGGCCTAAATTTAAATACAGTTATTTCTGAGTCTATTCAGGCAACTAAATTAGTAGAATCAAAAGATCTTAATTCTTTTATTTATGATCGTCTGTCCAATTTCTTCAAAGACCAAGGTTATGCTGCTCTCGATATCGAAGCCGTGCTTGCGATTGAATCAGGCTTAATCAATGAAATACCCCCAAGATTAAATGCAATTAAAGAGTTTTTATTACTCTCAGAATCTGAAGACCTAGCATCAGCCAACAAAAGAGTTGGCAATATTCTTAAAAAAGCTGACGTTAAATCAACCTTAAAAGTTGATCAGTCTTTACTTAAGGACGACGCCGAAATTAATTTATATAAAACATTAGATATAGTAGATGCTGAGTCTAGAAAAGAATATGCGGCAAAAAATTATTCGGGTTCATTAAAATTGCTTTGTAAACTTAAAAATCCGATTGATCAGTTTTTTAAAGATGTGATGGTAAATGCTGAAGATGAATCACTCAAAATGAATCGACTTGCCCTTCTCGAAAAACTTTATTCGGCGATGAATTTAGTTGCTGACTTATCGAAACTCTCTTCTTAAATTATGAAATTAGTCATTCTAGATAGAGATGGCGTAATCAATGAAGATAGCGTAAATTTTATTAAAACGCCTAATGAATGGATCCCCATCCAAGACAGTCTAGAGTCAATTGCACTTTTAAATCAGTCTGGCTTCAAAGTCGCAATAGCTACAATCAATCAGGCATTAGCCGGGGTCTTTTTGATGTATCAACACTTAATCTCATTCATGAAAAAATGTTTAAATTACTCTCCCAACAAGGTGGACATATCGACGCTATTTTCTTTTGCCCCCACAGAGCAGAAGAAAATTGTGAATGCCGCAAACCAAAACCAGGTATGTTAAAAGAGATTGCCCATCGTTTTTCGATCAATTTAAAAAATGTTCCAGCCATAGGAGATTCCTTAAGAGATCTTCAAGCTTTTGATGCAGCAGGGGCTCAGCCTATACTCGTTAAGACAGGCAAAGGAGAAGAGACGCTCGCCAAAGGTGGGCTACCTAAAAATACCTTGGATTTGTGAAAATCTCGCAGAAGCGGCACAAAAAATTATTACGGAGTACGCTTAACTTAAAAATAATGCTTTATTTAAGATCTATTATTTTTTTAATTGGTATGTGGATTTTTACTATTCCATTTACTTTGGCATCCCTTCTTACATTTCCGTTTCCAGCCATTACAAGGTATAAATTTATTTCAATTTGGGCAAAAACAATGCTATATTGGCTTCGAATTTCCTGTAATCTAAATTTTGTTGTCAAAGGGGAGCAAAACATAGGTTCAACTGCATCGATTGTACTTTCCAAACATCAATCAGCATGGGAAACGCTTGCNTTTCAAAAAATATTTCCTCCGCAAGTTTGGGTACTTAAAAAAGAATTATTATGGGTTCCNTTTTTCGGATGGGGNCTAGCCATGACATCNCCCATCGCCATTAATCGAAAAGCAGGACGTAAATCTCTAGAACAAATTCTTACGCAAGGTNTCGATCGACTTAAAAAAGGTTTTTGGATTGTCATGTTTCCTGAAGGNACGCGAACCCTTCCAGGACAAAAAGGTAAATATCACATTGGTGGCGCTTGGGTTGCTTCAAAAACAAATACGCAAGTCATTCCTGTTGCTCATAACGCAGGTTTATTTTGGCCAAAAAATTCAATTCTTAAAAAACCAGGAACTATCCAAGTCAGCATCGGCGAAGCTATAGATGTAAACAATAAGGAACCTGATGAAATTATTAGGCTTACTGAAAATTGGATTGAAAAAGAGGTTTTACATTTAAATGATTAATTTAAAACCTACCAATCTTGAGTTATTTTTACCTAGCGGTAAAAAAATTAAATACCTTCTAAAAAGAAGAAATCGAAGAACTATTGGTTTGAAAGTAGATCACGACGGCCTTGTTATTCATGCGCCTATTCTTATTCCTAGATCTCGCATTGAAGAACTTATTGCGCCAAAACTTGATTGGATTCAAGAGAAGCTGTCCCTTCAACTAAACAAGAAAAAGAAAATCAATTGGAAAACAGGTGAATTAATTCACATTTTGGGCAATAAAGTTATTCTCAGTCTTAAGGCGAGCAAAACAAATTCGGTTCTGCAAGATAAAGACATACTTCATGTCGATACAAATCGTGTGAATGATCAAGTGCATTCCGCTAAGCTCGTATCCAAATGGTTAAAAGAAAAAGCATTGAAAGATTTTGTTCGAAGAGTAGAAGTATTTAGCGTTAAACTTAATGTACATCCTTCTAGCGTTTACCTCTCAAATGCAAAATCTAGATGGGGAAGCTGTAACTCTAAAAGAGAAATTAGACTTAATTGGAGGCTAATCCAAGCGCCCCCACATATTATCAATTATGTGATCTGTCATGAATTAGCTCACCTAAAAGAAATGAACCATTCAAATCGTTTTTGGGAAGAAGTAGAAAAAGTACTTCCTGAATATCGCTCATCAGAAAAAGAACTCAAAACGCTCTCAAGCGACTTGTATCTTATTGGCTAAATAAGCTTTGCGAGGTCGCTCGCTAAGTCTTCAGGTTTTTGTCCGTTACTTATATGAAGCTTAATGCTCCCCTTCTTATCAATAACATACAAACCTGCACTATGATCAATCGTGTAGCCGGCTTTACTTCCGTCATTCACTTTTTTATTAAAAATCTTTAATTGATTTGCAACTTTATCGATATCACTCTCTGTTCCAGTAAGTCCTAGGAAAGAACTATTAAAGGTTGGAATAAATTTCTTCAAAACATCCTCGGTATCGCGCGCTGGATCTAAGGTAATAAAAATAACTTGCACTGCTGAGGCCTTATCCTTGAGGAGAACCATTGTTTTTTTAAGATCAGTCAAAGTTGTAGGGCATATATCAGGACAATGCGTAAAACCAAAGAAAAGCACTACGACTTTACCTTTAAAGTCTTCTAAAGTTCTTATGCGCCCATTAAAGTCTTTTAAACTAAAAGCCGTGTCCATACGAACAGAGCTTATATCTGTACCCACAAAAGTCTGTTGATTAGAGTTTTGACAAGAGACAAGACAAATGAGGATTAAAAATAAAAGTACAATTTTTTTCATAATATGTTTCTCAATAAAAGCGATTCATTTTATCATGTTAATAAATGACAATTAAGCATCAAAGAAACCTAACGAAGATTCACCAATTTTAAGGAAAACTATGGCAATCCCAAGTTCAATGGAAGACCGTGACGGACACATTTGGTTTGATAACAAAATGACGCCTTGGCGTGAGGCTAAAACTCATGTGCTTACTCACACTCTTCACTACGGTATGGGTGTGTTTGAGGGAGTAAGGGCCTATAAAACCAATGAAGGCACTGCCATTTTTAGACTCAAAGAACATACGGATCGATTCTTTAATTCTGCGCATATTCTTGGAATGAAAATGCCTTATGACAAAAATGTCATTATGGATGCTCACAAAAAAGCCGTTAAAGAAAATAAATTAGAATCGGCTTACATTAGGCCTATGGCATTTTATGGCGCTGAAGCCATGGGAATTTCTGCAAAAACTTTATCGACACATGTCATCGTTGCAGCATGGGAATGGGGCGCTTATATGGGCAAAGAAGCGCTTGAAAATGGCATTCGCGTAAAAACATCGTCTTTTTCAAGACATCACGTCAACATCACCATGTGTAAAGCAAAAGCAAATGGTAACTATATGAATTCAATTCTAGCGCATCAAGAAGCATGTCAAGACGGCTATGACGAAGCATTATTGCTTGATGTAAATGGTTTGGTTACTGAGGGTTCAGGTGAAAATATATTTATCGTCAAACATAACAAACTGATGACGCCTGATCTTACGAGTGCATTAGAGGGTATTACCCGCGATACGATCATTCAAATTGCAAATGATTTAAAAATACCAGTGATTGAAAAAAGAATCACACGAGATGAAGTCTATACTGCTGATGAAGCTTTCTTTACAGGAACAGCTGCGGAAGTTACGCCTATTAAAGAACTAGACAGAAGAATGATTGGCAAAGGCCATCGCGGAGAAATAACTAAAGAATTACAAAGTATTTATTTTGATGCTGTTACAGGAAAATCAAAAAAATATGCAGATTGGCTTACTCACGTTTAACACATGAATAATAAAGTGATAAGCGTAGATAAAAAAAGTCTTCCATTGTTTTGTCCTACGCAAAAAGAAAATTTATTCTCATCTCACCCAAGAGTGTTTTTAGATATCACGCAAACGGGCATGGTGTCCTGCCCCTATTGCGGTACAACTTATAAGCTAAAATAAATTAAACCCAAAGACCTCTGTAATTAAAGCTTTCCGGGCCTTGCCCCCACAGTTCCGCTATAACCTTATCCGCATTTTGATCTAAGCTATTTGTCCAGAAATGAGTTGTCCCTGAGGCGCTATTTTGATTTAGTAAATCCTTTTCTATTAATACATGTTTTAAATAACTTGCTACTGCATCGCCTGTATCTACAATCTTAATATGATCCGGTATTAATGTTTGAATTACGGGCTTTAAAAAAGAATAATGCGTACACCCCAGCACTAGGGTATCAATTTTTTCTTTTAAAAGAGGGTCAATATACTTTTTTAAAAGTGCAATAAGCGCTGGACTCCCTAAATCACCTTGCTCAATAAGTTCAACCAAGCCAAAACATGGCTGCGTAATAAAATGAATATCATTACTATGGTGTTCGAGAAGTGCTGAAAATTTTGCACTTAATAAAGTGCCTGATGTTGCCAATATGCCAACTATTTTATTTTTTGACATCAGTGAGGCGGGCTTAACTGCTGGCTCCATACCTATAATCGGAAAATGAAAGCGTTCTCTAAGTATCTGAATTGAGGCAGCTGTAGCTGTATTACAAGCTACGACAATGCACTTAACGTCTTGTTTATTTAAAAATTCAAAAGCAGTTAAGGACGCGACGCGTAATTTCTTCGTTTGATTTTTCACCATAAGGTGCAAACTTAGAATCTGCAACATAAATGAGATTCTCATGAAGCAAATGCGCTCTTATNCACTTAAGAACTGAAATGCCCCCTACTCCGGAATCAATCACACCAATAGCATTATTTTGAGATGGAGACATGGGTTTAATCTAAAGTTTTATTCAAATCTAAATATAGATGATAGCAAGCTTAATGTACAATAGATTGAAAAGGAAAATCATGGGTTACCGTTTATCAAAAATATTCACCAGGGGTGGAGACAAAGGATCCACAGGCCTCGGCGATGGATCAAAGACTAGTAAATTTAGCGATCGTATCGTAGCCTTAGGTGCGATAGACGAGCTTAATTCAATGATTGGGCTTATGCTTACAGAAAGTCTCCCGCCAAAAATCAATAAAATTTTAACTGTTGTNCAGCATCACCTATTTAACTTAGGTGGCGAAATATCAATGCCAGGACACAAAATTATCCTAAAAAATGATGTTCTTGAATTAGAAGAAATTATCACCTCATACAATAAAGATTTACCTCCCTTGAAAGAATTTATTCTTCCGGGAGGCTCAAGAGCTGCAGCATTTTGTCATATGGCCAGAACAATTTGCAGAAGATCCGAACAAGCTATATTTAAACTCAACGCAAAAGATCCGATTAACGCTTACTCTCTTCAGTTTATTAATAGGCTCTCAGATCTTTTATTTGTGCTTGCGAGAGTTATCAATAAACATAAAAAAGTTAAAGACGTTTTTTGGAAAAAAGATATTAGTTAATACAGATCTTCATTAATGTCATCGACCCCTCCTATACTTAAAGCCTTTTTTAAAAAATTTAAAAAAACTAAAAAATCTAACTTTGAAATCGATTTCAAAAAAATTGATGTCAGTCTTATCAGCGTTCATGCAATCAAAACCATAGAAGTTCTAGAAGATAACGGTTTTGAAGCTTACCTTGTAGGAGGAGCAGTCAGAGATCTTCTTTTTGGGATTAAGCCAAAGGACTTTGACGTAGTTACAAACGCTACGCCCGATCAAATACATCATTTATTTAGGCGCTCTAGGATGATCGGACGACGTTTCAAATTAGTTCATGTGATATACGGACGAGAAGTCATTGAAGTCTCTACATACCGCTCCCAGCAAAAAGAAATTCCTCAGCCTGATGGTTCTATGATTAGGGATGATAATCATTACGGAACCATAGAAGAAGATGCGATGCGACGCGACTTCACTATTAATGCAATGTTTTATAGTCCAACGAATCATAAGCTTGTTGATTTTCATGAAGGACTAGAAGATCTTAAACATGGGATTATTCGGATGATTGGCGATCCAGAAAAACGCTATCAAGAAGACCCTATTCGTATATTAAGAGCATTCCGTGTATGTGCAAAACTCAATATGACTCTTCATAACCCTTCAAGAAGTCCTATAAAAAAAATTATCCCTCTACTTCATGATATTCCTCATTCAAGGCTGTTTGATGAAGTTATTAAATTTTTCTTAACAGGTCACGCATTAAACAGCTATAAAGTAATGCAAGATGAAAGTATCTACTCACAGTTTTTCTTATCACCAACATTTAAATCAGAAGAGATTAATCTTTTCATTTCGAATGGCCTTAAAAATACTGACTTAAGAATTAACCAAGACAAGTCATGTAACCCGAGTTTCTTATTTTCATTTTTATTGTGGCATCAAGTTCATTTATTGTGGGACCAATACAAAGTCGAGCTTAAACATTCTATAGCGGGCCTTAACCAAGCGATTGATGAAGTGATCGAAAAACAAATTAAACTTTTCCCTATTCATAAACGCTTCACAATTACTATGAAAGAAATATGGCGATTGCAGCCACGATTTGAAAATCAATCTCCAAAAAAAATATACCGATTATTGCTTCATCCAAGATTCAGGGCTGCTTATGACTTTATGCTATTGCGATGTCAATCTAATCAGCTTGATCAGAGTATCGGCATATGGTGGACAAGTTTTATTGATGCTGATCACCATGAAAAATCATTAATGGTTAAACAACTTACCCGCAAATAATCAAAGATGGGCACCTTAGCTTACATTGCAATAGGAAGTAATCTTGCAAATCCACTAAATCAAGTTACCTCTGCATTCAATGAAATTGGAAACATGCCCAAAAGCAGACTTATAAAAAAATCAAGTTGCTATAGCAGTTCGCCTCTAGGTTATAAAGACCAACCCGACTTTATAAATGCTGTAGTATCAATTGAAACTGATCTCAGCCCTCATCAGCTCTTAACGGAACTTCAAATGATAGAAATCTCACACAAAAGAGAGCGTCCATTCCCTAACGCGCCTAGAACGCTTGATTTAGATATTCTTCTTTATGGGGACATGAGGCTGGTTGAGCCTAAACTTACGATACCGCATCCAAGAATGCATGAGCGGGCCTTTGTTATTTTCCCCTTACAAGAAATTAATGAAAATATTTCTATTCCCCCTTTCGGAGATATCGCTAAAATAGCCAAAGGATTAGACCCAGAAAATACTAAACGCATAACTCTATGAATATTTTTGATAGATTTCCTTATATCGTAGTTGAAGGGCCTATTGGCTCAGGAAAATCAACGCTAGCAAAAATTTTAGCTGACCGATTTTCAGTCAATTTTTTAAGCGAAAAAGCCGAAAAAAATCCTTTTTTGCCAAAGTTTTATGAAGACATGAAGCGCTATGCTTTATCAACTCAGTTATTTTTTCTTTTTCAAAGAGCGGATCAGATCCAAAAAATTTCACAGATAGATATGTTTAAAGAATCAACGATTGCTGACTTTTTTCTTGAAAAAGATCCTATCTTTGCAAAAATTAATTTAGATCAAGAAGAGTTTAATCTTTACCATCAAATCTTTTCCCACTTGCAATTAAAAGCTCCAAAACCAGATCTCATTATTTATATTCAAACATCGATAGAAACTCTAGAAAAAAGAATTAAAGATAGAAGTATTGATTTTGAGATGGATATTTCAACTGAATATTTAGAAGCGATTGCTGAATCATATAGCCAATTTTTTCATAGCTATGATCACTCACCTGTTTTAATTCTTAACAATGAAAATTTAAATATTCTCAAAGATAAAAATGCAATTGATCTCTTGGTTGAACGAATCATGAACATCAAAAGTAATCGTGAGTTTTTTAATCCTCAGCTTCTATGAACTCAATACCTCTTAAATCTACAGTAAAAAATGGTAAAAAAATTACTATTCTCACTTGCTACGATGCATCTTTTGCAAGGCTCTTAGAGTCAATAGAAGTTGATGCTATTTTAGTGGGAGATTCTCTGGGTATGTTTATTAAGGGCGATGTGAATACGCATGATGTTTCTTTAAACGATATGATTTATCACACGAGAGCGGTCGCGCAGGGTGCTAAATCTACACTCATTATCAGTGATCTACCTATCCATACTTATGAGACCAATGACCTTGCATACAAAAGTGCCATAGCGCTTATTGAAGCAGGGGCACATATGGTTAAGCTCGAGGGTGGTGCATCATTGGCATCTATCGTTAGCCACTTAAAAACAAAAAATATTAAAGTATGTGGTCATATAGGATATATGCCACAAAGCATTAAAGATATGGATAGCAATGAAATTCAAACTTCATTAGAAAAAACTCTAGAAACTATTGTTGAGGATGCAAAAGCGCTTGAGAAATCTGGGGCCGATATGTTGGTGCTATCTTCTGTCCCTGAGAATGTTGCCAAGAGAATTACGCAAGAAATATCTATTCCGACGATTGGATTTCATTCGGGCTCATCATGCGATGGCGAGGTTTTTATTTTGTATGATTTATTAATAAATTCGAATACATCTCATGATCTTTATTTAAACAAAACATCCGCACCAAGTAAAAATAGCGACGTCAAAAACCTTCTTTTACAGTTCATGAAAAATCATTCTTAAAGTATGGATGTCATTCATACTCAAAACCAATTAATTCAAACATTAAAGGGATTAACGCATATTGCTTTTGTGCCTACCATGGGGAATCTCCATGAAGGCCACATTAAACTCATTCAAGAAGCATCAAAAGTTTCAAGAAATATTGTAGTGAGCATTTTTATTAATCCACTTCAATTTAACTCAAAAGAAGACTTTAAAAATTATCCGCGGACATTAAAGGAAGACTTATCTATACTTAAAGAATTGGACATACCTTTCGTATTTGCTCCATCCGAAGAAGATATTCTTGATTCATTAGAAACAATTGAAATTAAGCTCCCTGGCATTGCAAACGATTTGTGTGGAAAATTTAGACCAGGGCATTTTAATGGCGTCGCCACTATTGTCTGTAAATTATTTAACCTTATTCAGCCCGACATAGCTTTTTTTGGAAAAAAGGATTTTCAACAACTTTTTTTGATTAAAGCATTGGTAAAACAGCTTAACTATCCTATTGAAATTGTTGGAATCGATACAGTTCGAGATCATGACGGCCTAGCAAAAAGCTCAAGAAATAATTTACTTTCCCNGGAGGATAGAAAAAAAGCCCCTCAANTATTTGAGCAATTGAATGCTATGAAGGAAAAGGTGATACAAAAAACTTCTTCATTTAANGAAATTGAAGCGCACGCATTGAGCGTATTAAATACTTCNGGATGGTCAGTCGATTATCTATCGATTCGCTCAGCTCAATCACTTGAAAATCCAGTTCATGATGAAAATCAGATAGTTATTTTAGGAGCCGCCACCCTAGGGTCTGTTCGCCTCATTGATAATATTGAATTTTGCATCCAGGATTGAACTGGCTATAATAGAACATCCTATATACCTGGTTTTGTAGTCCAAATATATGCAAAGAATCATGCTCAAATCTAAACTTCATCGCGTTCAAGTTACGCATTCCGAACTTGAATATGAGGGCTCATGTGCGATTGACGAAACATTGCTTGAGGCAGCTCAAATTAGAGAATACGAGCAAATTGCTATCTACAATATTACGAACGGCGAACGTTTTACAACTTACGCTATTAGGGCGCAAAGAAATTCAGGTGTTATTTCGATTAATGGAGCAGCAGCGCACAAAGCTAACCCTGGTGATCTTATTATTATTGCAACCTATGCAAATTACTCTGAGCTAGAGCTAGAAAAATACAAACCAGCGCTTATTTACGTTAACGAAAAAAACCAGATTATTGCAAAAAAAGATTTTATTCAGATTCAGGCTGCTTAATCATCAATGACCTTGAATGATATTAAAAAAGCGGTAGTTGAGGCGCTTGAGGATATTAAAGCGTTCGATATTGAAGTGATTGATGTAAGAAAAATTACAACGGTTACAAGTTTTATGGTGGTTGCAAGCGCCAACTCAACGAGACAAACAAAAGCTCTCGCTCACAATGTTTGCGAAAAAATGAAGTCGCTTAATATTCATATCAATGGGGTTGAGGGTGAAAAGGAAGGTGA
>JGI25930J51415_1000125_pt1 | contig 14873 bp, 10 predicted proteins | sample LauGreFa1BDMLBDN_2_FD_51415 | JGI IMG/M metagenome (IMG submission 51415) | reverse complement strand
TGGATCAACATGCTGAACACAGAAATCCGTAGGCTGCGGTTGCATCTTGAGCGTTTGAGTATGAAATCGATTCGCGAACGGCTCATACACATATCGGCAGTAAGCTCAAGCTGAGGCATCAGCAATATCCAATGGATTTTTCGATCGATATTGTTTCTTGCATGCCGCCTGCGAAAAACCCGAAAACGAAAAGCAAAAACAAGGCTAGCTAAGGATTGCTCTTTTCCAGCAACATCAATCCAATTCGACGTTCCCTTGCGCTCATGAAGATCATAGCCTTTCAGCCCATGCGTAGTGCCATCACCCCTGAGAGGATTACAGCTGTGCCTACCCCGCGGCGCCATGAGAAGGGCTCCTTGAGAAGCCAAGTGCCCAGCACGGCGGCAAACAGCACCGAGGTCTCACGCAACGCTGCCACCGTCGCCACCGGCGCGTGGNTCATAGCCCACAACGCAANGCCGTAGGAGCTCAGCGACGCTGCNGCACCCAGCATGGCAACCGGCAGGCGCGCGCGAGCATACGGCAAGGCCTGTGCCAATCCTCGCTGCCGCAAGACCAGCAGTCCAAAGGGCCAGCCGTCGAGCACAAAGAGGGTGGCCACATACTGCAGCGCGCTGCCACCGTGTGCCACAGCCATACGCGCACCGAGAGCGTCGACCACTGTGTAAATCGCAATGACCACTGCGTTGATCAGTGCGAAGGCGATAGCCTTGGGCTGCTGCAACGCACGCTGTGAAAGCCCAAGTAAGAGCACGCCGCTGCTTACGCCCACAACCCCAGCCCAAGCCAGCGGGGACAAATGTTCGCCAAGCGCCAGCGAGGAAGACAGTGCCACTAACATCGGCCCAATGCCCCGCATCAACGGATAGGTCAACCCCAAATCGCCATGCTGGTAGGCTCCTGTCAGCGCGACGTAGTAGGCGATATGGATCACCACCGATGCGCCAATGAATGGCCAAGCCTGTGGTGGCGGCAAGCCAGCCAATAGCAATAGTGGGAACCCAATGAAGCTGCCAACGAGGTGAATAACCGCGGTATCAAGGGCCTTGTCAGCGCTTGACTTGACAAGCGCGTTCCATGAGGCGTGCAGCAGTGCGCCAAAGAGCACCGCAGCCACGACGCCCCAAGTCAGGGCCATACGCAGCCAGTGGACAGCCCGCATTGACGCATACCGGGCAGGTCGAGGTCGAGGTGCGTCTTTGCCAGCCCTGCAACCTCGGCAATGTCTTGCTGCATCAGAGGATCGACCCGTTTGTTGCCATGATCTTCTGGCTCGGGAATGACCCGTGGCTCATGGTCGATCGCTGGATTGCTCGCTAGAAAAAGCTCGAGCGCTTCTAAATCCATGACTCCAATTAGACGTTGGGTTCCCTTACGCAAAACTTGAAAATTCTCGCCACCATCAGCCAAAAAAGAATTCACTGTAATCCGATACGTACGACTAGATTCGATGGGCTTCTTGTGCAAAGACACACTTCCACTAACGATACGCTTCCCGGGCTTTTGCATCCGATCCCAGCGATAGGAGAAACCCTTTGAAGGAATAAGCAATCGTACCGGACGGTCCTCCTGCCATTGAAGCTCAAGCAACTCGATAATTTGCGCACCTGTTAGAGTCATTGTCACAAGATTGTTATAAAAAGGCTGAGCAGCAAACAGATCTTCGTAACGTAAATCTCCGTTCGCCTGAGGAATCAGCGGGGCCCGTACGCCCCCGAGGTTCATAAATGCGATCTGAGCGCCACCTTGATCAATGCTTTGCGTCGCAACAAGCTGTGCATCTGCAATTAATCGGCCAAGCGCCGACTCGCCTTTAGCATCAAGATCCGCCAAAACTGCACGATTCAGCCGAGCTACAACACGCTTAGCGAGAGGCTCTGCCAATTGCTCATAAGCCTGAATCAACTCGCTTTGTCCAGCATCCTTCTCAAATAATTCAGGTCTGATGATCATGTTATTGGCGTTAATTGTTACGATTTTTTTCGTAACGCGATCGATTTCGATATCAATATCAGTGAGCATTGTTCCGTATTTGTCCGCACTGGTTACCCGCTTACCCGCTATAAGGCAGTTGTAAGCGTGATGCGTGTGGCCGCTAATAACCAATTTCACACTGGTATCTATTCTATTAACGATATCAACGATTGGTCCACTTATTCCTTGACAGTCGTCATAGTCTCCGGTTGGAACCCCACCCTCGTGGATGAGCACTACATAGGCATAGATTCCTTGATCCCGAAGGCTTGGTAATAAGTTATTGACAGTGCTTGCTTCATCTAAAAAGCGCAAACCATGAACCGAACTTGGCGTCACTATTGACGGCGTGGCTGCGAGTGTCAATCCAATGAAGGCAACTGGAATGCCTTCGAAATAGCGAACAGCGTAGGCAGGTAGTATTGTTCTCCCGCTGTCCACTTCAACAGTACTTGCAGCCAAGTATTGAAAGCGTGCTCCCTCAAATGGCTTCGGACCTTGGCAACCCTTAACGGGGTGACATCCCCCAGCTTGTAANCGCAACAGTTCACTTAGTCCTNTGTCGAATTCGTGGTTACCGACCGCTGAGATACTCAAACCCATAAGATTTAAGGATTCAATGCTTGGTTCGTCATTGAACAAGGCTGAAAGAAGTGGTGTGGCGCCAATTAGATCCCCTGCGCCAACAAAAATGCTGTGAGGGTTCTTTGTCCTCAGCCGAGCGACTGCGGTGGCTAAATGTTCGGCACCACCAGCACGGATTTGCACGCGGCTTGCCGGATCAAGTGGGTTACGAATCCTAATCCCGCCGAAGGGGGGCTTTAAGTTCCCGTGAAAATCATTGATCGCTATGATTTTTACTTCGACTGAATTCGACCCAGATACATCAGCAGCTAAGCTTGACGCATGCAAAAGGATTGTTCCAAGGACAAGCAAGCCGATCAAAGCGCCTTCCAAGCGACTCATCAGGCTAGCCAGTTGATAGGTCAAACAATGCTCCCTGAGCAACCACGCGCTACGCTGTCTTCCCACAAATTGCCCCTCAGGCGAGTTCGCAAGCGAAACGTCAAATCTATCAGACTACGGTATGTGCTCCGCCCCAACCGCTAGTCTGCAATGCTCTTGACGGGGCGTGGGATCCAAACACCTGAAGAAGATATACGATACCGGGGTCTAGCCAACCCTTATTTCATTAAACTGTTCTATAGGGCGCTGCAAAAGATCAGCCAGAAATTAATACTGAAAGAAGTAGAACCATATGGCAAATTTAAACAGATTAAGTCCTACCCACCCTATCCGGCGAACCCTCGTTGCAGCAATTGCAGCCGCTGGCTTGGGCTTAAACACGAACCTCGCCCAAGCCCAAGGCTTTCCAACTCGGCCGATCAAAATCGTGATCGGGTTTCCCGCCGGAGGCCCCCTTGATTTGCACGCTCGACTGCTTGCTGATCGTCTGGGGCAAATCCTTGGGCAGACGGTCTTGATCGACTATAAAGCGGGAGCTGGTGGTACCGTTGGCGCACAAGAGGTTATGCGTGCAAATCCCGACGGTCATACCATCATGCTGGCAAATACTGGTGTGATGGTGATTAATCCTGCCGTCTACGGTAAGTTGCCTTATGCAACCTTGCGTGATTTTGTACCGATCGCTCGAACTGCCATGCAACCCTTAGCCTTGTTGGTCAACCCATCAGTGCCTGTCCAAACACTCCCTGAATTCCTGGCCTACTTGAAGGCTAGACCTGGAAAAGTCAATTACGGTTCAGCTGGTAACGGCGGGATAAGTCATCTCGTGCCTGAAATGTTTAAAACTGCAACCGGTACCTTTATGGTTCACATACCCTACCGTGGCAGCGCGCCCGCATTTGCAGACTTAATGGCAGGCCAGGTGCAGTTTATGGCAGAGTCGATACCGCAGGCTGCGATGTACCACAAGCAAGGACGAGTCCGAGCACTTGCTGTCACAAGCAGGGAGCGTAATCCAGCGCTACCGGACGTCCCAACCGCCATGGAGTCAGGGATCAANGATTTTGAGGTCGTCGGCTTCTATGGATTTCTAGCACCGATCGCGACGCCTCGCGAGGTGGTTCAGCGACTAAGTGAAGCCTTTAAACAGGTACTTAATACACCCGAAATTCGAGACAAAATGATTGCCCAAGGTGCCAACCCGGCATTTCTTGGGTTCGATGATTTTCATCGATTCATTGCGCAAGAAGCACCGCGTTGGGCTCAAGCCGTTCAGCGTTCTGGAGCAAAAATTGATTGATATGGTTGATTATGCAGGGTGATATTTATGGCTTACGTGAAGGAAAGTTAAATATGAAACGTAGATCGTTCCTTGAAAAGTTAAGTCTTGCCGGAAGCAGTCTCACGATAGGGCAATTACAAAGTGCTAGCGCGCAAAACTTTCCAACACGACCGCTTCGCCTAATGGTTGGATTTCCTCCTGGCGGAGGTATTGACTTTACTGCGCGAACCATTCAACCGGGTCTTGAAGCAGGCCTTGGACAGCCGCTCGCCGTGGAATATAAGCCCGGCGCAGGCGGTGTTATCGCTGCTGGCGAACTGAGCCGTGCGGCAGCGGATGGTTATAGTTTATTAATTGCAAATACAGGCCCATTTGCGATTGCGCCCTTTCTCCAAGCCAAACAACCCTACGATCCTATTCGACAATTCACGTACATCGGCCAGATTGCAGAAGCGGGCTACATTGCAGCCACAAAATTTGACCACCCTGCAAAAGACCTGCGTGAATTTATCGATTGGGCCCGATCAAATCGTTCTAAGGCAAATTACGCAAGCGGCGGGGTAGGCTCATCGACCCATCTCAATGGCGAGTTACTAAACGCCGTTGCAAATCTTGATATCACTCATGTTCCTTATAAAGGAAGCGCACCTGCCGTACAAGACCTTATTGCGGGTCAAACTCATCTGTTGATCGATGCAGGTACGGTGTTGCTGCAGCAAATAAAGGGCGGAAAACTCAGAGCGCTCGCGGTTACTTCAGCCAAACGTGACCCGAGCCTGCCGGATACACCTACAGTGAAAGAGCTCGGATTGCATGGCATGGAAGCGTCAGGCTTTCAGGGCCTTGTGGGCCCTGCCGGGCTTCCTCGTGACATCGTTGAACGGCTCTCAAAGGAACTGGCGAAGGTACTTGCAATGCCAGAGGTGAAGTCGAAATTTGCTTCGGCAGGGTCTGAAGTTATGCCACGGCAAGCGAAAGAGTTTGCTGAATTTGTAAAGGCAGAAAGCGATAAGTGGTCCAAAGTGATAAGAGACCGCAAGCTACAGCTAACAGCTTAGCGAGGGCTTATCGATGATATGAGATGAGGATGGCCCGAGGCCAACCAAGATCTGCATTTAGCCGGATCNGNTGGCTTTGCTCCCCTCACCAGCGAGCTCGCGTGGTCGTAATGCTAAAAAGATTACCATGGCCACGAGCGAGCAAATGGCTATAAGTAAAAACGACAGGCCCCATGAAGTTGGCGACTTTCCGCCGCTCAAGTCAAGTGTCCAACCAATGATCAAAGGTCCAACAAAGCCGCCGGCGTATCCAAGGGTTGAATGAACAGCGAGGGTTGCTCCACGACGCTGAGGATCGGCCGTACCAGCAGCACCTGCAGTGAGCGAGGACGAGTCCAACCAAACAATGAATGCGTACAAAAGCATTAACACAACCGCAAGCACATACGAATTGGAACCCATAAATCCAAGGCTGGTTGCGCAAANAGCAGAACACAGCATAGCAGCCATGATCAGATTACGGCGACCAATGCGGATCGACGCTTCGTTGCCAAGAACACTCGCTGCAGTGCCCACTATGCCAAGAAGCGTTAGCACGGTCGTTGGTGTAAGCAGCGGAGCCCCATCACTGGCATCGGCACGCGCAGCAACAAATGTCAGGAAAGCGACCCCCCAGCCTCGTAGTGCATTCATCTCGAGGGTGTGCGCGCAATAAGCTATCGCATAGGCCATCGACGAGCGGTTGCTAATGACCGGCCGAAAGTCAAACCAATCAAGTTCGACCGATCTAACTTTTTCGGGAGCCTTAGGCACGCTCGTAACAACAAGGAGCCATGCAGTCAACGCACAGGTCCCTGCTAGGATAAAAGCGCCCGCCCACCCGAAATGTTTCGCAAGGAGATCGGCACATGCAAAAGAGATCGCCCCGGAAATCCCGATGCTTGCTGCATGGCCTGTGACCGCCCGCGACATAATTTTTTTATCAACGATATCGACCAGTAGCTTCAGTCCAGTCATATAAGTGCCTGCCCATCCAACACCGGCAATCGCTCGCAAGGCGAGTGCAGACCAGAAACCATCAGCAACAAGGCCAAAAAGCGAGTGAGCTACGATCGTGCAACCAACGCCAAACAAGTAGACAGCTCTTGGGTCAACACGGTCGGTGAGGGTCACAAGCAGAGGGACGCTCACCATGTAGGCTGCGTAAAAGATCCCTGTAATCCACCCTGCATCGCTGTTTGTAAGCTCCCACCTGAGCATCATCGAGGGAAGCAAAGCTGGCCAAAAAAATGCCCCGATTTGAACCAGCGCCTGCGCAGAACAAACGATAGCTATGAGGCGTTTTGCGGAGGCATCGTTCATCGCTGGCATGTTTAAGGTAGTCACTAGGCCCTAACACTAGCGCGGCAATCGTAAAACGCAAAACAATCGTGGTGTCCGCAGTTTGGGGACCAGTTCAAACTGTCTTCGTGATGGCTGGCGAGTTGCCTCACTCCATATCGAAGANTCGAGGCCAATCACACCTGTGCGGACTCAAAGCGCTTGATGCGCGCTANCGTGCCCGCCATAGCCTCACGAGTAACCTCGGTGTCATAGTGCGATTGCAAGTTAACCCAGCTTTGAGCGTCCGTACCGAAGAAGGCCCCGATACAGCGTTCATCAAAAACCAAACAAAGGCTTGGCTGAATGCTTGACGAAACCCACACACAGTCTAAAGCTGTGGACAGGGTCATCTTACGCGCTGAGGCTGCGGTCCGCGTGACCTACGAATCCGACTTTGTTTCAGAGGCTACCTGCCGTCAGGAACGCCGCATTCGAAGCCCCTGCGAAAACCACACGACCAAAACCATAAGCAAGGCTGGCAGATAAAACCAATGAGGCGTCGGACGCTCTGCTGGAACCATGATTGAAACAACATCCCATCCCTGCTCGAATCCTGCCTTTTGAGCCTGAGATCCGAATCGGACAGCGCTGATCTGACTTTGTCCCCCTAGCGTCATGATCTGTATCCCCGCGCTAGAAAGCCGTTTGCGTCCGTCATCAGCACCTACACCAAGATTTAAAGCAAGCGTTTTTGTAACATCCGCACCCTCAAGATTCATCCCCCGAATGACAAAGACCAAGCGAGAATCATCGCTGGCGTGATGCACGACTTCGTAAATGCTTGAGACCTCTCTCGCTTCGAGAGGTGGCCTGAGTTGATTCATGATCAAGTCTGGACGAAATAAAAGAATAACAGCCACACTTAGGAGTAAGCTTTCCCACAAGCGATTCTTAACGCGAAACCAGTTCATGCTAACGGCACCAAAAACAAGCATCGCGAGGCTACATGCAGCGACAACGCGTATTAACTCCCACGCATCGTGAACATCGATCAATAGAAGTTGTGGATTGAAGATCCAAATGAAAGGCAGTATGACGGTGCGAAGCGCATAGCGTGCGCCTTGAATNCCGGTCTTAATAGCATCCTCACCGGAAATAGCTGCTGCAGCGAATGTCGCTAAGCCGACTGGAGGCGTGATGTCGCCCATAATACCGTAATAAAAAACAAACAAATGCACAGCTATCAAGGGAATCACGAGACCACTTTGCGCGCCGAGCTCGACCACAACAGGAGCCATCAAGGTCGCTACCAACACATAATTTGCTGTTGTCGGCACACCAAGCCCGAGCACGAGACAAACAAATGCTATAAACAATAGCATTATCAAAACATTCCCCTGAGCGACGGCTTCAACAAAGTCGGTCATTCGCAAACCTAAGCCGGTAAGCGTTATACCACCTACAATAATGCCTGCAGTAGCCGTGGCGATGCCAATACCCACCATGTTTCGGGCCCCATCATGAAAGCCACCAACAAGGTCGTCCAAACCCGCTCGCCATGTCGACAGCATAGGTTCCTTTCTAATTAAAGCGATACAGGGCTTTTGAGTGACCATTAGCGTTATAAGCACAACAACGGCCCAGAAGGCTGATAGCGAGGGCGAAAGCTCTTCAATCATCAGGCACCAAATCAAAGTGCCTATTGGGAGCAAATAATGAAGCCCAGCTTTCACCGTCGTCCAAGTGTCGAGTACTTGTGGATTATCGATATCGATATCGTGAGGCAAGGCTTGCGATCGCGCCGCTTGGTTTATTGCCATCACATAGACCAGCAGCATAAACAATGCAGCTCCGCAAATCGCGAAGTCTCCAAGCAAGTATTTTATAAACGCTAAAGCGTAATAAAGTATTGCAATGAGAATCACCGAACCTGAGACCNCGATGCCAGCCCGAANCCACCGCTGATATCGCGGCCGATATTGCCTTTTGATGATCGGCTGCATGTCCAGCTTCAAAGCCTCAAGATGAACAATGTAGAACAATCCAAGATAGGACAATATTGCTGGCAAAAAAGCGTGCTTGACGATCTCAGCGTAAGGGATACCAACGTACTCCACCATTAAAAAGGCGGCGGCACCCATCACCGGCGGCATGATTTGTCCGTTCACCGAACTCATCGTTTCTATGGCACCTGCTTTTACACCGCCATATCCTGCCTTTTTCATCAAGGGGATGGTGAAAATCCCCCCAGAGACTACATTCGAAACGGAAGACCCTGAGATCATGCCGTTGAGTGCAGACGAAATCACCGCGACCTTTGCAGGTCCTCCACGAAGATGGCCAAGAGCAGCGAAACTTACTTGCATCATGTAATTGCCACCGCCTGCGCGATCCAGCAGTGCACCGAACAGGACATAGATAAAAATAGCACTCGTCGACACCCCAAGTGCGATGCCATATACCCCTTCGGTGGTTAACCACATATGGGAGATCAAGCGATTGAGTGAGGCTCCTTTATGTTGTAAGACCTCAGGCATCCAGGGACCTGCCATTGCGTAAGCGATAAAGAGCAGTGCCAGTAAGGCCATCGGTAAACCCACTGCCCGCCGGGTTGCTTCGAGCAATAGCAAAAGTCCAAGACTTGCCGCAAACACATCAAACCTAGTTGGCTGTCCGGGTCGGGTTGCAAGTTCGCTATAAAAAATCAGCAAATACGCGCCTGCAAAACATGCCAAGACGGCAAAGAGCCAGTCAAACCATGGAACTCGATCCGACTGCGAGCGGCTTGAGAACGGCCAAAGCAAGAACCCGAGAAAAAGCGCAAAGCCCAAATGAATCGAACGCGCCTCCGTATCGTTAAGCACGCCAAAGCCGAGCGCAAAAGGCAGTGGTGATGCATACCAAAACTGAAACATTGCCCAAAGAAGGCAGATCAGCATGACAAATCGCTTGACCGTAACAGAAGGCTTTCTGCCGCCAGTGTCAGCCTCAGCAACAAGGCGTTGCAAGGCCTCGGGCGCTTTCTCGATATCTGAAGCCATCAGCGTCTCATAAGCTGGTACCTAATAAACGAAAAGGGCGAAGCAATCTTCGCCCTATCGCCACGCGAACCAAGTGCCTCTTACCTGGCCCAGCCCTTCTCCTTGTAGTAACGCAACGCACCTTCGTGCAAGGGGGCAGACAGACCATCCTTGATCATCTGGTCGGGCTTCAGATGTGCCAGTGCCGGGTGTAGCTTCTTAAACTCATCNAAATTATCGAACACCGCCTTCACCACCTGATAAACGGTGTCGGCTGGTGTTTTGGCAGAGACGACAACGGTAGCCAATACGCCGTAAGTCTGGGCACCGTCAGGGTTATTGGGGTACAAGCCACCCGGAATGCTNGCTTTTGCATAGTACGGTTTTGACGCCAACAGTTTATCGACTGCAGGGCCTGTAACCGACACCAGCTTAGCGCCACAAGTTGTCGTTGGATCCTGAATATTTGCACTAGGGTGACCAACGCCATAGAAAAAGCCATCAATCTTGCCGTCACATAGAGCGGGACCGTGCTCATCCGCTTTCAGTTCGGCAGCAAGTGAGAAATCAGTCAGCTTCCAACCCATGGCAAGCAGCAACTCTTCCATGGATGCTCTCGTACCAGAACCAGGGTTGCCCACATTGAACCGCTTCCCCTTTAAGTCTTGCAGCGTCTTCGCATTCAGCTCCTTGCGCGCGAGAACTGTGAAAGGCTCAGGGTGTACAGAAAAAACAGCACGTAGATCCGCGTAGGCTCCAGCGCTTTTGAACTGAACATCGCCTTTAAATGCGTTGTATTGAACATCTGACTGGGTAAAGCCCAAGTCAAGCTCGCCCGCTTTAATCGTGTTGACATTGAAGACCGATCCTCCGGTCGATTCCACAGAACAGCGGATGTTGTGCTTTGCCCTGTCCTTGTTGACCAGTCGACATATTGCACCCCCGGCTGCGTAGTAAACACCGGTCACGCCACCCGTCCCGATCGTTACGAATTTTTGCTGAGCAAGACTCATCGAGCTAAACATTGCNGATGACAGTCCGATCGCTGTGACCGCAACGAAAGTAAGAGACTTTTTGATCATGTCCAATAGTTCCTTATATAAATAGTAACGACTCAATCGAAGCGTCGATTGCCCCGCTGAGCCTTTGCACAACAAGCTCAAGCTCAGACTCGAGCGCTATAAACGGCGGCGCAACAAGAACATGATCACCTCGATGTCCGTCAACCGTGCCACCCATCGGATAAACCATGAGTCCTCGCGACATTGCCTCGCGCTTGATTGTTGCATGCAAACGCTTCTTAGGGTCAAAACTCGCTTTACTTTGTCGATCCTCGACGAGCTCAATGCCCCAAAAAAAGCCTCGGCCCCGAATCTCACCGACCCGAGGGTGAGCATCGAAGGCCCGATGGAGCATTTGCTCAAAAACCTTCCCCAATTCGCTAACCCGATCAACAAGTTGCTCTTGCTGAATAACCTTTTGCACGGCTAGCGCAGCGGCGCAGGCAATGGGGTGTCCCAGATACGTATGCCCGTGTTGAAAAAAACCCGAACCGGTCGACATCGCCTTGACAATTCGTTCTTGCGCAAGCACAGCACCAATCGGTTGATAGCCTCCGCCTAATCCTTTTGCGATAACGAGCAAATCAGGACTCACGCCCTCCTGCTCGCATGCATGGAGACTTCCAGTCCTGCCCATGCCGCACATGACTTCGTCAAGGATGAGCAAAATACCATATCGATCGCAAACCTTTCGGATCGCTTGAAAATAACCAGGGACCGGTGTGAGTACGCCAGCCGTTGCGCCACCAACGGTTTCCGCTACGAAAGCGATAATGCTATCCGCTCCATAACTGAGGATGGTTGCCTCAAGTTCATCGGCGAGGCGTTGCCCATAATCTTGGGCGCTCTCGTTTGTGCGCTGTTCACGATAGGGGTAGCAGGCAGATACATGCGATACCTGCATCAGGATCGGTGCAAAGGGCTCACGCCGCCAAGCATTACCACCGACCGCAAGCGCGCCGAGCGTATTGCCATGATAGCTTTGCCTTCTGGCGATGAAGTGCTTACGCTGAGGCTGACCAATTTCGAGATAGTACTGACGCGCCATCTTCAAAGCAGCTTCAATCGCTTCAGAACCTCCACTCACAAAGTAAACATGGCTGATGCCCTCTGGCGCGTGCGATACCAAATGCGATGCAAGCTCTTCAGCCACATGGGAGGTGAAAAAACCGGTATGCGCAAAAGCTAAACGATCAATCTGCGCGTGCATTGCAGCGATCACAGCGGGATGGCCGTGTCCGAGGCAGGAAACCGCCGCACCACCCGAAGCGTCAAGGTAGCGGCGTCCCTGTTGATCGACTAACCAGCAACCATCACCGCTCACGGCTATCGGCGGCGTTTGATGCAGATGACGATGAATGACGTGGGAGTTACTCATGGCTACACGCTACAGGCGCGCCAAATGCTGCGTTGCACCGGCATAAAGCACATCGCGCATCGCCCCGGAGGCTTGCTCATGAAACGCTACAGTCACTGGATCCATATCAAAGCTCGGCCGCGGTGCATGAACAAAATGAAGATAAGCATCCTCACCTCTGACAAGCGCAGCGCAATCCCATTGAGCCACCGTTTGTTTTGTATCAGGAGGCAGAAAATGCATCGATANGCCCATACGACGATCGCTCGACAGATTTGGCCCTGAGCCATGCGCAAGACAATAGTTGTGAATGGACATCTGACCTGCCTTCAGCGGCATTGCAACAGCTGCGGCCTTATCCAAGGCGCTAATCCTTTGGCCGCGCGTTAGCATGTTATCGGGATCGTAAGTGTCTTCATGGTCGAGGGTTTCTCCAAGATGCGTACCCGGTATTACCGACATGCAACCAGCCTCCTCGCTAGCATCTGAAATCGCAAACCAGGCGGTAAGAACTTTTCGACTTGAAAGCCCCCAATAGGTATTGTCCTGATGCCAGTCAACAAACTGCCTCGAGCCGGCGTCTTTGATCCAGAAAATGGTACTCCAGCACAAGATATCAGGCCCAATCAGCTGCTCGACAGGGTCAAGTACTCGAGGATCTCTAATTAATTCGTCGAGCCATTTGAAAAGTAAGAATGCCCGACTGCGCTGACTCGCTTTGAGACTTCCACCTTGCTGAGCTTCAAAACGCTCTAATTGTTGTCTGATTGATACGGCCTCACTCGGCTCCATGACATCAATTGCGGGCACGAAACCTGCGCCATGGTAATGTTTGATCTGCTGATCAGTTAATTTCATCCGAAACGCCTCCTTCGCATCCATGCAGACTAGACCTATTGTCGATGCTCGGACGAGCATTAGCAAGGCTAACCAGAAGTTCTTAAACCAGCAGCAATACCATTAATAGAAATTTGAACAGCAGAGTTGATTTATCCTTAGCCACATGCACCTACTCCTCAGTTGGCTCATCGGCCTGCTTCTCTTCTTGCTTGGACCTGGTTTTGCGCTTGCCCAGTACAAAGCGTCTTATACCGTGCTCAAAGAGCACATTCGGGTGGATGTGAAAGACGATGGCTCAAACCGCTATCAAATGGAGCGAGTCATTCGCATCGACACGCCTACAGGCGTTGAGAAAGAAGGCGAGCAACGCTTTGGCTATGTGGGATCGCTTGAGACCGTTGAGATTCTTGAGGCCTACACCGAAAAGCCGGATGGCACGAGGATTGTCGTGCCTGCCGATCAGATCCGCACCCAAGATGTGGCCGATGACGACGATGGCCGGATTTTTAGCGATCGCAAGCAAAAGATTGTGATCTTTCCCCAGGTTGCCATCGGCAGCAAGCTTTATGTGCGGCTCGATAATCATCACCACACGCCCTACTTTCCGGGGCACTTTTTCATCGGCGAGTTTTTCTCGCCTGCGATTCCTCAGCTTGACTATCGCTTCACGCTGGTCCACGACCCCAAGCTTCCGATCAAGGTGACGGCAAAATCTCATCAGGGCGAGGCTTTGCTAAAAAAGCTCCAAGGCTTTCGTATAAGCGGTGGACAGGTGCCTGCGCAGCCTGAAGATCCACCGGGTTCGATACGCTATGAGTTTTCAGTCGTGCAGCCTGTTGCGATCGCGAGCGAGCGCGCTGAAGTCGATAGCACTGACTTTGCAGCCTGGATCGGTGCGACGAGCTTTGCCGATTGGGGCGCACTGGGCAGAGCCTATCAGGCACGCTCAAGGCCTCACAGTGAAGCCGATGAAGCGATTAGAACGCTTGCTCAATCATTGACTGCCAAGGCTGGTGGCGATCTCGACAAGCTGCGCATCCTTCACGACTGGGTGGCCCAACACATTCGATACCTGGGTGTGTATGTCGGTGCGGGTGGCTTTGTGCCGCGCAAAGCCACCGAGATCTTTGCTACACGATATGGCGATTGCAAAGACCACGTCGCCTTGCTTGAAGCCATGTTGCGTGCGGTAGGCATTGAAAGTTCGCCTGCCCTTATCAACTTAGGCGACGCTTACGGGCTACCCGAACTCGCAGTGTCCAACCCGATCAATCATGTGATTACCTACGTCCCCTCGCTTGATCTTTACGTGGATTCCACCGCGCAGTTTGCAGCCGTAGGTACGCTACCTTCCGAGGATAGCAATAAGCCGGTCATCATCACCGCCACCGGGGAACTCAAACGAACCCCACCCCAGGCACCGACCCGCGATGGGGTTCGTGTGTTAAGCCGCATGGTGATGCTTTCCGATGGCCGCATCAAAGGGGAAAGCACGATGCACTTCAAAGGAAGCTATGCGATTGACTCCCGTCAAGCCTGGCACAAGCGGCAGCACAAGGACCCGCAAAATACCGTGGACTGGATGCTTAATAGGAACAAGGAATCGGGCAAAGGTAGCTTTAAGTACGGCGACCCGCTTGATCTCAACGCCGATTGGGTAGTGACAAGCTTCTACGAACTTGATGAGATCGCCAACCTGCCAGGTAAAAGCGCCTTTACCCTACCCTACGGTTTAACGATGGCGACGATTTTCCATACCTCTGCCTACCGCCAGATCACCGATCGCGTGACACCGTTTAAGTGCGACCTCTATAACATCGACGAACAAACCGAACTCACCCTGCCCGAAAAGATCAAGGTCGACCAATACCCAGCGGATGTCTTTTATAACGTACCAGGTATTCACTACAGCGCAAACTATCACCGCGAAGGTCAGGTGATTCGCGCTACGAGGCGNCTGCTCATTGACTTTAAAAAGTCAGTTTGTGATCAAGCCGATGCGATCGCCTGGGAAAAGGCAAGGCTTGCCATCAGGCGCGATGTGCGGAATCA
>JGI25930J51415_1000113_pt1 | contig 15733 bp, 13 predicted proteins | sample LauGreFa1BDMLBDN_2_FD_51415 | JGI IMG/M metagenome (IMG submission 51415) | reverse complement strand
GCCTGAGTCGCGTGCCCTGCGCCACATTTTCATGGCCGACAGAGCGGCTTCCAAAATTGCCGATGTGCCAGAAGACACGCCCAAGCGCAACATNGCATCCGTGGCAGTCATTGGTGCTGGCACCATGGGCGGCGGCATTTCCATGAACTTCTTGAACGCTGGCATTCCCGTCAAGATGCTCGAGATGAAGCAAGAAGCGCTAGACCGCGGTATTGCCACCATTCGCAAAAATTACGAATCGCAAGTTAAAAAAGGGAAGCTCAAGCAAGACAAGTATGAGCAGCGCATGGCTTTGCTCAGCACTACCTTGAGCTATGACGACATTGGCAGCGCTGACTTGGTCATTGAAGCGGTGTTTGAAGAGATGGGCGTCAAAGAAACTGTCTTCAAGAAGCTTGATGAAGTCATGAAGCCAGGTGCCATCTTGGCTTCCAACACATCCACACTCGATGTGAACAAAATTGCAGCCTTTACCAAGCGTCCTGAAGACGTTGTGGGCATGCACTTTTTCAGTCCTGCCAACGTCATGAAATTGTTGGAAGTGGTTCGCGGCGCTAAAACCAGCAAAGATGTTTTAGCGACTGTCATGGCATTGGGCAAGAAGATTAAGAAAACTTCTGTGGTTTCTGGCGTCTGCGATGGCTTTATTGGTAACCGCATGATTGAGCAGTACAGCCGTCAAGCAGGCTTCCTCATTGAGGAAGGTTGCACACCTGTTCAAGTTGACAAGGCCGTTGAGAAGTTTGGTTTCGCCATGGGTCCTTTCCGCATGGGTGATTTGGCAGGCAACGACATTGGTTGGGCTATTCGCAAGCGCCGCAATGTTGAGCGTCCAGGCATGAAGTACAGCAAAACAGCCGACCTCTTGTGCGAGATGGGCCGCTTCGGTCAAAAAACCGGTGCAGGCTGGTACGACTACCAAGCTGGCAAGCGCGACGCCATTCCCAGTGCCTTGGTGGTCGAAATGATTGAAAAGCACCGCGCAGCAGAAGGCATTACCACCCGCAAGATTTCTGACGAAGAAATTGTGCAGCGCTTGGTGTTCGCTTTGGTGAACGAAGCAGCTCACATCTTGGAAGAGGGTATTGCTGGCAAGGCCAGCGACATCGACATGGTTTACCTCACGGGTTATGGCTTCCCCATTTTCCGCGGTGGCCCCATGTTGTATGCAGACCAAGTGGGTCTGTTCAATGTGGCAGAAGCCATGAAGCGCTTTGCCAAAAATCCACACGACGATGCCGCTTTCTGGCAACCCGCTCCGCTGCTAGCCCGCTTGGTGGCTGACGGCAAAACATTTAACTGATCAGAGGTAATCAAAATGTCTAACGCCGTCATTGTTTCGACCGCTCGCACGCCTCTTGCCAAAAGCTGGAAGGGCGCATTCAACATGACCCATGGTGCCACTTTGGGTGGCCATGCGGTACAACACGCTGTTCAACGNGCAGGCATTGACGCCGCAGAAGTTGAAGACGTCATCATGGGTTGCGCCACACCTGAAGGTGCTACTGGCGCCAATATCGCCCGTCAAATTGCACTGAAAGCAGGGATGCCTATTTCTGTTTCCGGTATGACCGTCAATCGTTTTTGCTCATCAGGTTTGCAGACCATCGCTTTGGCCGCGCAGCGCATCATTGCGGGCGAAGGTCAGGTGTATGTGGCGGGTGGCGTTGAAAGCATTTCTTGCGTTCAACAAGAAGCCAATCAGCACATGTTGCAAGATTTGGCGCTTGCCAAAATGAAGCCCGAAATTTACTGGAACATGTTGCAAACTGCCGAGCAAGTTGCCAAGCGTTACAAAATTTCACGTGATCGCATGGACGAATACGGTGCTGGCAGCCAGCAAAAAGCATGTGCCGCACAAGCCGCGGGTCTGTTCAATGACGAAATTGCACCAATNACTGTGTCGGCAGGTGTGATCGACAAAGTCATGGGCCTGATGACCAAGCAAGTTAGCGTGAGCGTCGACGAAGGTTTGCGTGAAGGCACCACCATCGAAGCTATTTCTGGCTTGCGTTCTGCGCTGCCAGGTGGTTTGATCTCTGCGGGCAATGCCAGTCAGTTCTCTGACGGCGCAGGTGCTTGCGTCTTGATGGACGAAAAGTTGGCAGAGCAACGTGGCTTAAAGCCCTTGGGCCGTTTCCTTGGCTTTGCGGTTGCTGGTTGTGAGCCCGATGAAATGGGCATNGGNCCTGTGTATGCAGTGCCAAAAGCTTTGGCTCGCTTGGGACTCAAGGTTTCNGACATTGACTTATGGGAACTGAACGAAGCCTTTGCCGTTCAAGTTTTGTATTGCCGTGATACTTTGGGTATTCCACCCGATCGCCTCAACGTCAACGGCGGCGCCATTGCGGTGGGTCACCCTTATGGCGTCAGCGGTCAGCGTTTAACCGGGCATGCATTGATTGAAGGCAAACGCCGTGGCGCCAAGCGTGTCGCTGTCACCATGTGCATTGGTGGCGGCATGGGTGCTTGCGGCATTTTCGAAGTACTCTGAACTTAAACTTCATTGACAACGGGCGTCCCGCTAATCATGCAGGTCGCCCGTTTTAATTGGGACACCCATTGACATGAGCCTTCGGTCAACTTTAGATTTTTTGCTGTACGAATGGTTGGACGTATCCAGCCTGCAGCAACGCGAACGATTTTCCGATCACAGTCGAGAAACTTTCGACGCCGTTCTTGACACCTGCGAGCGCATCGCCAAAGAAAAATACGCGCCATTCAATCGTTTGGTGGATACCGAAGAGCCCCGCTTTGATGGTGAGAAAGTCATTCTTCCCCAAGCCACGCACGATGCCCAAAAAGCCTATGCAGAGTCGGGCATGCTCAGTGCAGCGCAAGATTACGACATCGGTGGCATGCAATTGCCCTATACCGTGGAGGCNGCAGCCAACTCATTTTTTGCCATGGCATCTGTCAGCATGGGCTCTGGCCTCTTAACGGTCGGCAATGCCAATTTGCTCATGGCGCATGGTTCTGAGCTTCAGCGCCAAGTGTTTGCATTGAATGAGTTTTCTGGCAGGTGGTCNGGCACCATGTGTTTGTCTGAACCTCAAGCGGGTTCGTCGCTCAGTGATGTCATGACCCGAGCCACACCAGACGGTGACGCCTATGCTTCAGACCCCTTAGGCGCACGTTATCGTCTGAAGGGCAACAAAATGTGGATTTCTGCTGGCGATCACGAACTGACTGAAAACATCATTCATTTGGTATTGGCCAAGATTCCAGACGCCGATGGCAAATTAATTCCAGGCGTTCGAGGTATTTCTCTTTTCATTGTGCCGAAAAAATTGGTCAACGAAAAAGCAGAACTGACAGGCGTTCGAAACGATGTTGCATTGGCTGGCTTGAATCACAAGTGTGGATGGCGCGGCACGACCAATACCTTGCTCAATTTTGGTGAGGGTAAGTTCAAAGTTCAAACTGACAACACAGCCAGTGACGGCAGTGGCGCCGTGGGTTATTTGGTGGGCGAGCCAGGCCGTGGTTTGAGTTACATGTTCCACATGATGAACGAAGCACGCATTGGCGTTGGCATGGCCGCCACCATGTTGGGCATGGCCGGCTACGAAGCCAGTTTGGAATATGCCAAAAATCGGCCTCAAGGTCGTCCTGTAGCGGGGGGATCACAGAAAGTTGTGAAGGATGCTGCACAGGCGCAAGTTCGCATCATTGAACATGCCGACATCAAGCGCATGTTGTTGGCTCAAAAGTCTTACAGTGAAGGTGCCTTAGCGCTTGAGTTGTATTGCGCTAAATTGGTAGACGAACAACACACCGGAGACGCCGTTGCAGCCGATGAAGCAAGGCTGTTGTTGGAAGTCTTAACACCCATCGCCAAGAGCTGGCCCAGTGANTGGTGTCTTGAAGCCAATAGCCTGGCCATTCAAATTCATGGTGGCTATGGCTACACCCGCGACTTTCCCGTTGAGCAGTATTGGCGCGACAACCGATTGAACATGATTCATGAAGGCACACACGGCATTCAAGGCATGGACTTGCTAGGACGCAAAGTTTTAATGGAAGAGGGACGAGGCGTGCATCTGCTTGGAGCTCGCATGCGAGAGACAGCCGATAAGGCCATGGCGTTTGCAGATTTGGCAGCAGATGCGAAGGCACTGAATACAGCTTTGCAAAAAGTCATTGCGGCCACTCAAATGGCCTGGTCTTCAGGACAACCCCAAGAAGCACTGGCCAACGCTGTGCCGTACTTACAAGCGTTTGGACATCTTGTGTTGGCTTGGATTTGGCTGGATGTCAGTGCTTCATGCAGAGGCGCACAGACGCCGGCTCAAACGGGTCGTCAGGCTGCTGCCAAGTTTTTCTACCATTACGAATTGCCCAAAATTGATGCATGGTTGCAAGTCGTCAGCAACCGCGACATGACCTGTGCCAATTTGGCAGAGGATGCTTTCTAATTTACTTTTTACAAAGGACAGAACATGACACGCACCGTCAAACAACTATTCGACTTAACAGGTCAAACTGCACTGGTCACGGGTGGATCACGGGGTCTTGGGCTCCAGATGGCTCATGCCCTCGGTGAAGCCGGCGCAAGACTGATGTTGAGTTCGCGAAAAGCCGCTGACTTAGAAGAGGCAGTGGCCGAACTCAAAGCTGCAGGCATTGAGGCTGATTACATTGCCGCAGACTGTGGGCAAGAAGAAGACATTCGCCGCTTGGCCCGTGAAACAGTTCAAAAATTAGGCCGCGTTGACATTTTGCTGAACAACGCCGGCGCATCATGGGGTGCCGCAGCCGAAGCTCATCCAGTATCAGCTTGGGACAAAGTCATGAATTTGAATGTCCGTGGTTATTTCATTCTGGCCCAAGAGGTTGCCAACCTGTCCATGATTCCCAACCGACATGGCCGAATTTTGAACGTTGCGTCCATAGCCGGCTTGGCAGGCAACCCGCCCGAAATGCAAACCATTGCCTACAACACGTCCAAGGGTGCTGTGGTGAACTTTACCAAGGCCTTGGCAGGCGAGTGGGGTCGATACGGCATCACAGTCAACGCCATTTGCCCAGGCTTTTTTCCTAGCAAAATGACTTACGGTTTACTCGAAAAATTAGGTGCAGAGAACATGGCCAGCCACGCGCCACTTTTGCGCTTGGGTGACGATGAAGACTTAAAGGGTCTGACGCTTTTGTATGCCAGCGATGCCGGCAAACACATCACAGGCCAGTGGCTGGCCGTAGACGGTGGCGTGAGCGCCATCATTGGCGGTTAAGGTACTGCATGAGCATTCCATTTGGCGTCCACATCCCATTTGTGGATAACCTCGGCTTCACACTTGAGAAGTTTGAGAATGGCACGTCTGAGTTGCATTACAGCCCGCGATCTGAGCATCTCAACTCCTTTGACATTACCCATGGCGGCGCGGTCATGACCCTGCTTGATGTTGTGATGGCTACCGCCGCACGCAGTGTTGAGCAAGACATGGGCGTGGTCACCATTGAAATGAAGACGAGTTTCATGCGCCCCGCCAAAGCCAACGAAGGCGAGCACTTGGTGGGCAAAGGTTTGCTGCTGCACAGAACAAAGACCATGGCTTTTACCGACGGCAAGGTCTATGACGCAGCCGGCCAACTGTGTGCGCATGCCACAGGCACTTTCAAATATGTCAAGCGAACGCCTTCAGTGACATCCCCCATTTCAACCGATTAGAAAGAAATCAACATGCCCATTAATCACGCCATCGTTTTAGACAATCGCCCAGAAGCAGAAGTCTCAACTTCCAACTTCAAAATGGTCACAGCAGAAACACCTGCATTGCAAGATGGACAAGTATTGGTTAAAAACCATTACCTCAGCCTTGACCCTTACATGCGCGGCCGTATGAATGCCGGTAAAAATTATGCCCAACCTCAGCCTCTGGGTGAACCCATGATTGGCGGCACTGTGGGCGAAGTGGCCGAAAGCAAAAACGCAAAGTTCAAGGTGGGTCAAACTGTCCAGTGCATGGGCGGCTGGCAAGCATACAGCCTGATCAATGCAGATATGCCTGGCGCACTCAAGCACGTCAACGCTGAAAAAATTTCGATGAGCCATTACCTTGGCGCAGTGGGTATGCCTGGTGTCACAGCTTGGTATGGGCTGAACAAAATCATTCAAGCCAAACCAGGTGCCACTGTGACCGTCAGTGCTGCCAGCGGTGCAGTGGGCAGTGCCTATGGTGCATTGGCCAAAGCGCGAGGTTTTCGGGTGGTAGGCATTGCCGGTGGTAAGGCCAAATGCGATTACGTTGTCAACGAGTTGGGCTTTGATGCCTGCATTGATTACAAAGCGCACACGGATTACATCTCCTTGTCCAAAGCATTGCGCGATGCATGCCCCAATGGCATCGACGGTCATTTTGAAAATGTAGGCGGCATGGTGCTAGATGCCGTCATGTTGCGTGCCAATGATTTTTCTCGCATTGCTGTGTGCGGCATGATTGCTGGCTACAACGGTGAGCCCCTTGCCATGACCAACCCCACTTTGATTTTGAAGAGCCGCATGACCATTGAGGGCTTCATTGTGAGTGAACACATGGAAGTTTGGCCTGAAGCTTTGGCTGAATTGGCTGAGCTGATTGCCAGCGGTAAGTTCAATCCTAGACAAACCATTGCTCAAGGTTTAGCGTCTGCACCTGAAGCTTTCATGGGCTTGCTCAAAGGCCATAACTTTGGCAAGCAAGTGGTGAAGTTAATTTAACTTTGCCTGCCCATTGAATAGGAATTGCCATGAGCCAACTGATCCTGCACCACTATCCAACATCGCCTTTTGCTGAAAAAATTCGTCTGATATTTGGCTATAAAAAGCTAGCCTGGCAGAGCGTGATCATTCCCAGAATCATGCCTAAACCTGAGCTCACGGCACTCACAGGCGGCTATCGCCGTACACCCGTGATGCAAATTGGCGCAGACATTTATTGCGATACGGCCTTGATTGCCGATGTGCTTGAAAAGATTGCACCCGCACCCAGTCTGTATCCATCGTCGGTCAATGGCGCTTCTAGAATTGTGGCGCAGTGGGCAGACAGCCAAGTTTTCTCGGCTGCCATGGCCTACAACTTTCAGCCTGCGGGCATTGCAGATGTGTTCGCGGGTGTGCCTGAAGAAGCCATTCAAGCCTTTGTGGCAGACCGCGCTGCAATGCGAGGGGGTGCCCCGCGCATGGCCATTGGAGAAGGGACAAGCACGTACAAAAGCCAGTTGCGACGGTTGTCTGACATGCTTACCGAGCGTCCCTATTTACTGGGCGATGCCCCTAGCATTGCTGATTTTTCTGCTTACCATCCTATTTGGTTTACTTTAGAGCGCACCCCCAGTTTGTCAGGCATTTTGGATGCCACGCCTTTGCTGAAGGATTGGATGACTCGCATGAAAGCCATCGGTCATGGCGTCCATGAAAAGATGACCGCTGAGCAAGCCTTAGAAGCGGCAAATCATGCAACTCCCAGCGATGTCACTCAAATGCCTTTTGTGAATGAGCATGGCATTGATTTGGGGTCGGAAGTCACCATCACCGCTGACAATTTTGGGTTAGAGCCTACTCAAGGTACTTTGGTGGCGGCTACCAAAACACGTCTCATACTGCGCCGCGAGGATCAGCGAACGGGCGTCGTTCATGTTCATTTTCCCCGCAACGGATTTATTTTGAAGAAGGTCAAATCATGATTCGCAATTTTGAAAATAAAACGGCTGTTTTAACTGGCGGCGGTTCTGGTTTTGGTTTGGAGTGTGCACGCATTGCAGCCAGGCTCAAAATGAATGTGGTCTTGGTTGATGTTCAACAAGACGCACTTGACAAAGCCGAAGCCGAAATCAAAGCCTTGGGGGTCAAGGTTTTTGCCAAGCGTGTTGACGTTTCCAATACTGAGCAAATGGAAGCTTTGGCCAAAGACGTTGTTGCGCATTTTGGTGTGCCGCACTTTGTGTTTAACAATGCAGGTGTAGGCTCTGGCGGTTTGGTTTGGGAAAACACTGTGGCCGATTGGCAGTGGGTCTTGGGTGTCAATGTTTGGGGTGTCGTGCATGGCGTTCGCTTGTTCACGCCCATGATGTTGGAAGCAGCCAAAAAAGATCCGCATTATGAAGGTCATATCGTCAATACAGCCAGCATGGCCGGCTTGCTGACAGCACCCAACATGGGCGTGTACAACGTCAGCAAACATGCCGTAGTCGCTTTGACTGAAACCTTGTACCAAGATTTGAAATTGGTTTCGGATCAGGTCAGTGCCAGCGTTTTGTGCCCTTACTTTGTGCCTACGGGCATCAGCCAGAGCCATCGCAACCGTCCTGCAGATTTACCGCATCAAAAGGCCACCAAGAGCCAATTGATTGGCCAAGCCATGAGCAACAAAGCTGTGAGCAGTGGCAAGGTTTCTGCGGCTCAGATGGCAGAAATGGTGTTTGAGGCCGTTGCCAACGATCAGTTCTACATTTATAGCCATCCACAGGCCTTGGGCAATGTTCAAACTCGCATGGAAGCCATTGTTCAGCAGCAAAATCCACCCAATCCGTTTGCGGCTCGCCCCGATATTGGGGAAAAGCTCAAGGCTGAGTTGCGGGGTTAAAAAACCACCACCTGAGTGTGGCAAACTCGTCGGCTTGAATTTATAAATTAAGAGAAATAGCCGTCGAGATGCAGAAAATATTGGGCCAGCTGGCCACAGAAATCAAAATTCGGCCTGATCAGGTTCAGGCGGCTGTGAGTTTGCTCGATGGTGGTGCCACCGTGCCTTTCATTGCCCGTTACCGCAAAGAAGCCACTGGCGGCTTAGACGATATTCAGTTGCGTGAACTTGAATACCGCTTAGGCTATTTGCGCGAAATGGAAGAGCGCAGGGCGACCATTCTTAAAAGCATTGCCGAGCAAGGCAAGCTCACACCCGATTTGCAATTGGCCATTGACCAAGCGGCTACCAAGCAAGACTTGGAAGATTTGTATTTGCCCTACAAGCCCAAGCGCAGAACCAAGGGCATGATAGCCAAAGAGGCTGGCATTGAGCCGCTGGCTGACGCGTTGTGGGCCAATCCTTCACTCAATCCGCAAGACGAAGCGCAAGCTTTTTTGAAACCTGCCGATGCCATCGAAGGCGCAGACTTTTCAACAGTGGGTGCAGTACTGGATGGCGTGCGCGATATTTTGTCGGAGCGCTGGGCAGAAGACGCATCCCTCATTCAAGCCTTGCGAGAGTGGCTTTGGAAGGAGGGCTTGTTCACCAGCCAACTGGCTTCGGGCAAAGATGAAAACCAGCCTGAAGTGGCCAAGTTCAGAGATTATTTTGCCTACAGCGAGCCCATTGGTCGTGTGCCGTCACACCGCGCATTGGCAGTATTCAGGGGCCGCGCTTTAGAGCTCTTAGATGCCAAACTTAGCTTGCCAGAACCACAAGCACTCAGTGCGTCTGTTGCACCCTTAACCGCAACTGCCGCAGCTCAAGCAGCCAGTGCTCTGGCCGAAGGGCGCATTGCTTTGCACCTCAAATGGTCGCACGCTGCCAGACCCTCTGACGATCTCATTCGCAAAACCGTTTTGTGGACTTGGCGCGTCAAGCTAAGTTTGTCTTTAGAGCGTGATCTCTTTACGCGATTGCGCGAAGATGCAGAGAAGGTGGCGATCAAAGTCTTTGCAGACAATTTGCGTGATTTATTGCTAGCAGCACCCGCAGGCCCTCGTGTGGTTTTGGGGCTTGACCCTGGTATTCGCACAGGCGTGAAAGTGGCTGTGGTGGATGCCACTGGCAAGCTGGTTGAAACTGCCACGGTTTACCCCCATGAGCCAAGGCGTGACTGGGACGGATCACTCCATACCTTGCTCAAACTGAGTCAAAAACATGGCGTCAATTTGATCGCCATTGGCAATGGCACGGCCAGTCGAGAAACCGATAAATTAGCGGCTGACCTTATCAAGCAACTGACTTCTCCTGACGCTCCTGAAATTCAGAAAGTCGTGGTCAGTGAAGCGGGCGCTTCTGTTTACTCTGCCAGTGAATTTGCCAGCCAAGAAATGCCCGATGTTGATGTGAGCTTGCGCGGCGCCGCCAGCATCGCAAGGCGCTTGCAAGATCCACTTGCTGAGCTTGTCAAAATTGACCCTAAATCGATAGGCGTAGGGCAGTACCAGCACGATGTGAATCAAACGAATTGGCACGCACTTTAGAAGCCGTGGTGGAAGATTGCGTGAATGCGGTGGGTGTCGATCTGAACACGGCCAGCGTGCCCTTGTTATCTCGTGTTTCTGGCTTGTCGGGTGGTGTGGCCAAGTCAGTTGTGCGTTGGCGTGAGGCCCATGGTGCCTTTCAGAACCGTCAAGATTTGTTGAAAGTGACAGGCCTTGGTGCTAAAACTTTTGAGCAAAGCGCTGGTTTTTTGCGCATCCGCGGTGGCAACAACCCTCTCGACATGACGGGCGTTCACCCCGAGACTTATCCTGTGGTGGAGGCCATCATGGCCAAAGTGGCGCAGCCTGTAGAGAACGTCATGGGCAGGGCTGACATGCTCAAAACATTGCGCCCCGAGATGTTTGCCAGCGAAAAGTTTGGTGTCATTACCGTCAAAGACATTCTGATTGAACTTGAAAAGCCTGGCCGTGATCCTCGTCCTGATTTCAAGGTGGCCAGGTTCAACGATGGCGTCGATGACATCCGTGACTTGAAGGAAGGCATGATCTTAGAAGGCACAGTGAGCAACGTGGCTGCCTTCGGTGCCTTTGTTGATTTGGGTGTTCACCAAGACGGCTTGGTTCATGTGAGCCAACTTAGCAACAAATTCGTCACGGATGCGCGTGAAATCGTAAAGACCGGCGACATTGTGAAAGTCAAAGTAACCGAGGTGGATGTGGCACGCAAGCGCATTGGCCTCACCATGAAATTGAACGATGCCGCACCTGCCAATGCACAACGCAACCGAGAAAATCGGTTTGAGGGCGGTCCTCGTCAGGGGCAGCAAACCCATCGCTCGTCAGGGTCTGCGCAATCGGTTAACGCAGGACAAAGTGCCATGGCCTCTGCATTTGCCAAACTTCAAAACAAGGCTTAAGGTGTGAAAGCCCTTTGCATTTATGCAGGTCCGCAAGCTAGGCAACGGCTGTCTCAACATGGTTTGAGTGCCGCGGACATTGGCGTGATACCTGCCGCCGCAGGTGGGCCTAAAGGTTTAATTTTAGGACCTCTCGATCGTTTTATTTTCAACGAGTGGTTACCAACCAGTCAGCAACCAGTCGATTTGGTGGGTGCTTCAATTGGCGCTTGGCGCATGGCCACGGCTTGCATGCCCGACAGTCGAGCAGGGTTGCTTAGGCTTGAAAAAGATTACATTCACCAGCACTACGAATTGAGGCCCGGTGAGAAATTTCCAAGCGCCCAACAAGTGAGCGATTCATTTCGAGAGAACTTGGATGTGTTTTACGGGGGCAGCATTGAGTCGTTGCTAACGCATCCTCGCTATCGACTTCATGTGCTCACATCTCGCGGCAAAGGTTTGCTCAAGCGTGAGCACGCTGTGCTCAGTCCGCTGGGTTATGGTGCCGCATTTTTAAGCAATGTCATTCACCGCAAAGCCATGGGCGCTTTGCTTGAGCGTGTTGTATTTTCTTCGTCCGGTGCTTTGCCCTTTGGCACGCATGACTATCCGACTCGCCACTTGTCATTGACACCTGGCAATTTCATGGATGTGTTGCAAGCCAGTTGCGCCATCCCTTTTGTTTTGAAATCTGTGCACGACATTGAAGGCGCCCCTTCGGGCGCCTATTGGGATGGTGGCATCACGGATTACCACTTGCACCTTGATTGGAAAACCAGCGCATCAAGTGCCAAACAAAGTGGCCTTGTTTTGTACCCTCATTTTCAAAAATCTGTGGTGCCTGGTTGGCTGGACAAACAATTGAAATGGCGGCACAAGGCCTCATCATTTTTAGACAACACGGTGGTCTTGGCACCCAATCCAGAATGGGTGAAAACATTGCCTAACGGCAAGCTGCCTGATCGACAAGACTTTTCAACTTACGGCCAAGATTTGCAATCGCGTGTGAAAGTTTGGCAAGCCGCGGTGTCGGCCAGCGAGCAAATGGCGGATGAATTTGCAGCTTGGCTTCGTCAGCCTCAGCTGTCAGAGGTCCAAGACCTCTGATTACATAGAAGCCGCCAACATCTCTCTGTATTCCTCGGGAGTGGCAATGCGTGGATTGGTTTTGTGGCAATGGTCGGCCATAGCGCCTTGGATGACGGCATCAAACATAGACGCTGTGACCCCCATGGCTGCCAGACCGTTTGGCAATCCCAATCTGGCACTCATGTCTTGAATGGCTTGAGGAATGTCTGAGCCAGAGCTTAGCCCCATGACTTGCGCCATGCGGTTTAAACGATTCTCTTTTTGAACCGATTCAGCGCTGGCGTTGAACTGAACCACTGCTGGCAAGAACATGGCATTCAAAGTCCCGTGGTGCAGTCTGGGGTTGACGCCGCCTAAGCTGTGACTCAGAGAGTGAACACACCCTAGACCTTTTTGAAAAGCCATGGCACCTTGCATCGAGGCACTCATGAGGTGCATGCGCGCTTCTTTGTCTTGGCCATTTAGAGTGGCTCGTTCGATGTGGGCCCAAGCGCGTTGCAAGCCATCCAAACCAATGCCGTCGGCAGGTGGATTGAAGGGGGCCGCCATGAAGGTTTCCATGCAGTGGGCAATGGCGTCCATGCCGGTGGCGGCAGTGAGCATGGGTGGCAAACCGAAAGTCAGCTCGGGATCGCAAATGGCTGCCTTGGGCACAATGAACCAAGAATGAAAGCCCAATTTGCGGCCATCGTCGACAATCAAAATAGCACCCCGCGCCACTTCACTGCCTGTGCCGCTGGTGGTAGGCACTGCGATGAGGGGCGCTACGCGGTCAGTGATTTTCAGTGAGCCGCCTTCAATGGTGGCGTAGGTTTTGAGTGGCCCTTCGTGCGACACCGCAATGGACACGCATTTGGCGCAATCGATGGAGGATCCGCCGCCCACGGCGATCAAACCATCGCAGCCATTGGCCTTGTAAACCTCGGTGGCAGCCCGAACTGCCGCCTCAGTAGGGTTGGAGGGCGTTTGGTCAAACACAGCCACTTGAACACCAGGCAGCGCATCCAATGCCTTTTGCAGAATACCTGCAGCCTTGACACCCTGGTCGGTCACGATTAGGGGTTTGTGAATACCGACCCGCTCGCACTCTTGCTTCAAAAGCTGAATGGCGCCGAAATCGATTTGAATTTGGGTGACGTAATTGATGAAGGCCATGGTGTTCTCTTGTGATGCGGTACGATTGAACTCAACTTTTTTATTTTACCCTTGTGAGACAGAAAGCCTAGCCATGAAACGAAGCGACTTCCGATTTTTCCACCGTCTGCGCGTGCGCTGGGCCGAAATCGACATGCAAAAAATTGTCTTCAATGGGCATTATTTATCCTACATCGACACGGCCGTCACAGCCTATTGGGGCCGTATCGCATTGCCCTACGAAACTGCTTTTAAATTGCTAGGCGGTGAGTTGTATGTGAAAAAAGCCACGCTTGAATACCACGCGTCTGCCGTCATGGACGACGATCTCAGCATCGGCATGAAATGCAGCAAGTTGGGCAACTCGTCCATGGTGTTTCAAGCTGGTATTTTCCGAGGTGATAAGTTGCTGGTCAGTGGCGAGTTAATTTACGTTTTTGCAGATCCTCAAACACAAACTTCTAAACCCATACCCGAGGCGCTGCGACATATCTTGCTCATTTATGAAGCGGGACAGCCTGTGGTTGATCTCAAAATGGGCTCATGGTCTGAATTGAAAACCATGGCTGCAGCTTTGCGGCATGAAGTTTTTGTGGACGAGCAAGAAGTTCCGGTTGAACTTGAATTGGACGAACTCGACGATCACGCTTTGCATGCTGTGGTGCTTAACAAACTCGGCCAAGGCGTGGCAACAGGTCGCCTGTTGCAGCCTCAAGCCCATGTGGCTCAAATTGGCAGAATGGCTGTTTCAAAGCCTCTGAGGGGTGGCAATCTAGGTCGAATGCTTGTAGAGGCTTTCATTGAAGCCGCACGCCAAAGGGGTGATCATGAAGTCATCTTGCATGCCCAGTGCAGCGCAGAAGTTTTTTACCGAAAACTGGGCTTCGAATCGCACGGCGACGTTTTTGACGACGCAGGCATCGATCACATTGGAATGTCGCTGAAGCTCAATTGAATGCGCTTAAAGGTCTTCTAGCAAGGGGTAGGGGAGTGACTTAAGCATCAGGCTGGGTCCACCTGCGTGGCCTAATTGAAGCGCATGCTCTGTGGCACTGAGTTGCAATGAGGCAATGCCCCACCATTCGGGAGCTTGACCCTCAATCGGCTCGAACTTGCTAGCGCTTGAGACCATGCCGCAGGCTTGCTCGGCATCTTCAGAAGAAAATATGTCTTGGCCGACCAACATGGGCGCCGTGCATGAAACGATGAACGCTCTGCGTTTGAGCGTGCCGCGAAATTGACTTCTGGCAACGACTTCCTGGCCTGGGTAGCAGCCCTTCTTAAAGCTCACGCCGTCTACTGATTCATAGTTCAACATTTGCGGCACAAAAGCCTCGGCGGTTGCCGTTTGAACCATGCTGATACCAGACAAGACTTCTGCAAGCTGCCATGCTTCCTCTGTGATGTTGGGGTAGGTTTGGTTCAAGAACGCGGCGCTTGATGCGTCGCCTTTTAAGCCGAGCCAAATTAGCCGTTGCACTTGAGTGCCGGCATTCACTGCATTGTGTAACTTGACAAAATAAGTTTCACCTTCTTGCCTTGCCTGCCAAGGCGCGGCATCTTTCAAGGCTGGGCAGGCGAGCAGGGCTGTTTCGCCTAACAGACCGCGAATGTCGTAAAGCGCTGACGCATCGCTGATTTTTAACTTGGCACGCATCACAAACATCGACAAGCGCTTAACCATGGCTTGCAGTAGATCTTGGTGGCAGACCATGAGGTATTTTTCTTTGCTGATTTTCAGCACCACAAAACTACCCAACAAGCGGCCTTTGGCAGAACAATAACCTGCAAATCGAGCTTGCCCCTCTGGCAATAGCAAGACATCGTTGGTCAGTTGACCTTGCAAAAATGTGCCGGCATCAGGGCCTTCTGCCAAGATGAGCCCCCAATGCTGGGGCGTCAGCAGGCCAGAAGGCGAGAATTTCAAATGGGGTTCAATCAGGTCCATGGCTGAATTATGATCTCCTCAGAGAAACCCAAAGGATCCAAGGTTTGAGTCGCCCCGCTTCTAAAGCTCGAAAAAGCATGACTTCACGCAATAAAGCCTCGTGGGGCGTCTTTCTGACCCTGTCGACTTTGATGCTGATGGCTGTTTTGGCGTCTCTTTTGGCGTGGCTTCATCTGCCGATGGGTTTCAAACCCCAAGTTTCAGGCACCTCACTCAGCCCACAGGTACTCGATTTGTCCATCGAGCTTGGAACCTCACCGAAGGGCGTGGCACAAGCCTTTGCGGATGTGGGTGCCGATGTTTCTCCTTCTTTGCTGGTACTGTGGTTTAGGCTTTCTGGGCAAGACCGTGCCATCAAAGCAGGCAGTTATGAAATCACACCAGAGATGTCACCTCGCACGGCTCTGAACATGCTGACTCGGGGCGAGGAAAGTCTGCGCTATGTCACCCTGGTGGAGGGTTGGACTTTCAAGCAAGTCAAGCAAGCCTTGGCCAAGGCTGAATTCCTGAAAAGCAGCACACAAGGCATGTCGGATGAACAAATCATGG
>JGI25930J51415_1000112_pt1 | contig 15826 bp, 13 predicted proteins | sample LauGreFa1BDMLBDN_2_FD_51415 | JGI IMG/M metagenome (IMG submission 51415) | reverse complement strand
TAGAGAACTGTTTTGCAGAAATGCAAACAGCTCTCAGCAACGGGGATTACCTCGTAACTCTGTTCTCTTATGAGTTGGGGTACTACTTTCAGCGCATTGCATGCAAATACAGTGAGCCCCTACCGCTCGTTCGTGCATGGTCGTTTACGGGAGTACAAAAATACTCCAAAGAGGAAGTCGATGCTTGGTTAAAAGATGCCTTAACGAAAGAAGATCCGTTGGTTGGGGTGATGAACCTGCGAGATTCGATTACGTCGGAGCATTTCAATCAAGATATTGAGCGCATTCAGGAATGGATCCGTAGCGGTGATACCTATCAAATTAATCACTCATACCGCATTACTGGAGAAGCCTATGGCTCGCCACTGGCGCTTTATGCCCAATTGCGTGAGCGTCAACCGGGTCGTTATGGTGCTTATCTCGACGATGGTCGCGATATCGTGTTATCGCAATCCCCCGAGCTCTTTATTAGGCGTACGAATGGTGTATTTGTAGCGCAACCCATGAAAGGCACTGCCGATGCCCGCCAACATGCAGCGCATGAGCTATCGGATGATCCCAAGAATCAGGCTGAGAACGTGATGATTGTGGATCTCTTACGCAATGATCTGGGGCGTATCGCAGAGCCGGGTAGTGTTGTAGTGCCTGCTCTTTTTGAGGTCAATCGCCATGGCAATGTTTTGCAGATGACCTCTACAGTTCAGGCCAAGGCGCGTCCCCATCTGAGCATGGCAGAGATTTTGCAAGCGGTGTTCCCCTGCGGTTCAGTAACCGGGGCTCCCAAAAAACGCAGTATGGAGATTATTCAGGATCTAGAAGAGACTCCGCGCGCTTGGTATTGTGGAGCGCTGGGCTGGTTTGATCCCAATGGCGACTTTGCTTTGAGCGTTCCCATCCGCACCTTGCAAATGGAGCATGGCTCGCATTCGTCTGCATCGCAATTTATTTTGGGTGTAGGTGCTGGTATTACGATTGACTCGGATCCCCGTGCCGAGTATCAAGAATGCAAGATTAAGGCTGCTTTCTTATCCGATTTACCCAGTGGAGTTGGTCTCTTTGAGACCATTCGTTTTAATGCTCAGGAAGGTATAGGGCGTATCGCTCATTATCGTGAGCATTTGGCCCGTCTCTCCCATTCAGCCAAGGTATTGGGCATCCCTCTGAATATGAACGAGGCGTGTGCCTTGTTAGAGCAAACTGCTTTGGCTTTGGATGTAAATACGGTCTACCGTGTTCGTTTAGATCTTGGTCGCTTAGGTGAGCTATCCATCTCCAGCGCTATCTTGGATGACCTACCATCATCGGTGCAAGTATTTTGGGCTCATCAGATTTTGGAGGGTGTGCCTGATTCTTTCAAAATGCAATCTACTAACCCTTTATTGCTCCACAAAACTACGCAACGCAAGGTGTATGACTTGGCTTGGCAAAAAGCGGTGTCTTTGGGTGGCTTTGATGCCTTGTTTATGAATGAGCGTGGCGAGTTGACCGAAGGGGGTCGCACCAGTATTTTTGTGCGCCCACCAAACTCGGATGAGTGGTTAACGCCCCCTCTATCAGCAGGCGTGCTTCCTGGAGTGATGCGTGCAGCAATCTTGCACGATCCATCCCTCAAAGCCCGTGAGGCTAACCTGACTATTGAGGATGTGATCAGCGCCAATGAAATAATGCTGAGTAATGCCTTACGCGGAATGATCAAAGCCCATTTATGAACTACTGCCCCTCTTGCGGTTCGAGCATCGCACTCTTAGTGCCGGCTGATGACACGCGTTTACGGCATGTATGTTCGCAATGCAAGGAAGTTCACTATCGCAATCCACGTAATGTGGTGGGCACTATCCCCATTTGGGAGAATCAGGTCTTACTCTGTCGGCGCGCCATTGAGCCAAGACATGGCTATTGGACCTTACCAGCAGGCTTTTTAGAGATTGGGGAGAGTACCGAGCACGGTGCAATCCGTGAGACCATGGAAGAAGCTGGCGCCGACGTTGAGATTCGGTCCTTGTTCTCGCTGTTAAATGTCGCTCACGTAGAACAGGTACATCTCTTTTATTTAGCGCAGATGCGTTCACCCCAATTTGCAGCGGGCACCGAAAGCTTAGAGGTTGCGCTCTTCACAGAGGAGACCATTCCTTGGAATGAATTAGCATTCCCGACAGTAAAGCAAACCCTCCAATGGTATTTTGCTGATGCACGTGCTGGGCTCTTAGGCGATCTTGGGGTTCGCTCTCGCGATATTCTGCCGGGCGAACGAATCGGATGATGGCGATAGTCTCTTCATGAGCACGATTCCATGGCTTGGACCAAGCGATCCTTTTCCGGATCCACAGACACAGAGCGATCCCGATCCAGAGGTTCCGGGTCTGCTTGCGGTAAGCGAACGGATCTTTGCAGGTCAGCTTGAGCGCGCATATCGCTCTGGGATCTTTCCTTGGTACTCTGTCCGTCAACCGGTCTTGTGGTGGTCGCCCGACCCCCGGATGACCTTAAATCCAGCTGATCTTAAGATTAGTCATTCGCTCAATAAATCCATCAAGCAGTTTTTAGACGATCCCCAAATGCAATTGCGTGTGGATCATGATTTTAATGGCTTGATGCGAGCCTGTGCGACCACCGAACGCGCGGGTCAAGATGGTACTTGGATCACCCACGAGATTATTGATGCGTACACCGCTCTACATGAGCAAGGTTATGCGCATTGCATCAGTATTGTGAGTCACTCGCAAACGATTGGTGGCTTGTATTGCGTTTGTCTTGGCAAGATGGTCTTTGGAGAATCCATGTTCTCGCGGGTTAAAGATAGTTCCAAGCTCGCTTTAGCAGCCTTATGTGCATGGTGCTACGATCATGGTGTGACCCTAATCGATTGCCAACAAGAAACCGACCATCTCCGTTCCCTCGGTGCTAAACCGATAACCCGGACTGCTTTTTTAGAGCATCTGCACCACGCTGTTGCTCAGAAAGATCCATGGGCTTGGGATTTTGATAAGACCGTTCTCCAGAAATACCTGGTATGAGTCGTATTCAAGAACTCCCCATCACAGCCATACAGTTTTATGCTACGGCGCCCTATCCCTGCAGTTATTTACCCGAACAAATTGCGCGCTCGCAGGTAGCCACCCCTTCACATGCGATTGGTGAGGATGTCTACAGTAATTTAGTGAACGCTGGATTTCGTCGGAGTGGCTTATTTACCTATCGACCATATTGTGACGATTGCAAAGCATGCATTGCTACGCGCATTCCGGTGCAACACTTTGAGCCCAATCGGAGTCAGCGACGCAGTTGGAAACGTCATTCGGGTTTACAAGCACAAGTTCTGAGTTTGGCACACCATGAAGAGCACTATCGTCTTTACCAAGACTATCAAGCGCAGCGGCATCATGGCAGCCAAATGGAGAACGATAATCAAGAACAGTACATGCAGTTTTTATTACAAAGCCGAGTGAACTCACGCATTGTGGAGTTCCGGGATGGGCCAGACGATCCCCACCCAGGACGTCTTCGCATGGTCAGCATGATCGACGTGGTCGAGCAAGGTATCTCCTCGGTATATACCTTTTACGATGCCAGCATGCCTAACTCCAGTTACGGCACTTACAGCATCTTGTGGCAGATCAATCAAGTTCAGCAACTAGGGCTTCCTTATTTGTATTTGGGTTACTACATCGCACAGAGCCCTAAAATGGCATACAAGGCTAAGTTTGCTCCGATCGAAGGACTAATTGATGATCAATGGCAACTCTTGATGCCACCAAACCTAGAGCATGATTAATACTTACCCCCTACTTCGCCCGCTGCTGTTCTCGATGGATCCTGAGGCGGCCCATGATTTCTCCTTCGCCCAACTCGATCGTCTAGAACGTTGCGGTCTTTTAAGTCGTTTTATAGGTGAGCCACTAATTAAGCCTGTTCATGTATGCGGTATTGCATTTCGTAATCCCGTTGGCCTTGCTGCTGGTCTTGATAAAGACGGCAAGCACATTGATGCCTTAGCGACCCTCGGATTTGGATTTCTTGAGATCGGTACGGTAACTCCGAAGGCGCAGTCCGGCAACCCAAAACCTCGCATGTTTCGTTTGCCTGAGGCAAATGCTCTCATTAATCGCATGGGCTTTAATAATGATGGAGTTGATGCGTGCGTAGAACGTGTGAGGCGTTCACGCTTTTATCAAGAAGGTGGTGTGATTGGTTTAAATATTGGCAAGAACGCCAGCACAACTCTCGAGGATGCCAATCAAGACTATGTCATGTGCATGAAAGCAGTCTATCCAGTTGCCAGTTACATCACGGCCAACATCTCATCCCCTAATACCAAAAACCTACGCGATCTTCAGGGTGAGACTCTATTGCGACAGCTTCTGTCTGCTTTACATCAGGCACGTATCGCACTGTCCGATCAATATGGGGTTCGTAAACCACTCTTCTTAAAAATCGCCCCTGATCTACAGGCTAATGATTTCAAATTCATTGCCGATCTCTTGCTAGAGTTTGAAATTGATGCCGTGATTGCAACCAATACGACCATTAGTCGGGTTGATGTTGCTACTCTTCCCCATGGCAATGAGGCGGGCGGCCTCTCTGGCTCGCCAGTATTGAGCTTATCCAATCAAGCCATCCATCACCTTTTTCAGTCATTACAAAATCGGGTTCCCATTATTGGGGTCGGTGGCATTCAATCAGGCAATGATGTCCGGCAGAAGATTGATGCAGGCGCCAGTTTGGTGCAACTCTATACCGGGCTTATTTATAAAGGTCCACAATTAATTAGGGATTGCGTTCGCGCCTTTAATTAGTCTCCCCGTTTTTTGATTGCACTGGCTAAGGCGCTTATTTTTGGATTAATATATCGTTTCACAATATGCAATAAAGGCGATATTCGCTACAATCTAAAGCATGGATAGCAAAGCAAATAAGAACTCTGGGGAAGCTGGCAAGACCGCCATTCAGGTGGTTGAGCGCATGATGAACTTACTCGATTGCTTGGCCGATCATGAAGAGTCCAGTAGTCTTAAATTACTGTCACAGCAAACTGGTTTGCACCCCTCTACTGCCCACCGCATCCTTAATGATATGGTCGCGTGCCGGCTCGTTGAGCGTGGCGATGGTGGTACCTATAAATTAGGCTTACGTCTTCTAGAGCTAGGTAATTTGGTCAAAGAGCGCTTATCCGTGCGTGAGGCTGCTCAATTGCCCATGCGGGTCTTGCATAAGCTCACTGGAGAAACCGTTAACCTCTCCGTTCGTCAAGGCGATGAAATCGTCTATGTTGATCGTGCCTATAGCGAACGCTCTGGGATGCAGGTAGTTCGTGCAATTGGTGGCCGCGCACCGTTGCACCTCACCTCGGTTGGTAAATTATTTTTAGCGGCTGATGACCCAAACCAGGTCCGCGCATACGCTACTCGTACGGGTCTTGCGGGTCATACACGCAATAGCATCACGCAAATTGCAAAGCTGGAGAGTGAGTTATCTAGCGTGCGCCATATTGGGCATTCGCGTGATAACGAAGAACTTGAGCTAGGAGTGTGTTGTCTAGCAGCGGGTATTTTGGATGACTCTGGCAAATTAGTTGCGGGTCTCTCCTTAAGCTCACCCACAGATCGGATGCAGGCAGACTGGCTCAAGGCTTTACAAGATACTGCTTTGCAAATCTCCAAAGGTCTGGGCTACAAAGCTCCGCTGGCTATTCCCAAAAAATAGAGTTACATCGTCAGACGACGAATAGGCTTAGGCTCACCAGGCTGATAGCTCTCAATCCAATCCTTAACGCGCACTGCGTCTGCAAAACGCGATTGCGTTCCCACGGAGTCTAAGAACACGAGGAGTAATGGCATTCCATTAACCTTGGCCTGCATCACTAAACAACGCCCGGCGGCACTGATAAAGCCGGTTTTCTGTAAACCAATTTCCATATCGCCAGCACGCACCAAGCGGTTAGTGTTTAAGAACACCTGCGGTCTTTTATTAATCACCATGGTCATGTCTGGCCATACTGAGAACTCGCGGATTAATTTGTAGTTATAGGAAGCTATTAGCAGACGGGCCAGGTCCTCGCCGGTAGACACATTGCTTGCTAATAATCCCGTGGGGTCCGTAAAGCTCGATTGGGTCATTCCTAAGGCATATGCCTTGTGGTTCATGGCCTCGATGAATGCGGATAAGCCGCCTGGATAATTAGTAGCAAGTAGCTGTGAAGCACGATTCTCAGACGACATAAGAGCTAATAAGAGCGCTTCCTCTCGAGTTAGTTTGGTGCCGAGAGATAAACGCGACTTCGCATAAATTTTGACCTCGGCCTGGGTGATCGTTAAGACCTCATCGAGCGGTGCATTAGAGTCAAGCACCACCATGGCGGTCATCAACTTGGTGATCGAGGCAATCGGCAAACTCACATCGGGGTTCTTCTCAAACAAAACCTCTTTGGTCTGTTGATCAATCACCATCGCCACACTTGACTTCAGACTGAGCTCATCTTGTTGATTACGCAAACCCATTGCGTTGGCAAAGGATGGGCGATCTGGAACCTCTTTTTTGCTCGTTCCTTTAGGTCGATTAACGGTGGTACGAACCTGCTTCGGATTGGCCGACTTTTGTTTCTTGGCCTGCGTGTTTTTGGGGGGTGGTGTAGATTGCGCTGAGGCTGGCTCAATGGCACACAGAGTAATAGACAATGCAGCCAAGATCAAAATACGGAGGGGGAGTTGGGTCCTTCTCTGCCAATCAGATAAATTTGGCACTACTGGCTTAAGCAACACACGCAAAGCTCTCAATCAAAGTCCCGAATTTGAGTACTGACACATCATAATAAAGTTATTGGGTTTTGGGTGAACTATTTTGTTGGTAGTTGACCAAGATCACGGCGGTCATGGTCAAGCCCAGACCGGCAAGCATCATGAGACTCAAAGGCTCATCGAACAAGAGCCAGGCCATTAGTGCCGTAGTGGGTGGTGTCAGATAAAGCAGACTAGTTACTTTCGTGGCGGCGCCCTTCCGAATCAGAATAAATAACAAACTAATGGCACCGATCGAGGTTGGTAAGATGCCCCAAAGCAAGGCACCAATCACCGGCGCATTCCAGACAATCTCGCGGGTCTCAAAGAGAAGTGCAACCAGCAGGCATAACAGCGTTGATATTGAGAACTGGATCATAGATCCTGCTCGCAAATCAAATTGGGGGCAGTATTTTTTTTGATAGAGAGTGCCAAAGGTAATCGAGAACAAGGCAGCGAGTGCAAAGATATAAGCAGTCAGGGGGATGTTCATAAAACTTGTTTTCTCGGCCACGACGAGACCAACACCAGCAATTCCGAGTAGTAGTCCAAACCACTGTTGATAGCTCACCCGCTCTGCTACCCATGAGGCGCTCCAAGCGGTTAGGATGGGCTGTAGACCCACAATCAATGCAACCAAACCGGCGGTCATTCCCAAACGCACCGCGCTCCACACACCCATCACATAGCCAAACTGTAAAAGCGCACCGGCAATAGCAATATGCATCGTTTGTGAACGATTTGGCCAAATGGGTTTCCAGAACAGGATGATGATGCCCATCACAATGAGTACACCGGTAAAGCGCAAGAACAAGAAAGTGGCAGGCTCCATATAGGGCATACCAAAGCGAGCGATGATAAAGCCCGTGCTCCAGATAAAAACAAAGATGGGCGCCGCTAGGGATTCAAGGGGGAAACGCTCCGACGCTAGACTCATTACTTATCGCTTCAATAAAGATGTCGCAATTGTATGCTGATGCGCAAGCGCGAGCCCAATTGTCTGCGCATGGATCTGAACGGTTTTCTCAATCGGATTGGCATACCCTCCTGCCATAGCCATTGCCATTGCAATTCCTTGCGTGCTAGCAAACTCCAATACTTTGTAATCGCGTAGTGCCATACCCTCTTGGCTAATTTGTAAACGACCTAAGCGATCTTCGTAATAGGGATCGGCTCCCGCTAGATAAATTAAGAAATCAATTTTTTGCTCACTTAAGTAGATCAAAGCTTGTTCAAGCGCCTGCATATAAACCGAGTCTGTACTGCCATCAGCTAGAGCAATATCAAGATCACTTACTTCTTTTGCAAAGGGGTAGTTCTTCTCTCCATGAACAGAGACCGTAATCACTGCAGAATCATGCTGCAAAATGGCAGCAGTACCATCGCCCTGGTGCACATCAAGATCTAAGATCCCAATCTTACGTATGCCCCCTGCTTTAGCCCGCGAGTCTTTTAAAAGAACTCGGGCTGCAATGGCTGCGTCATTGAATACACAGAAGCCTGAGCCTTTATTGCGATATGCATGATGCGTGCCGCCGGCCAAATTGGCAGAGATGCCCTCTTCAAGTGCTGCTTTACACGCCGCAATCGTTGCCCCAGCCGAGCGACGGGAGCGCTCAACCATCTTAGGGCTCCAAGGAAAACCAATCTCTTTTTGCTGAGCCTCACTCAAGGTGCCATGGAGCACATCTTGTATATAACTGGGGTCGTGCGCCAATAAGAGCTCAGAATCCGTGGCGCAGGGAGCCTCTACCAATTCTAGGTTGGGTAAGCCCTCTACCGAGTCGCGCAACATTTTGTACTTCGCCATCGGGAATCGATGACCCTCGGGTAATGGCAATACAAAGTGGTCGCTGTAGAAGGCTTTCAATCGGATTTTATTGATTTATGATATTTAAGTGATTGATTATATTAGGTTATTTATATTAGCTTTAGGGTTAATAGTATTTGTTGCATTGCAACATAGTTATCGATATAATTCCTATAAGCTGATTCTAAAGATCAGGATCACTACCCTTATCACTCATCGGAGAACACCATGAACTTAACCCCAGAGCAAATCGCTGCTGTACAAAAAGCTAATTTAGAGACCTTGGCAGGTTTAACCAACCAAGCAATCCAAAGCGTTGAGAAATTAGTCGAACTCAATATGCAAATTACTAAGAACAGCCTCAGTGAGAGCATGAGTAATGCCAAGAAGACCCTTGAAGTTCGTGATCTGCAGCAATTGATTGCACAACAAGCAGAGATGGTTCAACCCATGGCTGAGAAGATGATGGCCTATGGACGTGATCTGTATGAGATCGCCCAAGACAATACGGCTGCATTTGCTAAGACTGCTGAAGCTGAAATGGCAGCAGGTCAGAAGAAGCTCCACGCGATGATTGATGACTGGACCAAAAATGCACCAGCCGGTTCTGATGCAGCTGTTCAAATGATGAAACAAGCCATTGCTGCAGCAAACAATAGCTACGAAACAAGCCAGAAGGCAATTAAGCATGCTGTAGAAGTTGCCCAAAGCAATGTACACAACGCTGTTGATACAGTTACCAAAGCTGCTACGAAGGCATCAAAGGCTTCGAAGAAGTAATGTTGCGTTAAGAACTAAATTAGTTCTTTAGACGACAAACCCCGCAATTTGCATTGCGGGGTTTTTTATTGCCTAGCGTTTCTTAGAAGGTGGTAAATCCGTACAGCTACCATGGTGCGCTTCGGCTGCCAAGCCCACCGACTCGCCTAGAGTTGGATGCGGATGAATGGTCTTCCCAATATCAACCGAGTCTGCGCCCATCTCAATAGCAAGACAGACCTCACCAATCAGATCGCCGGCATTAGTGCCCACAATACCGCCACCAATAATGCGATGGGTGCTGGCATCAAAGAGTAACTTAGTAAATCCTTCGTCGCGACCATTCGCTATGGCACGACCGCTCGCTGCCCATGGAAACAAGCCCTTCTCATAAGCTATGCCTTGTGCCTTACATTGCTCTTCGGTCAAACCAGCCCAAGCAACCTCGGGATCGGTATACGCAACCGACGGGATTTGTTTTGCATCAAAGTAAGACTTTTGTCCGGCTGCTGCCTCGGCTGCAACATGACCTTCATGCACCGCCTTGTGAGCCAACATGGGTTGACCCACAATATCTCCAATAGCGAAGATGTGGTTGATATTGGTGCGCATTTGCTGATCGACCGGAATAAAGCCACGCTCATCCACACTGACACCGGCGGCATTTGCGTTAATCTTCTTACCATTGGGGGTTCTACCAACAGCCACTAAGACAAGATCATAGAGTTGTGGTGTGGCCGGTGCTTTCTCACCCTCAAAGCTCACTTCGATCCCATTGGGTTTTGCTTCGGCTTTGCTTGCTCGCGTTTTGAGCATGATGTTGTCAAAGCGATGGGCGTTCATTTTCTCCCACACTTTTTCGAGATCACGATCTGCACCTGCCATTAAGCCATCCATCATCTCAGCAATATCAATGCGCGAGCCGAGAGCGCTATAAACCGTAGCCATCTCTAGACCAATAATCCCGCCACCGATCACTAACATCCGCTTCGGAATACTCTTGAGCAGTAATGCGCCGGTACTATCAACTACCCGAGGGTCATTTGGCATAAACGGCAGAGCAATTGGTTGACTGCCTGCCGCAATGATCGCTTTCTGAAAACGGATGATTTCTTTCTGACCTGTGAGTTGCTGACCATCACCAGAACTTAAAGACACTTCCACATGATGAGCGTCGATCAATCTACCTAGACCGCGCACAACCCCTACCTTGCGCATCTTTGCCATACCAGCAAGACCGCCCGTTAATTTTGCGATCACACCCTCTTTATGAGAACGTAATAGGTCTAAATTAATTTTGGGTGCACCAAACTCGATACCGTGCTTACCCATCTCCTTCACTTCCTCCATCACCGCGGCGGTATGCAGCAATGCTTTAGATGGAATGCAACCTACATTGAGGCAAACGCCCCCAAGGGTGGCATAGCGCTCTACTAATATTGTTTTAGCTCCAAGGTCTGCGCTCCGAAATGCGGCACTGTAACCACCGGGTCCCGCTCCTAAGACCAAGACCTCACACTCGTGTTGAACCGGTCCTTGATAAGAACCAGCAGGTACTGGGATCGATACAGGTGGCTTGCTTGATGCAGTTGGTGCCGCCGCTACTGGTGCTGTTGCTGGTGCAGGTGCCGAAGGTGAAACGCTAGCGAGTTCAATCTGCGCAATCACAGATCCTTTAGCAACCTTATCCCCAATCTTCACGCTTACACTAATGACCTTGCCAGCTTGATCGGCTGGCACTTCCATAGTTGCTTTATCAGACTCAAGAACAACCAAGGCTTGTTCTTTTGTAATCTCATCACCAGGCTTGACCAAGATCTCAATCACTGGGACATCGGTGTAGTCACCAATATCAGGCACCACGATTGCATGCTGACTCATCGCGATCCCCTATAGAACTGCACGACGGAAGTCGGCGAGTAGTTGTGCAATATAGACATTAAAACGTGTAGCCAATGCTCCATCAATCACTCGATGATCTGCTGTCAAAGAGAGTGGGCAAATAAGTCGGGGTGCAAACTCTTTGCCGTTCCACACCGGCTTCATAGCTGCTTTACTAACACCTAGGATTGCGACCTCGGGGGCATTAATGATGGGAGCAAAATAGGTGCCGCCAATACCGCCTAAGGAAGAGATCGTAAAGCTCGCACCTTGCATTTGATCGGGCTTGAGTTTGCCATCGCGCGCTAATGCAGCAAGCTCGGCGGTCTCGCGGGCGATATCAAAGATACCCTTTTGATCCGCGTTCCGAATTACAGGAACTACCAACCCGTTGGGGGTATCTGCTGCAAATGCAATATGGAAATACTTTTTCAGTACGAGATCATCTCCATCTAAAGAGGAATTGAACTCTGGGAACTTCTTAAGTGCCGCGACAGACGCTTTGATCAAGAATGCCAGCATGGTGATCTTGCTACCTTGCTTCTCATTCTCTTTATTGGTTTGCACACGGAATGCTTCCAGATCAGTAATGTCTGCATCTTCGTGATAGGTCACTGCTGGGATCATCACCCAATTACGAGCAAGATTGGCGGCAGATAGTTTTTTGATGCGGGAGAGTGCTTGACGCTCGGTCTCCCCAAATTTACTGAAATCCACCTTTGGCCATGGCAAGAGGTTTAGTCCACCCAAACTTCCACCGCTAGTTGCAGCCGGTGCACTAGCGCCACTCATTACCGACTTAACAAAAGCCTGGACATCGTCTTGCGTAATACGGCCTTTTGGTCCCGTTCCTTTGACACTAGCAATGGTGACGCCTAACTCACGAGCAAACTTGCGTACCGATGGGCTTGCATGACTACCGCTTTGACCTAGCTCTGCTGATGAAGTAGACACGGGTGCAGGGGCGGGTGCTTGAGTTGATACTGGCGCAGCGATCGGTGTTGGCGCTACTGGTATTGGTGCAGGTGCAGGTGTAGGCGCAGGTGCTTGAGTTTTTACAGGTGCTGGGGCCTGCGTTGGTGCAGGTGTATTCGTAGCTGTATTAATAGGCGCTTCAGAACCCTCTAGAAGCAGAACAACACTTCCTTCTGAGATCGAGTCACCAACCTTCACCTTCACTTCTTTCACCACTCCCGAGTGGGAGGATGGCACATCCATCGTTGCTTTATCAGACTCTAGTGTGACGAGCGACTGCTCTTTCTCAATGGTGTCACCTGGTTTGATGTGTACCTCAATCACGGGCACGTCTTTGTAGTCACCAATATCTGGGACCTTGATTTCAATTAGCTGGCTCATGATTCCCTTACACCTTCATTGGATTTGGTTTTTTGGGATCAATCTGATACTTCGCAATTGCCTCAGCTACTTTCTTGCGATCGATCTTGCCATCGTCTGCCAGCGCCTTCAGGGCAGCTACAGTGATCCAGCGACGATCTACTTCAAAGAAGTGACGTAATTGCTCGCGGGTATCTGAACGCCCAAAGCCATCGGTACCCAAGACCTCATAACGACGTCCTAGATTCTGAATCGGTGGCCGGATTTGTTCAGCAAACATCCGCATATAGTCCGTTGCAGCAATCACAGGACCTTTGGTGTCTTTTAAGAGGCGCTCTACATGCGAGAGTTTTGGGGTGTTACCTGGGTTCAGCAAATTACTCCGGTTGGTCTCGTTCCAATCGCGTCCTAACTCGTTCATGCTGGGGCAACCCCACAGGTCGGATGCAATCCCCCACTCGGCGTGCAGCATCTCTGCAGCAGCCATCACTTCGCGGAAGATCGTACCGCTACCAAGCAGTTGAACTCGTAGTGGGTTATTTGCCTCACCCACGGATTGCAAGCGATACATTCCTTTGATGATGTCTTGCTCTGCACCCTTAGGCATCGCGGGGTGTGAATAGTTCTCGTTCATTAACGTGACGTAGTAATACACATCCTCTTGTTCGGTGAGCATGCGTCGCATTCCATCTTGGATCACGACCGCTAACTCAAAGGCAAAGGTGGGGTCATAGCTAATGCAGTTAGGTACCGCCGATGCCCAAATCTGACTATGTCCATCTTCGTGTTGTAAGCCTTCACCATTGAGTGTGGTTCGACCTGCAGTGCCGCCCAACAAGAACCCGCGGCTACGCATATCGCCTGCAGCCCAAGCAAGATCACCAATACGTTGGAATCCAAACATGGAATAGAAAATATAGAAGGGCAACATGGGTACACCATGTGTCGAGTACGATGTCGCTGCGGCAATCCAGTCGCACATACCGCCTGCTTCGTTGATGCCCTCTTGCAAGATCTGACCTGCTTTATCTTCTTTGTAGAACATAAGCTGATCATGATCTTCAGGCGTATAGAGCTGACCGAGTTGGCTCCAGATCCCTAACTGTCTGAACATCCCTTCCATACCAAAGGTACGAGACTCGTCAGGAACAATGGGGACCACGCGCTTGCCGATGGTCTTATCGCGCACAACGGTATTAAGTAGACGCACAAATGCCATGGTGGTGGAGATCTCGCGCCCATCGGTAGTGGCTTCGAGCAACGGTCCGAACGCATCGAGTGCGGGAACCGGCAAGCTCTCCGCTTTCGTTCTACGCTGTGGCAAATAACCACCGAGCTCCATGCGGCGGGTCCGCATGTACTCGAGTTCAGGACTACCTTCAGGGAACTTTACTAAAGGCATCTCTTCCAACTGATCATCGCTCACCGGAATCTCAAAACGATCCCGGAAGCGCACCACATCATCGTGGCTCATTTTTTTAGCTTGGTGAGCAATGTTCATGCCCTCACCTGAGCCTCCCATGCCATACCCTTTGATGGTCTTTGCCAAAATAACGGTCGGTTGACCTTTGTGATTAGCGGCAGAGTGGAATGCAGCGTAGACCTTATGGGGATCATGTCCGCCACGGTTTAGGTTCCAAATGTCCTCATCACTCCAATCGGCCACGAGGGCTTTGAGCTCAGGTGTATTAAATACGGTCTCCCGCACATAGGCACCATTCTTCGCCTTCATCGTTTGATACTGTCCATCCACGATCTCAGCTAAGCGCTGCATCAAGATGCCTTTTTTGTCGCGGGCAAAGAGTGCATCCCAATGACCGCCCCACACCACCTTAATGACATTCCAGCCAGAACCACGGAACTCGCTCTCGAGCTCCTGAATAATCTTGCCATTGCCGCGTACTGGACCATCCAAACGTTGCAAGTTGCAGTTCACTACAAAGATGAGGTTATCGAGTTTCTCGCGCCCGGCCATACCGATTGCACCCAAGGACTCGGGTTCATCGGTCTCACCATCGCCTAAGAAGGCCCACACTTTGCGCCCTGCCGTCGTTGCAAGACCTCGATCTTGCAAGTAATGCATGAAACGCGCTTGATAAATAGCCATGATGGGACCAAGACCCATCGATACGGTTGGGAACTGCCAGAAGTCAGGCATGAGCCAAGGATGTGGATAGCTAGAGATCCCCTTGCCATTAACTTCTTGACGGAAATTATTGAGTTGCTCATCGCTAAGACGTCCCAGCATATAAGCACGGGCATACACACCGGGGGCTGAGTGGCCTGTACAAATATCAGATCACCACCATGCTGTTCAGAAGGTGCGTGCCAGAAATGGTTGTAGCCAACGTCATACAAGGTGGCTGCCGATTGGAACGAAGAAATGTGTCCGCCTACGTTCGTATCTTTATTAGCACGTAACACCATCGCCATCGCGTTCCAACGCGTGTATGAACGAATGCGGTGCTCAATGTTTTGATCACCAGGAATACGTGCCTGGATCTCTACGGGTATCGTATTGATGTATGGGGTCTCTGCATGAAATGGTTGATCCACTCCATTCACCCGTGCATGCGCAATTTGTTGGTCGATCAGAAATGCGGCTCGATCGGTTCCCTCATGCGCAATCACGCCATCTAAGGCCTCAAGCCATTCTTTTGTTTCGATTGGATCAAGATCATTTTGGTTCACTTGACCCGCCATTTGCTCTGGTACAGCTGCCATGGTTTGTCTCCGGTTTTGGTTACGGCAGATTTTGTCTGCCTTATGGTTAATATTTTAAGAATAGGTGTTGAATATGACAATTAATTTTCCACATAACGATAATCTTTATCACTATATGGAATTATATTGCAGTGCAAAGCCCTTTATATTAGGGGGGTTCAGGAAAATGGATCGTCATAAAAAGGATTGCTCGCTTGGCTAACACCAGCACACTGCAGCTAAAACTCGTCGAAGCCTTTAAGCGAATGCCATCCATGCGGCGTTTTATCGGCTCACGCTTGGTCTACACCCCATTATTAGCGATTGTGATCTTTTTGGTGGTCATGGCCATCATCTTGGGTGTCCTGCAGGTTCAAGAACGTCAACAACAAGAGGGCTCTCTCTTTCGTGAGCTGAGTTTAGTAAAACAACGTATCCAGTTACGTTTCATTAATAGTAGCGAGACCTTGCAATCGTTTAGCCGAGACCTTGCTCAAGCCGAGAACAATCGTGGGGCACGCGAGAAGGTATTAAGTCAAGTTCAATCCTTTGTATTAGGAAACCCAGA
>JGI25930J51415_1000109_pt1 | contig 15949 bp, 10 predicted proteins | sample LauGreFa1BDMLBDN_2_FD_51415 | JGI IMG/M metagenome (IMG submission 51415) | reverse complement strand
ATGGCGAAAGGCAAGTTTGAGCGGACCAAGCCGCATGTGAATGTGGGGACGATTGGTCACGTGGATCATGGCAAGACGACGTTGACGGCGGCGATCACGACGGTGCTGTCGACGAAGTTTGGAGGGGAGGCGAAGGCCTACGACCAGATTGATGCGGCGCCGGAGGAGAAGGCGAGGGGCATCACGATCAACACGGCGCACGTGGAGTATGAGACCAAGGCGAGGCACTATGCGCATGTGGACTGTCCTGGGCATGCTGACTATGTGAAGAACATGATCACGGGCGCGGCGCAGATGGACGGAGCGATCTTGGTGGTGTCGGCGGCCGATGGGCCGATGCCGCAAACGCGCGAGCATATTTTGTTGGCACGTCAGGTGGGTGTGCCGTACATCATTGTGTTTATGAACAAGTGCGACATGGTTGATGATGCGGAGTTGCTGGAGTTGGTGGAGATGGAGGTGAGGGAGTTGTTGTCGAAGTATGACTTCCCGGGCGATGACACGCCGATCGTGAAGGGGTCGGCGAAGCTGGCCTTGGAGGGCGATAAGGGGGAGTTGGGAGAGACGGCGATTTTGGCNTTGGCCGATGCGCTCGATAGCTACATACCTGAGCCCCAGCGTGCGATTGATGGTGCGTTTTTGATGCCGATTGAGGATGTGTTTTCGATCTCGGGGCGTGGGACGGTGGTGACGGGACGGGTGGAGCGTGGGATTGTGAAGGTGGGCGAGGAGGTGGAGATTGTGGGCTTGAAGGCCACGGTCAAGACGATCGTCACTGGGGTGGAGATGTTCCGCAAGNTGCTCGATCAGGGTCAGGCTGGGGATAACGTTGGTGTGTTGTTGAGGGGCACCAAGCGGGAGGATGTGGAGCGGGGTCAGGTGTTGGCCAAGCCCGGGTCGATCAAGCCGCACACGAAGTTTGAGTGTGAGGTGTATGTGTTGAGCAAGGAAGAGGGTGGAAGGCATACGCCGTTTTTCAACAATTACAGGCCGCAGTTTTATTTTCGGACGACGGATGTGACGGGTGCGGTGACCTTACCCGAGGGCACGGAGATGGTGATGCCTGGGGACAATGTGAAGATGACGGTGGCCTTGATTGCGCCGATTGCGATGGAGCAGGGATTGCGCTTTGCGATTCGTGAGGGTGGTCGCACCGTCGGTGCAGGCGTCGTCGCTAAAATCCTCGATTGATCGGTCTGTTCCCGTAACTGGAGATGCGAGCCTCGGCTCGCGTTCGGTTTACCAGAGATGTTTAGGGGCATAGCTCAATTGGCAGAGCGGCGGTCTCCAAAACCGCAGGTTGGGGGTTCGATTCCCTCTGCCCCTGCCAGTCATCGGGCCAAGCTTGGTTTGCTGAGCTTGGTCGCTTATCCAAAAGGTTAGGTGCATCGCATCGTGGCAAGTCAGCAAGAGGAGTTAAAGCCGGGGTCTGCCGACCACGCCAAGCTGATTGCCGCGGCTTGTTGTGTGCTGGCAGGATTAATCGGATTTTATTGGTTGGCATCCCAGGCGCTTGCCCTGAGGATTTTGGTGGTTATTGCTGGCTTTCTTGCCGCTGCGGGCGTTGCCTACACCTCAGTGCAAGGTCAGCAGTTCCTGAGATTCGCAAAAGACGCTTGGGCTGAGACGCGTCGTGTTGTGTGGCCAGATCGTAAAGAGACTGTCCAAATGACGCTAACGGTCTTTGGATTTGTGGTCATTGCGGCCTTATTCTTATGGATCGTTGATAAATCGCTCGAGTGGGTTTTGTACGGTCTCATCCTGGGATGGAAAAGCTGATGAGCAAGCGGTGGTATGTGGTTCATGCCTACTCCGGCATGGAAAAAAGTGTGGGGCGTGCCATCCAGGAGCGGATCGATCGGGCCGGCATGCAAAGTTACTTCGGCCGGATTCTGGTTCCCACCGAAGAGGTGGTTGAAATGAAAAACGGTCAACGAACGATTTCCGAGCGCCGGTTTTTCCCAGGCTATGTTTTTGTCGAGATGGATCTCACCGACGAATCGTGGCATTTGGTGAAAAACACCAACAAAGTTACTGGCTTTGTCGGTGGTAGCGGACACCGGCCCACGCCGATCCCCGATAGGGATGTTGAGAAAATTCTCGCCCAGATCCAAGAAGGTGTTGAGAAGCCTCGGCCCAAGGTTTTATTTGAGGTCGGTGAAATGGTACGTGTTAAGGATGGTCCTTTCACTGACTTTAATGGCAGTGTCGAGGAAGTGAACTACGAGAAAAGTCGTCTTCGGGTGTCAGTCACGATTTTTGGTCGGGCAACACCGGTGGAGCTTGAGTTCGGTCAAGTTGAGAAGCTTTGACTGTTTTGTGTCTGAGGAGCCGTAGTAGACGGGCAATGAGCAGAGCGGCATGTGTGGTTGATGCGAGCTAAGCGAGCCTGTTGAACCTGCGTTTGAACTCATAAAGGAGAGCCATCGTGGCAAAGAAAGTAGTTGGTTATGTCAAGCTGCAGGTTCCTGCAGGAAAAGCGAATCCCTCGCCACCAATCGGCCCAGCCCTCGGTCAGCGTGGCCTCAACATCATGGAATTTTGTAAGGCTTTTAATGCCCAAACGCAGGGCATGGAGCCGGGGCTGCCGATTCCCGTTGTGATCACAGCCTTTGCAGACAAGAGCTTCACCTTCGTCATGAAGACGCCCCCAGCCAGTATCCTGATTAAGAAGGCTGCCAAGGTGGATAAAGGCTCATCAAAGCCGCATAGCGAGAAGGTTGGCAAGATCAGCCGCGCCCAGGTTGAAGACATCGCTAAATTGAAAATGCCTGACCTCACAGCCTCAGATCTCGAGGCAGGGGTCCGTACGATTGCAGGCTCGGCACGCAGCATGGGCATTGTGGTGGAGGGTCTGTAATGGCACGCTTATCTAAACGCCAAAAATCGCTTCGCGACAAGTTGGACAGTCAAAAGCTCTACCCCTTGTCCGATGGTCTCGCGCTGGTGAGATCCTGTGCCACAGCGAAGTTTGATGAATCGATCGATGTCGCGGTACAGCTTGGTATCGATGCTAAGAAATCTGATCAGCTTGTTCGTGGTTCGGTCGTGCTGCCAGCTGGAACCGGTAAATCAGTTCGCGTAGCCGTTTTTACAAGCGGTACTAAGGCCGATGAGGCACGTGCTGCCGGTGCAGAGATTGTCGGGATGGAGGATCTTGCTGAGCGGGTCAAAGCAGGCCAGATCGATTTTGATGTGGTCATTGCTTCGCCGGACGCTATGCGCGTTGTCGGTACGCTTGGCCAGATTCTTGGTCCTCGAGGCCTGATGCCAAACCCCAAGGTGGGTACGGTTACGCCCGATGTTGTGACTGCAGTAAAAAACGCTAAAGCAGGTCAGGTGCAATACCGGACTGATAAGGCCGGCATCATTCATTGCACCATTGGTCGGGCATCCTTTGCCGAGGACGCGCTCACAACGAATTTGCGTGCGCTTATCGATGCTCTCAATCGAGCCAAGCCAGCAACTTCCAAAGGCGTTTACCTACGCAAGGTGGCTTTGTCTAGCACGATGGGCGTGGGCGTCAAGCTTGATGTTTCAGCATTTAGTGCTCAGGCAAAGGCCTGAGCATACGTAGAGACTTTGGGGTTGTCGCAAGTCAGCTTTGCTGGCGTGCGGCAAGTCGTCAAAGACCGCAGGGGGTGGAGTTCGACCTCAATGGCCAGCGAAAGCCGGTGCCCTGCGCAGATGGCGGTCCTGAAGCAAGGATGTCACGACTGCACGTTGGCTCGACCTCAGGGTGAACAGCGTGGAGTTTTGGTTCCGATTTCGGTCGCCGTGTTAGCAACGGACGAAGGGTATCCGTACCTTAGTCCCTATTAGGAGCTAGACCGTGGGTCTTAACCGAAGTGAAAAGGCAGTTGTAATCGGTGAGGTGAGTGCACAAGTGGCGCAATCCCAGGCGATTATTCTTGCTGAGTACCGTGGTCTGGGTGTGGGCGCCTTAACCGAGTTGCGCAAGCAAGCTCGAGCCCAAGGCGTTTATTTGCGCGTTCTCAAGAACACGCTGGCGCGCCGCGCTGTCGTGGGCACGTCGTTTGAGGGTTTGGCCGAGAAAATGGTCGGACCGCTCATGTACGGCATGTCATCCGATCCAGTGTCTGCAGCCAAAGTCTTGAGTGCATTTGCTAAGGGCAACGACAAGCTCGTGCTCAAGGCAGGCGCAATGCCGAACTATGTCATGGACGAGCAAGGTGTGAAGGCACTAGCCAATATGCCAAGCCGTGAGGAATTGCTGGCTACCCTTTTGGGAACCTTGCAAGCACCCGTCACAAAGTTCGCTCGCACCCTCAACGAAGTACCTGGCAAGTTCGTTCGCACGCTTGCTGCGCTTGAAGAAAAGCGTAAAGCAGAGGCTTGATTCATCGCTTTATCGATCGCAACACGAAATCGACATCTCAATTTTTCGGAGTTTTCATTATGTCTAAAGAGCAAATCCTCGACGCTATCGCCTCGATGACCGTATTGGAGCTGGCTGATCTCATCAAGATGATTGAAGAGAAGTTCGGCGTTTCAGCTGCAGCCGCAGCTGTAGCCGTAGCAGCACCTGCTGCTGCCTCCGCAGCGCCAGCTGCTGAAGAGAAGACTGAGTTCACCGTCGTACTTGCTGCCACTGGTGAGAAAAAGGTGGAGGTGATTAAGGTGGTCCGTGCAGCAACAGGTCTTGGCCTCAAAGAAGCCAAGGACTTGGTTGACGGCGCACCCAAGCCCGTTAAAGAGGGCATCTCCAAGGCAGACGCCGAGGCGCTCAAGAAGCAACTCGAGGATGCAGGCGCGAAAGTCGAACTCAAGTAATCGATATTTTTCGCACGTCCATTGCGTGACCGCACGCATTGTTGCTATCACCCAAAATCTCTTGTCGGCCGACATGAGGTTTTGGGTCTTGTTGTCTTCATGGTTTGTAGAGGACGATTTACAAACCGTTTTTAAGAATCCTGTGTTGGGCCGAGCCTCTGTCTTGGACCTTATGCAAGTTTCTGATTTTCATGCCCGATGCCACTGAGGGGATTGTCCATGGCTTATTCGTACACCGAGAAAAAGCGCATTCGCAAAAGTTTTGCTAAGCGTCGCGCCGTGCTGGAAGTGCCTTATTTGCTCGCTACGCAAATTGCTTCTTACACGCATTTTCTGCAGGCTGATATCGCAGCATCAGCGAGAGAGAACGACGGTTTGCAGGCAGCATTTCGGTCGATTTTTCCGATCGTTTCTCACAACGACATGGCAAGGCTCGAGTTTGTCAGCTACAACCTCGGTGCTCCGGCATTTGATATCAAGGAAAGTCAGCAACGCGGCCTGTCCTACGTTGCGCCGCTGCGGGCGAAGGTTCGTTTGGTGATCATGGATCGTGAATCACCCAAGACCGTGAAAGAAATTAAAGAGCAAGAGGTTTACATGGGGGAATTGCCCTTGATGACGCCCACTGGCTCGTTTGTCATCAATGGCACTGAGCGGGTCATCGTGTCGCAGTTGCACCGATCGCCAGGCGTCTTCTTTGAACATGACCGTGGTAAGACACATAGCTCAGGTAAATTGCTCTTCTCGGCACGCATCATTCCTTATCGCGGATCATGGCTCGACTTTGAGTTTGACCCGAAAGATATTTTGTACTTTCGTGTAGATCGTCGGCGCAAGATGCCGGCGACGATTTTGCTCAAGGCGATCGGCATGAGCGCTGAGCAAATCCTTGCCGAGTATTTCCAATTCGACAGCTTTAGCCTTCAATCGGAAGGTGCGATGATGGATTTGGTTGTTGATCGCTTGCGCGGCGAGATTGCCCGTTTTGACATCAATGACCGTGATGGTAAATTGATCGTTGCAAAAGATAAGCGGATCACCGCTAAGCATATTCGTGAGCTTGATCAGGCTGGCGTCAAGCGCGTTAGTGTCCCCGAAGACTTTCTCCTAGGTCGCACACTGGCAACCAATGTTATTGTTGCTGACACCGGCGAACTCGTGGCCAAGGCCAACGATGAAATGACCGAGGAGTTGCTCGGCAAACTTCGTGATGCTGGTGTTCAAGCGTTTCAAACCTTGTATACGAATGACCTCGATCAAGGTCCTTACATCTCTCAAACGCTTCGTATCGACGAAACCGTTGACCAACTGGCTGCAAGAATTGCGATCTACCGCATGATGCGCCCGGGCGAGCCACCGACCGAAGATGCGGTGGAGGCCTTGTTTAATCGTCTTTTTTATAGCGCAGAGACCTACGATCTGTCCAAGGTCGGCCGTATGAAATTTAATCGCCGTGTCAGTCGCGATGAGCTTACTGGGCCTATGACCCTTGTGAATGACGACATCCTGGCAGTCATCCGCATTTTGGTCGACTTGCGCAATGGCCGCGGTGAAATCGACGATATCGATCACCTCGGCAACCGTCGCGTCCGCTGTGTTGGCGAACTGGCAGAGAACCAGTTCCGGGCTGGGCTTGTGAGGGTGGAGCGTGCTGTCAAGGAGCGACTCGGCCAGGCTGAAACCGAAAACTTGATGCCCCACGACCTCATCAACTCGAAGCCGATCTCGGCAGCGATTCGCGAGTTCTTTGGCTCAAGTCAATTGTCCCAATTTATGGATCAAACCAACCCGCTGTCGGAAATAACCCACAAGCGCCGTGTTTCGGCACTGGGTCCTGGCGGTCTGACCCGTGAGCGAGCAGGCTTTGAGGTCCGTGACGTTCATCCGACTCATTACGGCCGGGTTTGTCCTATTGAGACGCCTGAAGGTCCCAATATCGGTTTGATCAACTCGCTAGCGCTTTATGCGCGACTAAACGAATACGGCTTTCTGGAAACGCCGTACCGCAAAGTCAATGATGGCAAAGTAAGCGATGAGATCGAGTACTTGTCGGCCATTGAAGAGGGGCGCTATGTCATTGCTCAGGCCAACTCAGAGATCGATTCACAGGGTCGGCTAACCGGTGAGTTGGTGTCGATCCGAAAGGGTGGCGAAACCGAGTTGACCTCGCCAGCCAACGTTCAATACATGGACGTAGCGCCGAGCCAGATCGTATCGGTTGCTGCCTCTCTCATTCCCTTCCTTGAGCATGACGATGCAAACCGCGCACTGATGGGATCGAATATGCAAAGGCAGGCTGTGCCTTGCTTGCGACCTGAAAAGCCTTTAGTTGGAACCGGGATTGAGAGGACTTGTGCGGTTGACTCGGGCACTGTAGTCACTGCGCATCGGGGCGGTGTTGTCGACTATGTCGATGCCAATCGTGTGGTAATCCGGGTCAACGATGATGAAACCGTGGCCGGCGAGGTGGGTGTTGATATTTATAACCTTATCAAATATACCCGTTCAAANCAAAACACCAATATCAATCAACGGCCGATTGTTCGCCGAGGCGATGTCATTGCACGAGGTGACGTGATTGCCGATGGTGCTTCGACCGATTTGGGCGAGCTGGCACTTGGGCAGAATATGATGGTCGCCTTCATGCCCTGGAACGGCTATAACTTTGAGGATTCGATCCTCATCTCCGAGAAAGTCGTCTCAGACGATCGTTATACATCGATACATATCGAAGAACTATCGGTGCTGGCACGCGACACCAAGCTTGGGCCTGAAGAGATTACGCGCGACATTTCAAACCTGTCTGAGGGGCAGTTGTCGCGACTCGATGATTCGGGCATTGTTTATATCGGTGCCGAAGTCCACGCTGGCGATGTGCTCGTGGGTAAGGTCACACCCAAGGGCGAAACCCAGCTCACACCCGAAGAGAAACTGCTGCGTGCGATCTTCGGTGAAAAGGCAAGCGATGTGAAGGACACNTCGCTACGAGTCCCATCGGGGATGAGTGGTACTGTGATCGACGTGCAAGTCTTCACGCGTGAAGGTATTACTCGTGATAAGCGGGCACAGTCGATTATTGATGATGAGTTAAAGCGCTTTCGCTTAGACCTAAACGATCAGCTTCGGATTGTCGAAAACGACAGTTTTGCGCGTATTGAGCGATTGCTTGTCGGCAAGTCTGTTAATGGGGGCCCTAAGAAATTGGTTAAGGGTGCGCTTATTACGGCAGAATACCTTGCAGATTTAGAGCGCTATCATTGGTTTGATATTCGACTAGAAGACGAGTCTGCAGCAAGCCAGCTCGAACTTTTGAAGGAATCGATCGAGCAAAAGCGCCACCAGTTCGATTTGGCTTATGAGGAAAAGCGCAAAAAGCTCACCCAAGGCGATGAGCTTCCTCCAGGCGTACTGAAGATGGTGAAGGTTTATCTCGCGGTCAAGCGTCGTCTACAACCTGGCGATAAGATGGCAGGCCGTCACGGAAACAAGGGCGTGGTATCGCGAATCGTTCCTGTGGAAGACATGCCTTTCATGGCCGATGGCACCCCGGTCGATATCGTGCTGAATCCACTCGGTGTGCCATCGCGCATGAATGTGGGTCAGATTCTCGAGACACACTTAGGTTGGGCGGCCAAAGGGATTGGCTTGCGGATTGGCAAGCTGCTGACGCAGCACGCCAATGCCCAGGAGCTTCGCCAAAAACTTGAAGCGCTTTATAACGTTCATGGCCAAAAGGCGCAGATCGAAGCCCTAAGCGATGACGAAGTGATTGAATTGGCTGGCAACCTGGCCAGGGGCGTTCCCTTCGCCACGCCGGTCTTTGACGGTGCATCGGAAGAGGAGATTCGCGCAATGCTCGATTTAGCTTATCCATCCGATGATCCACATACAGAGATGCTTAAGTTCAATAAGACGAAGACCCAGGTCACGCTCCATGACGGGCGCACCGGCGATGCCTTTGATCGTCGGGTCACGGTGGGATTCATGCATATGCTCAAGCTTCACCATTTGGTTGACGACAAAATGCATGCCCGCTCAACCGGTCCATATTCCTTAGTAACCCAGCAACCCTTAGGTGGTAAGGCGCAGTTCGGTGGCCAACGCTTCGGTGAGATGGAGGTCTGGGCACTCGAAGCTTATGGTGCCTCGTACACCTTGCAGGAAATGCTAACGGTGAAGTCCGATGATGTGAATGGACGCACTAAAGTCTATGAAAATCTCGTCAAGGGCGAGCACGCCATTGACGCAGGAATGCCCGAATCCTTCAACGTTTTGGTGAAGGAAATCCGCTCGCTTGGGATCGATATCGATCTCGAGCGTATTTGATCCGGTATTTGCCAAGGAGAATCACCATGGGGAATGCGTTACTCGACCTGTTTAAACAGGTTCAAGAAGACGAACATTTCGATGCTATCCGCATCGGCCTGGCCTCGCCGGACAAGATACGATCCTGGTCTTACGGCGAAGTTAAAAAACCTGAAACGATCAACTATCGGACCTTNAAGCCCGAGCGTGATGGTTTGTTTTGCGCCAAGATTTTTGGTCCGATCAAGGACTATGAATGTCTTTGTGGCAAGTACAAGCGCTTAAAGCATCGCGGCGTTATTTGCGAGAAGTGCGGTGTGGAAGTGACCCTNGCAAAGGTNCGTCGCGAGCGTATGGGCCACATCGAGCTTGCCTCCCCGACCGCTCACATTTGGTTCTTGAAATCCCTGCCTTCGCGACTGGGCATGGTGCTCGATATGACCCTGCGTGATATCGAGCGCGTTTTGTATTTTGAAGCCTTCGTGGTGGTTGAGCCTGGGATGACACCGCTCAAGCGTGCTCAGTTGATGACTGAGGATGACTACATTGCAAAGACTGAAGAATATGGCGATGAATTCCAAGCCCTGATGGGCGCTGAGGCGATTCGCGAATTGTTGCGCTCGATTCATATCGATCGCGAAGTTGAAACCCTGCGTCGTGAGCTCGAGCAAACTAGCTCGGAAGCTAAGATCAAGAAAATTGCGAAGCGATTAAAGGTTTTGGAGGGATTTCAGCGCTCTGGCATTAAGCCAGACTGGATGGTGATGGAAGTTCTACCGGTTCTTCCTCCTGAGCTTCGTCCCCTGGTTCCACTCGATGGCGGTCGTTTTGCAACCAGCGACCTCAACGACCTTTATCGTCGTGTCATTAATCGTAACAATCGTTTGAAGCGACTGCTGGAGCTGCGTGCGCCAGAAATCATCGTCCGTAACGAAAAGCGGATGCTGCAAGAGGCGGTCGACTCCTTGCTCGACAACGGGCGTCGTGGCAAGGCAATGACTGGCGCAAACAAGCGCGCATTAAAGTCACTTGCTGACATGATCAAGGGCAAGGGCGGACGCTTCCGTCAAAACCTGCTGGGTAAACGTGTCGACTACTCAGGCCGCTCGGTTATTGTGGTGGGTCCGCAATTGAAACTGCACCAGTGCGGTTTGCCCAAGTTAATGGCGCTTGAACTTTTTAAACCTTTTATTTTCCATAAGCTTGAAATCATGGGGGTTGCGACCACCATCAAGCAAGCCAAGAAGTATGTTGAAGCCCAAGAGCCTATTGTGTGGGACATCTTGGAAGATGTGATTCGCGAGCATCCGGTACTGCTTAACCGCGCACCAACACTGCACCGCTTGGGTATTCAAGCCTTCGAACCGGTCTTGATCGAAGGTAAAGCTATTCAATTACATCCTCTGGTCTGTGCTGCATTCAATGCGGACTTTGATGGCGATCAAATGGCAGTTCATGTGCCCTTGTCGCTTGAAGCGCAGCTTGAAGCGCGTGCGCTTATGCTTGCTTCAAACAATGTGCTTTTCCCTTCTAATGGCGAACCTTCGATCGTTCCTTCACAAGACATCGTGCTTGGGCTTTATTACACAACCCGCGAGAAAATCAACGGGCTTGGCGAGGGTATGGCCTTTTCAAATGTCTCTGAAGTTGCCAGGGCCTATGACAACCGGGTCGTTGAGTTAGGCACCAAAATCACGGTTCGTTTGAAGGAATACGACAGAGACCGTGAAACCGGCGAGTCGACGGCGCGTACGCGCCGGGTCGAAACGACGGTGGGACGCGCCCTGTTGTCAGAGATTTTGCCCAAAGGTCTGTCATTTGATCTAATGAATAGACCGCTCAAGAAAAAAGAAATATCAAGGCTGATCAACGCCTCATTTCGCCGCTGTGGCCTTCGCGACACCGTCATTCTTGCCGACCAACTCATGCAAAACGGTTTCCGCCTTGCTACGCGGGCCGGTATTTCGATCGCGGTCGACGACATGCTTGTGCCGCCGCAAAAAGCATCGATTCTTGCCCAGGCCGAAGCAGAGGTTAAAGAAATTGAGCAGCAGTACACCTCAGGGCTAGTTACCCAGGGCGAACGCTATAACAAAGTGGTTGATATTTGGGGCCGCGCTGGCGACGAAGTTGGCAAGGCGATGATGGATCAGTTGCGCACCGAGAAAACAGTCAACCGAAAGGGCGAGACCGTCGATCAGGAGTCTTTTAACGCTATCTACATGATGGCGGACTCCGGCGCACGTGGGTCGGCAGCGCAAATCAGACAGCTCGCAGGCATGCGCGGTCTCATGGCAAAGCCCGATGGCTCGATCATCGAGACCCCGATTACTGCAAACTTCCGCGAAGGCTTAAATGTATTGCAGTACTTCATCTCGACCCACGGTGCTCGAAAAGGTCTCGCTGATACAGCGCTAAAGACAGCCAACTCTGGCTACCTCACAAGGCGTTTGGTTGATGTCACTCAAGATTTGGTGGTGGTCGAAGATGACTGCGGCACCGATCAAGGTGTGTCGATGAAGGCTTTGATCGAAGGTGGTGAAGTGGTTGAGCCATTGCGCGATCGCATTTTGGGCCGTGTTGCTGCAAGCGATGTCGTACACCCGGAAACCCAGGCCACTGTTTTTGAAAACGGCAGTCTACTTGATGAAGACGCCGTTGATGAGATCGAGCGATTGGGCATCGATGAAGTGCGCGTGCGTACCCCGCTCACCTGCGAAACCCGCTATGGCTTGTGTGCCAAGTGCTACGGGCGCGACCTCGGCCGTGGGGTGCTCGTTAACTCGGGTGAAGCTGTTGGCGTCATCGCAGCACAGTCGATTGGCGAACCTGGCACTCAGCTCACTATGCGTACCTTTCACATCGGCGGTGCGGCATCTCGCGCGGCCGTTGCTTCGGCGGTCGAGGCTAAGTCAAATGGGCATGTTCGTTTTACCGGTACGATGCGAGTCGTTAATAACTCCAAGGGCGAGGCGGTCGTTATCTCGCGATCGGGCGAGGTATTGATTGCTGATGATGCCGGCCGTGAACGTGAGCGTCATAAAATTCCTTACGGTGCCGTCATGCTGTCGGGCGACGGCTCAGCGGTCAAAGCGGGGGCGCAACTTGCGACTTGGGATCCTCTCACACGACCCATCATTACCGAGTACGAAGGTACGGTGAAGTTCGAAGGTGTTGAGGAAGGCGTGACGGTCGCAAAGCAAATTGACGAAGTTACGGGTCTTTCAACGCTGGTTGTGATCGACGCTAAGCGGCGTTCAACCGCTGCTAAAGCGCTTCGCCCTCAGGTGAAGTTGATCAACGATCAGGGTGAGGAAGTNAAGATTCCTGGCACGGATCACTCGGTAACCATCGGTTTCCCCGTGGGCGCGTTGATCATGGTGAAGGATGGGCAGCGCATTGGTCGTGCCGAGGTGCTTGCGCGGATTCCTACCGAATCGCAAAAAACGCGCGATATCACTGGGGGTCTGCCGCGCGTCGCTGAATTGTTTGAAGCGCGTGCACCGAAAGATGCGGGCATGCTTGCTGAGGTAACCGGTACGGTTTCATTCGGTAAGGACACCAAAGGTAAGCAGCGATTGGTCATTACCGAGCCCGAAGGCGTGGCCCACGAGTTCCTGATTCCCAAAGACAAAAACGTTCTCGTTCACGACGGTCAAGTGGTGAATAAGGGTGAGTCGATTGTCGACGGACCAGCCGATCCACACGACATTCTTCGTTTGCTCGGCGTTGAAGCGCTTGCGCGTTACATCGTTGATGAGGTGCAGGATGTTTACCGCCTACAGGGCGTCAAGATCAACGACAAGCACATCGAGGTGATTATTCGCCAAATGCTGCGTCGTGTGCAGGTTACCGATCCAGGCGATACGCCTTTCATTACCGGCGAACAAGTCGAACGCTCAGAGCTCTTTGATGAAAACGATAAAGCGGTTGCAGCTGGCAAACGGATAGCGTACTACGACAATGTATTGCTCGGTATTACCAAGGCTTCATTGTCGACCGACTCCTTTATTTCTGCGGCGTCCTTCCAGGAAACCACCCGCGTGCTCACGGAAGCTGCCATCATGGGCAAGCGCGATGATTTGCGCGGCCTAAAGGAAAACGTCATCGTAGGTCGCCTGATTCCCGCAGGTACCGGGCTTGCCTTTCACCGGGCTAGGCTCGACAAAGAGAAATTCGAGGCGGCCGAGCAACGTGCTATGGCCGCGGCTGAAGCTGCTGCCGAACTACAGCGACTTGAAGACGAAGCAACGCAGCAAAATGATGCCGCTGCCACCGAAGTTTCCGGCGACGGGCTTGCGTCGTGAAGCGTCATGCGTTACAGTCTAAGGCTTTCTTCCAAAAATTGGAGGGCGAACTCGCTCTCCTTCGTTGTTCGCAAGGAAAGTTAATCCATGCCCACCATTAACCAGTTGGTTCGACAGGGTCGTGAGACCGCTGTCACAAAGAGTAAGAGCCCTGCGCTTGAGGACTGTCCGCAGCGCCGCGGCGTTTGCACGAGGGTNTACACCACCACACCGAAAAAGCCCAANTCGGCGCTTCGAAAAGTTGCAAAGGTACGTTTGACCAATGGCTTTGAAGTCATTTCGTATATCGGCGGTGAAGGCCACAACCTGCAAGAGCACTCGGTCGTACTGATCCGTGGTGGTCGTGTCAAGGATTTGCCCGGTGTTCGTTACCACATGGTACGTGGTTCGCTCGATTTGCAAGGTGTGAAAGACCGTAAGCAGTCGCGTTCCAAGTACGGTGCGAAGCGGCCCAAGAAGGGCTAAAAGTCGTTGCGGTTTGATTGGCTCTAAGTCTTGGGATGAGCTCAAGGTGCTTCGTGCCACTCAAGCCGCGTGTCGGACGCATCACTGAAATTCCCTTTTACAACGATTTGGGGTGAAGTGAAGCGTCAGTAAGCGGACCGCCCGTGCAGTCACCCGATTGCATTGTTCGGCCGTCCACGGGCGCGTGCCTTAAAAATCGCGCTCAAGCTGAATGGAGTTGATATGCCACGTCGTCGTGAAGTTCCTAAGCGTTTAATTCTTCCTGATCCGCTCTACCATAGCGTTGAAATCTCAAAGTTTGTCAACGTGCTTATGCTTGATGGCAAGAAAGCTGTCGCTGAGCGTATGCTTTACGGTGCGCTCACGCAAATCAAAACCAAGTCAGGTCGGGATCCGATCGAGGTTTTCGGGCAGGCGCTGCAAAACACCAAACCGATCGTCGAAGTCAAAAGTCGTCGTGTGGGTGGTGCAAACTACCAAGTTCCCATCGAGGTCCGTCCCGTTCGGCGGACGGCGCTTGCCATGCGCTGGTTGCGCGAGGCAGCAAAAAAGCGTGGTGAAAAGTCGATGGGATTGCGTCTTGCCAACGAACTACTCGAGGCAGCTGAAAACCGCGGTGGCGCGGTCAAAAAGCGCGACGAAGTGCATCGTATGGCTGAAGCGAATAAGGCTTTCTCGCACTTCCGCTTCTAGCCCCAGTCGAAGAACCGGGGCGTATGCCAGCTCGGGTTCGACGGTTGACGGATTGTCATCTGTTTGGGCGATGCTTAAGCGAGCTTGTTACTGAAGGGCTCGAGAGCTCCGGCAAGCGAAGTTGCAAACCCATTTCAAGCACATTGAATCCAGGACACTATCATGGCTCGCAAGACTCCTATCGATCGCTATCGAAACATCGGTATATCGGCGCACATCGACGCTGGTAAAACGACGACAACCGAGCGTATTCTTTTTTACACCGGTGTAAATCACAAAATTGGTGAGGTCCACGATGGCGCAGCCACTATGGACTGGATGGAACAAGAACAAGAGCGTGGCATCACGATTACCTCAGCAGCGACGACCTGCTTTTGGAAAGGGATGGCAAGCAATTACCCCGAGCACCGTATCAACATCATCGACACACCGGGGCACGTCGACTTCACGATCGAAGTCGAGCGTTCAATGCGTGTGTTAGATGGCGCCTGCATGGTTTACTGCGCCGTCGGTGGCGTACAGCCTCAGTCGGAAACTGTCTGGCGTCAGGCCAATAAGTACGGCGTACCCCGCCTCGCTTTTGTCAACAAAATGGATCGGACAGGCGCAAATTTCTTCAAAGTCCATGACCAAATGCGCCTGAGGCTGCGGGCTAATCCAATCCCCGTGCAGGTTCCCATCGGTGCTGAGGAGAACTTTAAGGGTGTTATCGACCTTCTGAAAATGAAAGCGATTGTTTGGGATGACGCCGCTCAGGGCACAAAGTTTAGCTATGAGGACATTCCAGCTGATCTTGAAGATGTCGCCAATGAGTGGCGCGAGAAAATGGTTGAAGCAGCGGCTGAGGCTAATGAGGACATGATGAACAAGTACCTCGAAGAGGGCGACCTCAGCGAGGAGGAAATTCGCAAGTCTTTGCGCCAGCGCACGATCGCTGGCGAGATCGTGCCCATGCTTTGTGGCAGCGCCTTCAAAAACAAGGGCGTGCAAGCGATGCTTGATGCGGTGATCGACTTTTTGCCTTCGCCCGTCGATATTCCACCTGTTAAGGGTACCGATGATGATGAGAAGGAAATTCTTCGTAAAGCCGATGACGGTGAGAAGTTTTCTGCACTTGCGTTTAAGCTGATGACCGACCCATTTGTGGGTCAGTTGACTTTCATTCGGGTTTATTCAGGCGTCCTCAACTCAGGCGACACCGTTCTTAATTCGATTAAGGGTAAGAAAGAACGGATCGGCCGTATTTTGCAAATGCACGCCAATAANCGCGACGAAATCAAGGAAGTGCGTGCNGGCGACATCGCAGCGGCGGTGGGATTAAAAGAGGTAACAACCGGCGAAACGCTTTGCGACCCCGATGCGCCGGTCATTCTTGAGCGTATGGA